>Ga0075431_100000442_pt1 | contig 33961 bp, 18 predicted proteins | sample RhiMetdeltSRZDD5_FD_75297 | JGI IMG/M metagenome (GOLD analysis project Ga0075431, IMG submission 75297) | Populus rhizosphere microbial communities from Tennessee, USA - Rhizosphere MetaG P. deltoides SRZDD5 | ecosystem: Host-associated > Plants > Roots > Rhizosphere > Soil | place: USA... | reverse complement strand
CACTCCCTACGCGAAAGTCTTCGCGTCCGGTTCCGCGATAGCACCGCTCCTGGCGACATGCGCGTCGAAGAGTACATGGCTCTCGTGTAATGCCTTCACCCATGGGCGCAGCCTGGATGTTGCCCAACCTGGAGACACCGCTGGCCTACACGACCAGCCATTGGACGGAGTGGCCTGGACGACGCCGCATCCGGCCACTTGGGCATCTCTGCCCGCAACATGCACGGCGTTCCGCTGAGCGCCGGGACCACCGGTGTCCAGAACGTGCTCACTGGGTCGCGGCCGCCGGCGATGTCGACGAGCCTCCAACAATGATCGGCGGAGCCGGGCGAAATCGGGACTGACGGGAGCCTCATGAGGGTCGTCCGACCCATCCGAACGGCCGCTTCCGCGAGATAGGGACATGTCGTGGGCTAATCGCATTCGTCCCATGGGCGATACGGGCTCGCGGCGGTCGATTCGATTCCGTGAGATCAAGCCTTAGGCTGCAGCACTGTGTCCCGTGACGGCCAAAAGGAGCTGGGTATGAGCAACGCGATCATCAGGCAGGGCGAAAACTCCAGGGTGGCCGACAACGTCTGGGAGTTTCACATCCCGGAGAACTTCGACCTCGAGCCGCTGTTGCGTTGGCTCACCGAGGCCGGTGTGACACCCGGCGACTTGGTGGAGCGAGCGCCAGAGCTGCTGAAGTCCCTGGCGCCGGCGACGACCAAGTCGCGGTCGGGGCTTCCGCTTGTCGCCGGGCTGGCGATGGGCGTCGGCGGTGCGGCCGCGCTCAACGTGGTGGGGGGAGCGCCGGAGCTTCTGAAGTCTCTGGCCCCGACGACGACCAGATCGCGGTCGGCTCTTCCGCTTGTCGCCGGGCTGGCGATGGGCGTCGGCGGAGCGGCCGCCCTCAAGGCCTGGCGCCAGCGCGACGTCGGTGCGTTGCCTCGTGCGTCGGCGACACCAACCGATTGGCCGATCAACTTCGCGCATCGCGGCGGTTCTGGCATCGGCCCGGAGAACACCATTGAGGGGTTCCAGATCGGCATCGAGGCGGGGGGTGGCGTGATCGAGACGGATGTGCACACCACTGTCGACGGCCACGTCGTGGTGATCCACGATCCCGACACCGTGCGGACCACCGGCCAGAGCGTTCGCGTATCAGAGGCCACCCTGGCCGAGCTTCAGGAGTTGAACGCCGCAGCCACCTTCCGGCACGCCGACACGCACGAACCGTGGGACGGCCCTCCGATCCGGATCCCGACCCTGGCGGACGTCTATCGCACCTTCCCCGACCGCAAGGTCAACATCGAAATCAAGGGCGAACGGCCGGAAACTGTGCAGGCGCTGTGGGCGGTGATCCAGGAGTGCGATGCGGTCGATCGCACCCTGGTCGTCGGAACCAGCGCGGACAAGATGAAGCTGTTCCGCCAGGTGTCCAGCGGGGCTATCCCGACTGGCGCCTCGACGCCGGAGATCTTCGGATTCTGGATCCGCCATCTGCTGCACCTGCCTCAGCCGCGGGCCGCCTTCCAGGCGCTGCAGGTCCCCAAGCGGTTCAAAGACACCCTGCCGGTGGTCACCAGACGCTTCACCGAGGAGGCACACGAGGCGGGACTACGCGTCGACGTCTGGACCATCGACGAGCCCGACGAGATGCGCGAGATGCTCGCCGCCGGCGTCGACGGCATCATGACCGACCGCCCCGACCGGCTCACCGACGTGCTCGCCTCCCGCACCTAGCCCTACCACGGTTGAGCGGATGATCGGCCGCGACGAGCTCGCGCCAGTAGCGCCGTTGCTGACCGAGGAGCTGTCACTGTCGACATGAGGGTCGTCGCTAAATTGAGTTTGATGATCGGCCGCGGAGCGGGCGGTGGCCCGCATCGGGTCAACGCCGTGGAATGACTTGTGGAATGAAACCGCGGATACGCCAGTGGTGTGAGGCGGCCAGAGCGCCCGTGGGGAGGACTCATTACGCCTGAAGTAGGCCCGAGTCGGTGGGGACGGACCCCCTACGGATCAATGACGTGAGTCTTGTCGATTGGAGTTGACCGGAGTAGACGGGAATGCCCCTCTCGCAACGCGTGGGGGTTCCGCTTCGATCCGACATGCCGATCATAATCATAGTCCGTCGGGATGCCGGAGATCGGCCTTCATGGCATTGATCGCCTTGCGGTAGATCACGAACTGTAGTTCCTCGGCCTGGGATCGCCAGCTCGCGTTGCGCTCCGGTTTTACGACGTAGGCGCCCTTCACGACGTCGAGCAGAATCTCTGCGCGCCGCGGATACCACGAGACCGCTTGAATCACCGGCGCGGGGATGCTGCCTTCGAGCTCCATCTCCTCCACTGCGCGATACGCCTGGCCTATCGAGGCGTCGAGCTGTGCAACCAGAGGCGCAAGGGAGGGAGTGTGGAACTGATGTCCGCGGTCCAGGATCCACTCGTGTCGATCTAAGCTGCCGTGCTCGGCATAGGCCGCCACCCACTCTCGGACGGCATCGAAGTGCTCGCTCACCTTGCGGAGTGCCTCTATGGCGTTGGAGTAGTACGGGCGCCGAATGTCCCGCGCCGATTGCACCGATTCGGCTCCGAGGGCCCCGGGCTGCGCCTTCTCAGTGCGCGTCTCGGGAACCGCCTCTTGTTCAGGCGACACGCCGGACACATGGGCGATGATGACAGGCGCGGCTGCGTACAGCCCGAAGAGAATCGCGCCAAGACCCCAAGCCTGCGTAGATCCGAACTCGATTCCGACGAGCACGGTGACGGCAAAGATGAGGACTCCCGCAACGATCCAGAGTGTAAGACGGCGATGCCCTCTCTTGGGGACCGATCCGTCCGCAGTTTCGCCCATGGTGCGTCCTCTCGACGTCACATGAACCCGCAGTCTGACCGCGAACCCAGAAGGTCAACAGGGCCGCACGTCCTATTGCGCCTGAGCCGTTGGTCAGATCACCGCCGGCAACGACTGCAACCTAGGAGCCCCGCGCCCCGCAACGCTCAAGTGGTGCCGGGCGCTAGTTCTCGGCCCGCACGCGAACCGCTGGTGGACGTCTATGGCGGGGACGACAGTGTCGAGACACCCTTTTCCGTCCGCCACACTGCATTCGCAGGCACAAGCTGGGATTGGCGGCCGTTACACGCCGTCGGCCACCCAGGCTAGCCATGACTGGAACGGTGACATTGATCGCAGCGCGGCGACGAGGTTATCGACCGTCGATGGGTCGTTGCCGGTTAAGGCATTGGTCAGGGCGGTGCGGGCGGTGGCTCGTTCGCTGTCAGTTGGGTCCCGGACGGTCAGCGTCGCCGCCAGGCTGTATGCGGACCCCGGCTCGGGCGGTCAGGATGTTGAGCACGACGGTGCGAGCGTTGGCCTGCTCGGCATTGGTGGGGTACAGGTCGATCAGGGCACCTACGAGGTCGCGGATAGTCGACGGATCGAAGGCAGCCGATGGCGATCCGGCTCGCCCGTGCCAAGGCTGGCCCTATGGCATGAAATGGGCAACGTTCGCCCCTCACAGACCACGGCAGACCTGGGTAGCGTGGGTTGGCAGGCAGTCGGCAGAGCGAGCTTCCACGACCGACGGGATGCGACCGCCGGCCCGAGCTAGACAGGATTGGCCACCGTGGGCGGATCGGGTTGGCGGCGGAGGGTTCTCCAGGGTTTCGTCGATCGCAGGCAGCAAGCGTGGGATCGCGTCTACGAACTCGAGGAGAAAGCCGAAGCTCCGTTTGACTTCAAGCGAACCGCGGCTGACCTCAAGCGATCCATCGAGGTGTTGAAGGCTGGCGACGCGGACGGCTTGCGCCGGCTGGCCGAACAGTCGGAGCAGACCCGCAGGCAACAGGAGCAGGCTCGTGTCGAAGCGCCCCGTGCCAGGCGGCGAGTGATGCTGCGATTCGAGCTGCCCTTTGCGGTATTCGGCGTTGTGGTTCTGCTGACGATCGCCGCGCTCAATTACCTGTGGCTCGGGGCGCTTGGCGTCGACTACCTCGACTCCTACCTACGGGACGGTTTCCAGGTGGCCCTGCTGTTCACGATTGTGGGCTACGCGATCAGCCTTGACAGTCGACCAGGTCTGATAGCCGCCCATCCGACTCTGTACGTCGCCGAGGTCTTCGTGCTCTTCACCGCCCTGCTCGGATCGCTGTCGGCCCTGTTCGGAAGTCCACGCTCCGACCGCGCTCTCGCCAACGCCGGACTCGACTTCCTGGGACGACGCTTCCGCCTAGGTGCGGTCGATCTCGTGCTCGGCTGGCTGTTCACGCTGATATTCGGTGCTGCGATGCTCGCCTGGGCCGTGCTCATCGCGCCGCTTCAATACTGGGTGAATCTGCTGTGCGGCGCGCCGGCGCGTGAGGCATTGGCCTCATCGAAAACCCTGTGGCTGGTTCAGAACCCGCCGCAGACCACGTTTCTGCGCGCTCCCAAGGATCCAAATGAGTTCCAGCGAGAAGAGCTTGAGCGGGAACGCGGCGGAGGCAAGATGACCGAGCTCGGGTTTGCCGTGCACCCCGTCACGTTCACGTCGGGAATCGCGTCCGCGGTACTTTTCGGCATCTCTCAGTTGGCATAAGTCGGCCGCCGATGCTCGCGCGCTTCCGAGCCGTGCATTTGGTTGCCGAACGGCAGGTGCGACTAGCGCGACGCATGCGGCTATGGCCAGATCGGTAGCAGCGGGACAAGATTGTCGGATCACCACGCGGCAGTTTGTGAGCATCCGTGGTTGGCATGCAGATGCATTTCTCGTTCTTAGCTTCGGGGCGGGGCGCAATCGACCGCGATCGACAGCACCACCGTCGACCTGGGTTGAAGGGCAGTGCCGGCGAGCCAGGTCAAATTTCTTGCGGCTCCGCGACGAGGTCGATGGATGCATCCGCGTATCCGGGGCTGCGGACGACGAACGTGTAGGCCCGCCCGGCCAAGAACGTGCGCCAGAACGCCACACCTGTCGAGCCGACCGCGGTTGGCCCGTAGTAGATCGTGCCAGGCACCTTTTCGCCGGTGTTCGCGTCCTGAGACTTTAGTGTCACTGCGGTGTTGACACCGGCCGTGATCATCGCAGGCGAGACGCCGAGCTCAAGCTCGGGCAGCCGGCGGAGGACTCCGGCGCGATCCCATGCGGCACGCCCGCCGGACAACGTGAACGCCATCCCATCGACGGTGCCGCCGGCCAGCCCCACGTCGGCCGCCGGCACCTGGAGACGCACCCACTCTCCCGAGAACGGCAGCCTGCCCATCGACTGACGAGAGGCTGATCCGGGTGCTCCCCAGTCGATGACATCGGCTCCCCACGTGGCGCGATGTTCCCAGCTGCCCGCGTGCCATTGCAGCATGACCTCGTCTGGCGGACTCGCCGGGTCCAGCCACACCATCGCGAACAGGACGTCCCGGCGGCCGACGACCATCGGGCCGGTTGCACCGAGAAAGTAGTGCTGGTGCAGCCCTCCGGTAAGGGCAGATCGATGCGCGCGAGCGCCCGAGTAGGGCGCGGGGTCAGCGGTGACCCAATCCCAGTCCTCGCCATCGCCGAACTGCTGTGCCCCCTTCGGCAGGTGGTCGTCCACCCACACGTGGTCGTTGTCCATGCATGTCCGCCAGTCCACAACCCAGCAGCCCTTGAGGAAGCCGTCCTGCCCGCTGGTGGCGGTCACCGGCACGGTGACGTCGACGTGGTCTCGCGACATGACGACCGAGATGGGTCCTACCGACGCCGGCACGGTCCACCGGTGGTCGACGAACTCCTGAACAGCCCGGGGTTCGATTTGCGCGTACGCAACCTCGAAGTCGGGAAAGATCGATACGCCTACGGGCACTGTCCCGTCGGTTATGCTCGCGCCGCCGTGCGCCGCACCGACTGTTCTCCTCGCATCTGGGGGCGGTCCGGCGACCCGAACGACCCAATCAATCGGGTGCATTTCTAGCCAGCCGCCGAATGGGTCACCGGGTGGGTGACCGTGGTCTTGCCATAATGGCCCGCGCAGGATGACATAGACGCCACTGTGGAGCCGGTGGGTGGCTCCGTCGGGGTTGAGCACGTCGAAGGGGAACCACGCGTCCAGGTCCTCGTCGAGCGGGTTCACCCATCCGGCCGGCGCGGGTCCCCGCCCGTCGAAGTGCCCGGTAAACAGGCCCCCGCTGGTGCTCTGATGCCATGCATTGAGCTCGTTGTGCAGTCTGAGGCTGGGATTCGGCGGTAGGAGCCATGAGTTCGGCGTAATGACCGGGCCGTCCGCGAAGGGCATTGGGACGGTACTGCTCGGGTTCCCCCAAAGCTGAGCGCCAGCGAGCCGGTTGCTTAGCCCGTCGGGTCCGTACATGCGGTCCAGGAAGTTCCAGTCGAGGTGGAGGTCGTAATGGACGTCCTCCACGCCGTGGGGCTTCACGTTGACGTTCGGTGACTCGGGAAGGTTGTCGAGCCACCCGGCCAGCAGGACGTCTGTGTGTGTCTCGCCGAGCCGGTGGACGCAGTGTGAGCTGTGCTGGCAGTTGCGGTAGTGCTTGCCGTCGACGGCGTCGTAGTCGTCGCCGCAGTCGAAGAAGACACTGCTCGGATGCGTCGGCGGGCCGGCCTGCAGGGGCTTCTCGATGAGGTCGGACAATGAGCCGTCCTCCACCACCAACACCTTCGACCACTGAAAGCCGAGCGACTCGAACTCCGCTGGGCTGTTGATCCAGAGGCGGCTGTCGCCGACGACCAGGTAGACCTTCGGATTACTCGCTTCGCGAGCCAAAGCCACATTCGGAACCGTCCGCATGGCGCCCTCCCCGACGGACCTGCGCCCTAGCCTCCATGCTTACACCCGGTGCCACACATAGCCACCCCAAAGCGGATGAGTTCGATCCGCACGGGGACCGGTGTCTCGCAGTCGCCACGTGCCCATCGAGCCAGGGCGAGACCCAGAACAGCAGCCAGTCGGACGACCGGCCGCCGGCGCCCGTTAGCAGCTGCACTTCGGCCTCCAGCTACCGCGGGAGCAGGCTCTTGCGAGCCCGGGTCACCACGGCCGACGGCCCCGCGCATGGTGGGCGGCGAACGAGCCGTTTAGCCAGCCCAATTCAGGTGGCGTACGTGCCCGCCGCCCCGTCGTGTGACAGGATGCAGTCGCTGAGTCTCGATCCAGCCTGGATAGCCCGCCATGACTCGTCGCGAGCACGCGCAGGGAGGCTGTCCCAGTGTCTACCGCGACGCAGCTGAAGGAGCTGCACCGGCTGCCAAGCAGCGTCCATGCCCAACAAATCGCTCAGGACTCGCCCTCGATGTAGCGGTTAAGACCTGGAGTGAGCAGATGCATGCGGTGATCGAGGCTGGCCTGACGCTTCGGATGATCAAGCACCAGATCTACTCCAGCCGCGATGTCCACTATCCGCCTTTCCCCAACCACCGGGAGGTCGTTCAGCTAACTGAGCTGATGCTCCGGTATACCGACTGGGTCGTCGAGGATTTCGCCGAACATAAGAAGGAGCTGAGCGAGCTGCAACGCCGTGCGGAGCAAGCCTCCGATGTTGGGGATCGAAGTAGGCTTCAGGCCGAAGTCTGGAAGCGCATTCGGAACCTGAAGTCGGTCGAGGACGCACTCACGGACTTTACGGACGAGGAGCGGGAGAACTGCCGGCGGCTGATCGCAGTCGCAGTGGGGCACAACCAGGACTCGGAACAGCGCTCGGAAGGTATCGCGCGGTCATGGCTCACCTACGAGGAGGCCGAGTCGCTGGCGCCGGAGAGCATCACTCAAACGACAATGGCATAGGAAGGATCGCCCCTTGGCGAGCCGGTGAGGGACGACGGCGCATCCCACACTCCTCTCCATGCAGGCATTCCCGAGAATCTCTCTGCATCTCGGAGGACAGCCATCGCAGTCATTAAAGGAGATCCTCACTCCGACGAGTTTCGCGGCCGTCATGGCGGTGGCCGACAGGGTTGGCCGATCGGGTGGTCTCGTCGAGGTTTGCGCGCACATGGGCAGGTCGTGACTCGAGTGCCTCCGGCAGATCCAGGCCCGCTCTGCATTGGCCCTGGGCCATTGGACTCTAGCTAGGGGCGACCGCCGGACGGCATGGTTTGGTTGGGCTGTTCCCCAGCTGTAGCGCGTCGAGCGACCCAACTGGACCGATTGCTGCATGGGTGGCATAGGGGTGGCGAGATGAGTGAGCCAACTGTCCCTGACGGAACGGATCAACCAGGGGCCGAGGTGCGGCCGCCAGGGGATCCCTCCGGGTTGTCGGCGGAGGCGTCCGCAGAGCTCGACACGTACGGCGATGCCCTGAAGGCGTCTCAGGTTCTTCAGATGGAAGGCCGGGTGAGCGAGGCACTTGAGACGCTGAATCGACTTCCGGCACCGTCGACGGAGGCGGGAGCGGCGTACTTGGTGGTCGTCGACCTAATGAAGCGGCTTTACCGGGCGTTGCTGTACACGTTCGCCGGCGACAAGCAGGCCGCTTTGACGGAGTGGCGGGCCGTCAGCGAGGAGGCGCCCCCCATTCCCGACTTCGACGAGGTCAGGCGCCTCGCCGACAGCTGGGTTGTCGTCCAGGAAAAGGACATCGGCCAGCTGACCGAGGAGGAGCGTCAGTCACTCCATCCGCAAGTTCAGATGTTCGTCAACCAACAGCTGTCCCTTCGCTCGGTGACGCCGTCGATGAAGGCGGCGTGGGAGGCCCTCGGCCGGGGCGATGAGGGGGAGTACGCGAGCCAGATGGCCAAGGTCCAGCAAGACATCGAGCTTGCCGGCGCAGAGAACCCAGCCGTGAAGCCCACCATTGAAGGGTTCTATGGCATGACGCACCTGCTGGTTCTGGCCATGGGTCAGCAGAAGGACTTCGACCGTTTCGACTTCGGTCGCGTCTTCGATGCAGTGGCACCGATCGAGGCGAAGAGCAAGCAGGTCGCCTCCAGCGAGGCGGCCACCACACCGCAGGCAATGCCGATGGCATGGATCCCGGTCGTAGCCGGCTCTGTCACAGTCCTCGCCCTGGTCACGGACCGACTGGCGCGCCTGATGCGGACACTCCTTTCCCACGAGACCACGGCAAAGCAGCTCGACGAGATCCCACAGATCCAAGACCAGATCCGCACGCAGCAGCGGACCCTCCGAGACCTCACAGGACTGACCGTGATGGAGCCCGTTCGAAAACTGCTGCTGGATATCTACGGCACGCGGATGAGTTTCACCGAGCGACTCAGCCTCGAGGTGCACCCGACCAGGCGGACGGTGCTGAACGTCGCGGGGCTTGCGGCCGCGATCTCGTTCGTCACGGTTGCCGCACTGTTGTTATTCGTGGGAAGAGCGACCGACACCGATCTGAATGCCGGCATCGTACTCGCCCTCTCCGCGTTCTTCGGGCTGGTCGCCGGCTTCGGATACGGCGCGCTGCGATTCCGCGGATTCTTGACGTCGGTCCTCTTCGGACATGGCCAGGAGGATGCCTAGAAATGTCGAGCCCACGCGAAGGAGCCCTGATCAACGATTTGCCGTCATTCGCTGCCGATTCGTCGGTGGCAATCCCGTCAGACCTCCAGCGACGCTTGTCGGCCGACGGGATCGATACCCCTGCAGCATTACTGCGTCGTTGGCGTGTACCACCTCGCTCGGGTAGCGGAGCCGGCTCGCATGGGAACGGCAAGGACAGGACGCTCGGCGACGACGCGCAGCTGGCCGTGGATCGGCTCGCTGCGCATGCGGCCCTTGCCACGCTGAACGCATCACCGGATCTGCGCACCCGGCTGATCGATACGGGACTACTCTCCGGTGCGGATCTTGTCGAGGCCGGACGGCGTCGGGTGGTCGCACTCGCCGGCCCCGACCTCGCCGCCGAAGCAACTCAGGTGCAGGCCACCGCCGTCACCCAGGGCAAGGTGCTCGACGCCCTGTTGACCGCCGAACGCCTGCAGGCCGCGGCCGACCCGGCTACCGCCTCCACCACGACCGATTGCGGCTGCTCCGACTGCCGCGCGGCCACCAGCCCGATGGCCTACCTCGCGGACCTACTGGGCTACGTCGGGTCGCGGGTCGACGTCGGCGACACCGACGACCCGCTGCTTCCAGAGACGCTGGCCCGGCTCCTGTACCAACCACTCACGGACCTTCCAGTCGAATGCGGGCCAGCTCAGGACGACGTGAGCCAGGTGCGGCTGGTGGTCGAGTCCCTGGAACGCCTTATCGCCGCCGATCTCGGTGGCGCACCGGACGTCGCGTGCGGCCCGCAAGGACACTCATTGACCTTCATGGTCGCCGCGGACGTCGACGGCGACCGCCAGGCGGAGCTGGTGCTCGGGTTCGAGCCCGACCCATCCTCGTGGCTGAACGGTAGTGCGACGCCGCTGCGGTCGGGCCTGTGGGTGATGCGGCTGGACCACAGAACCGGTCGCTGGGAGCACCTGCGCCCCGGCACCGATCCAGCCGGGCCGGACGGAGCAACCTTCCTGTTCCCAGCAGGGATGAAGGCCACCGCCGGCGTCGCGCTTAGGCTACGCCGCGACGCGGTTGTCCGCCGCGCGGACCGCCAGCAAGTCATGCTGACGGTCGAAGAGGACGGCGTGCCGGGGACTCGCTTCTGGATCTTGCAATACGAGCCGGAGGCGGCCACGGCCGACCAGGCCTGGACCCACGCCGTCCCCGGATCGTTCACCGCGTTCGGCGCAGACCTGCCCGCGCAGCTGCCCCATGTCGAAATCGTGCTCGCCGCCGACGTCGACGGGGACGGGCTGGACGAGGTGATCCTTTGCGGCAGCGCCCCGGCCAGCGGCGCGGGAGACCCAGACCACCCCGCCGCGGTCTGTGTCTTCGACTTCGACGGGCAGTACTGGGCACCCCTATGCCCGCCAGGCAGCCCGTATGACATCGCCTACGACGTCTCGCCCCGCCAGCCGTTCCCCATCAAGCTGGCCGCTACCGGTGACCTCGACAGCAATGGGCGCGCCGAGATCGTCGCCGCCCTGAACGGGCAGCGGAACCTCGGCAAGATCGTCTCGGTCATGGGGTATGACCCGGCGACCGGCCAGTGGAACCATGTCAGCCCACTGCTCAGCGACCCAAGCTCCGATGTCGACCTATGGCCAACTCCCTGGCCAGTTGGTGCGCTCGCGGTCGGAAGCCTGACCGCTATCAACAGCCCAGTGGTGGTCGCCGCCCCGGGGAGGGTCAGAGGGGCGGATCCAAATAGCTTCGTCGTGGATCAGTTCTCCCCGGCCGATGCCGGATTCGTCGAGGTCGGCACGATCGACTGCACCGCGCAGGCGCTGCCCGCAGACAGCGTGGTGCTTGCCGACGTCGATGGCGACGGACATGACGAACTGGTGGTCACCACCCAGAGCGGCCAACCCGACGCGCGGTACGCGGCTTGGGTGATGAAGAGGGATGCCGCCGGGTCGTGGCAACACCTCACGCCGGTCCCGGGCCACCCGCTGGACGCCGATCTCGTGTGGACCGGCAGCGGCCAACGGCCGGCACGGATCGTGCTTGCCGCTGACGTCAACGCTGACGGCGTCGATGAACTCGTGATCAGTGGCGGCGACGCGAATGCGATCTGGGTGCTCGCCTACGACCGCGCGACCCAGCGGTGGCAGCACCTGTCGCCGGTGATCCCGGCCGACGGCGCCGAGGCCGCGTACGCGCTCGCCGCCTATCGCTCCCTGCTGCACGAGGCCGGTACGTCCTACCAAGAGCTGCGCCAGATCGCCGGGTCGGCCGACGCCGACCGGACGGCTCTGGCGCAACGGCTCGGCATTACCGGCGATCCGGCCGCGCTGCTTCTGACTCCGTCACAGATCCGGATGCCGGCGCTGGAGAGCCTCTTCGATCTGCCGTCCACCCGCCGAGATCCGTTCAGCGACGGCCCAATCGGCGGCACGGACGCCGCACGGGTTACCCGTTGGAGCCTCAGCGGCGCACGGTGGTCCACTGACCTCGCGGCAGCTAGCGTCGCCCCGGACGGCCGGGTCTACGTGCGACTGAGCTCCGGTGCGTCCACGCTCACTGTGACCGCTTACCGGGACGCGGCGCGGACCTTCCCCGTGGCCACGGGTGTCGCCGCCTCGGATGGCACGGTCCGGCTGGCCGAGCTCAGCGGTTCCGGGCTCACCGGAGTCCTTGAAGTAGCCGGCACCGGCGACGCGAACGACCTGTGGTTGCAGGTGTTCCCAACTCTCGCCGTCCTGCGCTGGCAGCGGCTGCGCGAGCTGTGGAGCGCCGAGGACGACGACGGCGCGTTCGCTGGCCCGGTAGTGGATCCCGACCTCATCGGCCCGGACGACTTCCGGCTTCCACTGGCCAAGGCCGCCCCCGCGGATCCCGACCGTGCGTTCGACGTTTGGCTCCGTCGCCGGGCATGGTCCGATGCGCTGCAGTCGCGGCTGCTCGCGGCCGGAGAGAGCCTGTCCGCGCTTTTCGACATGATGCGCGCGACCCCACCGGCCGCCGACGATCCGTGGCGGGCCGCCCCGGACGACGTTGACGGGTACCTCGACGAATTGGTCGCCGGGCTCGCCGCGGACCCCGAAAGGGTTGCCGCCGCTACGACGGCGATCGGCGAAGTCCTGTACCTACCGGTGGACGCCTTTACCCGCCTGATCGCCCTGCGGACCGTGGCATCGGCCGCGTCGGGCGGACCGGCGGGACCGACGGAGCAGGATTGGGCGGAGGTTCGGGCGATCCTCGCGCTCGCGCACAAGCGATCGCGGGCGGCGGCGTGGCGGGCCGAGGAGGCGGCGGCGGGGATCCGGCTGGACGCGGAATCGTTCGTCGCGGGCCCCGCGATGGCCGAGGGGGAGTGGCCGCCGTCTGTGTCGCCGCTGGTGGACCCGGATCAGGTCGCGATCACGGACCTACCGGTCTCGATCGTTGGCGGCCGGGCCCGCACGATATGGCGGCGCCGCGTGCCTGAGCTGGCTGCGAACCTCACTGCGGTGCGGGACGCAGGGGACTGGCCAGCACAACTGGACGCTGCGCTGGGATCGGCCGGTCCAGACCCGTGGCCACAATGGGTGGCGACGCTGGCCGGCGAGCTGGACAGCGGCGATAGTCAGGTGGTCGAGGCAGCCCTGGCCAGGCTGAGCGCCGCGACCGAAGGGATGAGCGTGACTGCGTTCCGGCGGGTGGCCGCGGTCAACGCGATCGTGCTGGCCGACGGCGTGGTCACAGAGCAGGCGCAGGCGGACGTGGTCCGGGTGCTCGCCGACGCCCGCAAGGTCACGGTGGTGCATCCGCGGTGGCGGACCGAGGAGGCCGGGCTGGCGTACTGGCAGGCGCTGCGGCCGGCGCTGCCGCGGTGGCTCGGCTCGCAGCAGGCCCGGCAGGACTGGCTGACTGCGCTGGCCGCCCGCACCAAAGCGCCCGCGTTGGATCCGGATATGGTCGCCCGCGCCGGGATCCGCTCGGCCGGATCCCCGGCGATGTCGTTGTGGGACGCGCGTGCCCGATCACTGTTCCGCTTGGAGCAGGACACGGTCCGCCCGCTGCTGACCGATCCCACTGCCGATCCTCTGATCGGGCTGGACAGCGCACTGCTTGGTGGGCTCTGGACGGTCGCTGATCGGGCCGCGGTCCGGGCCTATCTGGCCACTGGGCATACGGCTGCTCCTGGTCTGCTCGCAGCTGTCTTCGGCACCGACGCCAACTCATTCGATTCGCTGGTCACCGCGCTGGGCGCCGGCGGCGATGATGCCGCGGTCGCGCGCCGCGTCGTCTTGCTCGAGCTGGGATTCAGTACCGAGGGCGGGTTCCGGGACGTTGTTGCGGTGGCCGGTATGAACCCGCAGAACGTCACTGCGGCCCAGTGGGCGACCTTCGATGACACCGTGTCTAAAGCGATTCTGCTCAATGTCGTGACCCGCGCCGAGTACACCGCCGACCAACTCGGCGTACGGGTGGCGGACCTGCTCGCCCCGACGCAGCTGGATTTGGCCGCGTGGCAGCAGGTGCTCGGGCTGCGCAGGCTCGCCGCGGCCGGTGCCGCGCTGCAGCCGGATGAGACGGATAGTGCGGTGGCCCTGCTGCGCCGGTGCGTCAAGCGGCGCGCGTTCGGCGCCTGGCGCGACGCCGAGCGGGCGGCTGCGGTCCGGATCGGGCCGGACTCCTTCATTCCGCCGCTCGACGGTGGCCCGCTCCCCGGGCCCGTCCCGGCTGCGGTCGTCGCCGCAGAGCAACGGGCGTGGGCTCGCGTGATGGCAGCCCGCAGCGACCAGCACGACCAGGTACTGCCGGCGATCCGAGACGCCGTGCGGCGCACCGAGATCGCGACCATGCCCGGTTACCGGGATGCGCTCGTCGCCGCGCTGCCCGTCGCCACAGGCGATCCGGCCAGCTGGACCGAGACCCACCTGCTGGTGGACGTCGCGGATAACGGCGAGCGCCGGACCACTCGTGCCGCGCACGCGATCGACAGCATTCTCACCCTGCTCTGGTCGCTACGGACCAGCCAAGATCGCGCCAGCCACCCCCAGTTGCGACTGGACGCGTCGGCCTGGGACGCCGAGTGGCGCTGGATCGGCTCCTACGCCACCTGGCGATCGGCGATGCTGGCGTTCCTCTACCCCGAGAACCTGCTTCGCCCGAACCTCCGTCGCCTGCAGTCCCCGGCCCTGCGTGACGCCCTGCAGTCGGTACGGGACGCGCGGCAGCTCACCGTCAGTGCCGCGCGACGGATCGCTGCGGACTACGCGCAATACTTCGCCGACGTCTGCCGCCTGGACCTGGCGGGCATGGTCTGTACCTCGGCCACCGCGGCCGCCTGCCCCGTACACCTGGTGCCGGGGACCGGTCAGGACCGACCCGTCGAGGTGTACGTGGCGGTCAGCAGTGCCTCCCGTCGCGTGTACTGGACGATGCGCGACCGCAGTTCCGAGGCGGTGACGGCAGGGCTCGACCTGGGGTTCTGGCAGGTCATGGACCAGTTCACGGCCGGCTCGGTGGGCGAGCTGGTCGGCCTAGACACCTATGTGCCAACCGGCGACCCGTCTGCTAAGCGGTGGCTGTACCTCTTCGCGGTAACGCACGGGATCGGTAGGCGAGACCTGGTCTTCCTGCGCTACGACCTGGACTCATCCGCCGGAACATGGAGCGCCGAGACCACCCCACTCGAGCTGCCCGATGGCGTCAGCGACTTCACAGCGACCATCCTGCCGACCGCAGCGGGTGACCCGCCGCGGATCCTGCTCGACGTGTCAGACGGTGACCGCACGGACCGCCTGGTGCGCTCGCTGGACGCCAAGGGCGAGAACTGGGCGCGGACGGAATTCGTCTCGCTGATCGGCTACGGCGGCTGGCACGAACTGGTCCCACCCGAATTCGCCACCACAGGACTCGGCACCGTCCGGCAGGTGCTGGTCGGAGACTTCGACGGGAACCACTTCGACGAAGTCGCCCTGATCTCCGACACCGGGTCGCGAATGCTACGCGTCGGCAGCAACACGGCGTGGACCGCTATGAGTTCGCCCTCGATCCGGCCGGAGGCGCTGGTTGCCCGAGGACGATTCACCCTGACGAACCCCACCGAATATCACGACGACCTGGCCTCGATCGGGCGGATCACGCCCTCCCGGATCCTGCTACACCACTACGACCTGCTCAGCGGAACCTGGTCCACCCGTGGAGACACAACCGCGTGGCAACTGCCGGATACAACGAGGTCCCAGCTGATGGTGCTGTGGGCCACCGCACTGACCGCGGGCGACTTCGACGGCAGCGGCATGGACACCTTGGCCGTGCTCGGTTCGTACAGCTCGGCCGGCTCCGGGGCCTGTGCCTGGCTGCTGCGGCCGGACGCGTCAGGCTTCCAGCCGATCAATCCCGATACGCCATTGGCCAGGGTCCGGCCTGCCGCCAGCTTCACCGCGCCGCAGGAGCGGGAGGAGGTGCGGATCGCGTTCCACCTCAGCGCCACCCTGCCGGCCAGCAGCCCCGTCGTGCCTGGGCTTGCCACCGTGGCCGATGTGGACGGTGACGGGCGAGACGAGCTCGTGGTCGTTGGCTCACCGACCACGGAGGGTCCTGACCGGGGCAACGACCTGTGGATCTGGGACTGGCATCCGGAGCTGGGCTGGGGGCCGATGGCCCGGATCGGCGCGCAGAGCCTCACCCGCACGGTGTACGACCTCGGCTCCGACCGGTTCGCACTGATCGACGTGGTGGCCGGTGACTTCGACGGCGACGGTCGCGACGAGATCGCCTGCTTGGTGGACGCCCACGACGGCGCGCCACCCGTCGTACGGGTTCTCGACCTCACCGTCCCGCCGTATACCGCCGACCCGGCCACTGATGGCACCTGGGCCGAGCTGCCCGTGATCGATCTCCGCCAGGCCGACTCGCCGGTGCGGTTCGGTACCGCGGCCGACGTGGACGGCGGCGGCGCCGACGAGCTGGTGCTCGTGGGGGATAGCTGGCTGCAGATCCGAGCCCTGGACCGGCGGCTGGGTCGGTGGGTGGAGTTCCCGCTGACCGGATCCGGGCTCGGCGGCACTGCCGCGTTCGTTGCCGCCGGGAACCTGGACGCCGCCAACGTGCTCGCACCGCGCCGCCGGCCCCGGCGTGGTGCCCGGATCCGCGGGGCGGCCGACCAGTTCGCCGTGGGCGGCGGCCGCCCGTCCGTGTTCACTCCGGACCCGGACGTGCTCTGGCAGCAGCGCCATCCGCTCGGCATCCCCGACAGCACCGGCAAGGCCCGCCGGTTCGCGGTCACCGTCCCTACGCGGACGCAATGCCAGCCGGGCTGGGTGACCCCGACCTTCGTCGACCCAGAAGGCTGGATCCTCGACGACCGGGTACCGGAGACCCACCGCGCGACGCGCTCCCGGCAAGCGGTGACCGCGAACACGGGCGCACCGACCGCCGTCCGCCGGGTGATCGAGGAGGCGTTTTACGACCTGCCGGTCGCGGTCGCATTGGCCCTGCAATCCGGCCACGACTACGAGCACGCGCTGGACTGGTTCCGCCTGGTCTACGACTTCACCCGACCGCCCGAGGAAAGGGCCGGCTTCTACGGCCTGGTGCTGGACGCTCAGAGCCGATCACCCGACGACGACCCCGACCCGGCGACCTACCAGCGCGCGCTCCTGGACTGGGTCCAGGATCCGCTCGACCCATACGCGGTCGCCGCGATCCGCCCGTTCACCCACACTCGCGGCACGCTGCAGTTGCTGATCCGGTGCCTCCTCGACGCCGCGGATGCCGAGTTCACCCAGGACACCGCGGAGTCCGTCGAGCGGGCCCGGGTCCTGTACCAGACGGCACGGGAACTGCTCGGCGACCCGGCGCTGCACCAGCATTTTGGGCCATGCGAGGACGTAGTGGCACAGGTCCCACCAGGCACCCCTGCAGCCGCCCGGCTCGGCCAGTCGCTGTTGGACGGCGCGGAGGATCGGATCGGCCGTCACCACCAGCTGCTCGGATCCGGGGTTCCGCTCGCCGGTCTTTCGTCCGACGGAATCGATGTCGCATGGGCCGCGCTGCCGTCGCCGGTGTTCTGCGTCAGCCCGAATCCGATCCTCACCGGGTTACGACTGCACGCCGAGCTCAACTTATTTAAGCTCCGCACCGGCCGCAATATCGCTGGCATGCGGCGCGCCCTCGACGCCTACGCCGCGCCCACCGATCAGTCCTCGGGCCTGCCGGTGATCGGGGCGGACGGCGAGCTGACAATGCCCGGCCTGCGCCCGCCACCGCCGACGCCCTACCGGTACAGCGCGCTGGTGCAGCAAGCTCAGCAGCTCGCCGGCCAAGCGCGCGATGTCGAGGCGATGATGCTGGCCGCGCTGGAGAAGCGGGACGCCGAGGCGCAGAACCTGTTGCGCGCCCGGCAGGACGTGCGGGTGGCGAGGGCCGGGATCCGGCTGCAGGACTTGCGGGTGACCCAGGCGCAGGACCGCGTCACCGTCGTCCAGCTGCAGCAGGAGCGGGCCCATCTGGAAGAGGAGCACTACCAGCAGGTGCTCGCCGCCGGGCAGCTGCAATACGAACGGGAGGCCCTGGGCTGGCTCGAGGCGGCCTCGGTCTTCCAGATCGCCTCGGCTGTCGCGTCGTTCGCGTCCGCGGCGACGAGTCTGACCGCCGCTGCGATCTACGACCCGTCGTTCTCGGTCGGTGCCCGGATCGGGTCGGCGGCCTCGGCCCTGTCGTCGGTCGCCGGCGGCCTCGGGTCGCTGGCCGGCAACGCCGCGACGTGGTCAACCATCAGCTCAATGCGGGCCGGCTTTGCGCGGTCCCAGCAGGAGTGGCAGCTGCGGCAGCAGTTGGCCGGCGCGGACCGCGCGATCGCCGGAGCGCAGGTGTCAGTGGAAACCGACGGTGTGCGGGTTGCCGAACAGGAACGGCTGATCGGGGAGCTGAACGCCGATACCGCCGAGCAACTGCTCGATTTCCATCAGAACAAGTTCACCAACGTCGAGCTCTACGACTGGATGTCCGGGGTACTCGACCGTGCCTACCGCTGGTTCCTCCAGCAGGCGACCGCGATGGCCCAGCTCGCGGCGGCACAGCTCGCGTTCGAACGCCAGCAGGGACAGCCGCCGCCGATCCAGGCGGACTACTGGGAACCGCCGGGAGCGGGTGGGCCAGGCACCCTCGATGACGCCGGTCCGGACCGGCACGGGTTGACCGGCGCCACCCGGCTGATCCAAGACATCGCCGAGCTCGAGCAGTACGCCTTCAGCACCGATCAGCGAAGGCAGCAGCTGACCACCACGATCTCGCTCGCCGCACTGGATCCGCTCGCGATGGCCGCGCTGCGGCGGGACGGTGTGACCACGTTCGCCACCCCGATGCAGCTGTTCGATGCCGCCTTCCCGGGTCACTACCTGCGCTTGATCCGGCGGGTAACGGTCTCGGTGATCGCCCTTGTGTCGCCGGTCGACGGCATCCACGCGACGCTCTCAGCGTCGGGCATCTCGCGGGTCGTTGTCGGGCCTGACGTGTTCTCCACCGTCGTCCTGCACCGGCCGCCGGAATCGGTAGCCCTCACCGCCGCGCTCGGCGCCGGCGGGATGTTCACCTTCGAGCCCCAGACCAGCGGCCTGCGAGATCCCTTCGAAGGGCTGGGGCTCGATACCACCTGGGAGATCCGGCTCCCGCGGGCGGCCAACCTGTTCGACTTCACAACGATCGCCGACGTACTCGTCACCGTCGACTACACCGCGCTCGACAGCGACACCTACCGGCAGCAGGTGCTGCGAGAACTCGACTCCAGCCGGGACGGCCAGCGCGGGCTCAGCCTGCGCCACGAGTTCCCGGACGCGTGGTGGGACCTGATGAACCCGGCCTCCGCCGCAGACCCGATGCGGGTATCGGTCACCACGACCACGGCGGACTTCCCACCCAACCTGGACGAGCTAGCCGTGCAGGACTTGGCCGTCGCGCTCGTCACGCAGACTCCGCCACCCGCCCGGCTCGGCACGGTCACGTTGCGGTTCACCGAGAGTGGGGCGGCCGCCCAGCTCGGCGGTCCGGCGGGATTGGTCGATTCCGTGGTCAGCACGCAGCGAGGCAACGGAGGCCCGTGGCTGCCGATCACTGGCAAGTCCCCCATCGGGCACTGGGATCTGGCGTTCCCCGACGGGGAGGAGATCCGCGCGTGGCTGGCCGGCGGCGGTCTACTCGACGTCCTACTCGTCGTCGGCTACGCCGGGCGGACGCCCCTCTGGCCCGCCTGATCCCGCCGTTTGGACGCGGTCTGAGCGGCTGCGCTAACGACAATTCAGAAGCCGGGCGGGATAGCCAGGACGCCGCTGCCTGTGATGAACGTCTTGGGATCGCTGCGCTCGACCACGTTCGGACTGTTCGGCTCCGCGGCCCAGTGGGCCTCGAACACCGAGCCGTAGCTGACCAGATAGGTGTGGTAACCGAAGTCCTGAGCGCCCACCACGAACGGTGCGTTCGCGAGCCGCTCCAGTTGCTTGGTCGTGAGCGAGGTGCCGGTGCCTGCCCACATCTTGTCGACCTTGGACCGAACCCGGACCGGCTTGCCGTCCAGCCCCCGCACACTGGCCTTGCCCTCAGGGCTCACGTATCCCAGCTTGGCTACCTTCTTGTACTCGGCGTCCATCGCGCCGTTGACGTTGTAGTAGATGACCGTCCACCCGAGTTGCCGGAGAGCTGTTATCACACCCATGCCGCGACCGGGCGTGCCGAGCTTGCCCTTCTCCAGCGTCTGGAGGTCGACCTTGAGATGCGCCTCCCACGACATGCGCACGGCCTCCTTGGTTCCGGGCGAGGCAAGCTCGTCGGTCAGCCGGACCAGGTAGCGGCGAACGTACAGGATGCAGTCCGTCACCTCGGGCGACGACGTCAGCGGGTCGTGACCCTTGTTCCACGCATTCAGCTTCTTCTCCGCCGCACGAGGCTGGAGGTCCGCGAAATCCGACTGGGACCCGTACAGCGGGAAGACGCCCTCTTGCTGGTATCTCGCCTGCCAGTTCTCCAGATCCTCGCGGATCAGGTTTGCGGTACGGGCTGCGGCGGCCGCCCAGTCCATGCGCTTCTTGGCCGCGGGGTCGACCACTGCGGTCTCCTGAGCTGGCACAGGTTTGTCGTCCAGGCCGGTCGGGTCGTGCCGCGACACCGGGGAGGACGACACATACCGATACGCGTTTGGGCCTGCGCGGGCAGCCAGCGGATCAGGGCTCACCCACCGGGCGAGGCCGGGGGCGTAGTAGCGGGCACCGTGATATGCGAGGCCGGACTCCTCGTCCCGTTCCTTGCCGCTGAACCGGTATCGCTTGCGCGCGAAGCCGCCAAATGTCGTCTCGCCGTACGGGCTGTACTCCTCACGGTTCAGCCAGCCCCCGGTCCCGTCCACGATCATTGTGACGCTCGAGGAGTGGTCCCGCAGCTCGTATCGGATCGCCGGCCCGGCATCCCTGGGATGCACCTTCCCGGTCCGCACCGACGCGATGCGGGTGTCGCCATCGTTGAGATGCAGGATCGCGCCGCCGCCACCACGGCCGCGGGCCCAGGCGTGCTGCTCGCTCAGGTCACCGACGTACACCGCGCTCTCGTCGAAGGCCGCGCCCATGCCCCGGCGGACGAACTTCTTCACCCGGCGCCCGTCCGCACCGTAGAGGTACCGTGCGGACAGCGACCGGGTCGCGCCGGCCGAGATCTCGAACCCAACCAGGCGTCCGGCGTGGTCCCAGCGATACCGGCGCGATTCGCCCTGCTCTGCGAGCTGGCCGGCGTCATCGTAGGTGAGGACGGCGTCGCCAGCGGCGGTGCACCGGTTAGTGGTCGCTGCGGACGAGTCTCCGAGTGACCCGCCGTCGATGCCGAACTGCCGCCGCCGCGCCTGCGCGGGAGTTCCGCCGGTCGGCTGCCACCGTATGTCTATGAGGTTTCCTGACGGGTCGTAGCCATAGGTCTCCCGGTAGGCGGTGGTGACGTCTGGCGCGTTGCCCTGGTTCGGCGCAGCGGGTGGAGGAATGAACGGGGCGGCCACATATCCGCAGCCGCCACTCGGCGTCGGGCAGGCCCGCCCAGTGGCCGAGACCAACCGACGGTGCGGGTCGTAGCCGAACTCGCGAATCAGGGCGTCGCGCCCGCCCGGCGTTCCGGCGACACCGCAGCCGAGCGTGCGCTCCTCGGAGCTGGTGAGGTCGCCGGCCAGGTCGTAGCTGAAGCCCAGGTTCTGGACCGGGCTACCGATTGCGGTCCAGGTGTCGCCGGTTCGCGTTGCGGGTTGGGTGTGCATGCGGATCATTTGAAACGTCGTCGGGTGGTAGGCGTACCGGGTAACCAGCCCGTTGCCGAGACCGACGAGCTCCCGTTGGCCGCGTGCGTTGTGAATCACGGTGTCAAGGTAGGTCGCGCCGTCTACCCGCAGCGAGGTGAGCGCGCCGCTGCGGCCGTAGCCGGCCACCACGTGCTGCCCCGTGTGGTCGGTGACCTCGGCCACCCTGCCGAGCGCGTCGTGGCGCGTGACGGTGCGATAGCCGGTCGGATCCAGTGCGCCGTCTGCGTCGGGGTCGTCCCAGGACGCCGTCCAACCTGCGGAGAGCGCCTGGTCCGAGATCACGGTGCGGGTCACATCGTTGAGTCGGCCCTGGGCGTCGTAGCTGGCCACCTGGAGGCGCCCGGCCTCGTCATCCTGCCGCCAGAGCCGACCCAGCGCGCATACGGTCATCGCAGCGTCGCGTTCGGGACCCGGCGGCAGAGTGTCGCCGTACGTATACCGCTCGCGCCTGGTCAAGGTACCGAGATCCCGGTCAGTGGCGTAGACCGCGACCGGGCGTCGGCCAGCGTCGTACACACCGACGGTCAGCGCGCCCACCGCGGTCCGCCCGAACACTGGCTGGCCGGAGGCGTCCAGCACCGTGATCGACCGTCCGGCGTCGATGCTGTCGACCGATACCTGCCGGTCGGCCAAGTCGTAGGCGTGACGGAAGGCGGCGCGGCCATGCGCGTCGAGCACGGTGACCACATTGCCGCGCACGTCGTACTCATGGCCAGTGATCAAGTCGCCGGCCGGGCCGCCGCGGGACAGGCGGCAGACCACGCGCTCCTGCGGATCGAGCACGCTGGTCTCCGGTGTGTGGCGCTGGTCGGCCGGCACTGCGGCGGCGTGGCCGGCCTCGATGGCAAGATCGTTCTCGTCGTAGCTGGTGACCAGCCAGGGCGAGGGCGGTGCGCTCGCCGGATCCGTGAGGTCGGTCGGGATCCCGAAAACGGTGCGCTTGCGGGAGCCATCCGGGTTGACCACCTCGACCATCCGGCCGCGGGCGTCGTACCGGGTGACCACCCGCTGCCCACGCCGCGACTCGTCAGGCGGCTGGTAGGCCCACCCACGGCCGAAGAACGGCTCGTAGGTGGCGATCACGCGGCCCTTGTTGTCCCGCGCCTGCCAGCCGCTGACGACAACCCGATCGGGTACGGCGGTTCCCGCGGCCGGTCCGGGCGCGGCGAGATCCGGACGGCCGGCAACCGGAGCCTGGGTGACGTCCAGTCCGGTGTCGACTCTGAGGGCATCTGCGAGCGCACGCCGCTGTACCAGGCGGCCCAGGCCGTCAGAGAACTCCCGGGCGACCAGGACAGCGTCAGGATCGGCACCAGTACCGGCTGCGGGCGGGTCCAGCGCATGCCACGCCCGCCGGGTGGTGTGCACCCAGATCGGCGCGCCGTCGCGGTCAAACGCGCCGAAGTCATACTCGTACCGGGTGTCTGGCCGTTCCGGGGTGCCCAGGCCATCGAGGTAGGCGGCCTCGAGTAACCCCAGGGTGGTGTAGCGGTACCGTGTCGTGGTGCCGTTCGGGTCCGTCACCCGGGTCGGCTTGCCGTGCCGGTAGTCGTAATCGGCCGTCGTGATCAGGCCCAGCGGATCGCGGATAGCCTGCGGCATCAGCCAGTAATCGTCCGGAGTCAGCTGCGTCTCGTGGCGCATCGGATCCCGGACCCTCAGCGGCACACCGCGCGGCGAGCGCCCGCCCGGAGCGCCTAGCTGCACGTCATATCCGTGCGCCGCAATATCCCCGTACCACCCGGCTGTGTACCCACCAGTGCCGTTCTCCCGGCGCAGCCCGAGCGACACGGCGGGTGCGCTCGCCGGGAACGGCTCAGTGCCGCCCAACACAGCCGGGCACCAGTCGCCGTAGGCAGCGCTGAACGTGTCCGCCGTACCGATGAGCACCTCACTCCGGCTGAGCAAGCCGTAGGGACCGAGGACGCCGGGGGCCAGCCCCGTGAACGCCTCGCCGTCGTAGTGGTTCACACTGTGGCCTATCAGGCGCACCTCGCCCGCACCCGGGGCCGCGAACGCCGCGCCGACCGCCTTTGCCACTCCCAGCTGGTCAGCAACGACCTGCTGCACCCGCGCCGGGTCGCGTTCGACGATCTCGGGCGGGTTGGCAAGCTCGTACCGTCGGACGTGGGCCACCCGGTCGTGAATTCCGACCCCCTCAGGTGCCGCCGCATACTCGGTGTGGGTGTGGATCGCCTGCACCGCCACCGGGTCCGGCTGCCGTAACCCCACGGGCGCCTGCGGCAATGGCGTCCGGCGTGCCGACCGACGGGGGAGTGCGACCATCGTGTGCCGACGTGGCTGACCGAAGGCGTCGTGATCGCCGGTTGTGGTCACGCGGGTCAGCGGGTCGTCACCGCGCTCCCAAACCGTGGTGCGCTGCGCCGTCTCGAACGCGAAGAAGCTGCCGCGTGCCTCCGACCGCAGCCCGTACGCGTACTCGGTGACCGAGTACGGCAGCCCGGCCCGTTCCGTGCCGTCGCGCGCATACACCTCGGCGCGCAGCACGCGACCGCGCATCGCCCGCATCGCGTCCCGCCGCTCCGGGCCGGTCAGGTCCCGCAAGGCGGTGGATACGCCGGCGCTTGCGTCGAGCAGGCTGGGGTCGCCCGGCCAGTGCTCGGCAGCGAGCTCGAGCGCCGTCCAGCCTCCCCCGTCGGGCCCGCCGGTCACGGCGACCGGACCTAGGTGGTACCACGTGCGGGTTAGCACAGGTGGCGCGAACGCGGTCCGGTCCAGGCCGCCGTGCTGTTCGTCGAATGTCTCGGTGTCCTCCTGTTCGACGCAGGCGAAACCGCGGAACTCGCGCTCGTATCCGTCCCAATGCCCATGGCGGTAGCGGTACCGGGTCGTCAAAGTGCCACCGGATATCAGATCAGCGGTGGTGACCTCGGTGACCACGGGAACGACGAACGGCAGCGAGGTCCGGTCGTCGTGCTCGGCGACAGTGGACGGCGCGTAGGCCACCCGGGTGACCGCGCCGAGTCGGTTGTCGATCGTCGTCAGCAGCCTCGGTTTCAAGCCGCCGGTCAGGTCGAGGAAATACAGGGACGGTCGACCGGAGTCGGTGGCGTCCCGGCTGAACAGGACGCCGGACGTGCCCGTGCCGAGCAGGTCGCATAGGCGGACGTCCCACCAGTCGTCCGGCAGCCCGCCAACGATCAAAGGTGCACTCCAGGAGTTGCCGGACCGGTTGAACCACACGGTCACCTCGCCCGCCCCCGCGTACAGCAGGTCGGCGGTGCCGTCGCCGCTGACATCGCCGAACAGAACCCGGCTCGGCTGCAGCGACACCGGCAGGTCCGGACCACCGGTCATCACGATGGGGGTCCCAAAGCGCCCATGGCCCAGGTTCGGCCAATACTGAACCGCGCCCGACTCTACGAGCACCAGATCCTGCAAGCCATCACCGGACAGGTCGGCCCAGTGCACGCGGGGATCGCCAGGGTACACCGGCGGCGCCCCGCGGGCCAGGGTCGGTCCGATCCATCCGGTGCCTCGGCGCTGAAACCAGCAAATGAGTCGGTCACCGGTGAGAACAGCATCGGTCACCCCGTCGCCGTCGAGGTCGACCAGCTGAAGTCTGGCGTCGTGCCATGGCGTTCCGGCCGCTGTGCCGCCGGATCCCCGGCTGACTGCGCCGGTGCCGAAGGTCGATGGGGGTCCCGGGGCCATGCCAGCCGGTACCGACCGGTACGGATGGAAGTCGCCCCACTGGCTCGCCGAGCGCAGCGGCAGGAACCCCGGGACGGGGTTGTCAATCATCAAGTCGGCACGGCCGTCGCCGTCGGCGTCGAGGAGCCGAACGCCGCGATCGTTCAGGCTGATCCCGTCGAGGGCCGCCGGCAGCGGACGAGGCCGGTCCAAAACGCCGCCGCCGAGGTTGCGCCAGTACGTGGGGGCGATGCCCAGGCGCACCACGTCGGGTCGGCCATCACCGGTCACGTCGGCGAAGTCGTACTCGCCGTCGGAGAGAGCGACCGGCGGCGGCTCGGAGCACCGCACCGGTAGGAACCGGCGCTCCTCGGGAAGGAAGGCGCCGTACTCGAAGCGCACCGGTGGCAGGTCCCGCTGCGGGGTCCATGTGGCGCCGTCGTCCTCGGTGGCGTATCCCACAGTTTGGATCTCAGCGAGCAATGAAGCCTGAGTGTGCGAATCCTGCCGGTACAGCAGTTCGTAACGGCGCACCGGTTGCTCAACGCCCCCCGGCCACGCAGTCGTGGTCACCGCCCGGCATCTCAGCGTGGTGCGAACCTCGAACCCGGCCACGTATGAGGAGAACGGATCGGGCCGAGGTTCGTACTCGAAACCCACGGTGTAGAGGAATGCCGGATTCGGGCCGCCCGCGTCGTAGTCCGCGTACCGGATGGTCAGCGGGATCGGCTGGTGCCAGCAGTGGATGTCAGTGTCCCCAGCGTCGGCGGCGTACTCGTATCGGATGACATTGCCCAACGGATCCTGAGTCTTGGTCGGCAGCCAGGCGAACACCCGGCTCGGATCGGCTGGATCCGCGACCACGGCCGGATCCCGCCAGTCCGCCGGCGCGCCGTCAGGGCGCGGCGTACCAAACCGGGTGCCCACACCGTCGGTGCCGGTGACCAACCATCCGTCGGACAGCCGAAGGATCTGCGCGAACGCCGACTCGATTCGCGGGCGGTAACGGGTACCGCCGGGAACAGGCTCGGCCTCGACCAATTCGTCACCCGTGAGCAGAAACACGTCATCGGCCCGGTAACGAGGCACACCCTGCGCGGTCCGTCGGCTGATGCTGGGCAAACCCGCACCCCAGCCCAGCCCGAACAGTCCGTTGCCGGCACCGGTGCTGTAGCTCACGGCGATGGTCGGCTGGAATCCGCCTCGGCCCAACGGGACGTCCAGCGGGATCGTGAGGTTCCCTGTCCCGGTCTGCGGCTCAGGATGGAACGACTCGCCTAATCCGCGAATCGCGCCACCGCCTTGAGGAAGGGAGATCACTGTGTTCGGGGACTGTTGTGGATTTCCCATCCCGCGCCCTCCTGACGAGTTGCCTGAACCGTTCGGTTCGGCATCGACAGAGGTGGTTGTCGTTTGTCTCCCGGCATCATGTTGGTGCTATTAGCTCGCGCTTAGGCACCGGACATATGGAAACGGTACGACCAGGCCGGTTGTCCCAGGGAGAGTCCTTGGACCCACGACGCCCGTCCCAGCACGATTGTCCGGCCAACCGCCATCTGACGGCCGGCTCATCAGGGCTCACGGCGGCGTCTAATGCGCATGTGGCCGGTCGTCTCACCGGCTAGCCGTGAAGCCATCCCGGGTACGACGCCGCAAACTGTCGACCTCCTCCCGCTCTCGGCGGAGGTTGGGTCACGCGGGCGTGACGCAGTGCTGGTGGGTGGCCTGGCTAGCGCTGCCGGTCTCGGTGTCAAGACGCGGCTCCACTCCCGTTCCGGCCGGCCCCGCGTTGAGAAATCAGCTCGGCGCTCGCTGCCGCTCGCTTATTTCCTCCCCCGATTTCTCGAACGCCGGTTCCGGCACACCGGACTGGACACCGAGCCTCGCCGGCAGCGCTCACGGCGGGCAATCCGTCGGGCAGGGCACAAAGGCCCGCCCGGCCACAAACGGCCACCACAACAGGAAGGAACACCGCTCATGTTGCAGACCACGATTACCTTCGAAGGCAACATCGCCGCCGACCTCGAGGTCGCGTTCACCCCCTCGGGGAAGCAGCTGGTCCGGTTCCCGGTGCTGGTCAACCGCCGCCGCCGCAACCCCGACAGCAACGAGTGGGAAGACGACGAACCGACCCGGCACGCCTGCACCGCCTTCGGCACGCTCGGGGAGCACATCGCCGACTCCCTCGGCAAGGGCGACCGGGTGCTGATCGTCGGGAACGTCGTGACCGATAACTGGAACGACAAGACCACCGGCGACAAGCGCACCGCGCAGCGGGTCCTGGTCGACGCGGCCGGGCCATCGCTTCGGTGGGCCACCGCCCGGGTCCACAAGACCCAACGCACCACCGGCGACACCGACACCGACTGACGCAGAACAGGTGGGAGAGCGGACAAGGGCGTTGTGCATCCCAGATACGCCGAGCGTGACCCCAGGCTGTGCATCGCTTCGTTCGCGTGCGCCGCGGGGGGAAGCCCACGATCACGCCACGGCCAGACATGGATCCGTGGAATGACTTGTGGAATGAACCGGTGTCTAAGCCTGCGGTTGAAGTGCATCAGAGAGCTAGTTGGTAGGACTTGCTACGCCTGAAGTGGGTTGGAATCAGCGGCGACGGACCCCCTACGGATCCAGTGCTGGGTTTCAAGTTTCGTGGCTGCGTCGAGGTCACGTCCAGGTGACGCCGACGGAGACGCGTCCGAGCTGGACTTCCAGGCTTACCTCAGCCGCTTGGTACTGCTGCTTGACCGTGCTGACCAGCCAATTTTGTATCTTCCCGATCCACTTGTTGAGGAGGTTCCGTACCTTGCCCACGCCCTTCTTGACTGCGGTGCTGGCCAGCCCCAATGCCTTAGTGACGGCTTGCGCTCGCAGGAGTGCAGCTGCGGCGGAAGGTGTCAGCGGGCCGGGCTGGGGTTGTGGCGCTTTCTCGATCTCGCTGACTTCAGAGTCGAGCCACCCCTCCAGAGTTTCGTCATCGCTGGAGCCCACGACCCCGATCAGCTCTGTCACACGATCTTCAAGCTCCCCGTCGTTGGCTGCCTCGTCGATCTCGTCCACCAGTTGGCGGAGCCGCGCGTTCGCACTATTCATCGGATAGACGATACGAATCTCAGTAGGAGTTGGCACGGGCCAGAGGTCCCATGGTGCGCTCGCGATGCGAAGCGACGCGGAAAGGTTGCCTTGTTCGGAGCCCAGGTGTGCGGCGGGACCCTGGTCGTGCCGGCAGTACCAGATCACTCTCACCACTGCGGCCGAAGATGATCGCGCCACTGCTGAGCCCACTGACCGATTCTCATCCGTGGCCTACCGCGCTGGCCGTTGCTGATGCGCAGCGTCGAACCGGGAGCATCCCCGCGCACCTGATCGGTGGCTCGACCCCACTCGCTGGACGAGGTGTCGATTGCTGACGGTGGTCCGGCGATACCAGGTAGTAGTCGAATCGCGGGTTGTCGCCGCAGTCAAGGCTCTAGGCCCTCGCGTTGTCGGGAACAGTGGCACTGTTGGCCCGTCGTCATTTGCCGCAATGCTCGGTGGCGGTATGCGTGGCGAGCGGGTGGCGTGCGCTTGAGGCTGTGGATGTGGGCGCTTCGATCGCCCGCGGATCACGGTCGTCACCGTGTTGAAGGGAGTTTCCATGACCCATCACCGACTTCTTGCTGTTTCCGGCATCGCCGCGGCCCTTACTCTCGCTTCGGTTGGACCCGCGCAGTCGGACGATGAGGTCGTCCTGTTCCAGCTCGAGGGGATGAACCACAGTGGCGCTACGGCTCTGGCGACGGTCACGGTCCATGACGACGGTTCACTGAGGGTCCGTATTCAGGGCCATGGTCTGACACCGAATCAGCCGCACGCGCAACATATCCACGGTGACATGGCTGGGAGCATGGAGTTCTTCTGCCCACCGCCGTCGGCCGACAAGGACGGCGATGGCCAGGTCTCCACGGAAGAAGGCGTCCCGATGTACGGCGGCGTGGTGGTGGCCCTCACGACCAGGGGCGACACCAGCGCAGACAGCGTGCTGGATCTGGATCGGTTCCCGGTTGCCGACGCGGACGGGGATCTGTTCTACGATCGGACCATCCCTGCCGACCAGATCCCGGACTCGATCGTCGAGCACATCCAGCACCTGCACATCGTGCAGCACGGTCTCGACGTGAACGGCAACGGTAAGTACGACATGAAGTCGCTGGGGGAGTCGGTGTTCGCCAAGTCTCTCGGTGTCGACGGTGTCCCTGAGGAGGGCACCAACCCGGCCACGTGTGGTGAGGTGGTGCCGTTCGGCTCCGTCGACACCGGGGGCGCAACAACCGACGGGGGCGGCCAGGTTCCGCTGCTTGCGGTGGGTGGTGTCGCGCTGGCATCGGCCGCTGGGTTGTTCTGGCTGCGGCGCCGACTCGGGCGGTCGATCTGACCCGGTGGCCGAATCCGGCGCCGGCGACGGTTGTCCGCGGGCGCGTGTGGTTGCCGCGCTCGCCGGTCTGGCCCTCGCGGTGGTTGGGACGGTGGCGGTGGTTGCGGCGCTTCACGGCCAGCGCCCGCCGCCGCAGCCACCGAGCGTCGGCGGCGAAGGATCGATTGAGACTCGCATCGAGCCTCGAGACCACACAGGCGGGCCGGCGGACTCGGTTGACCCTGGGCTCCCGTTCTCCCGCCCGCTTCGACTCTTGATCCCGCGCATCGACCTCGTCACTCGACTGGAGTACCTCGAACTGGACGACCAGGGTGTCATGGAAGTTCCGGTCGACCCGAGTCGAGCCGGCTGGTTCAGTCCCAGCCCGGCTCCCGGTGTTCCCGGTGCCTCGGTGATCGCCGGGCACGTCACCTGGGACCGCGAACCAGCCGTGTTCTTCGAACTCGGCAGGCTACGACGTGGCGACACCATCAAGGTCGACCGGGCCGACGGCACCACCGCCACCTTCGTCGTCCAGCACACCGGCACGTTCCCCAAGGCCAGCTTCCCAACCCGAGCCGTCTATCGGCACATCGACTATCCCGGCCTCCGCCTGATCACCTGCGGCGGCCGCTACGACGATCAGACCAACAACTACGACTCCAACGTGATCATCTGGGCTCGACTCACTCATTGACTGGCCCGCGGGCAGGACAACACCCCCTTCGACGACACCGGGCAGATCAGCGCCGCCTCGACCACCAACAAGAGGGCTTGACATCGGACACCACCTCACGTCCCTTGAGCTGGGTCGCTCCCTCCCACGATGCGGCAGCTAAGACCTGCCGGAGGAGTTCGCGGCCGTCCAACGTCAGGTTGAACCCGTCGCCGTTCCAGGTCTGTGCGAGGGCGGACGCGGCGTCGCAGGCGAAGGTGTTGACGATCGCGATGTCGTCTTCGGTGAGCGTCGGACGCCGGCTCCAGTACGCGGTGATCGAACCGATCCGCCGCGCGTCGTGGCCCCTCAGCTCGGCGGCCAGCACGCTCGTGATACCCAAGGCGGTGACCTTCGGAGCCCAACGGGGCCAGCGACGGTCCGCGGCCAGATCGCCCACGAACAGGGTCCGACCGTCCCAGGATCGATCCCAGCACGGCCCCTCGCCCAGCTCGGACTGCAAAACATCGAACCAGGCCACGAGCCGATCGGTGGACGCGACCGTCTCCAGCTTCTGGCCGCGGATCACGGTGACGCCGAGATGGTCGGCGTACAGCTGACGGCAGACGGAACCCAGGATCTGGTCGGCCGCGCGGATGGGTGTCGGCCGCACCACCGCCGCGTCGGCGCGCGGGGCAAACACCGTAGGGTCAGGGATCGCGGTCATGATGGGGAGCCTCTCGGCAGGAATCGAAGAGGCTTTACGTCTAAACCCCAAAGACCCCGTGACCGTACCCAGCCAACCCCCGTCACTAACCCGCGGTCGGGCGGTAACTTCCTCCCGAAACGGGCACGCCGACGCCACGCCAAATGAGTGGAGCGCCCAGACCGAGAGGTGGCCGTCGCCCGACTGGAGGATCAGGCCCAGGGCTGACGGGGAACCGTCGCCAGAACGAATCGGCTGATCAACCCAACGCCAGGATCCGCCTCAGCATGGGGATGCTCGGAAACCGGTCGTGACGGATCTTGTCGAGCAGCACCTGGACGTAGATCGATCGTTCCTCCGGGTCCCTCAGTAGATGCTCGATGAGGTCCATCATCGTCACCGAGGGGAACCGATCGTCGTGTACCCGGGTCAGCAGCATCTCCAGCAGCTCCCGGCGAGCGTCGACGTGCTGTGCAGCCGCCTGTGCCATGGCTTCGCTCCTCCGACTTGCCGGTACCGTATCCGAGTACCCGAACCCGCAGAGATCACACCCGCACAGACCCTGCGCGTCGCACCGGAGCGGCCGGAGACGAGAACCCGCTTTTGGCTCCTCGATGCTCCGAGGCTCTAGCAGCTCACCGCCAAATGGCGCACCATGGCGAGAGGAGTCCGTCGACCCGCGGGATTGACGCACCGTACCGACGGTCTCCCCGACTGGCGGGGTCGGGTCGCCGAACCTCGGTTCAGGTCTCTCTCCTCCGGGGGACGCTGTGGATCGGTGCCAGATCAACGTTAGGCGACTTGGCCGAGAGACCACGCCGACTCGGCCGTCGCAGGGCCGTGATCTCCGAACGCTGATGGGTACCTGATCAGAGCATGAGAGCTCTGATCTTTCTGCTTCTCACCCTGGTTGCCTTGGGCGTGGCCTATTACTACGACCGGAAGGCCCATCCGCACGATGACCCGCGTGATCGCTGAGGCAGGCGTGGCGGCATGAACGACGACGACCTACCGGAGCAGGCGCGGAAGGCAACGATCGCGGCCCGCGAAGCGCAGGAGCAGGTCGACGACGAGTGGTCGGTGTACCAATCGCTCGTCCGGACCAGGATGCAGGTCGGCCTTCGGGTCCCAGCAGGCGCTGGGCAAGGGAGACAAGGACATCCAGGGCACAAGGAGTACGCCGCGCTGCTTCCCCAGATCGAGGCGCAAAGGCGGGTGTTCTATGAGCCCTTCCGGACCGCTTACCACGCCGGTGTCCCGACCATACGTCCTTGGTGGAGGTGCGGCTAGCCTGACTCGATCGCCGGACCGTGCCCATTCCTTGTTGACCGGATGCGCTGCGATCTCCTTCGCCCGGCCAGCGCTGTCGCCACGATCACGCGCGGACTTGCGGACCTTGTCGTACTGGCGTCCGCGCTTCTCGCTCCACTTCTGCGGCATCATCGCCTCCCGAGTATGCGGACCCTGAAGGTAGCGACCGAAACGAGGCATCCAACGCAACCACCGCGAGGGGAAGTGCGCGGCTGGCTAGCGTCGACGCCGAGCATTAATCACGCAAGGCGGCACATCGTCTGGGAGTCGGCGTCGGAGTCCTGGGCAGGTCAAGCTCGTCCGTAGTGCGATGGGACCTGCCAGCGCGCCCCATCGAGTCGTCAGAGTCGCACACCTCGCCAATGTCGGCTTCGTTCACTCCGGCCGTCATTTTCCGCGTCCGCTGAGCTTGTCGCGGATTCGGTCGATCAGACCGGTGCCGGCGCCGAGGATCTTGTTGAGCGGGGGTGTGTCCGGCGATGACGGGTGCGGCCGAGTCGGCGCGATCTTCTTCGCCTTCTGAACCTTGTCGCCGAGCTCGCGGAGCTCGGCGGTGGTGGCATGCTCACGCAACTGCGGGAACAGCTCCTCTTCCTCTTCCTTGATGTGGGCCCGGACCTCGTTGCTCATCTGACGGAACGTCGTCATGAACTGCGGGTCGCTGGTGTCCATCTTCTCGAGGGTCTTGAGCGCCTTCTCGACCTTGTGGTGATCCTCGATCTCCTTGTCGACGAGCGCGACGCCGCCGGGCACGCGTTCGCGTACTGCCGGATAGAGGTACTGCTCCTCGGCCACAGAGTGCCGAACCAGCTCGGTGACGACCCGATCGGTGATCTCGCGAAGCTTCCCGGCATCGGTGGTGATCTCGATGTCGGCGAACAGCTCCTCAACCTCACGATGATCATGGGTGAGCACATCCACGACGTCCTGAGCCTCTGCCATGGCCAACTCCTCATCAATCGGAACTGAAGGAACCGGTACCCCACCGACCTGGAAAGAAACCCGCGCGGAGCGACCAAGGCGACCAGCGAGCACGCCAGCTTCACCTCGGACCGCGATCGCACGCCCCGACGAATGGTGACCTTCTCGGAAACGAGCTCTTCCTCACCCACCGAGACACCAAGGTGATCCAAACCGCCTTGCTACTGGCAGTGTCGGTCGTCGTGATCTGGCGCGACCGGGAACTGTTCCTCACACCCCCGACACCGCGTGCCACTCCCGGAGGAATTATCCAAGCCTGGGTCGCCAACCCGGACCCGACGCCGAGCTATCCGACCGGCACGGGCGCAGGCAGGCCAAGTCTGACCCATGACCGACCGGTCGTCAGCGGAAGCGACACCAAGCGATGGCACGTCCCACCGCATCGCCGTGCCGGCGCAATCAGGTCCGGGCCCTGACCGGCCTCGCCTCCCTGGTCATCGGCATCCCCACGACGGCGATCCTGTGGCACACTGACGGCCCGGCGGCGGCCGCGTTCATGTGGCTTGCCATCATCTTGGTGAACGTCGTCGCGTTCGTACGCGCCCGACCGCCGGGCTGA
>Ga0075431_100000440_pt1 | contig 34030 bp, 33 predicted proteins | sample RhiMetdeltSRZDD5_FD_75297 | JGI IMG/M metagenome (GOLD analysis project Ga0075431, IMG submission 75297) | Populus rhizosphere microbial communities from Tennessee, USA - Rhizosphere MetaG P. deltoides SRZDD5 | ecosystem: Host-associated > Plants > Roots > Rhizosphere > Soil | place: USA... | reverse complement strand
CGCCGCTTCCGGCTGGTGCATGTGATGTGCGGCCGCGAAATGGTGGAAGTGTCCACGTACCGCGGTGGCAATCCGACGGAAGAGGAAAGCGAGCAGCGTGCGGCTGACGAGCACGGACGCATTCTGCGCGACAACGTGTTTGGAACGCAGGAGCAGGACGCGACCCGCCGCGATTTCACCATCAACGCGCTTTTCTACGATCCCAGGACGCAGGAGGTGTGGGACTACCACGGCGGGTACGACGATCTGAAAAAGCGGAGGCTGCGCATGATCGGCGACCCGGAGCAGCGTTACCGCGAGGATCCCGTGCGAATGCTGCGCGCGGTGCGGTTTGCAGCGAGCCGTGACATGGAGATCGACGCAGCGACGCGCGCTCCGATCAAGGCGCTCGCGCCGCTGCTCGCGAACGTCCCACCGTCACGCCTTTTCGAGGAAATGCTGAAGCTCCTCATGTCGGGATACGCCTACGAATGCGTGATGGCGCTGCGGCAGGAGGGACTGCATCACGGGCTGCTGCCCATGCTCGATGTGATCCTGGAGCAGCCGCTGGGGGAGCGTTTTGTCATGCTTGCACTGCGCAATACGGACGTGCGCATCAAGAACGACAAGCCGGTTTCGCCCAGCTTTCTTTTCGCCTCGCTGCTTTGGCACGAAGTGCTGGCCACGTGGAAAAGATTCGAAAGCGAAGGCGTGCCCACGGTGCCCGCGCTTTATCAGGCCATGGAGCAGGTCATTCAGGTCCAGGCCGCGAAGCTCGCGATCCCGCGGCGCTACGGCGGCGACATGAAGGAAATCTGGATCATGCAGCCGCGATTCCTTCAGCGCAGCGGCCGTCGCCCTTATCGCCTGCTCGAGCACCCGCGATTCCGCGCAGGTTACGATTTTCTGCTGTTGCGCTGCGCGAGCGGCGAAGTCGATCCCGCGGTCGGCGAATGGTGGACTCGTTTCGAGCACGCGGGCGATGCCGAGCGCACCGCGATGCTGACGCAAGGCGGAGAGCCGGCCGGACGCAAGCGCAGGCGTCGCCGGCGCCGAAGCATGCCCGAGCAGGCACCGGACCAGGCGGAACCGCTTTGAACGTCGTCGCTGCGTATATCGGCCTCGGCGCGAATCTCGACGAGCCCGAGCAGCAGGTCCGCGCAGGCCTCCAGGAGCTCGCACTGCTGCCCGAGACGCGCGTCGCGGCGATCTCATCGCTTTATCGCAGCGCGCCCGTCGGCTTTCTCGATCAGCCGGACTTCGTCAACGCCGTGGCACGGCTCGAGACGGCCCTGCCGGCGCGCGTGCTGCTGGATGCGCTGCTCCGCATTGAACAGAGAAGGGGACGCCTTCGCGAGTTCACGAATGCGCCGCGCACGCTCGACCTCGATCTGTTGCTCTACGGTGATGAAGAGGTCACAGAGCCCGGGCTTACCATTCCTCATCCTCGCATGCACGAGCGCGCGTTCGTGATCGTTCCGCTGACTGAGATCGCGCCGGATGCAATCGTGCCGGGACGCGGCCGCGCTCGCGATCTCGTGAGATCCGTCGATACGCATTCGGTCTCGAAGCTCGAAGCGGCGCAATCGTGAAGCTCCCGGAGAAATATCGTTACGTCGTCGTCGAAGGGCCGATCGGCGTCGGCAAGACGACGCTTGCGCGCGCGATCAGCGAAGCGAGCGGCGCCTCGCTCATGCTGGAAGAGCCGGGAGCGAATCCTTTTCTGCCGCGCTTCTACGAAAATGCGGAGCGCTACGCGCTGCCGACGCAGCTTTTTTTCCTTTTTCAGCGTGTCGACCAGCTTGCCAGGCTGAACCAGGCGGATCTCTTCCAGCGCGCGACGGTCGCGGACTTCATGCTCGAGAAGGATGCGCTGTTCGCGAGGCTCAATCTGAAGGACGACGAGTTGAAGCTTTACGAGCAGATCTATCAGCATCTAAAGCTTCAGGCGCCTTTCCCCGATCTCGTCATTTACCTGCAGGCAGCGCCCGATACGCTCATCGAGCGGGTGCAGCGGCGCGGAGCGCCGTACGAAAAAGACATTCCGGAACCGTATCTGATCGGCCTCGCGGAAACTTACACGCGGTTCTTCTATCAGTACGACGGTGCGCCGCTGCTCATCGTGAATTCGGACCGGCTGAATTTCGTCGAGTCGGATAACGCGCTCGCGCTTCTCATGGAACGTATCGCCGGAATGCGCGGCCCTCGCGAATTCTTCAATCTCGGCGCGTAGAGCGCGCGGCGGCTGGCTCCGCCGTGACGTTTGGTGTTAAATGCCGCACATGCGAATTACGCTGAGCACCCTCCAGAAAATGGCGCAGGAGGGAAACCGGATCACGCAGCTTACGTGTTACGACGCGAGCTTTGCGGCCGTGCTCGAGGCGGCCGGCGTGGAAACGCTGCTCATCGGTGATTCGCTGGGCAACGTGCTGCAAGGTCACGAAACCACCTTGCCGGTGAAGCTGCGCCACATCGTCTATCACACGGAATGCGTCGCGCGGGGCGCGAAGCGTGCGTTCATCATCGGCGATATGCCGTTCGCCACTTTCCAGATCTCCCCGCAGGAGACGTTTCGCAACGCCGCCGAGATCATGGCGGCCGGCGCGCACATGGTGAAGCTGGAAGGCGGCCGCGCGATGCTCGACACGGTCCGCTTTCTCACCGAGCGCGGCATACCCGTGTGCGGCCATCTGGGACTCACGCCGCAGTCGGTACATCAGTTCGGCGGTTTCAAGGTGCAGGGCAGAGCCGACGACGATGCGAAGCGCATGATCGAGGAAGCGCAGCTGCTGGAAGACGCGGGCGCCGGCATGATCGTGCTCGAGGCGATACCCGCAGCGCTCGCGAAAGCAATCACCGGGTCCGTGCGCGGGCCCACGATCGGGATCGGCGCCGGCCCGGATTGTCACGGACAGGTGCTGGTGCTCCACGATATGCTCGACGTCTACCCCGGCAAGAAAGCCAAGTTCGTCAAGAACTACATGCGTCTCGCCGGATCAGTACAGGGTGCGGTCGAGCTCTTCGTGAAGGAAGTGAAAGCGGGCACATTCCCGGGGCCGGAACATTCTTTTTAGCAGTGGATCCTTCATTACAGCTCCGCTCTTTTTCGTAATGGACCCTTCATCGCAGATCAGTTTTCTATCGTAGATGGACCCTTCATCGCAGATCAGTTCTCTATCGTAGATGGACCCTTCATCGCAGATCAGTTTTCTATCGTAGATGGACATCATCCACTCCGCCGCTGCGTTACGCGAGCGGCTGCGGCGCGAGCCGAACAACGTTTTCGTGCCGACCATGGGCAACCTGCACGAAGGCCATATCGAGCTCATACGGATCGCCAAGCCGCGCGCGGCGTGCACCGTCGTGAGCATTTTCGTGAACCGCCTGCAGTTCGGCCCGCGCGAAGATTTCGACCGCTATCCGCGCACGCTTTCGGTGGACGCCGCCAGGCTGCAGGAAGTCGGGGTAGACGTCGTTTTCGCGCCCGACGAGCACGAGATCTATCCGGAGCCACAGACGTTCGTCGTCGAGCCGTCTGATCTGCAGCACATCCTCGAAGGCGCGCATCGTCCCGGGCATTTCCGCGGAGTCGCCACCGTGGTTCTCAAGCTTTTCAACCTCGTTTGGCCGCACTCCGCGATTTTCGGCAAGAAGGATTACCAGCAGTATCTCGTGCTGCGGGACATGGTGAAGCAGTTCGCGCTGCCGATCGAGATCATTCCCGCGGAGACCGTGCGCGCGTCCGATGGACTCGCGCTGTCGTCACGAAATGCATACCTCACGCCCGAAGAGCGCGCCGAAGCGCCTCGACTTTATCGCGTGCTGCGCGAGGGGCAGCGGCAGCTGCGTGAAGGGGCGCACGACTATCAGCGCGTCGAGCTCGAAGCGATGGCGGAACTCGCGCATAACGGCTGGCGTCCCGATTACATTGCGGTGCGGAGGCAGGCCGATCTCCAGCCGCCGTCGAACGGCGATAGCGATCTCGTGATCCTCGCTGCTGCGCGCATCGGGCGCACGCGGCTGATCGATAACGTCGAAGTGACTCGATAGCCGCGTTACGCGATAATTGCGGCGCATCCCTGCCGGGATGGCGGAATTGGTAGACGCAGCGGACTCAAAACATCGCCGTTTTTGGCGATGTTTCAGCGAAGGCTAATATTCGCGCAGCGAATGTTAAGCGCCAGCGGCCGCAGCTAAAATCCGCCGCTGAGGATGCATCCCTGCCGGGATGGCGGAATTGGTAGACGCAGCGGACTCAAAATCCGCCGGTGGCGACACCATGAGGGTTCGATTCCCTCTCCCGGCACCAGGGTCACACGACTTTCGTAACACCATGAGGGTTCGATTCCCTCCCCGGCACCATCACTCTCCCCATGAAGCTCGAAGACTTCGACTACGCGCTGCCGCCGGAGCTGATCGCGCAAGTGCCCGCGCGCGAGCGCGCGGGAAGCCGTCTCCTGCATCTCGACGGCCGGACGGGCGATCTTCGAGATCTCCTGTTCCGCGATATCGTCGATCTCGTCTCGCGTGATGACGTTCTCGTGCTGAACGACACGCGTGTGATCAAGGCGCGGCTCATGGGCCGGAAGGCGAGCGGCGGCAGGCTTGAGGTGCTCGTCGAACGCGTGCTCTCCCCGAACGAGGTGCTCGCCCAGATGCGCGTAAGCCATCCGCCGGGCGAGGGGACCCGTATCGTGCTCGACGGCTCGCTCGAAGCCACCGTGCTCGAGCGCAGCGGCGGTTTCGTGCGGCTGCGTTTCGAGGACTGCGACGATGTGCTCTCCGCGCTCGAGCGGCATGGCGCTGTCCCTCTTCCGCCGTATATCGAGCATGCGCCGGAAGCCGCGGACGAAGCACGGTATCAGACGGTTTACGCTCGCGAGCCCGGCGCGGTCGCGGCACCGACAGCGGGGCTGCATTTCGACGAGCCGCTGCTCGAAACCTTTCGAAACCGCGGCGTGCCGATTGCGTATGTCACGCTGCACGTCGGCGCTGGCACGTTTCAACCGGTGCGCACGAGCGATCTAGCCGCTCACCAGATGCACAGCGAGTGGTATAGCGTTCCGCAGCAGACGGTCGAGGCGATCGGGCGCGCGCGGGAGCGGGGCGGCCGCGTCCTTGCGGTCGGTACGACAACGCTACGTGCGCTGGAAACCGCCGCCGCTTCGGGCTTGCGTGCCGGCATGGGCGAGACGAAACTTTTCATCGTGCCGGGTTACCGGTTCCGCATCGTCGATCGGCTCGTAACCAATTTCCACCTGCCGAAGTCGACGCTGCTCATGCTCGTTTCGGCGTTCGGCGGTCCTGAAAACGTCAGGCGCGCTTATCGCCACGCGATAGAGAAAGCGTATCGTTTCTACAGCTACGGAGATGCCATGTTGATCGAGCGCGCCGGAAGCGGAGCGGAAGGACACACCGTTGAGCCCTGAAAGAACCGGACCGGAAGGCCGCGATCGCTATCGCCACTTCGTCGCCATCACGACGCGGCTGATGGACAACGACCTCTACAACCATCTCAACAATGCAACCTACTATTCGTTCATCGACACGGCCGTGACGTCGTACCTCACGCAGGCTGTCGATCGCGATCTCGCACGCGATCCCGTGATCTATCTCGTCGTGGAAAACGGCTGCGCCTATTTCCGGCCGATCGCGTTCCCCGATGCCGTGCAGTGCGGATTGTGTGTCACCCGCATCGGACGAAGCAGCATGCGCTTCGAGGTGGGACTTTTCCGGAACGAGGAGCCGCTCACCGCCGCGCGAGGCTTTTTCGTGCAGGTCTGCTGCGACCGCAGTACTCAGCGGCCGATCGACATGCCGCCGGCTGTGCGCCAGGCGCTCGAAGCGATCAGAGTCTGACCGTGCGATTCGAGCTCGTCGGGGCGGACGGCGCCGCGCGCCTGGGACGGATCACGACGGCGCACGGCGTAGTGCAGACGCCGGCTTTCATGCCGGTCGGCACTTACGGCACGGTGAAAGGGATGGCGCCCACCGAGCTTCGCGAGCTCGGTGCGGAGATCGTGCTTGGTAACACGTTCCATTTATGGCTGCGCCCGGGGCTGGAAGTAATCTCCGCGCATGGCGGTCTGCACCGGTTCATGGGCTGGAACGGTCCGATCCTCACGGACTCCGGCGGCTTTCAGGTGTTCAGTCTCGGGGCGCTTCGCAAGATCACCGAGGAGGGCGTGACGTTCCAGTCGCCGGTCAACGGCGATGCGTGTTTTCTCTCGCCGGAAGAGTCGATGCGCATTCAGCGCGTCCTCGATTCCGATATCGTGATGGTATTCGACGAATGCACGCCGTATCCCGCGACCTTCGACCAGGTGCGTGACTCGATGGAAATGAGCTTGCGCTGGGCCGGGCGTTCGAAGCGCGCTCACGCCGGCAACGCCAATGCGCTGTTCGGTATCGTGCAGGGCGGCGTTTACGAGCCGCTGCGGGATCAGTCGCTCGCCGGCCTCGTCGAAATCGGCTTCGATGGATACGCCATCGGCGGGCTTTCGGTGGGTGAGACCAAGGCCGAGATGCGGCGCATTCTCCACCATACCGCGCCGCGCCTTCCCGGTGACAAGCCGCGCTATCTGATGGGTGTCGGTACGCCTCGGGACATTGCCGAAGCGGTCGCGGCGGGCATCGACATGTTCGATTGCGTGCTGCCGACGCGCAACGCGCGCAATGGCTGGCTTTATACGAGCGCCGGTATCGTCAAGCTCCGGAACGCGCGTTATCGCGACGATCTCGCGCCCGCCGATCCGGCCTGCGACTGTTATACGTGCCGCACGTTCACACGGGCTTACCTTCACCACCTGCAACGCGTGAACGAAATGCTTGGTGCGCGGCTGAATACGCTGCACAACCTCTACTATTACCAGCGGCTCATGCGCGGTTTGCGCGAAGCGATCGCGGAAAACAGGCTTGCCGCCTTCGTCGCTGGCCTGCCGGCCGAAGCTGACGACGAGTGATGATAAAATGCGCGATTTTCCGGTTAGAGCCCAGAGACGCACGTTACGGGCTGTCCGGGCGAGGCGGTTTCGTGACACAGCAACGAACGCGGAGGTACTCGGTATGTGGGTGAACGAAGCATGGGCGCAGGCCCCTGCGGGCGGGGCGGGCGGCGGAATGGAAAGCATTTTCCTGATCGTCGCGATGTTCGCTGTGCTGTACTTTCTGATGATCCGACCGCAGATGAAGCGCGCCAAGGAGCACAAGGCGTTGATCGACGCGCTACAGAAAGGCGACGAGGTCGTCACGGCGGGTGGCGTGCTCGGCCGCATCAGCAAAGTGGGCGATGCGCATCTCACGCTCGAAGTCGCTCCGAACGTTGAAATACAGGTCCAGCGCGGCGCGGTCCAGACGGTGCTCCCGAAAGGAACGATCAAGAATTCATGAATCGTTATCCGCTGTGGAAGTACATACTGATCGCGATCACACTCGCGATCGGGCTGCTCTACACCATCCCGAATTTCTTCGGCGAAGTCCCGGCAGTCCAGGTCTCGCCCGTGAGGGCGACACTCAAGTCCGACGACGCGCTGCGCGCCCGCGTGGAGGAAATCCTGAAAAAGAGCGGCATCGCGCCCGACGGCGTCTTTCTCGATGCCACGGGCGTGAAAGTCCGCTTCGAAGATCCCGAGACGCAGTACCGTGCTCGCGACGCTCTGCAGAAAGCGCTCGGCGACGACTACGTCGTGGCGCTCAACCTGCTCTCTCGCAACCCGCAGTGGCTCGACGCGATCGGCGCGAAGCCGATGTACCTCGGCCTCGATCTCCGGGGCGGCGTTCACTTCCTGCTGCAGGTCGACATGAAAGCCGCGCTCACGAAGAAGATGGAGTCCTTCGCGAACGATATCCGCGGAGTGCTGCGGGAGAAGCGCATTCAGTACAGCGGCGTCAGCCGGGAAGGTCAGTCGCTCGTCGTGCGGTTCCGCGACCGGGCCATGCGCGACAAAGCGGTGCCGGAGGTCGAGAAAGCCATCCCGGACCTCGATCTGCGTACGCAGGACGACGGCTCGGAATTCCGGATCGCCGGGTCGCTCAAGCTCGAGGCGCAGCGCCGCACGCAGGAGTTCGCGCTGCAACAGAACATCACGACCTTGCGTAACCGCGTGAACGAGCTCGGCGTCGCCGAACCGAGCATTCAGCAGCAGGGTGCGGACCGCGTGGTCGTCCAGCTTCCGGGCGTGCAGGACACGGCCAAGGCCAAGGATATCCTGGGGCGTACCGCTACGCTCGAAGTCCGGCTCGTAGAGGAAGACAAGATGGACCCGGCGACGCTCGCGGCTGCGACCTCGGGGCAGGTGCCTTTCGGGACCGAATTCTACGTCGAGCGCGGCGGCGCGCCGATCATCGTGAAAAGGCAGGTCATCCTGACGGGCGATCGCATCAGCGATGCGCAGCCCGGTTTCGACAATCAGACCAGCGAGCCCGCCGTGCACATCCGGCTCGACGCGACCGGCGCGCGCATTTTCCAGCAGGTCACGCGCGAAAACGTGGGCAAACGCATGGCGATCCTGCTCTTCGAAAAAGGCAAAGGCGAAGTCATCACGGCCCCTGTAATCCGCGAGGAAATCGGCGGAGGCCGTGTTCAGATCAGCGGCCGCATGACCACGCGCGAAGCGAACGACGTCGCGCTGCTTCTGCGTGCGGGCGCGTTGGCCGCACCGATGGAGATCATCGAGGAGCGCACGGTCGGTCCTTCGCTCGGCGCCGACAACATCAGCCGCGGCTTTCACTCGATGTGGATAGGCTTTGCGGCGATCGCTGCTTTCATGATCGTGTACTACCGGCTCTTCGGCGTGATTTCCGTCGTCGCGCTGGGCGTGAACCTGCTTTTCCTGATCGCGCTGCTTTCCATGCTTCAGGCCACGCTCACGCTGCCGGGCATTGCGGCCATCGCATTGACGCTCGGTATGGCGATCGACGCGAACGTGCTCATCAACGAGCGCATACGGGAGGAGCTGCGCAACGGCAACACGCCCCAGGCGGCAATCGCAGCGGGCTACGAACGGGCGTGGAACACGATCCTGGATTCGAACGTGACGACGCTCATCGCGGGCGTTGCGTTGTTCGCGTTCGGCTCGGGCCCTATCAAGGGCTTCGCCGTCGTTCACTGCCTGGGCATTCTCACTTCGATGTTCAGCGCGGTCATGGTCTCGCGCGCCATGGTGAATCTCATCTACGGCAACCGGCGCCGGCTCGAGAGCGTTTCGATCGGCCAGGTCTGGCGTCCGGCGACCGCCGAATGACGTCGTTCACCCGTTCACCCGTTCACCCGTTCACGAAGTAGGAACACAGATGGAATTCTTCCGGATCAAGCGCGACATTCCTTTCATGCGCTACGCGCTGATCTTCAACGTCATCTCGATCGTGACGTTCGTGATCGCCGTAGGTGCACTGGCGATACGCGGGCTGCACCTCGGCGTCGATTTCACCGGCGGCACGGTGATGGAGCTCAAGTACCCGCATCCCGCGAACCTTCAGCAGATCCGCGAAGCGGTCGCGAGGCTCGGCTTCACGGATGCGGCCGTACAGAATTTCGGCACCGCGAGCGATGTGCTCATCCGGCTCCCCGTGAAAGCAGGCCTTACGAGCGCGCAGCTTTCCGAGACCGTCATGGCCGAGCTGAAGAAGCTCGACCCGAACGTGCAGCTTCAACGCGTGGAATTCGTGGGGCCTCAGGTCGGCCGCGAGCTGCTCGAGAACGGGGCGCTCGCGCTGCTGTTCGTTTCGCTCGGCATCGTGCTGTATCTGTGGTTCCGCTTCGAATGGAAGTTCGGCGTCGCGGCGATCATCGCGAATCTGCACGACGTCGTGATCATTCTGGGGTTCTTCGCGCTGTTCCAATGGGAGTTTTCGCTGCCGGTGCTCGCCGCGGTGCTGGCGGTACTGGGCTATTCCGTGAACGAGTCCGTGGTCGTCTTCGATCGCGTACGGGAAGTCTTTCGTAACCGGCGCTACCGGACCATGCCGGTGCCGCAGGTGCTCGACCACGCGATTACCGCGACTATCTCGCGCACGATCATCACTCACGGCAGTACGCAGCTCATGGTGCTTTCGATGATGATCTTCGGGGGAGAAGCGCTTTTCTATTTCGCGCTGGCGCTGACGATCGGCATCTGCTTCGGCATTTATTCGTCGGTCCTCGTCGCCTGCCCGATCGTCATGTGGCTGGGCATCTCTCCCAAGGATCTCGCGCAGCCCGAAAAGAAAGCGCGCCCAGAGGCCGTGGTCTAGAAAGCCGGTCAGGGTTCCTAGTGGAGATTCTCACCGGCTTCATCGACATCGTCCTTCATCTCGATGTCCATTTACAGCGGCTCGTCGCAGACTACGGAACGTGGATCTATCTGATCCTCTTCCTCATCATCTTCTGCGAGACCGGGCTCGTCGTTACGCCGTTTCTCCCGGGTGATTCGCTGTTGTTCGTCGCCGGCACCGTGGCAGCCGGCGGCGCAATGGACGTGCACACGCTGTTCCTGATTCTCGCCGCGGCCTCTTTCTCGGGCGACAACACGAATTACTGGATCGGTCGCTATATCGGGCCTCGCATATTCACGCGTAAAGGCTCGCTCCTCTTCAACCCCGCCCATCTGGAACGGACGAGCCGCTTCTACGAAAAATACGGCGGCAAGACGGTGCTGATCGCGCGATTCGTCCCTATCGTGCGCACGTTCGCGCCTTTTGTCGCCGGCATCGGACGGATGGCGTATGTGCGGTTCCTTGCGTACAGTTTCGCGGGTGCGATTCTCTGGATCGGCTCTCTCACTTACGCCGGCTACTTCTTCGGCAACCTTCCGATCATCCGCGATAACCTCTCGATCGTGATCATCGCGATCGTGGTCATCTCGATAATGCCGGGCGTCATCGAATTCCTGCGCTCGCGACGGCGCCGCCAAGGGCTTGCACCGTAGCGCGCATCACGCGCACGCAGTTCATCTCCGGTTCTTGGAGTCAAGCACGGCGATGGCCTGTTCAGGTCTGGTACTCGGGCAACCCATTCCGCTGATCAGCGGTCCGAGCGACCGCCGCCGCTCAACTCGCGCTCGCGCCGGGCGCCGGGCCCTTGTCCGCGATGCCCGTCGTCGCCGCGCTGTGGTTGCGCTGCCGGTGGCGCGGGAGGCGGCGGCTGCTTCGCAGCAAGCTCGCGCTGCCGTCGTGCCCCGGGCCCTTGTCCGCGATGGCCTTCGTCTCCGCCCTGCGCCTGCGCTGGCGGCGAAATCGGCGGGGCAGTCGGTGCGATGGGCGCCGCCGGTGGTGCGATGGGTGCAGCAGCGGCACGCGGCGGCTGTGGAGCTGCCGCCTGCTGCGGCATGCGAGGAACTCCAATGGCTTCCGGGCCCCGGCCCGCGCGCTCTGTGCGCATCGGTAACGCGTCCACGCGGCCGGGCAGCGGCTCCGAACGATTCGCGAGCTCGCGCTCGCGCCGCGCGCCCGGACCGAATCCTCGATGCCCTTCATCGCCGCGCTGCGGTTGCGCGACCGAAACGGGCGGAGCAGGCGGTGCGACACGAACCGGTTCGGCCGGAGCGCGATCGCGCAGGATTTCGGCTCGCGCGAGGTCCGTCTGCGCAAGCTGCATGCGTGAGCGCGCAACATGGCGACCCGATACGAAGCTATCGCGCGACACGACAGTCACCGCATCCGGCCGATGGCGATGAACATGTCGAACGTCCACGTTCGTCACGTTCGTCACGTGTGTGACGTTCACGTTCGCGACATGCCTGTGGCTCGCGCGGTACCACGGATGGAAAGGCTCGCGCCACCCGAGCGGGAACCAGCCCACGGGCGGTCCGCTCGCCATGCTGACCGACCAGTGCGGTCCGCCGATGAATGCAACGAGCGCCGGCGCATAAATGGGCCGCCGCACGAACCGTCCTGGCGTCCATGCCCAGTGATTCCCCAGCCATACCCAGCGGCCGTAGTGGAAAGGCGCAAATCCCCATGGCGCATCGTCGACCCAGGTCCAGCCCCACGGCGATACCCAGAACCAGCGGCCATGACGGTAAGGCGCCCAACCCGGCGAAACGCGCGCCGGCGTCCATACCGGACCGTATTCGGGCACGGTCCGCCACGAGCCATGGTGATCGAGATCCTGGTAACCGGTCATCTGGGATGACACGTAACGCGTAGACGCTACGCTGTCCGCCCGCCGGTCGCGCTCGGCGCTCCACCGGTCGAACTCGTCCATCGACGCATGCGCAAGCTCGAACGCTGCCTGGCCGGTCGGCGATATCACCGCGATCTGATCAGCCGGCACCAGGAAGCGCCGCGCGGACGTGGCGACCTCGAGCTCGCCGAAATTCACCGCGACGCGCGTCGTACCCGACTGCGGATCGGCGGTGATCCGATAGCTTCCCGGCTGCCGTACCGCAACAGAGCCGGCAGACGTGAACACTTCTATGTAGTCGTCGGCGTCGAGCTCGCGCACGCGCAAAGCAACGATACCTTGCTCGAGCCGGAGCTCGACATGGCTGTCATCCAGGCGAACGATATCGAGCGCCGTCAGCGGGGCCAGGCGCACTGCGGTCGAGCCGACGTGAAGCTCGGCGCGCGCATCGCGGTCGGCCCACAGGCGGTCGCCTCCCGTCAACGGGCGATTCATCACGGCTTCGGACCAGTCGCGCGCATCGACTGCTGCGAAGGACACCGCGCCGGAGACGTAATTGAGCCTTCCGACCCGACCGGGCGGGTCGGCATAAGCCGGCGCTGCAGCCAAGAACGCAGTCAGGAGGAGAAGAGCGTTTAGGGTTTTGCGCATCGCATCACCTGAAAACCGATCGGTACCACATATGACCGTACTTTACGGCCGATTGATCCGGGCGGAGCGGTGGAATTACAAAGTCTTACAAACCGGAGCGCGCCGCAGGCCGCAGGGGACGCGTCACTGGTTCATCGCGGTCGCGAGCTTCCTGCGGAATTCGCTGACGAGCTCGCCCTGGTTACCGAGAAGCTCGAAAACCTTGAGCATGGTCTTACGGGCGACGTCGTCTCCATAGCGTCGGTCGGCGCGGACGGCTTCCAGGAGGTGCTCCAACGCTTCGCGGTAGGCTTTGCGGGCGACGTTCACGTGCGCGAGCTGGAGTCGTGCTTCCATATCGCTTGGGTTTTCCGCGAGGCGCTGCGTGAGCCGCTCTTCGGAAGGCGCTTCCGCCGCGCCCTGGGCGAGATCGAGCTTGGCTTTGAGGGCGCTTACCCGTTCGTCCATCTGCGTAAGCGGCGCGAGCTTCGCAATGATCCCGCGTGCCTCGTCGTATCTCCTGATCTCGGTCAGCAGCGCAGCCCGTGCGATCTGCACTTCTTCGTTCGCGGGTTCCAACTCGCTTGATTGGGCGAGCAGCTCCAGCGGCCGCGTCGCGTCGTGCGTCTGCGCGTAGAGGCTGAAGGCCTCGGTAAGCAGTTCCTGCGCAGGAGTGGGGAAGAGCCGGTCGAGGAATTCGCGCACGGCTCTTTCGGGCAGAGCGCCCGTGAACTCGTCGACGACGCGTCCGTCAGAGAACGCCTTTACGCTCGGAATGCCGCGCACGCCGTAGCGTGCCGAGAGCTCCGGGTTTTCATCGGAATTCACTTTTGCCAGGATGAAGCGCCCGTCGTACTCCGCGGCGAGCTTCTCCAGGATCGGCGTCAGCGCGCGGCATGGCGCGCACCACGGAGCCCAGAAGTCCACGACAACAGGTGTCTTTTTAGAACCTTCGATGACGACCGGGTCGAAGGTCCTGGCGTCGACTTCGACGATATGCATTCGGCCTCCTCGGCCTTCTCAGATCTTGCGTGCGAGATCGGCCGCCTTGCCGATGTAGGTCGCAGGTGTGAGCGACAACAGGCGCTTGCGTTCCGCTTCGGGAATTTGTGACAAACCGTTGATGAAGCCGTGCAAAGCCTCGCGGGTCATGCCGTGACGGCCGCGCGTCAAATCCTTCAGCTGCTCGTACGCGCCGGTGACGCCGTAGCGGCGCATCACGGTCTGTATCGGCTCCGCGAGGACTTCCCAGCTCTCGTCGAGATCGTCCGCGAGGCGCTCCCGGTTTGCATCGAGCTTGTCCAGCCCGCGGAGGCACGCATCGTAGGCAAGCAGCGTATGGCCGAGCGCGACGCCGACGTTCCGCAGTACCGTCGAGTCGGTGAGATCGCGCTGCCAGCGTGAAACCGGCAGCTTCTCGCTCATGTGCCTCAGCAGCGCATTCGCAATTCCGAGATTGCCTTCCGAATTCTCGAAATCGATCGGGTTCACTTTGTGCGGCATCGTCGAGGAGCCGACCTCGCCCGCCTTGAGCTTTTGGCGGAAATAGCCGAGCGAGATATAACCCCAGACATCGCGATCGAAATCGAGAAGGATCGTGTTCGCGCGCGCGAACGCGTCGAAAAGCTCGGCGAGCGCGTCGTGAGGCTCGATCTGGATCGTGTACGGGTTCTGCTCGAGACCCAGGCGGTTCAGCACCTCTCGCGAAAGGCGCTCCCAGTCGACATCCGGATACGCCGCGAGATGCGCATTGTAGTTACCGACCGCGCCGTTCATCTTCGCGAGCAGCGTGACACCTGTGAGCCGTTCGCGGGCCCGCTTCAGACGCGACACGACGTTCGCCATTTCCTTGCCGAGCGTCGTCGGTGAGGCGGGCTGACCGTGTGTCCGCGCGAGCATCGAGGCGTCGGCGAGCTCGTGCGCAAGCGCGGTCGCCTTCGCGATGATCCTGTCGAGCATCGGCAGCATCACCTCGTCGCGCGCGCGCTTCACCATGAGCGCATGGCACACGTTGTTCACGTCTTCGGAGGTGCACGCGAAATGGATGAATTCCGCGACCCGCGAGACTTCCTGGTTGTCGGACAGGCGCTCTTTCAGGAAATACTCGACCGCTTTGACGTCGTGATTCGTGGTGCTTTCGATTTCCTTCACGCGTGCGCCGTCGGTTTCACTGAAGCTCGAGACAAGCGCGTCGAGACGTGCGAGCGTCGCTAAAGAGAAAGGCGCGACCTCGCGCACGGCGGGTTCGGCGGCGAGCGCCTTCAACCATTCCACTTCGACGAGCACGCGGAAGCGAATGAGCGCATGCTCGCTGAAAAGGTCGCGCAGCGGAGCGACTTTGGCTGCGTAACGGCCGTCGAGGGGCGAAAGAGCGGTGAGCGGACTGAAAGGCACGGTCGGCCAGCTATACTAAGCAAAGGAAAACCTTCCGATTTTAACATGCACGCCCCCTCCGCCATGACGACACCTGCCGCACGCACCCTTGCCGAATTCGCAGCCGGATTGCAGTACGAAAGAATACCGAACGAGGTCATCCAGCGCGCCAAGACCTGCATCATCGACACCATCGGCGCAATGACTTTCGGTGCGCCCCTTCCCTGGAGCCGCATCATGATCGAATACGTGCAGCGCACGAGCCTGCCCGGCAAAGGTTCGATCGTCGGGACGACTCACAAGGTGCGCGGACAAATGGCGGCACTCGCGAACGGCGTGCTCGCGCATTCATTCGAGCTGGACAGTCTCTGTCAGCCCGGCGTGGGCGTGCATCCGGGCGCGTCGCTCACGGCGCCGGGCATTCCGGTCGCGCAGGCGCAAGGCCGAAGCGGCAAGGAGCTTCTTACCGCGTTCGTCGCCGGTTTCGAAGTGATGTATCGAATCGGCGACGCGACGTGCCATTCCAGCGAATCGATCGGCTTTCACAACCCCGGTTTGACGGGCGTATTCGGGGGCGCAGTCATCGCCGGTCTGCTGATGAAGCTCGACTCCGACCGCATGACCAATGCGCTGGGGATCGCCGGCTCGCTCTGCTCGGGGCTGCTCGAGTTTTCACGTTCGGGCGGCGGCATGGTGAAGCGCATGCATCTCGGGCGCGCGGCTGAAGGCGGAGCGCTGGCAGCTACGTTGGCGCGTGAAGGCTTCACGGGACCGCCGACCGTGCTCGAGGGGCACTACGGCTTTCTCGCGGCGTTCGCGAAGGAGCGCGACCCCGCGCGTCTCACGAAAGGCCTCGGCGAAGAGTGGCACACGCTCAAGACCATGCTGAAACGCTACGCGTGCCACATTACCGCTCACGTACCCGTCACCGCTGCGCTGGAGCTCAAAGCGAAGCACGGCATTCGCGGCGCCGATGTCGCGGCCGTCACCATTGCGGCGGACGAGAAAGTACAGAGCCACCACAACATCACGGAGCCGCGCGACACGATGATGTGCCAGTACAGCGTACCGTTCTGCGTAGCGCTCGCGCTGCATCGGGATCCGGAAGACCCGCGCGTTTTCGGAGAAGACACATTGAACGATGCATCGATCCGCGAAGTTTGCCGCAACACGACGGTCACGAAGATTCCGGCCGCCAAAGCGCGTCACCGCTATTCGACCGTGCTCACGATTCGCCTCAAGGACGGCCGCGAGCTCTCGACGGAAGCGCACGACTTCGAAGGCATGCCTTCGCGGCCGCTCCGGCCCGAGCAGCTGCGGGCCAAATTTCTGAAGCTCACCGCGGATACGAAAGCGATGAACCCGGAGGCCGTGCTCGCACGCCTCGAAAAACTCGAGGACCAGGAGAGCGTTACGCCGATCCTGGATTAGCCTCTCGAAAGCTCCGCAAAATTTCCGCTGCAGATCCGCAACGCACGCTCACCGACTGGGCGCTTCTCATCGCGCTCGTCGCCATGTGGGGCTCGTCGTTCATGTTCAACAAGATCGGCGTGGCGACGGTTCCGCCGCTCACGCTTGTCGCGGGGCGTCTGACGCTAGGCACGATCACGCTGCTCGTGCTCCTGTATGCAAAAGGGCTGCGGCTGCCGCCGCCCGGGAAGATGTGGGTCGCGTATGGCGTGCTCGGCGTCGTCGGTAACGCGCTTCCCTTTTTCCTGATCACATGGGGTCAGCAGGTGGTCGACAGCGCGCTCGCAGGCATCCTCATGGCGGCGATGCCGCTGGTGACGCTCGTGCTCGCTCATCTTCTCGTTCAGGGCGAGCGCATGACGGGCGCGCGCGTGACGGGGTTCGCGCTGGGCTTCGTCGGGATCGTATTTCTGATGGGGCCTGCTGCGGCGGAAGGGCTGGGCGGGGCCGCGCTGCAGGTGATTTCGCAGCTTTCGATTCTCGGCGGTGCGCTGTGTTATTCGGCGAACAGCGTGATGGCGCGACTTCTCGTGAAAAGCGATTTCCTCGTCGCCGCAACGGCGACTTTGCTCGTCTCCGCGATTCTGGTGCTGCCGCTCGCAGTGGTTATGGACGAGCCCTGGAAACTGCAACCGAGCGGGTCTTCGGTCGCCGCCATCGCCTGGCTGGGCGTTGGCCCCACTGCGATCGCGACCATACTGTACTTCCGGCTGATCAGTTCCGCCGGCCCCACTTTCATGTCTCTCGTGAACTACCTCAGTCCCGCCATCGCCGTATTTCTCGGCGTGACGCTGCTCGGCGAGCACCCGGGGGTCAACGCGTATGCGGGCCTCGTCCTGATACTCACGGGCGTCGCGCTGAGCCAGTGGCGGCGCTAGGGCTCCTTACCTTTAGCCACTTGAAAAATCGCGGATTCGCCCAACGTGAGAAAGGCGGGCACCGCTATTGCTATTGAGCGGGTAGGCAGCCACAACGTGCCGATCGCGAGAAAGGACGCTTTGAAATGAACGTCATTTACAACAGCGACAACTATTACGTCGTCGAGTACCCCGGGCAGCACGGGTACGAGCTCGTCGACAAGCATGCGGCGCGTGGCACATACCTGAGCGGCGACGCCGCGGACAAATTCCTCGAGTCGATGAAGATCGCGATCGCGGAAGACGCGTCGGCAGAGAACGTCGACGAATTCCTCGATAAGCTCGACGTGCTGTTCAACCTGCCGGTGGTGTTTCACTGATGCGCGCGTGCGCGCGCGGAGCGGCGCACGATCGGATCACCCTCAGTCCAGCTGAATCTTCGCGAACTTCGCCACTTTCGCCCATTTCGCGGCTTCGGTCCTGATGAAAGCGGCAAACTCTGCCGGGGAGTTCCCGCCCGCGAGCGCGCCGTTCTTGAGCAGCTGCTCCCTGCCGGCGGGCGAGCGAAGCTCGGCTACGACCGGGGCGTGAATTCTGTTCACGATCTCCTGCGGCGTCCCCGCGGGCATGACGACGCCGTTCCACGATCCGCCGTCAAAGCCTTTGACGCCGCTTTCTTCGACGCTCGGGAGCTCCGGCATCGCGGGAAAGCGCTCGCGCGTGGAGACGGCAACCGCTTTGAGACGGCCGTTTCTTACGTGCGGGATGACGCCGATCGCGGTGTTGAATGCGAGCTGCACCTGGCCCGAGATCTGATCGAGCACCGCAGGTGCCTGTCCTTTATAGGGCACGTGCACGACGTCGATCGAGGTCAGGGACTTCAGCATTTCCATGAGCATGTGCGGACTCGTGCCGTTACCCGTCGAGGCGTAGGACATCTGGCCAGGCCTGGACTTCGCCAGAGCGACGAGGTCCTTCACCGTTTTCACGGGCAGCGCCGGATGCACGGTGAGCATGCTCGGTAGCTGGGCGGCGAGGGTGACGTGCGCAAAATCCTTCACGGGATCGAAAGGCAGCTTGCGATAAATTGCCGGCGCAATGCTTTGCGCAACCGTCATGATGCAGACGACCGAGCCGTCCGGCGGCGACTTCGCACAGACTTCCATTCCGATGTTTCCACCCGCGCCGGCGCGGTTGTCGGGCACGAACTGCACGCCGTACGTTTTGGTGAGTATGTCGGCCACCATGCGGCCGATGATGTCGGTCGGGCCGCCCGGCGGAAACGGTATGAGGACGCGCACCGGCTTGGAGGGATACTGCTGAGCGTGCGCCGGGAGGCATGCGGTGGCTGCGAGCAAGGCAGCGCTGAGGAGAAGTGTATGCGACGTCATGATGGGCCCTCTGTCGTAAAAAAATGCGAACGCAATGATCCCACATAGAGACGCATCGGATGCCAGCGAAAAACTACGACTTACACGGTAACGCGCCGGACAGGTGCGATGTCGCGCTGCTGCTGGTCGACGTCATCAACGACCTCGAATTCGCGAACGGAAAGCAGTTGCTGAAGCCGGCGCTGCCCGCGGCGCGGCACATCGCCGCGTTGAAGCAACGCGCGCGCGACGCGCGAATACCCGTCATCTATGCGAACGACAATTTCGGCCGCTGGCGCTCCGATTTCAACGAGGTCGTGGAACACTGCCTCCGGGACGATGTGACCGGACGTCCGATCGTCGAGCTCCTGGCGCCGCAGCGTGAAGACTATTTCGTGCTGAAACCGAAGCACTCGGCGTTTTTCGCAACCGTGCTCCAGACGCTGCTCGAATACCTCAAGGCCAAACGCCTGATCCTCGCGGGATTCGCCGGGGATGTGTGCGTCCTCATCACGGCAGCGGATGCTTACCTGCGCGACTTCGAAATCTACGTTCCTCGCGACTGCACCGCGTCGGCTTCGGAGGTGGAGAACCGCAAAGCGCTGCAGTACATGGCGCGCGTGCTGCACGCGGACACAACGCCGTCGGGCAAGCTCGATTTGCGTAAGCTGGCCGGCCGCTCGAAACGCGGCGCGAAAACCCGCCGCGCTCGCTGAGAAGTCCGTACGTGGAGCGGCCTCAGGGCCGATAACCGATCGCGCGGGAGATCTGCTCGGCCGTGCTGCGCACCGTTCGCGCCCATTCCTTGTTCAGGCGATCGGAAGGCGCGGAGACGGAGAGCCCGGCGACCACGCGTCCTTCGTCGTTGTAGATCGCCGCGCCGATACAGGACACGCCTTTTTCGGCTTCCTCGTTGTCGAACGCGTAACCCTGTCCGCGGATCCGCTCGAGCTCGCGGGCGAGCGCTTCGCCATCCGTGAGCGTGTTGTCCGTGTAGCGCCGCAGCCCGCTGCGCTTCACGTACTCGGTCCAGCTCCCGGCGCCGTCGTACGCAAGAAACACCTTGCCGACGGCCGTGACGTGCAGCGGCGCACGTGTACCGATGATCTGCACCACGCGCATCATCGAGCCGCCCGGCGCGGTGCGCTCGATGTACACCACCTCGTCGTTCTGACGAACGCTCAGATTGACCGTTTCGCCGAGCTCCTGATGCAGCGTCTGCATGTACGGCAGCGCTTGCTGTCGCACGCTGATTCGCGATTTGACGAGATTGCCGAGCTCGAGCAGGCGTATGCCGAGACGGTACGTTCCGGGTTCGATACGATCGACGAGACGGCTTTCCACCATCACGCTCAAGATCCGGTGAGCCGTCGAAGGATGCAGACCCGTCTCGGTGGCAAGCAGCTTCAGATTGACCGGCGACGTGTGCTCCGCAAGCGCATCGAGCAGCGTCATCATCCGCTCGATGACCTGTATAGAAGACTTGGCTTCGTTCGCGGCCATGTGGCCATCCAGCCGAGGCGGGGTGAATCGGCAGATTTTATAATATGCAATCCGAAGGCACAACGAGCCGCATCGGTGGACCGGCGCGCGCTGGCCTGCGTGGCGAAGCAGTACACTAGTGCCCATGCATGAACAGGGCGGAACGAAGTCGGCGGCGGGAAGACAACGGAACGAGGCCGGCAGCGCGCCGCGCAATTACATGACCCCGCAAGGGTACGCACGGCTGAAGAGCGAGCTCAAGCAACTGCTCGATGCCGAGCGCCCGGAGATCGTGAAAGTCATCGCGTGGGCTGCGTCGAACGGCGACCGTTCCGAAAACGGTGACTATATTTACGGCAAGAGACGGTTGCGCGATATCGATCGCCGCATCCGCTATCTCACGAAGCGTCTCGAATCCGCCGTCGTTGTCGATCCGGCAGCGCGCGGTGATATCGACCAGGTCTATTTCGGCGCGACCGTGACTTACGCGACAGGCTCCGGCGATGAGCGCACCATCAGTATCGTTGGCATCGACGAAGTCGACGCCGGCCGCGGCCGTGTGAGCTGGATTTCGCCGATTGCGAAAGCGTTGCTGCGGAAGCAGGCGGGGGACAGAGTGAGGCTCGCGACGCCCGCCGGCACAGAAGAGATCGAAGTGCTCGATGTGTCGTACGAGCCGCTGCTCTGACTCCTCCCGTTACCTTTACTCGTAACTCGTCACCCGTTCTGTCAGACATGCCGCTTTCCTTCTTCACCGCCGCTCTCGCTTCGTGGCGCGCCGCGTACAGCGAAGTGCCGGGCGTATCGCTGCCGCCAGAGGCAGCCGATGCGGTGGTCCGCCTCAGTATCAAAGCGGTGGAAGACGCACGCACTGCCGACACGCTAGGCGCGGAACGTGAAGGCACGGGGATCGTGATCGACGGCAAGCGCGGCCTGATTCTCACGATCGGTTATCTCGTCCTGGAGGCGGCCTCGATACTCGTGATGACGCGCGACGGGCGCATCTATCCGGCCACTGTCGCGGGCTTCGATCACGGCAGCGGATTCGGACTCGTGCGCGCGCTTTCGGGCGTCGCATCGGCTGCAGTGGACCTGGGGGATTCGGGATCGGTGCGAGAGCTCCAGACGGTGAGCGTGGCGGCGCACGGCGGAGCCGGCGGCACTTCGACTGCAGCGGTCGTGGCCCGACGGCGCTTTACCGGCTGGTGGGAGTACATGATCGACGACGCGATTTTCACGTCGCCGCCGCGTTATGAGCATAGCGGCGCCGGTTTGCTCGACGAACGCGGCCGGCTCGTGGGCATTGCGTCGCTATGGGTGAGCGACGCGCTCGAAACGGGCGCTGCGTTTCCGGGCAACATGTTCGTGCCGGTCGATCTGCTCAAGCCCCTGCTCGAGGATCTCGTCGCAACCGGACGGCGCCGGGGGCCTGCACGACCGTGGCTTGGCGTCTATTCGGAGCAGCATGAAGGCCACGTGTTCGTCTCGCGCGCGCTTCCCGATTCGCCCGCGGAGCGCGCGGGCCTGAAGCGCGGCGACGTCATCCTCGGCGTGGCCGGTCAGTCGATCGGCGGCCAGAGCGATTTCTATCGCAAGCTCTGGTCGTGCGGTGAGGCAGGGTGCGACGTCGCGCTGCATGTGCTCCACGACAAAGCGGTGAAGCAGATCGTCGTGAGGACCGCCGACCGCATGGAGTACCTGCGGCCCTGGCGGGTCATGTAACTACTGTGGCGTGATGCCTACGGTCTGCACGACCTGCCTGTAACGCGCCGCGTCCTTTTTTATCCGCGCCAGGAACTCCGCCGGCGGCATGCCGATCGTTTCCGCACCGCCCACGACCGCGTAGCGTTCTTTTACGTCGGGCTGTTTCAGCGCTTCGACGGTCTCGCGATAGAGCCGGTCGACGATCGCTTTCGGCACGCCTTTGGGTGCGAACATGCCGACCCAGATGGATGCGTCTACGCCTTTCAGCCCCGCGTCTCCCGCCGAGGACCATTCCGATGTCTGCGGCGTGCGCTTGGCCGTGCTGGTGCTGATCACGCGAACGCGCGGCGGCTTGAGGAAAGGCGTGACGCCGGGAAGCCCCGCGACGGTGAGTACCACTTCGCCTGTGGCCACGGCGGCCACCGCAGGCGCGCCGCCTTTGTATGGAATGTGATTCAGCTTGATACCGGCAGCGGATGCGAGCCACTCCGTCGCCAGATGATTGACGGAGCCGTTGCCCGGCGAGCCGTAGCTCAGCTGCCCGGGTTTCGCTTTGGCAGCGGCGATGAGGTCTTTCCAGCTCTGCATGGGAGACTGGTTGCCGACCACGACGAGCATCGGTGCATCGCTCACCATGGTGATCGGCGTGAAGTCGCGCTCGAGATCGTAGGGCACGTCTTTGAACACGGCGGGGTTCACTGCGAATTCCCCGGTGTGTGCCATGAGCAGCGTGTATCCATCCGGCGCGCCGCGTGCGGCGGTCTGAACGGCGATAAATCCGTTGCCGCCGGGTCGGTTGTCCACGACGAATTGCCATCCCAGTCGCTCGGTGAGCTTGTTCGTAAGAATGCGTGTCGATGTATCGACGACACCCCCGGGTGCGAAAGGCACGAGCATGCGTATGGGACGCTCGGGATATTGTGGTGCCGCGGGCGGTGACGCAGCAATCGCCGCTGCGCAGGAGAGCGACAGGGCGAGTGCAATCGTCCTTCTGGCGAAAGCCAGAACCCATTTTCGAAGATAGCGTGAAAAATGGATGCCGGCGTACGCCAGCATGACGCGGGACCTGATCCGACGCGAGCTAATCATCTCTCCTCCTTGGTTCTTCTCGACTCGTCACTTCGCCACGGTCACAGCACGTCCTTCCACTTCTCCCGCACCTTCTCCTGCAGCTCTTTGCTCGCTTCCGCGACAGGCGGAAAGTTCGCGAGGTGCTCGAAAGGTCGGCAGGCGTCGACGATCGCCTTCGAGCTGAACGGCGCTTGGTACGGATACGCGATGAACATCGGATCGTTCTTCGAGCCCATGCCGCGTTTGATGATGTCGATGTCGATTTCCGGATCCGTACGCGTGGCGACCGCCCACATCACTTCCTGAAGGTTCGACGGGTCGATGTCTTCGTCGACGACGACGGAATAGCGCGACATGTACGCAGCGACACCGCACTGGTTCAGGATATGTCCAGCCTGCCTGGCATGACCGGCGTAACGCTGCCGGATGGAAACGACGTTGAACATGCGCGCGCCACCGATCTCGTGTGCCCACACGCTTTTTACGTCGGGCACGCCGGCAGCGGCGAGCGCGTCGAACAGGAGCGCCGAGCGCATGACCGCTTTCGAGTACGAATAATCGTTCGGCGGTTTCGCCGGCGGACTGCCGACGAGGATCGGATCGCGGCGGTAGTAGATACGCTTGACTTCAACGGCGGGCGCCGTGCCGGCTTTTCCGGGATAGTAGCCATGGAATTCGCCGAAGGGGCCTTCGGGGCGCTCGTCGCCGGGCTGCACATAGCCCTCGAGCACGATCTCCGCCGAGGCGGGGAACGGCAGGCCCGTCAACTCGCCGCGCAGCACCGACACGGGCTCGCCGAGTATCGCGCCGATGTAGTTGTACTCGCACATGCCGAACGGCACTTCGAGGCCGGAGATGAGATAGCCCAGCGGGTCCGCGCCAAGCACGATCACCACCGGGAAGGGCTTTCCGGCTTTCACGTGCTTGTCGTACTGGATCGCGCCGTGCTTCCCCGGCACCATGTCGAGACCGACCGAGCGCCGGTCGTGAATCATCACCCGGTACGTGCCGACGTTGACCCAGTCGCTGTCGATGTCTTTCGTGACGACGGAGCAGCCGGTGCCGATATAACGGCCGCCATCGAGCTCGTGCCAGAGCGGTGACGGAAACGTGTAGAGGTCGACCTCCTCGTCGCGCTGGATGTTTTCGAGCACGGGTCCGGTCTGCGCCAGTACCGGATCGTATCGCGGCGCTTCCGCCTGCCATGTGCGCGGACGCCCGCGCAGCTTCTGGACGAGCGCATGGTGACTTGTCTCGACGCCGAGCCTCAGGATCGATGAAAGCCGCGCGGGGCTGCTCGTGCTGCACGTGAGCACCCGGAATCCTTCGGGGTAACCCGCGACGCGATCGAAAAGCAGCGCGGGATTGTTTTCTTTCTTGACGTTGAGCTCGCTCAACGCGCCGAGCTCGAGGTTCCAGTCCGCGCCATGGACGTCTTTCAGCTCTCCGAGCTTTCGCACTTCGTCGAGCCATGCACGGAGATCGAGCGGATTGGAGGTGGCGCGCGTGACGCCGTCCTCTCGTTTCATGCGTTCCTCCGTTTGCTCGCCGCGAGCTTCACCGCGGCGACGATTTCCGGATACGCGGCGCAGCGGCAGAGGTTGCCCGAAAGATAGTGCCGGATGTCCGCGTCGCTCGGGTCGGGATTTTCATCGAGCAGCTGACGGCTCATCAGCACGAAACCCGGCGTGCAGAAACCGCACTGAAACGCGCCGCATTCGACGAAAGCCTGCTGAACTGCGTCGAGCTCGCCCGTCGGCGAGTGCTCGACCGTGGTTATCTCTGCGCCGTCGATGAGCGCCGCGAGATAGAGGCATCCCGAGACGGCGCGTCCGTTCACGAGCACGGTGCAGCAGCCGCAGAGGCCCTGGCCGCAGCTTTCGCGTGCTCCGAACAGCCCGAATCGCTGCAGCAGCTCGACGAGGTTGTGGTGCGGCGCGACCTCGGCCGAGACCGGCTCGCCGTTCAGTTGGAACCGTATCGTTCGGGGGGCAGCGCTCATTCTTCCTCCAGCGGTTCGCCGCGTGCCGCGCACATCGCGCGGTAGACGGCCTCCGGCGTGAGCGGGAGCGTCGTCAAACGCACGCCGACGGCATCGTGTATCGCATTCGCAACAGCGGGCGTCACCCCGAACGTGCCGCTTTCGCCGACGCCCTTGGCGCCAAACGGGCCTTCGTGCTCGCGCGACTCGACCGCTTCATTCTCGAGCGCGGCCGGAATGTCGCGGATTCCGGGGATTTTGTAATCGGCAAGCGAAGCGTTGGTGACCTGCCCGGCATCGAAAGTCATCTGCTCGAACATGGTGAAGCCGAGCTGCATGATCGCCGCGCCCGAAAGCTGCGTCTCGACGATTTGCGGATTGATCGGCTGTCCGACGTCGGCCACGTTCACGAGACGCGTGAGTTTCACGTGACCCGTTTCCGTGTCGACTTCTACTTCGACGCCCGTGCCCCCGATCATCCAGAACGGCGTCACCCGCGGTGATTGCCCCGTATCGTGGTCCGTCGGCACGTAGCCCGGAATGAAATCCCCGACGCCGACGATGTTGCCCGCCTGCATTCCGTATTTTTTGCGAAAGAGCTCGGAGATAGGCGTCGTTTCTGCAGAGACGCCGAGCTCGCCCGCCAGCGCAACGAGCTTGTCGCGCGCGTCCTCCGACGCGCGGCGTACCGCGTTCCCCATGTGGAATGTCGAACGCGAGCCGAGCGTCGCCATATCGTAGGGTGTCACGTCGGTATCCGGGTGGATGACTTTGATGCGTTCGAACGGAATGTCGAGCACTTCCGCTGCGATCTGTGCCATCGCGGTGTCCGAGCCCTGTCCCATGTCCACCGTGCTGCAGTAGACGCCGCAGCTTCCGTCGGCATAGACGTTCACGATGGCGACCGAAGTAGTCGGCGCGATGCTCGCCTTGATACCGATCGCGATGCCGCGGCCGCGCCTGATCGTGCCGCTGCCCCGGTCGAAAGGTTTGTCCCAGCTCATCCGGGTCGCGAGCCGCTCGAGCACGCGGTCGATCGCAGCATCCTTCATCAGTGTGCCCGTCGCCTGCGGCCGCCCGTTGCGAAGCAGATTGCGACGACGGAACTCGACCGGATCGATCTTGAGCTCGCGCGCAAGCATGTCCGTGTGGCTTTCGTACGCCCAGACGAGCTGCGGTATGCCGAAACCGCGTAGCGCACCCGCGGGCGGCAGGTTCGTATAGAGGGCGTACGAATCGATGCTCACGTTCTCGATATCGTACGGGCCGGCCGCCGTGAATCCGGATTTTTGCGTCACGCGCGGCCCGATGTCCGCATACGCGCCGCCGTTCCACAACACTTCGCATTGACGCGCCGTGATGCGTCCGTCTTCAGTGACTGCGCTCTTGATACGCAGATGCGCCGCGTGACGGGTGATGGTATAGAACTGCTCTTCCATCGTCCCGGCGATTTTCACCGGCCGGCGCGTGACGAGCGCGGCTGCGACGGCGAGCGCTTCGAGCTTGATATAGAGTTTCGCGCCGAATCCGCCGCCCAGGTAGGGCACTTTCACGCGCACGCGGTTCTCGGGCCAGTTGAGGAGCCGCGCTATTTCGATGCGGACGAACGAAACGCTCTGACTGGCGGTATGGATCGTGATCGTGTCTTCGCCCGGCTCGGCGATCGAGACGAAAGGCTCGAGCGGCAGGTGGAGCACCTGCTGCGTACGGAACGTGTGCTCGAAAACACGATCGGCGCCTTTGAAGGCGGCTTCCGTGTCGCCCCGGCGAAGGCGGTAGTCGAGCGCGATATTGGTATTGCTGCGGCCTTCGAGGTGCTTCAGGTCCGGAAACGTTCCGGCGGGCTTCAGCACCTCGTGGACGATCGCTTCGGAGGTCATCGCTTCGACTTCGTCGAAGACCGCGGGAAGCTCGTCGTAGTCGGCGACGATCTGCTGCGCGGCTTCTTCCGCGACGTGCGGGTCGGACGCGAGCACGAGTGCGACGGGCTCGCCCACATGCCGCACCTTGTCGATCGCGAGTATGGGCTGATCGTGAAAAGCCGGTCCGTAGTGAGGGTTCGGGATCACGCGGCAAACGTCTTCGGCCGTGATGACCGCGTGCACGCCGGGCATCGCTCTCGCGGCGCTTACGTCTATTCCGCGAATGCGCGCGTGGGCGACCGTGCTTCGAAAGATCTTGCCGTACAGCATCGCCGGCAACCGCATGTTGTGGACGTACTCGGCGCGTCCGCTCACTTTGGAGCGGGCTTCGATGCGCGGATGGGACCGCCCGATCTGCGACCCGGAAGTTGTCTTCGTGTTCATGACTATGCCCTTCGAGAAGCTCAGGACAGAGCCTGCGCTACGGCGCGCGCGACGTAAACGCGCAAAAGCTGTCGCTTGTAGCCGGCGGACCCGCGCACGCCGGATATCACGTTCGCTTCCTCCGCCGCGGCGTTACCCGCACGCTTGAGCAATGCCGCATCGATCGTGTTTCCGCGAAGGAGCGCTTCCACCTCGTTCAGGCGCGTCGGTTTTTCGGTTGCGGCGCTCACGACGACACGCGCGTCGCCTACGCGCTGTCCGTCCGGATCGATGACAACAGCAATGCCGAGCGCCGGCCAGTCGTCTGCCGATCGCGCGGTGCACTTGAGATACACGCCCCGGCGATTGGGTTGGATGGGTATTCGGACCTGCGTAATCAGCTCGGCGCTGTCGAGCGAGGTTTCGTAATAGCCTTTGAACAGCTCTTCCGCCGGGATCGTGCGCTCGCCTGCGAGCGTTGCGGTCGTGAGGCGCGCGCCCAGCGCGATCAGCACCGGCGGCAAATCCATGTGCGGATCCGCATGTGCGAGATGGCCCCCGAGCGTTGCAACATTGCGTACCCGCACGTTCGAGAGCGTGACGAGCGTCTGCGCGACGACGGGCAATTCCCGCCTGACGACGGCCGAGCGCTCGAGCGTACTCAGTGTCGCGAGCGCGCCTATGCGGATCTCGTTACCGGACGCTTCGATCTGCGAGTATTCGCGCGGAAGGCGTCGCAGGCTCACGAGCCGCGTCGGCCGGAAGACGCCCGCTTTCATCATCAGCATGAGCGCGGTTCCGCCGGCGAGCGGACGCACGGCAGGATCGTCCTGATCGAGGTATTCGAGCGCCTCGCGAAGCGAATGGGGTTCCTGCAGCTCGAACGGACTCATTGCGCCTCCGCAGGCGCGGCTTCCTCGAAAGCCGCGCGGAGGCGCGCGAAGAACTGTTTCTCCATCTGTTTTGCTTTGGACTTGAGCACTGGTTGTCCGACCGCGCCGAGCTTGCCCGTGAGCGCCGTATCGATCTCGTAGTGTACGAGCGTCGCATCGTCGAGCTCGGTAAGCGTCGTGCGCGAAGTCGCCGTAAGGCGCCCCACGACGCCGAGCGGCGTGCCTTCGACTTTTGCTTCGAGCGTTTGAGGGGGTTCGATACGGGTCAGCTCGACCACGACCTTGAACTTGAATTGCAGATACGCGACTTTGGTTTCCAGCACCGCGTCGTAGTGTGTCCCGTTGATTTCGGTCAAATCCCGTATGCCTTCGATGCACGACGCGAAGAATTGTGGATCGCGAAGCGCCTCGAAAATCCTGGCCCGGGGCGCTTTGATAGTGATTTCACCGGAGAGCTTCATGGGCATCGGAGTTTACCGCGTTACGAGTCGCGACGGACGGACGCCTCAGCGTGTAAGCTTGGCGAATATGCGCGTCGGCCTCTTCGTCACGTGTCTGGTAGATCTGATGCGTCCGCGCATCGGCTTCGCCGCGCTCGAGCTGCTGGAGGCCGCCGGGTGCGACGTCGTCGTCCCCTCGACGCAAACGTGTTGCGGCCAGCCGGGGTACAACTCGGGCGACCGCGGATCGGCGCTCGCACTTGCAAGGAAAGTCGTTGCCGAATTCGCCGACTGCGAATATGTCGTTGCGCCGTCCGGCTCTTGTGCGGGCATGATACGGACGCACTATCCGGACCTCTTCCGCGATGCACCCGAAGAGCTCGAAAAAGCGATGGCGCTCTGCTCGAAAACCTACGAGCTTACCGATTTCCTGGTGAATGTCGCAAAGCTCGAGCGAGTAAAGGCAGCATTGGATGTCCGCGTGACGTACCACGATTCGTGCTCGGGTTTGCGCGAGCTGGGCGTGAAAGCACAGCCGCGCGCGTTGCTGGCGAAAGTGGCGGGCCTGAAGATCATTGAAATGACCCAGCCGGAACAGTGCTGTGGTTTTGGCGGGACGTTCTCCGTGAAGTTCGGCGATATATCCACACACATCGTCGAACGTAAATGCGCTGACATCGTCGCGACCGGCGCCGATGCGGTGGTCCTCGGCGATCTCGGTTGCATGCTCAACATCGAAGGCAGGCTGCGGCGGAGGGGCAACGAAAAAACGAAAGTGCTGCACGTCGCGGAAGTGCTCACGGGCAGGAAGGCGGAGGACAGTTGATCGATGAAAATTCTGGTAATGGGATCGGGCGGCGTCGGTGGCTTCTATGGCGGCCGCCTCGCACATGCGGGCTGCGATGTCACATTCGTCGCGCGGGGCGCGCATCTCGCGGCCATGCGTGAGAATGGCCTGCTGATCGAAAACGAAGCGCAAGGCAACATCCACGTGCCGCGCGTAAACGTCACGGACGATCCGGCGAGCGCCGGGCGTGCAGACTTCGTGATTATCGGCGTGAAGCTCCGGGACACCGAAGCGGCCGCGCGCGCGGTGAAACCTGCAGTCGGCCCGGATACAGGCGTCCTGTCTCTGCAAAATGGCGTCATCAAGGACGACATCATCCGGCGCGTCGTCGGTCCCGACAATCTCATGGGCGGCGTCGCGTACGTCGGGACATCGATCGCACGCCCGGGCGTCATTCGACAAGTCGGCACGCTGCAGCGACTTCTTTTCGGCGAGTACGACGGCCGCCGTTCGGCGCGCGCCGAGAAATTTCTCGACGCGCTGCTGAAAGCAGGCATCCAGGCCGAGCTTTCCACGGACATCCGCCGGACCTTGTGGGAGAAATACGTATTTCTGGTCGGGCTTTCCGGCAGCACAGCGACGATGCGACTGCCGATCGGGCCCATCCGCGAGAATCCGCAGACCCGCGCTTTTCTGCTCGATCTCATGAAAGAGACCGTCGCCGTCGGTCGTGCGCACGGCGTGGATCTGCCGGCCGATTACGCCGAGCAGCGTCTTCGATTTGCAGACAGTGTCGCGTACGACATGACCTCTTCACTGCATCATGACCTCGAGCGCGGCAATCCGCTCGAAGTCGAATGGCTCTCGGGCGGCGTGGTTCAGCTCGGAAAGGAAGTCGCCGTGCCGACACCGATGAACCGCGCAGTCTGGGACGTTCTGGCGCTGCACGCGAAAGGTAAACGAACGCCGTGATGGAGGTTCCTGACCTTCGGGTGAAGTCGATACGTGCGGTGCCCTTGATGGTGCCGCTCAATTACGTGCTCGGCACGAGCGCGGGTGCCGTGCGCTCGGCACCGCTGCTGCTCTTCGATCTCGAGACGCACGAAGCGGATCTCACCGCCGTGCGTGCGGCGAGAAACCACATACCTGACAATGTCGCGCTCATGGTCGATTACAACCAGGCGCTGAGCGTGCCGGAAGCAACGCGGCGCGGACGTGCATCGGACGGCGAGGACGTCTACTGGATCGAGGAGCCGGTCCGGCACGACGATTACGCGGGATGCGCCCGGATAAAGCGCGCGATTGAAATGGTGCGTAAGTTCGCGGCGAACTAGCGAAGTCATGCAGCTCACGTCCAATCGATTCAAGACGACCGCGCGCGCAAAGCTCGAAGACCGCAATCTTCAGATCGCGCTGGAGAAGCTGCAGACGAATTTCGTGAAAGGGCGTGCGCAGCGCGTAGCCGAGCTCGACAACTTCGAGGCGATCCGCGAGGCGGCGGCCGCGATTCGCGAGCGCGCGCTCGAGCATCTCGACGTCTATCTCGAGACATTCGAACGCAACGCGCAGGCCCGCGGCACGGTCGTGCACTGGGCGGAAACGACCGCGGACGTGAACCGCATCGTGTGCGATCTCGCGCGGCAATACGGCGTGCGCAAGGTCGTCAAATCGAAGTCGATGGTGAGCGAGGAATGCGCGCTCAACGACGCGCTCGAGGCGGCGGGGGTGGAAGTCGTCGAGACCGACCTGGGCGAATACATCCTGCAGCTCGCCAAAGAGCCGCCATCGCACATCGTCGCGCCGGTCGTGCACAAGACGCGCGACGAGGTCTCGGATCTTTTCGAAGCGAAGCATCGCCGGCCGCGCACGAGCGTCATTGCGGAGCTCACGCGAGAAGCGCGCGAGATGCTGAGGCCGCATTTCCTGTCGGCCGACATGGGTGTCAGCGGCGCGAACTTCATCGTGGCCGAGACGGGTTCCACGCTCATCGTGACGAACGAAGGCAACGGCCGCATGGTGACGAGCCTCCCGCGCGTGCACGTGGCAGTGACCGGCATCGAAAAAGTCGTCCCGACGCTTGAAGACGTGACCACGCTCCTGCGGCTGCTGCCGCGCCACGGCACCGGACAGATGATCACGAATTACATTTCGGTTACCACGGGACCCCGACGTGCCGAAGACATCGAAGGTCCTGAACATTTCCACGTGATTCTCGTAGATGGCGGACGGAGCAAGCTTCTCGGCACCGACATGCAGCCGATGTTGCGCTGCATACGCTGCGGCGCGTGTATGAACCACTGCCCGGTTTACCAGAGCGTCGGCGGCCATGCGTACGGCTGGGTCTATCCCGGCCCGATGGGATCGGTGCTCACGCCGACTTACGTGGGAATCGAGAATGCGCTCGATCTGCCGCACGCCTCGACGCTTTGCAATCAATGCGGCGTCGTATGCCCGGTTAAAATACCGTTGCCGGAGCTTCTCCGAAAATTGCGCGAGCAACAGTTCGCGCGAAAGCTGAGGCCATGGACCGAGCGCGCGGGTCTCGGAATCTGGGGCTGGGTCGCGCGCCGGCCGCGGCTCTATGCCTTCGCCTCGCGGATCGGCGCTCGCATGCTTCGCTGGATGGGCGGCGGCGAGGGACGCATACGCAAGCTTCCGGGAGCGAGCGGCTGGACCGGAGGGCGCGATTTACCCGCGCCGCAAGGAAGCACGTTTCGCGAGCTGTATCGAAAACATCGCAAACATTAGCCGGCAGGAGAACGCATGAACAAACCAGCAGATACGAACATGGAAACCGTCGCTCTGTGGATCAACGGGCGCAAGCAAGCCGCAACGAGCACGCGCTCGGGCGACGTCACCAATCCCGCAACGGGCGCGGTCGCGCGCCAGGTGCCGTTTTGCAACGAAGCCGACATCGACGCGGCCGTTCAGGCGGCAAAAGCGGCGTTCCCCGGCTGGCGCAAAACGCCGGCGTTGCGCCGCGCGCGGGTGCTCATGCGCTACCGCGAGCTCATCGAGAAGAATAAGGAAGAGCTTGCGCGTCTCATCACCGACGAGCACGGCAAGACGCTCGTCGACGCTGCGGGCTCGGTGCAGCGCGGGCTCGAAGTCGTCGAGTTCGCGATGGGCATACCGCACCTGATCAAAGGCGAGCACAGCGAAGAAGTGGGCACGGACGTGGACACACATTCGCTGCGCGAGCCGCTGGGTGTCTGCGCCGGCATTACGCCATTCAACTTCCCTGCCATGGTGCCGCTCTGGATGTACCCGGTCGCGATCGCGTGCGGCAATACCTTCATTCTGAAACCCTCGGAGAAAGTGCCGTCCACGGCGATGCGGCTCGCGGAGCTTTTCAAGGAAGCAGGCCTTCCGGACGGTGTGCTCAATGTCGTGCACGGCGACAAGCAGGCGGTCGATGCATTGCTCGCGCATCCCGATATTCGCGCAGTGTCGTTCGTGGGCTCCACGCCAATCGCGAAATACATTTACGAGACTGGCGCGAAGCACGGCAAGCGCGTGCAGGCGCTCGGAGGCGCGAAAAACCACGCGGTCGTTTTGCCCGATGCGGATCTCGATTTCGCAGCCGATGCACTCATCGGCGCCGGCTATGGTTCGGCTGGCGAGCGCTGCATGGCGATCTCCGCGATCGTCGCCGTAGGCGATATAGCCGACGCGCTGGTGCAGAAACTTTCCGAACGCGCACAGAACCTGAAAATCGGTCCGGGCACGGGCAAAGACATGGACATGGGGCCGCTCGTCACGGCCGCGCATCGCCAAAAGGTGGCGGGCTACGTCGACAAAGGGCTCGCCGAAGGCGCGAAGCTCGTCCTCGATGGACGCAGTTTCAAGGCTACGGGCCACGAACAGGGGTTTTTCCTGGGGGCTTCGCTGTTCGACCACGTGAAGCCGGAGATGACGATCTACAAGGACGAGATCTTCGGACCCGTGCTTGGCGTGCTGCGTGTGAAGACGCTCGATGACGCGATCAAGCTCATCAACGCGAATCCTTATGCAAACGGCACCGCGGTATTCACCCGGTCGGGTGGGGCAGCGCGTAAATTCGAGCGCGAGATCGAAGTTGGCATGGTCGGCATCAACGTGCCGATCCCGGTGCCGATCGCGTTTTTCTCCTTCGGCGGCTGGCGTGGCTCGCTGTTCGGCGATACGCACGTGCACGGCACGGAAGGCGTGCGCTTCTATACGCGCGGCAAGGTAGTGACCACGCGCTGGCCGGATGCGGATGCGCTGCCGACGGGTTTTCATATGCCGACGCTGGGCTGAAGTGACGGGTGACGTGTGACGGCCACGACCCCCAGAGACAGGATGCTCGCGCTCATCCGGGAGCGGCAGGGCAAGCCGCCGGCTCCGCAGCCTCGCGAAATCGAAGCCGTCCGCGCTCACCTGTCGGCGCACACGCTCAACCCCGTTCCGCGAGATGGCTGGGCGCCGCTCGCGCGCTTTCGCGAGCGCGCGCTGTCACTTGCCTCGACGCTGGATGACGTCGCGCAAAGGACGGATGTACCGGCGCACGTCGCCGCTTATCTGAAAGAGCATGGGCTGACGCTGCGCGCGGTGTGCTGGCGCGAGCTACTCGAGCTCGACTGGCAG
>Ga0075431_100000439_pt1 | contig 34032 bp, 27 predicted proteins | sample RhiMetdeltSRZDD5_FD_75297 | JGI IMG/M metagenome (GOLD analysis project Ga0075431, IMG submission 75297) | Populus rhizosphere microbial communities from Tennessee, USA - Rhizosphere MetaG P. deltoides SRZDD5 | ecosystem: Host-associated > Plants > Roots > Rhizosphere > Soil | place: USA... | reverse complement strand
TCCGTCACAACTCCCCGACGCGGAACGCCAGGAACAGGCGCGGACGACGAATCGCCTCCGGCCCATGGTCGGGCGGATGGAAGAACGCGCTACCCTGAGTGCCGGCCTGCAAGCGGTCAAGTCGGAGACACTCTTTAGAGTGCAAGGCGCCAGCCGATTAATCATCATCGAAGGGGAAGCCGGAATTGGAAAATCGCGCCTTGTCGCCGAAGCGCTGGGACAAGCCGAAGCCGAGGGCGTCGTGACCCTCGTCGGCGCGGGCGATGCGATTGAGCGATCTACGCCTTATCACGCCTGGCGTCCGGTCTTTAGCCGGCTGCTTGATTTAGAATTGCTTTCCGATCCCGAAGCGCTGCGGGCGCAGACGTTGACTCAATTGCAATCCATCCCCGAATCGCTCCACCTGGCTCCACTGCTCAACCCCATCCTCTCTTTGGATTTTCCCGAGAACGAACTGACGGAGCAAATGATAGGACAGGTGCGGGCCGACAACACGCGCGACTTGCTCCTGCGCCTGCTGCAAATCGCTGCGAGTCGTTCGCCCACGCTGCTCATCTTGGAAGATGCGCATTGGCTGGACTCCGCTTCGTGGGCATTGGCATTGGCCGTCAGTCATCGCGTTCAACCTTTGATGTTTGTCCTGGCGACACGCCCGCTCCCTGCGCCACTGCCGGTTGAATACAGCCAGTTGCTCGGACTGCCTTTCGCGCAGCGGTTGCGACTGGAGGTGTTGCCGCCGGAGGAAACGCTGGCGCTCGTCTGCCAGCGCCTGGGCGTGTCCGTTCTCCCCGAAGCCGTGATCAATCTAATTCGCGAACGCGCCGAAGGCCATCCCTTCTTCAGCGAGGAACTGGCTTATGCGCTGCGCGATGCGGGCTTGATCCTCATCGCCGACGGTGAATGCCGGATCGCGCCCAAAGTGGATTTGCGCAGTTTGAATTTTCCGGAGACCGTCCAGGGCGTCATCATCAGCCGCATTGACCGGCTCACGCCGCCGCAGCAGTTGGCGCTCAAAGCGGCCAGCGTCATCGGACGGGTGTTTGCTCTTCGCATTTTGCAGAAGGTCCATCCTATCGAGTCTGACCGGCCGCAGTTGGCCGCGCATTTGATGGCGCTCGAAAACCTGGACATCACCCCGCTCGAAACGCCCGCGCCGGATTTGGCTTATACCTTTAAACACGCCATCACGCAGGAAGTCGCTTACAACTTAATGCTCTTCGCGCAACGGCGCGAACTGCATCAACGCGTCGCCGAGTGGTACGAGGGCGCTTACGCCGACGATCTCTCATCGCACTATCCACTCCTCGCGCACCATTGGCGTCAGACGATTGAGGGAGTTCAAAATCCCGAACCCGGTTTACTGACGAAGGCGATTGATTCGCTGGAGAAAGCGGGCGAGGCCGCGCTCCGTGATTATGCGAATCAGGAAGCCATCGGATTTTTCAGTGAGGCGCTCCGCTTCGATGGGGAGCAACTTTCTCCCAGCCCGCCGTTGCGGCGCGCGCGCTGGGAACGGCAAATGGCCGAAGCGCATTTGCGATTGGGCCAACTCAAGGAGAGCGGCGATCACTTTCGGCGGGCGCTGGAATTGTTGAACTTGCCCGTGCCCCAAACGACCGCTCGACTCATTACTGACCTGTTAAGCCAATTGCTCTTGCAATTTATGCACCGGCGTTCACCGGCGCGCTTTTTGGGGAAGGCGCGCGACCGAAGTGATGTTTTGCTGGAAGCGGCAGGCGCTTACTTGCGTCTGGGGGAAGTGTATTACTTCGCCAATCAAATTATCCCGGCGATGGACACCGCCTTCCGCGCGCTCAACTTGGCGGAAAGCGCAGGGCAGGCCTCACCGGAGTTAGCGCGCGCTTATGCAAATACCTGTTTCAGTGCCAGCGTCCTCGGACTGCAAGGCGCCGCCGAGTCCTACAGCCGCCTCGCGCAACAAACGGCTCAGCGGCTCAATGACCTTCCCGCGTTGGCGCACGTTTTGCTCGTAACCAGTATTCACAATAGCAACGTGGGCAAGTGGGATGAAGTTCAGGCCGCGGTGGAACAGGCGAGGGCAATTAATGAACGCCTGGGCGAACGGCGCTGGTGGGCGGAGGACTTGCTTCTGCTGGGGTTCATGGCCTACTACCGCGGCGAGTTCGCGCGCGGCGTAAAACTGTTTGCCGAGGTTTACAGCTTGGCGCGTCAGATTGGCAATTCTCAACAGCAGCCGTGGGGATTATTTGGTCAGGCGCAGGGACTCACTCGCCTTGGTCAACTGGATGAAGCAGTACCGCTTTTAGAAGAAGCACTGGCCGATTTCAGCGAAGATGCCGACCGCCGGGTGTTGATTAATACCTACGCGCTCCTGGCGCTGGCCCGCCTGCGCCGAGGCGAACTCGAACTCGCCCGCGCCGCAGCACAGGCCGCGGCCGAACGGATTGCCAAGGTCCGCACCTCCGATGCGACCTACTCCCTTGACGGTTACGCCGACGTGGCCGAAGTCTTCTTGTCATTATGGGAGGCCGGAATCAAGAACGGCCAACCGGAATCCGAACTCCGCACGTTAGCGGCCTCATCTCAACAGGCCTGCAAAGCGCTGCGTCAATTTGCAAGCACGTATCCCATCGCTCAACCGCGCGCGTGGTTGTGGCAAGGTCTGTATGACTCGCTGTCCGGCAAACCGGCTCAAGCGCAGCAAGCCTGGCGCAAAAGTCTGGCACACGCCGAGCGATTGGCGATGCGCTACGATGAAGCGCTGGCGCACTACGAAATTGGGCGGCATCTACTGGGGGATGACCCGACCCGGACGGAACACCTGTCCCGCGCCCGCGAAATTTTTTCTCAACTCGGCGCAGCGTATGACTTGGCTCAGGCGCAAAAGTAATCGACAACGGATTGCTGCGCGAAACGGATAAGCGGATTGGCAACGGATCATCCGCTCTCATCCGTTTATCCGATTCGCCGGAGGCAATCCGTTGTCGGCCTTGTTATAATCCTCCTGAGGGGTAAAGACGCAAGTTGCGGCAATTTAGTCCCCGGCGACCCAAAATGCCGCAAAGGGGCAACCGTCTACTGATATGTTGGGCGCGAGTAAGCAACTATAGGTAATCGTTATTCTCATAATGTCGGGAGCGAGATCATGACCACATTCTCAAGAAGATATGGCTATGACCCAAAGATTCCACCTCAACCAATACTTGAGGACGCCCCAGCTTGGCTCCGTATTGCCTATATAAACCAGATACTTAATCCCTTCACTTTCATAGATGATGACTCCAGGTATGATAATGCCGCTAACAGCCCACTTGGCATCAAGGCGCTCAACGAAACTATTTGCTTTCGCTTACAAAAAGAAATAGATAGTAACATTTATGATTCTTGGTATTGCCAAGAGTACTTGCATGGACTCATAAATGATGGTGAATGGTATCAATTTTATGACATTGTAGAGATAGTTGGTAAACAGATTAAGACCACTGAAAGTTTCTGGGTAAAAAGTAATTCACAATCAGACAAGGAGCAAATTAAGCGATATGGGTTTCATGTTTATCGCAAGCTTGTAAATGATATGTTCGCTGAAAACAATGTCGGTTGGCAATTGGATAGCGACGGCTTGCTAAAGCGAGAAGTACCTGAATCGCTTAGCGAGAACATCAAAGCGACACAAGAAGAACTCAAAGGCGTATTTGAACCGGCTTATGAACATAGCCGAAAAGCAGCACGGTATATTTACGAAAGGCCACTAGACCCGGAAAATGCCATCAAAGAAATCGTTAGTGCGCTTGAGAGTATAGGTAGGACACTTTATCCTAAAACAACAACTCTTGGTGATGTTGTCAAAGAGCTGAAAAGGGCCAATACCCTCCCTCAACATCTTATCACTGTAATCGAAAAATTTTACGCGTTCGCATCTTCAGAGCCAGCAGTTCGACATGGCTCACCAACATCATCAAGAGTTTCACTGAATGACGCTGAGTTTTGTGTCCATGTGGGTATGGCCCTTATTCGCTACTTGATCGCAACACCACCGCCAAGCGAGAAAACAGTATGATCTTCAAAATAAATGGACTCGCGCCCAACCAGTCATTGCAGCGGACAGCGGCTGGCATCGCTGAGGGGGAAGCTGCTCGCCTGCAAGCGAGTCTATTTTCTAAGAGTCGTGCCCCTGGCCCGCCGCTGCCGCTGAACTCCACCGTTGGGCCGCTCCACACCGGCGAGCGCAGCGTGTTCACTGCTGGCTTTTCACTTTAGCCGAGCTTCTATGAGGCACAACGCGATAATCCACCTCTTCGAACCGAAGAATCAGCAGAAGCTAAACGCTTTCGCTTCGTCGAGGTGCCACACGCCGGGGCCGAGGAGGACGAGATCTGGATGGAGAAAGTGATCGCCCCGACAGCATGACCGAGTTTCCGACTATTTCCCCCACCGAGGGTTAATGATAAAGCTATCTTCGTCATCAGCGCTTTTCCACTGGCTTGCGGCTATTTTCTTAGTCATTTCTCTGTTCGTTATATACCTATTCAGCTTGGCGCCAGACCTTACCTGGGCGCATGACGGCGCCGACGGGGGTGACCTGATTACCGCAGCGGCCACCGGGGGCGTCGCTCATCCCAGTGGCTACCCCACTTTTTTATTGCTGGCGCGTTTATTCCAGTTTCTCCCCCTGGGAACAATTGCCTATCGCACAAACTTAATGTCGGCTGTCTTTACGGCCCTCACCGCGTTATTGGTCTATGATATTGTTGTAGCGTCGCCCAACTCACCGGCTAAAGATAATCGTCTGGCGGGGTTGATTGCGGGATATGCTTACGGCTTATCCTCCTTAGCCTGGTCGCAGGCAGTTATCACAGAAGTCTACCCCTTACATCTATTTTTTGTAGTTCTGATACTCTGGCTGCTGGTGGGAAGATTTGCCGATGCGCCAAACAAATCGTTACAGGATGTTGCTATTGGCCTGTCTCTGGGCCTGGCAATGGGGAATCACCTTACGTCCGCCGTTCTGCTGCCGGTGGCGCTCCTCGTCGGTAGCGTGCCTACCATCGCATCGGAGCCTGAGGGGAAAAAGAGCTCTAAGAGAAAAAAAGAGGCGCGGGCGTCCATTGACTGGGCTTCGATTGACTGGGCGTCGTTCGGACGCCGGCTCGGCTCGGTCCTCGTTGGGCTGCTGGTCTACACCTTCATTCTTTGGCGAGCCGGCACCCGCGCACCCATCAATTGGGGCTATGCCGATAATCTCAAACAGCTTTGGTGGTTGGTCTCCGGCGCGTTATACCAACACTTTGCTTTTTCGCTGCCGATCAATGAAGTGCGATTACGTCTCCTCTCTGTCGCCCAGCTACTCCTAACGCAATTTGGGATTCTGGGCTTGCTGGTAGGCCTCTACCATCTTTTCGGGAATTTTTCTCTGTCCCGGCTTTCATTGACAGTGGGATGGATAGCGGTCACGAATACGATCTTTGCCTTGGGCTATACCAGCAATGACTCTTATCTATACTTATTGCCATTTTTTCTTGTTTTTGCCATTTGGATGGGATTCGGTATTGGAACTATTACCCAGCGGCTGGCTCCACAAAAGACTTGGCTAAGCCTGGGCGTGAGCGGTATCCTTTTGGCTTCCGTGTGGGGAATGGCGCTGATGAATTATCCCAAAATTGATCTCTCCGGAGATCAGCGCACACAAAAATTTGAAAAAGTTGTGTTGGCTACGCTGCCACCCCAGGCTATCGTGGTAGCCATCGGTGATCGAGCTGTCTTCAGTTTGTGGTACTACCACTTTGTCCTAAAAGAACGTCAAGACATTGCCGTTCTATCCCGTGGTTTATTGCCGAATGCTTGGTATATTGATATTCTCCACGATACCTATTCAACGTTGAACATACCGTTGAGCGCGGTGGCCTCGGATCCCATCGCGCGTGTCACGACCGTACCCTTGGGGGTAGACCTCGCGGACGTTGAAGCGAAAGCTCAAGCGGACGCTGACGCCAAGCTATCAAATTCCATCGCGCAAGTCAATCCAATGCGTCCGGTATGTAATGTGATGATATTTAATGAGCCACTGTCGCTTGTTGAGCAACTGTCGCTTCTTTGTTACTTGCCCGCTTCCCAAAAGCCTGACACGCTGTCTATTTCAATCACCCAACCGATAGGTAAATGAACAGTTACTCGCAAGCCTTTCGCCTGCAACCGACCGCGCTGGCGCGCGGCGGCTGAGGCGGGGCGCTGGCCCGCGCGCAGAACTAAATCGCTCGTCTGTTATAATCCGCGCGTTGTCTACATTATTTTTAATCACGGGAGTTCTTAATGACCTGCAAACCCACCGTCATCACTATGGACTTAGAAGGCGTCTTCATCCCGGAAATCTGGATCGCCGTCGCCGAGAAGACTGGGATCGAGAAACTGCGCCTGACGACGCGCGACATCCCCGATTACGATCAACTGATGAAAGGCCGCTTGCAAATTCTGCGTGAGCAGGGCCTGACGCTGGCGGACATCCAGGCGGTCATTGACACTGTCAACCCCTTGCCCGGCGCGGTCGAGTTCCTCGATTGGGTGCGGACTCAGACGCAGTTGGTCATCCTCACCGACAGCTACTATGAGTTTATCGCGCCGTTTCGCGCCAAGTTGGGCTATCCCACATTTTTTTGCAATTACCTGGAGACGGATGGAGAAAACCGCATTGTGAATTACCACCTTCGCATTCGGGATGGAAAGAAGGCGGCGGTGCTGGCGTTCAAAAACATCGGCTTCCGAGTGATCGCCGGGGGCGATTCTTACAACGACACGACCATGCTGGCTCAAGCGGATGTCGGGTTGCTCTTCCGGCCACCGGCCAACGTCATCGCCGAATTCCCGCAATTCAAAGTTTTCCACGAATACGACGCGCTGCGCGACCACCTCACCGAGCTTTTGTCTGAATCCTGTTAGAGCAAAACCTGTCAGGTCTCACAAGGCACGCCGAGAATCGCGCGGTGTAGGTGGAGACTGACAGACTTGATCCTAAGATAAGGCGCGTTATTTCACAATCGGACGCTCATCAGGGTTTAGCCCCATCGTACCATCCAACTTCATCCAGAATCGTCGCAGCTTCTGCCATAAAAGAGTGTTATACTCTGCGAGGTAGAACTATGACGATTAGCCACCAACATCTGCTCCGCGCCGCCAGCCGAACGTTTGCCCTCTCCATTGAACGCCTCCCCGGTGTCATCGGCGAGGCGATGGGCTTGGCCTATCTCCTCCTCCGCGTCTCAGATTTCCTCGAAGATAACGACTACATGCCTCCGGAGCGCAAGGTCGAACTCTTGCAGCTTTGGGATAACATCCTGGCGGGCGAAGTCTCCGCTGAGCGTTTAGTTGAGCAGCTCGCTCCGCCCGGCGATGACCCGGACGCGCAGGTCGCTCATCGTTCCGTGGAAATTTTAGAGAAAGTCCACGCGCTCCCGCTCGCGCTGCAGAATCACGTCCTAGTGCATGTCCGCAACTCCACGCAGGGGATGGCGCGTTGGGTGGCGCGCGGCCCGGACATTTCGCAAGAAGTGGACATGGACGATTACATGCATGAGGTCGCGGGCCGGGTGGGGTACCTGGTCACCGAAGTGTTTGCCTGGTATTCGGGCTTCATCCGCGCCCGGATGAACAGCCTCATGCCGCTGGCGCGCGAGTTCGGCCTGGCGCTGCAAACGGTGAACATCATCCGGGGCTTGCGGAAGGATTACGAACGCGGTTGGATCTACGTGCCGGAGAGTTTTTGCGCCGCGGTCAACCTGCGCCGCACGGACTTATTCAAGCCGGAGTATCAAATCCAGGCGCTGCAAGTTGTGGACATCATCGCGGACAAAGCCGAGCGGCATCTGAAATCCGCGCTGGCCTACGTGAAGGCGCTGCCCCGCTGGCTGCATGCGTTGCGGCTGGCGTGCATCTGGCCGCTGCTCTTCGCCGCGCGGACGCTGGCCCTCAGCCGCCAGAACGTCAACGTGTTAATGGGCGAAGTTAAAATGACGCGCGCCGAAATCAAGACCATCATCCGCGATACCACTCTCTTCGGTTGGTCAAACACCTGGCTGGATAATTACTATCGCCGTTTGCAGGCCCCTCCGCCGGTCGAGCCACCCAGCCCGCCTTCCCGGCCCCCGCGCGCTCGCTTGCTGCCGGTGGGTAAATAATTCCGACTCTATTGGTTTCAACAGGTCTTTAATCACGAATACCACGAATAGACGAATAGCACGAATAAAAAATTCGTGAAATTCGATCATTCGCGGTATTCGTGATTGTTTTTAGTTCACAACTTCACCACCCGCCCTCCAGCGTTAGCTTCCTTCACCGCATTCCGAGTATCCACAATCAAACGCGCCTCGTGGCCAATCAGCTCCCAATCAAAAACGGAGTGATCGGTAATTACCAGCACACAGTCCGCCTCGCGCAAGGCGGCGGCGCTCAAAGGCGCCGACTGCAAGTTGAATTGATCCAACTTAATCCTCGGGACAAAAGGATCGTGATAGCTCACCTGTGCCTTGCGGGCGAGTAGTTCGGTCATCACGTCCAAGGCCGGCGACTCGCGCACATCATCCAAGTCTTTTTTATAAGCCACGCCTAAAACCAAAATCTTCGATCCGCGCAGCGCCTTGCCTTCCTCATTCAATGCATCGGCAATCAAGGTAACAACGTGTTCGGGCATGGAAGAGTTGATCGAGTCCGCCAACTCAATGAAGCGGGCCGTGTAGTTGAGCGATTTGAGTTTCCAGGAAAGATAGAGAGGGTCAATGGGGATGCAGTGACCGCCTATCCCCGGCCCCGGTGTGAACTTCATAAAGCCATAAGGCTTGGTCGCCGCAGCCTCGATCACCTCCCACACATCCACATCTAGCTTGTCACACATCAGCGCCATCTCATTGACTAAGCCGATATTGACCGCGCGGAATGTATTCTCCAACAGCTTCACCATCTCAGCCGTGCGCATCGAAGAGACCGGAACAATTGTGTCCACCGCCAGGCGATAGAGCGCCGTCGCCACTTCGGTGCAGGCAGGCGTGGCGCCCCCAATCACTTTGGGCGTGTTGCGCACTCCATACTGGGTATTGGCCGGATCAATGCGCTCCGGTGAAAAGGCCAGGAACACATCCTCTCCCAGATGGAAACCTTTCGCTTCCAGTTTGGGCTGCAGGATTTCCTCCGTCGTCCCGGGATAGGTCGTGCTCTCCAACACGATGAGCAGGCCGGGATGACAAAACTCGGCGACTCCCTCCGCTGCGGCGACGACGTAAGACATATCCGGGTCGCGCGTTTTGCGCAGTGGGGTGGGGACGCAGATGCTGACCGCGTCCACGTCCCGAAGTGCAGCGTAGGCCGTCGTCGCCGTCAAGCGTCCTTGCTTAACTAAATCGGCGACGACTTGCGTGGGGATGTCGGGGATGTAACTTTCGCCACGGGCGATGGCCTCGACCTTGCGCTGATCCAATTCAATGCCGATGACGTTGAGCCCGGCCTGCGCAAATTCCACCGCCAACGGCAGGCCCACATAGCCCAGGCCGACGATGCCCAACGTGGCGGTTTTGTTTTGAATCCGGTCGAGGAGTTGTTGTTTCATTTTAGGGTCTCCAAGAACAGGGAACCACGGATTACACCGATTACACGGAGAAGGGGAGTACTTAAAATCTGTGAAATCGGCCTGCCCCGGCTGTGCGATCCATGCCGGGGTGTAATCCGTGGTTACAATCTTTTCGACCATTGTAATGTCTCGTCCAAGCGTTGTCCAAGCAAAGGAGTTGGCGATTGATCGGTAACCGCTATACAATGACGCCATGCTCCGCTCTTATTTTTCGAGTCTGCGCCTGCGCTTGGTGGTGCTGGTGTTACTGGCTGTTGTCCCCGCGCTCGGGCTGATGCTGTACACCAACCTGGAACAGCGCCGGCTCGCAAACGTTCAAGCCCAGGAGGATGCCCAACGGCTGGCGCGGCTGGCGGCTACTCAACAGCAGCAGTTGATCGAAGGCGCGCGCCAACTCCTCATCGCCCTGGCGCAAATCAGCGAAGTGCGGAGTGGCGATGCAACGGCCTGCAATACGCTCATGACGAGCCTGCTAAAGCAATATCCACTCTATGCCAACCTGGGCGTGATTGAATTGGACGGCAATGTGTTCTGTAACGCGATTCCACTCACCGGCTCTGTCAACGTAGCCGACCGAGTCTATTTTCGGCATGCCCTCGAAACCGGAGGCTTTTCTGTCGGGGATTATCAAATTGGCCGCGTCACCGGCAAAGCCACGGTCAACTTCGGTTATCCGGTCCTCGACGAGGCGGGTCAGCCGGAGGCGGTTGCCTTTGTCGCTTTGGATTTGGCTTGGCTCAATCGGCTGGCGGCTGAAGCGCAGTTGCCCGCCGACTCGGTGTTCGTCGTCGTGGATCGCCTGGGGACGATTTTGGTGCGTTACCCTGATCCAGAGAAGTGGGTCGGCCAGGCGCTGCCGGAAGCGCCCGTGTTCAAAACGATTCTCGCGCGTCCGAATTCAGGCACGGCGGAAGTGGTCGGTGTGGATGGCATTGAGCGTCTGTATGCCTTCGCTCCGTTGAACAGTTCCGCCCAATCGGGAGTTTATGTCAGCATCGGACTTTCGAAAGCGGTGACGTTTGCCGCCGCCGACCGGCTCCTGGCGCGCAACTTGGCTGGGTTGGGCGTCGTCGCGGTCTTTGCTTTGGAAGTCGCCTGGTTTGCCGGCGAGTTCTTCATTCTACGGCGGATCAACACCTTGTTGAGTGTGACCAAGCGCTTGAGCGCCGGCGACCTGAGCGCCCGCATCGGCATGTCGGCGCATGGCGCTAGCGAAATTAATCAACTCGCCCAAGCATTTGATGAGATGGCCCTGGCGCTGGAGCAACGTGAAGCCGAACGCCAGCGGACGGAAGTGGAATTGCAAAAGGCCAAAGACGCCGCCGAAGCGGCCAGTCGGGCGAAGAGCGTTTTTCTATCCAGCATGAGCCACGAACTGCGCACGCCGCTGAATCACATCATCGGCTACAGCGAGATGCTCCAGGAAGATGCCCAGGAGCACGGCGATACGCATCTCATCGCCGATCTGAAGAAGATCCGGACGGCGGGGAGCAATTTGCTCGTCCTCATCAGCGATATTCTTGAACTCGCGAAAATTGAAGCCGGGCGCGTGGAATTTCGTCCGGAGACCTTCGACATTTCGACCCTGGTGGATGAAGTGGTTGTGACCAATGCCCGCTCCCTGGCCGAGAAGAATGGAAATCGCCTCGAGGTGCACTGCCCGCGCGACGTGGGCCAGATGCGCACGGATGCGACCAAACTGCGACAGTCACTCATCAATGTTTTGAGCAACGCGGCCAAGTTTACGGAGAATGGCATGATTACGCTGGAAGTGAAGAGAATTTCTGATTTTCGATTGTTGATTGCTGATTCAACCAATCAACAATCAGCAATCGAAAATCAGAAATCAACAATTGTCTTCCGCATCTCGGACACCGGCATTGGCATCGCGCCGGAAAAGGTGCAGATGCTTTTTAAAGAATTTACACAAGTGGATTCCTCGACCACGCGCAAATACGGCGGTACCGGACTGGGGTTAGTGATCACCCGCCACTTCTGCCAGATGATGGGCGGCGATATTTCGGTCGAGAGCGAAACGGGGGTTGGCTCAACCTTTACTATTCGTTTGCCGGCTCAGGTTACAGAATACGTGCCCCAAGTGAATTGATTCGTTTCACTAAAGTCGCTTAACATCTTAACCGCTGAGTCCGCAGAGAGCGCAGAGAATGCAAAGATTTAAAGATTTCTCGGCGGACTCCGCGCACTCTGCGGTAAAAGAACTCTCCTCCGCGCACCATCCGGGCCGCCAGTTGCTCGGCCAAAAGACTCGCGGCAAGACGGCCCCCAATCGTCTGCGTAAAACGGATACGTTTCTCGGTGTCGCTTATCCCGACTTCGTGCGCCACATGCCCGGCGTCTACGTGGACTTGGGCTATGGCGCGTATCCCATCACCGCGCTCGAAACCCTGCATCGTCTGCGCCGTCTCAATCCCTCTTTGCGCGTCCTCGGAGTCGAAATTGATCCGCAACGCGTTGCCGCTGCGCTGCCGTTTGCCGAACCCGGACTGGATTTCCGCCTGGGTGGATTTAACTTGCCTTTGGAGATTGGTGAGACCGTGAGCCTCATCCGCGCCTTCAACGTCTTGCGCCAATATGACGAATCCGAAGTGGCCCAGGCGCTGACCACGCTCGCCGCGCCACTCACTGAAAACGGGCTTATCCTTGAAGGCACAAGCGATCCGCTGGGACGCTTGCTCACGTTCAATCTTTATCAGAAGACCGGCGGGGCGTTACAACGGATCGCTTTCGTCCTTGCGCCCTCGCTGCGCGCTGATTTCGCGCCCCGCCAATTTCAAGCCGTGCTGCCGAAGAACTTCATCCATCACGCCGAACCGGGTGGGGCGATTGATCGTTTCTTCGCCGCCTGGCATGCCGCCTGGCAGCGCGCGCGGACTCACAGCGCCGACCGCCATCAGGTTTTCATCCATGCCGCCAAGCGCCTCGCCGAGCATTATGGCTATTCTCTTGACCGACGCTCAATCTTGCTCCGGCGCGGGTTTCTATCTCTTGGCCCAAACTGGCCGATGAGTTGACCTCGGAGGAATAGCACGCTAGACTGTGAAGCGTGATGCGTGAAAAGTGATTCGTGACCCGTGACGAGTGACACGAGTCTCCGTTAATAAAGTCACGTATCACTCGTCACTCGACATCCGTCCACCGTCCACCGTCATCCGTCTTCCGTCTCACCTATGTCTACTCTTGACTCCTCTTCCCTCTCCTCCATCCTCGGCGCTTATCACAGTGATCCCTTCTCTGTCCTGGGCCTCCACCCGGTGAAGCTCAAGCGGAAGTCCGCGCTGGCCGTCCGCGCGTTCTTGCCGCAAGCGCAGGCCGTCTCCATCAAACGCGTTGAAGCGGAGAAAGAAGTTCTCTACCCCATGGAGCGCGTCCATCCGGATGGCTTCTTCGAGGCCGTCTTCCCCACTGAGACTGAATTTTTCTGCTATCAGTTCTCCATCACTCTCCCTGAAGGCCGAACGTACTTGGCTGAAGACCCGTATCGCTTCACGCCCGTCCTCACCGACTTTGATCTACACCTGTTCGCCGAAGGCAATCACTTTCAACTCTACAACAAGCTCGGCGCGCACTATCTTGAGCACCAAGGCGTCGCCGGCGTCTGCTTCGCGGTCTGGGCGCCCAACGCCGAGCGCGTCAGCGTCATCGGCGACTTCAATAATTGGGATGGACGCCGCCATCCGATGCGCACGCGCGGCTCGACTGGTCTGTGGGAATTATTCATCCCCGGCCTCGCGCCCGGCGACATCTACAAATACGAAATTAAAACGCGTTACATGGGCTACATCGCGGTCAAGACCGATCCATACGCATTCATGATGGAGCTGCGTCCCAAAACGGCCTCCATCGTTTGGGACTTGAGTCGCTACGCCTGGGGCGACGCGGATTGGATGCAGAACCAGCGCAAATCGCGGCAAGCGCTCAACGCGCCGATTTCCGTCTACGAAGTTCACCTCGGCTCATGGCGGCGCGTCCCGGAAGAGAATGAACGCTGGCTCACATATCGCGAAGCCGCCGATCAGTTGATTCCGTACGCTAAAGAATTGGGCTACACTCATCTCGAACTGATGCCCATCACCGAACATCCCCTCGATGGTTCCTGGGGCTACCAGTCCATCGGTTACTTCGCGCCGACCTCGCGCTTCGGCACGCCGGACGACTTTCGCTATTTTGTAGACACAGCGCATCAAGCCGGGTTAGGCGTGATCCTGGATTGGGTTCCTGCACACTTCCCCAAAGACGCGCATGGCTTGTCATTCTTCGATGGCACACATCTGTACGAGCACGCCGACCCGCGCCAGGGTGAGCATCAAGATTGGGGCACGCTCATCTTCAACTTCGGGCGCAACGAAGTGCGCGCCTTCCTCCTCTCCAGCGCACTCTTCTGGTTGAAGGAATATCACATTGATGGGATGCGGATGGATGCCGTCGCTTCGATGTTGTACCTCGACTACTCGCGCAAAGAAGGGGAATGGCTGCCGAACGAATATGGCGGACGCGAGAACCTGGCGGCGGTCTCGTTCCTCAAGCGCTTCAACGAACTCGTGCATTTGGAGTTCCCGGACGTTTTGACGTTTGCCGAGGAATCCACCGCCTGGCCCATGGTCTCGCGCCCGACCTACGTCGGCGGTTTGGGGTTTGACCTGAAATGGAACATGGGCTGGATGCACGACATCCTCGTGTACATTCAGCACGATCCCATCCATCGCCGCTACCATCACAATCACCTAACGTTCTCGCTGCTCTACGCCTTCACCGAAAACTTCATCCTGCCCTTCTCGCACGACGAAGTTGTGCATGGCAAGCGCGCGATGCTCGCTAAGATGCCCGGCGATTACTGGCAGCAGTTCGCCAACCTGCGCGCGCTGTATGGTTACATGTACGGCCATCCCGGCAAGAAGCTGCTCTTCATGGGCAGCGAGTTCGGCCAGTGGAACGAATGGGATCACACCCACAGCCTGGATTGGAATCTGCTCAACTTCGATTCACACCGTGGCCTGAAACGCTACGTGAGCGATCTCAATCGTCTGTACGTTTCCGAGCCGGCGCTCTACCAAATAGATTTCGGTTGGGAAGGCTTTCAGTGGATTGACTTCCACGATGTGGATGGAAGCGCCGTCTCGTTCATCCGCCGCGCTCATAATCCTGAGGAGTGTGTCATCGTCGTCGCCAACTTCACGCCGGTGCCTCGGATGGGGTATCGCGTGGGCGTGCCCAAGCCCGGCTTCTACCGCGAAATTTTGAACAGCGATTCGAAAATTTATGGGGGAAGCAACCTGGGCAACCTGGGCGGCGTCCCCGCCGACGAGGAAGCCTGGCAGGGTCAGCCTTACTCGGTAATGATTACTTTGCCGCCGCTGGCGGTGGTGTTTTTGAAGCCGGGGGAATAGTTTTATTTCCGGAGGTCGCATGATTTCGAGTGAGTCCTGGCCGTTGTATCTGAGACACGGGAACGAGTGGTTACTGGGCCGCCGGCCGATGATCGTGGAGGTCAAAGGCAGCCGAATGATCGTGCGGCCCAGAAGCTATGATTTATATATCCTGGGCGAGGTCTTTGGGGAGGAAGTTTATGCGCCCCGCTTAAGCTTTGACGGCGAACCGGGACTCGTCGTGGATTTGGGGGCCAACATCGGCTCGTTCAGTGTGTGGGCGGCTCGGCGCTGGCCGGCGGCGAACATCCTGGCGGTCGAGATGGAAGGTGAAAATTTTTCTTTGCTCAAAGAGAATATCGAACTGAACGCTCTCAATGGAAGGGTCGCGGCGGTTCAAGCGGCGGTGTGGGACTCGCCCGGACACGTCCGGATCAAGCGCGACCGGCTCAATGCCGGCGGACACAGCGCCAGTTCGGACGCCGACGGTGACGAGGTGCGCGCCGTCACGTTGGGAACTTTGCTGCAGACGGTGGAAGGCCGGATCATAGATATCTTGAAGATGGATATTGAGGGGACCGAGGCCGGGCTCTTCACTGAGCAAAATGCAAAGATTTTTTCTAGAGTGGGCTATTTGACGGTTGAAGTGCATCCCGGGGTGGCGGTGGAGCGAATCGCTAGTTATTTGGAGGCGCTGGGTTTTGTCGTCAACCTCCGGCGGCAATGGTTCCGAAGCGCGTTGATGTTGGATGCCATCAATCAAACTATTCATGGGTCTCAGGCCTTGTCCGCGCCCGCCCTCTTCGGCGACGATGACGTTGCCGCTGTTGGGGTGGGTGTTTTTGAAGCCGAGTGATTGAGTTGTGCTATATTAAATTAGCAAAGGCGAGAGTTGGAAGACATGTTCGCGGTTAAACTCAAAGGTCAGATCATACTCGATCGGCAGCTCTGGGGTAAATTGCCCAAGGATATTGAGCCTAGCGTAGTCGAGATCATTGTGCTGCATGAGCCCTCCCCTGAGCCTGCGAAAACTGCGAAAAAGTCTCGCCGCCACGCCGGGCGAAAAGCTTGGGCCTTTCTAGGAGAAGCCGAGTGATTACCTTAATTGAAGCTCTGAATTTTCGCTCTTTGAGGTATGTCAGTCAAAATTTGGGCCCTTTTCACATTTTGGTTGGCCCTAATGCAAGTGGAAAGACCACATTTCTTGATGTGATCTCGTTCCTAAATCAACTGGCATCGAATGGATTAGAAGCTGCTGTTAGTGAAAGAACCAGAAATTTTAAAGATCTGCTATGGCATGGTACTGGTAATAAGTTTGAATTGGCTATTGAAGCGAGAATTCCAAACCACATCTCTTCGAAATTTGATAATTCACGTAGATCATTTGACACGATTCGTTATGAAGTTGCTATAGGATCAGATAAAACAACTAATGAGATAGCCATACTTGAAGAAAAGGCTATCTTGAAGAATGCGGAAAGAGGTGAAGCTGTTCAGCGTACTCTATTTCCTGCAATACCCGAGATCGCATCTTCATTAATCTCACATAGAGAGAGAAATACCTTGGCGGTAGTTAAGAAAGTTCGAGGCGGCAATGATTATTTTCAGACCGAGTTTTTACAAGACCAAGGGAAAAGTTGGCAATACGCATTTAAACTTGGTTCGCAAAAATCAGCCTTAGGGAATTTGCCAGCAGACGAGTCTCAATTTCCTGTAACTACTTGGCTTCGTAACCTGCTCACTGAAGGTGTTCAACCGTTTGTTTTAAATAGCCTCCTCATTCGTAAAGCCAGTCCGCCCACCCATAAACCAGGCTTTAGGCCAGATGGATCGAATTTACCATGGGTAATAGAAGACTTGCATCAGAAAAATCCATCGAGGTTTGCAGATTGGATAGCTCACTTGCAGACTGCTTTACCAGATATTGAAAGCGTTCGAACTATCGAGAGAGAGGATGACCGTCACCGTTACTTGGTTGTAAAGTACAAAGATGGCCTGGAAATTCCTTCCTGGGTAGTTTCTGATGGCACTCTCCGTCTATTAGCATTAACCTTGCCTGCCTATTTGCCCGATTTGAAGGGAATTTACCTTATTGAAGAACCTGAAAATGGCATTCACCCGAAAGCAGTTGAAACAGTCTTTCAATCTCTATCATCCGTTTATGATGCTCAAATCCTCTTAGCATCTCACTCTCCAGTCATATTGGGCATATCTGCGGTTGAGCATATTCTCTGTTTTGCCAAGACTGAGAATGGAGCCACAGACATTGTGGCTGGAAATCTCCACCCGGCTCTCAAGGATTGGAAAGGGGAGATTAACTTGGGAGTTCTTTTTGCTTCGGGGGTACTGGGATGAAAGAGTTTCCCTCAGTTGAAATGAAGGATTTGATCATTTTAGCGGCAGATAAGTGTATAGAGTCTTCACTCCAAGGAATGTTGCCTCGATATCAAGCCTTAGGCATCCAGAGCATTGGATATGAAATATTCATTCATCCCCATAAGGACCCTGGATGCTTTAGCGGTAGTGATAAATTCTTGCAAAGCTTTGTTAAGCAATATCGTTATGCCATAGTTGTTTTTGATCGCGAAGGATGTGGAAAAATAGACAGCCGAGCTGATCTGGAATATCAAGTGGAAATGAAGTTGGCTCAAGTCGGATGGCAGGATCGCTCGGCAGCGATTGTTTTGGATCCCGAGCTGGAAGCATGGGTATGGACAAGATCACCCCATGTTGACGATGCTCTAGGATGGAGAGAACAAACTCCAAATCTCCGTAGTTGGCTGGTTGAAGAACACTATTTGAATCCTGGCGAACACAAGCCTCAGCGTCCTAAAGAGGCCATGGAGGCAGCACTAAGAAAGGTGAAGAAGCCTCGTTCGGCATCAATATATATGCAACTTGCTAAAGTAGTGAGTTTGCAAGGGCATGAAGAGCCTGCTTTCATGAAACTTCAAAATACATTACGGGAATGGTTTCCTGATTCAACGGTCATTCCATAAGCAACCTAACCTCGGCCCTGCCTCTTTCGGTCGGAAGAATGAAGAAAACCTCCCACCTTCCACTTTTAAGCAGGGTGAGTGGGCGTCGCCAATTGCTCAAACAACTCGCGCGTCCTGACGCTGATGTCGGCGACGGCTTGATCGAAAGCGGCTTGATTCGCACGCGAGGGCGCACGGTAGCCGGTTACCTTGCGGACAAATTGTAGCGCTGCGTCATGGAGTTCCTCGTCGGTCGGCGGCCCCTCAGGATGGCGGAGTTTTTTGATGTTACGACACATAGCTTCTCCAGGATATAGGCCGAATTAAAAATGACAAGGTGACCAGGTGACATGGTGACAAGGTGAGTTTTATGGAAGAGATCACCTTGTCACCCCTTCACCGTGTCACCTTGTCATTGACTTAAGTAGAGTTTCCGCTTGAACGACTCGCGCCAGCGTCTTCTCTCTTCCCACAATCACCATACTCTCAAACAGCGGCGGGCTGACAGCTTGTCCGGTCACAGCAACGCGTAGGATGCCAAAGAGTTGGCCGGGTTTCAGCCCTAACTCCTCGGCCAGCGCGCGCAAGGGCGGCTCAAGCGCTTCGTGCGCGAATTCGGGCAGGCCCTCCATAATTTGGCGCGCGCGTGTGACGGCCTCCAGGCTTTTCGCTGGGGTCAGTCCCTTCGCCACCAAATCGGTCGGGGCCGGTTGCGGGTCGGGGCGGAAGAAAAATCCCGCCATCTCCACTGCATCGTCCAACGTCACAATGCGTTCTTGAATAATCGGCGCGATCTGGTGCAGCGTCGCGTCGTCGGCCTGCAGCCCGGCTTTTTCAAAGAAGGGTTTGATGTGAGTAACAAGCTCGGTAATCGAGAGTCGTCGTAGGCACAGACCGTTGAAGTGATCGAGCTTCTCAAAGTTCACGCGCGCCGGGGCCGGGTTCAGGTGCTCCAGGCTGAAGCGCGCGATCATCTCCTCCATCGAAAGCACTTCCTCGTCTGGACCGAAGCTCGCGCCCATCAGCGCTGCCCAACTATTAATCGCTTCGGGCAGGTAACCCATCTCGCGTAGCTCCAAGACATAGATAGATTGCTCGGAAGTTACATCGCGTTTGCTCATCTTGCCTTTGCCGGCAGGTTTGAGGAATACTGAGAGATGACACCAGACTGGCTCCGACCAGCCGAAAGCGCGGAGGATGAGCGCGTGCAGCGGGAATGTGCCCAGCCACTCTGAGCCACGGAAGACGTGCGTGATCCCCATCAGGTGATCGTCCACCATTGCGGCCAAATGATAAAGCGCGAAGCCGTCCGATTTGACGAGGATGTAGTCGTCAATCGTATTGTTCTCGACGGTGATTTCGCCGCGCAACTGATCCCGGATGGTGGTGCTGCCCTTGGTGGGAGTCTTGAACCGGATGACGAACTTTTCGCCTGCGGCCACGCGCGCCTCGGCTTCGGCGGCGGTGAGCCGGCGGCAGGTTCCATCGTAACGCGGCGGCTGTTTGAGTTTTTGCTGACTCTCGCGCACTTGCTTCAAGCGTTCCGGCGTGCAGAAGCAGCGATAGGCATGGCCGGAGTCGAGCAATTGCTGCGCGTGCTTTAGATAAATATCCTTGCGGCCCGTCTGATTGTATGGCGCGTGCGGCCCGCCGATGTCCGGTCCTTCATCCCACTCCAGACCCAGCCAGCGGATGGCTGCTTTGAGTTCTGCGAGCGCCTCGGGCGTGCTGCGTTTTACGTCGGTGTCTTCGATGCGCAGGATAAACTGGCCGCCGGTCTGCCGCGCGAGCAGGTAGTTATACAGCGCGGTGCGCGCGCCGCCGATGTGAAAACGACCGGTGGGGGAGGGGGCGAAACGGACGCGAGCGGGAGGCATAGAAGAAGTTCCTTTAGTTCCTTGAGTTCCCTCAGTTCCAGGAACTCAAGGAACTGGAGGAACTCAGAATTCGATTTGTTTGTGCCGCAAGATGACGGATTCTACCAGCCCGATGCCGAACAAGAAGGTCCACAACGAACTGCCGCCGTAGCTGACGAAGGGCAGTGGCAGGCCCGCCACCGGCAACAGCTTCATGTTCATGCCGATGTTGAAGAAGGACTGATAGAGGATGATCGCGCCGATGCCGTAGCACACGTAGCTGCCAAATGTATCGCGGGCCAACCGCCCGGCGCGGAAAATACGATAGACGACGAAAGCGAGCAGCAGGATGACGATCAGCCCGCCGACAAAACCAAACTCGTTGGAGATGGCCGAGAAGATAAAGTCAGTGTGGCGTACTTTAAGGAAGCGCAGTTGCACCTGGCTGCCATGGCCGTAGCCTTGCCCGAACCATCCGCCCGAACCAATGCTGATGAGCGCCTGGTTGATGTTGTACGCCGCATCCTGGTAAGCGGGTGAACTGGGATCCGGTAACACAAACACGATAATCCGCCGCGCCATGTAGCTCAGGCCCGGCGTTTCGACGATGATCAAAAATGCGATAGGCAGCACGATGGCCATAATTGAGCCGAACAGCGCGATGTGCTGCCAACGCAGCCCGGCAGCCCACAGCACCGCAAACCAGACGACGCCGTAAATGATGGCGGTGCTCAAGTCCGGCTGCAAGAAGACTAAGATCACCGGCAGCCCGACGTGGACCAGTGTCCGCAGCACAAAGTTCAACCGGCTGATTTCTTCTGCGCGGTTGGCGACAAAGTTGGCGAGCGTCAGAACGATCAGGAATTTGCCTAACTCGGAGGGTTGGAACTGGATGATCCCCAGGTCAATCCAGCGCGCCGCGCCGAAGGTCGTCGCGGCCGAGGCTTCCACCCACAGCAGCAATCCAATCAGAAAGAAGTAAATCGTATTCGCCAGCGCGCCCCACAAGCGATAGTCAATCGCAATCACGACGAAAAAGACGAAGGTGCCGATGACGGTGTACAAAATCTGCCGGTTGGTCAGTTGTTGGATGTCGGTGTCAATGGAGGTCAGCGTCGCCGAGCGGATCATGGCGATGCCGAAGATGATGAGCAGCGTGACTGCGCCCATCAACCAGAAATCAAAGTGCCGCCAAATTTTGCCGCGTTCCATGGCTTTTTCACGAGTCACGCTTCACGCCTCACGTGACCCGTGACGCGTGAAGCGTGAATTTACTTTCGGCGCTTTCGCCCTCCACTTGGGGCAGAGAGCAGAGGAATATTCGCGATCAGCCGGTTCTCGCGCTGGTTTTGCGTCAAGTTGATTTCCACTAAGTTGCGATCAATGTCCACGTGTTTGGAGATGACCTCGATGATTTCGTCGCGCAGCACTTCCATGATCGCGGGCGAAATATCCGTCCGGTCGTGAATCAATACCAGTTGCAAGCGTTCTTTGGCGGTCTGCGCGCTGGACGCGGAACTGTGACTAATCAGGCGTTCGAAGAAGTTGCCCATCTCAGCCTCCTGGCCGCGCGAAGCGCGCCGTCAACTTCTGGAAAAGCCCGCGATTATCTTCGAGTGACATTAAGGGAACTTCTTCACCTTTGAGCCGCCGCGCAATATTGCGGAACGCTTGCCCGGCGCGGCTCTTCTCGTCCAGGGCTACCGGCGACCCCCGGTTGGTCGAAACGAGAATGGATTCATCCTCCGGGATCAGGCCGATGAGCGGGACAGCCAGAATATCGAGCACATCCTCGACGCTGAGCATGTCGCCGCGCTTTACCATCTCAATCTTGAACCGGTTGAGAATGAGTTGCCCAGGCCCTTTTTCTTCGGCTTCGATCAGGCCGATGATCCGGTCGGCGTCACGCACGGCGGAGACCTCCGGGTTCGTCACGATCAAAACGACATCGGCGGGGGCGATGACATTGCGGAAGCCGCGCTCGATTCCCGCCGGTGAATCAATCAAAATCCAATCGAACTCGGTCCGAAGTTCATCGCACAACTTTACCATGTCGGACGGGCTGACGGCGGTTTTGTCGCGCGTCTGGGCGGCCGGGATCAAGTTCAATTCCGGCAGGCGTTTGTCTTTGATCAACGCCTGGCGCAGCCGCGCGCGGCCTTCCACCACATCCACCAGATCGTAGACGATGCGGTTCTCCAGCCCCATGACCACGTCCAGGTTGCGCAGGCCGATGTCCCCGTCAATGCACACGACCTTCCCGCCCAGAGCGGCGAGGGCCACGGCGATGTTGGCGGTGGTGGTGGTCTTGCCCACGCCGCCCTTGCCGGAAGTGATGGTGACTACTTTTCCCTTCATTGAAAGTTCCTCCGGGAATTATCTCGCGCAAGCATCCTGAGCGGAGCGTGGGTCAGAGCTACATTTTAGTATGAAGTCGCCCCTTCGACTTCGCCCAGCAATCCTTCGACTACGCTCAGGACGCGCGGGGCTCCGCTCAGGGTGCTTCATATACCAAATTATCCACTTTCCTCACCTTTGCCTTTGAGGGTCCAGCGCTCGGCGATGATTTGGCCGTCCTTGACCCGCGCCATTTCCGGTTTGGGTTCGCCCTTCCGCGCGGGGGAGGTGGCGATGTGATTCGCGATCCGCAATTGAGTCGGCGCCAGATCAAGCGCGCACACGACTGCGGCCTCATCCCCCGCGGCTCCGGCTTGAGCGACCCCGCGCAGCCGGCCCCAGACGACGATGTCGCCGCCCGCAATAATTTCCGCGCCCGGATTTACGTCCCCGATGAGGACGACGTGACCCGAATGGTGCAAGCGGCCACCTGAACGCAGCGTGCGGCGCACCAACACCGCATCGCTTTCGGCCTTAGGCTCTTCGGAGGCAGCTTTCTCTTCGGGCAACGTTGCCTGCGGCATCGAGGTGGGCAGGGCAATGTTCAACCCGAGGGCCTGCGCCGATTTTGTGGTCAGCGGTGACTCGCTCAAGACGGCCCACAGGCTGATGGTGCGCTCCGAGAGATCGTCGCGCAGCCGGCCCAGTTCCGCCGAGAGGGTCCGCGGGCCGATGGCCAGTGCCAGGCGCGCGCCTTTGAAAAAATCGGCGGCGTGGTCTACCTGCTCCAACAGGGCGTGAGAGGTCTCGGCCCAGTTCCCGGCCTCGTCCACCGTCACCAGCAAGCCTTCGCGAATTCCTTTAATGGTGATTGGGTCTGACATCGGCGGCTTTCCACTTAAGTGCGCGGGATTATAGCATGAAAGGAAATCGGAAACTTCCAAGTAAAAACCAAATCCCAACTCCTAAGGACCGAGGACAAAGGGCCAAGGGCCAAGGACCAAGGACCAACGAGTAAGGCACAAGGGGCAAGGACTCAAGGCTCAAGACCAAGGCCACTCGCCACCAGCGATTTGCCTTTTTTCATTCGTCATTCGTCATTTGTCATTTCTTTCTTTCGTCTTTCGTCTTTCGTCATCGGTCATCCGTCCTCCGTCTACCGTCCTCCGTCTACCGTCAGTCCTGTGATCAGCAATCGGTCATCCACCGGTGTGCCCTCGGCGTTGAGGAGGGGGAGGCGTTCCAGAGTCGCCAGCAAATACAAGCCGATTTCCACTTGATAGTCGCCGGCGGGTGCGTCGGAGGGAATGGGGACGCTGTAATGATCGGTGATGATTTCTCCCGGCGTCCACTGCGAGGTCGCCAGCGTTCCGGAGACGGGCCAGGCATCCACCTGTCCATGCACCTGTCCGTCCGGGCCGAGTAAATGCACAAAAACGGTATAGTCCTCGGTCATCGTCCGCAGGCTTTGCCAGCGCAGCATGATCTCCGCGCGTCCACCGGGCGTAGCCGTCGGCGAAGCGATTTCGGCGCTCGTCAGCAGCAGTTGATTGTCGAAGTTGACTGCGCCTTCGCTGAGGGCTTCGCCGGTTAATTGGATAGATGTAAGCGGACAGGACTCCGTGGCTTGAGCGAGCCAACCACAGTGGGCCTTTTCTCCGCTCTTGATCGAGAGATCGAAGTGGTCGCCGGTCGTGGGCGCGGTCAACGTGTAGACCTGCGGCACACTGGCCCCGACCGGCCACGCGGCCAACGAACGCGTTTCTCCGAAGGCCGTCACGGTTGTGTTTTCCTCGGCGCGCAACCAGTAGAGCGTGATGGTGAGAGGTGAGCCGGGCGCGGCGGATTCCGGCGCTGCATAGCCCATGAGCCATTGCTGACCAAACTGCGCTCGGAGTAAGTGGGGTGGCGTGGGTGGAGTCTTTGGCGGGAGAAGCGTGATGGGTGTGACCGCGACCCAATCGGAAGTCGCGGGAACCTGGAAGGGCGGAAACAGCCCAACGTCCAGCCGATAGTTACCGGGGGCGAGACTCGCGCCAAAGCTCGGCACGGAATAAAAATCAGAAATGACTTCGCCTGGTCGCCAGGCATTGGTCGGATATAAACTGCCAACCGGCACACTGCCCGCGCTGTGCCAAATGGCTTTTCCTGAGCTGTCTACCAATCGAAGATTGACGAGCAGGTTATCGGTCGGTGGAGTCTGCGCGCGCCAGAAAAGTGTGAGGTGGAACGGGTCGGGCGCGGCGAGGCGTAGCGTCTCGGCGTTGTAACCAATGAGTTGGATGTTCGCGTTCGACGTCATCGAGAGCGGCTGAGAAACTTCAACTGATTGGATGAAGGGCTGCGTTGAAACTTGTGCGAGTGGTCCCACCGAGCGCAGCGAGTAGCTGCCGCCCAATCCGGGCAGGTAACGTCCCAAGTAGACGACTTTTCCGGCGGCCAGGTGTTCATCCAAAACCGCGCGGTAACTGTCTTCATCCGGCAGGACGATGATGTCGAGGTCGGGGCGGATGCCTTCCGCGACTTGCAGGTAATACAGCGGCGCAATTTTTTGAGAGTCGGCCAGAATGGTGGCGCCCGGTTCAAGCGGCCGGCTGAGGATGTATTGGCCCAGCCGATATTGATCCCAGTTTTGCGAATGATCTACGCGCGGGAGGGTGAGCCAGAGAGAGTGAAGAGGAAGGATGAAGGATGAAGGAAGAAGGATGAAGGATGAGAGACGAAGGACGAAGGACCGCTTCGCGGGACGGAAGATGAAGGCCCAAGGCCCAAGGCCCAAGGCCCAAGGAAAAGAAACGTGAAGGTTAAGTAAGGCAGTTAGGCCCAAAGCCATGAGCACCGCGGTGATGAGATGAATGGGTATGAAGAATGCACTGTAGTCCGGGTCGGGGACGTTGAAGGCGAGGGCGAAATAAAGGTAACCGCTATAAGCCAGAGCGAGGCTGAGCGCCATTGGCCAGCCGGGTTGGGATTCGGCTGAGGTGCGTTTGCGAAAAACTAGAGCCATGAATCCGATCAGCCCTAGCACTAATCCGATCCACGTGTATTCGGACACGATTTTGCGGAAGACGATTTCGTAACGAGTCAGGTCAGTGAAGGGGAGTGCGGGCTGAAATGCGCCTTTGGCTTCGCCGCCGGAGACGATGTTGATAAAGCGAGCCACGGACAATAGTTCGCCATGATTAACCGCCGGCCAGCGCAGCGGGAGGTAGAGATAGAGGGAGAGGCCGAGGAGGAAGGAGAGGATGACGAAAGACGGAGGACGGAGGACGGAAGATGGAGGCAGACGAAGGACCACTGCGTGAGATGAAGGACGAAGGACGAAGGACGAAGGACGAAGGATTTTCCCCCAGGCCCTAGCCCCCAGGCCCCAGCCCCCCGCTACCAGGCAAGCTGGAACAAGCAAGAGAGTGGTCAGATGATTGGTGAGACTAAGACCGAATAAGAAAGCGAGGACAACGGAATACGGAATACGGAATACGAAATACGAAGAATCTTTATTGGCGATTTCAAGGCAGAGGTACAGGATGGCGGCAACAAGGGCGGCGTTGAGGGTGTAGGCTTCGACTTCGACCGCGCGGGACCAGAGGGTGGGTGAGACGCCAAATGCGAAGCCGGCCAGCAGCGCGCTGAACGACGTCGCGCCGAGGCGGCGGGCCAGGCGTTCGACTCCGACACCCGCTAACGCGCCGAAAAAAGCTGACGTGACGTTGGCGCGAAAGGCAAACGTCCCGCCGAGCGGCAGCCAGGTAAAAAGTTTGCCGAGCAGCATGAGCAGCGGATAACCTGAACCGTGCGCGATGCCGAGCCGGGCGATGTCCACCTGAAACTCAAACGTATCCGCTTCCCCGACGGCCGGCGCGAGCGTGCGGAGGTAGAGAGCGAAGAGGAAGCAGAAGAGGAGAAAGGGAGGGGCGAGAGAGATGACAAGGTGAGGGGGTGACCCCATCCCCGACCCCGCTTGCGCGCCATCGGTGAAGTCTCCGATGGCGCGCAAGCGGGGCTGCGTGGGGGTGAATAAAAGGATTAGAAAAAGGGCTAATGCGCCGACGAGCAGTGTTTCAGCGCGCAACAAGTTGACGTCTGGTAAAACAAGGCTGATGGCTGGAAGCCAGAGGGGTATAAAGGCAGCCAAGGCAGCTTGGATACGCTTCGTGATCAACCACGCCACTGCGCCGCATACCAGAGCGAGCAGCAATGTTCCAGGCCACGTATTAAAAATTGAAAATCGTTGCGGCTGGCTTTCGAAGAGGTAACGGGCGAGGGCGAGACCGTAGAGGCTGGCGGATAAGACGGGGAGAGTGGAGGGTGGAGGGTGGAGGGTGGAGAGTAAACCCTCCACCCTCCACCCTCCACCCTCCACTTTCAATTTGCTACTTTCCACTTGCTATTTTAGTGAGGCGCACTGGAAGCATCCGGCGTGTTTAGCGCCTTGAGTTCAAAATACGAGCGCAGGACCGTGCTGGCAATAGGCGCCGCTGTCTTGGAACCTTCGCCGCCGTTATAGACCATCACAATCACCGCGACCTCCGGATTCTCATACGGAGCGTAGAGCGCCGTCCAGGCATGCGTCGGCCATTGACCGGGGACACATAAGCCTTTGGGGTAAGCAATCTTATCGCAATACTCCGCCGTCCCGGTTTTGCCGGCCACCACCACGCCGGGCACATCCACAATCGGCGTATCCACTTCACCGGCGAAGACGCCGATCGGTCCGGAAAGCGTGCCGCTCAGCACCGCCTCGCGCATGCCGGTCTGGATCAGGCGCAGATTATCCGCCGTAATCGGCACTTCCCCAAGGAGCACCGGCTGCGTCTGGGAGATCACGTTCCCCTCGCCATCCAAAATCTTGTCAATCAACGTGGGTTGATAGAGCTTGCCGCCGTTGATGGCGACGTTGATTGCGTTGAGCATTTGCAGCGGCGTGGACAGGACGTAGCCTTGACCAATGACGGCATTATACGTATCGCCGGTTGACCAGCTTTCGCCGTAGGTAATCCGTTTCCAGTCCTTGCTGGGGACGAAGCCGGGGACTTCATCCGGGAGTTCGACGCCCGTCTTTTCCCCGAAGCCGAACAACTTCATCCATTTATACAGCCGGTCAATTCCCAAGCCATCCAGGCTGTCCGGCGCCCAACCGCCGCCGACTTTATAAAAATAAACGTCGCACGATTCGGCAATGCCGCGGATAAAGTCTACCTTGCCGTGACCGGCGCGATCCCAACACACGAAATCTCTGGCCTTGCCGGGGTCGGCGGGAAAGTAGCGGTTGCTGATCGTGATCTTGCCGGGGTCAAAGATTTGTCGGCGGGGGTCAATGACGTTTTCTTCTAACACGCCGGTCGCCGTGACAATTTTGAACACTGAGCCGGGCGGATACAGGTCTCCCACCGCGTGGTTGAGCAGCGGAAGATACGGGTCCGGGGGAATGTCGCGCGCCGGGTCGCCGGCCAGTTGGGTGTAATACTCGTAGTCAATATTTCGAGCAAAGCGGTTGTTGTCATACGTCGGCCAGGAAACCATCGCCAGGATGTGTCCGTTTTGCGGATTCATGACGATGACAACGCCGGCGGAAGACTGGATGCGGCCCAAGTAAGAGTTGATAAAGTTGAGCCGGTGGGTGAGGGCGGCTTGGGCGGCCGACTGCAACCGGACGTCCAACGTGAGTTGAACATTTAATCCGGCCACGGTCTCTTTTTCGATGCCGAGCACATGCAGCGGCTGTCCGGCCACATCTTCTTCCATCAACTTGCTTCCATTTTGACCGCCCAGAATGTCTTGCATCGAAGCTTCAATCCCGGCCACACCGATGCGGTCCCGTCCGGGAATGAAGCCTAAGTCCGTGAAATATTTATAAGTCAGCGGCGCTTCGGACGGAGGCGGGATCGGAGCCAGATAGCCGATGAGCGCCGCGGTCAAGGCTCCGGTGGGGTAATCTCGTAGCGGCTCGACAATCACGCCCACGCCGGGCAGGTCGGCCGCCTGCTCGCGGATCGTTAAAGCAGTCAGCTTGTCCACGTCACATTTAATTTTCACCGGTATATAGGGCGCGAAACCGGCGCCTTCGTCGGCCAAGTCACGGATGCCGCGCCCGGGGCGGCAGGCTGCCTGTGGGGTAGACCCAGGCACCGTGACTGGCAGCTTCAGAATTTCCGCCAGGCGCTGGTAGATGGCATCTACTTGCGCCTCGTTGTCCGGCAATTGGGCCGGCGTGATGACGATGTCGAACGCCGGCACGTTGCGGACGAGCGGTGTGCCCCGGCTATCATAGATAATGCCACGGGGCGCGGGATCGCTGAGGCGCGTGACGCGATTCTCGTAAGCCTGCTCGGCGTAGACTTGATTCTGCGCAACTTGAAGAATGAACAATCGCCCGATGAGGACAGCCACCGCGACGACCAGGATCGCATAGAAAAAGAAGACGCGGAGGGAGGCAGTTAGACGGGCTTTCATTTAAAATCTTAGATCGTAACCGGCGCCGGATAAAGCACGCCATGTAATCGGCGCAGAACTTGATAAACCGGCAGCATGCACAGCGTGTTGAGGAGAATGGCCGGCAGGGTGACGTACGAGAGACTGAGATTCCAGCTCACCGTCTGCCCGGCTAGAAACAGCGCGATGAGATAAGCGCCATGAAAGCCAAGGGTTCCGAGCATCACCGTCGCTAAGGGCAGCAGGACGTGCGAGTGCCAGAAGCGCCCTTCCGTCAAACTGGCCAGGTAAGCCATTAGCGTCAATCCCAGCGAGGAGGCGCCCAGCGGGCCGCCGGAAATTAAGTCCAGGCACAGGCCGCCGAGGAACCCCCACAGCACGCCGCCTTGCCAATCGCCGGCCAAAGTCCAACTTAACGTCATGAGTAAAATCAAATCCAGCGTCCCGCCAAAAAAATGAATGTGGGAGAGGACGGTTGATTGCACCACCGCGGCGGCGATGAGCATGGGCAAACCGACGAGGTATGTCATGGCGCGGGCGTGGCCGTGGCTTGGAGGAACGGACTGAAACTCACCGGCTTGAAGTTGGTAATGATCAAGACAATCTCCAGCCGTTTGAAATCCGCGCCGGGATTCAGGTCGGCGGTTTGTAGCACTTCGTAGTCCAGCTTGTGCACCGCATTCACGGTGCCAATGACAATGTCCGCCGGATAGGTTCCGCCCAGCCCGGAGGTCAACACCAAGTCACCCGGTTCCACGACGGCTTGTTGCGAGAGGTACTGCATCTGCAAGCCCCCGGCGAGTTGTCCGACCACCACGCCCTCCTCGCGTGATTTTTGCAGGCGCGCATTCACCGCCGAACTCGAGTCGATGATCAACAAGACTTTACTCGCGGCGCTCGTCACCTCGACCACGCGCCCAACCAGTCCATTGTTGGTGACGACCACCATGTCACGCGTCACGCCGGCGTCTGAACCGCGATCGAGGAGGACGTAACTGAGGAAGGGAGAAGGGTCGCGCCCGATGACGTTGGCGGCCAGGTAATGGTTCTCCGGTTGGGAACGCGCATAATTCAAAAGCCCGGAGAGGACTTTCAGGTCGGCCTCGTCTTCATCCAGCTTAACGAGTTTGGCTTGGAGTTCGGCTACTTGGGCTTCGAGTTCGGCGTTGCGCTGCGCCAGCCCTTCGGCATCCGGGGCGGCCCGGAACACCCGCGCCGCTCCGTTCCCGATTTGAGAGGCCCACTTCTGCAGGGTAACGAGGGGAAAACTCAAGACATTCTTCACCGGCGCCAGCAGGCCGGACTGGTTCAGCCCGAGCAGGCCGAGGCTGGCTGCCAGCAAAGCGACGACCAGGATAGAACGCGCTTGAAGTTTGGTCATGCTAAACAAAGGATGAAGGATGAAGGCGGAAGGATGAAGGTTTGTCTTTCGTCCTTCGTCGTCCGTCTTCCGTCATCCGTCTTTCTTTCAGTGCGTCGTGCTGCCGCGCTGCAAGCCGACCAACAACGACTTCAACGTATCGTATTCTTCTAGAATCCGCCCGGCGCCACGGGCCACGCAGGTCATGGGGTCTTCCGCCAACCACACGCGGATTTTTAGCTCGTCCTGCAAACGTTCGGTCAGGCCGAGCAATTGCGAGCCGCCGCCGGCCATGCACATGCCGCTCTCCATCAGATCGGAAATCAGTTCCGGCGGTGTTTCGTCAATCGCATCTTTAATGGCCGAGACAATGGTGTTCACCGAACCGGAGAGGGCCTCGCGAATTTCCACCGAAGAAACTTCCAGCGCTTCCGGCAAGCCGGAGACCAGGTTGCGACCGCGCAGCGTCGTCGTCTTCTCTTCGCGCAGCGGATAAGCCGAGCCGATGCTGAGCTTCACCGACTCCGCCATGCGCTCGCCGATGAGCAAATTGTATTTATTGCGGGCGTATTGGATGATGTCCTGATCCATCTCATCGCCGGCCACGCGCAGGGAACGCGAGAGCACAATCCCGCCCATCGAGAAGAGCGCCACCTCCGTCGTCCCCCCGCCGATGTCCACGACCATCGAGCCGCGCGGTTCGGCGATAGGCAGCCCCGCGCCCAGCGCGGCCGCCGTCGGTTCCTCGACCAGGAAGGCCTCGCGCGCGCCTGCCGCAATCGTCGCATCATACACCGCTCGCTTTTCGACCTCGGTCACGCCGGACGGGATACCGACTACCACGCGCGGGCTGGGGATGGGCACCAGGCTCTGCTCGTGCGCCTTCCCAATGAAGTATTCCAACATCGCCTCGGTGATTTCAAATTCGGAAATCACGCCATCGCGGAGGGGCCGGATGGCGACGATGTTGGCCGGGGTGCGGCCGGCGATTTCCTTCGCTTCCGCGCCGATGGCCACCGGTCGCCTCGTCTTCCGGTCAATCACCACCCAAGACGGCTCGTTGATGACGATGCCCCGGCCGCGGACGTTGACCAACGTGTTCGCCGTGCCCAGGTCAATCCCAATATCTAGCGAGAACAGGCCCAATAACCATTTAAAAGGGTTTAATGCCAAAAGCTATTCCTCCATTAACGAGGCGCGATTATACCATCCGCGCCAAGGCGTCGCCAACAATGCCGTATGTCAAGTTAAACCCGCTCTCACATCGTGGTCAAACAATGCGGGTGGCAAGTGGCAGGTAGCAGGTGGCAGGTAACTTGCCACTTGCTACTTGCTACCTTGATATGCTGGGGGAGGCATACGCTATAATCCCTGCGATGAATCTTAGAATGCGTGTTCAGAAATATATTGAAGAGCACGATTTGCTGAAGCCGGGCGATCACCTGGTTTTGGGGGTCTCCGGTGGCCCGGACAGCCTGTGCCTGCTTCACCTGCTTCATGCGTTGGCCGCCGACTGGAACCTGACGCTCGCGGTCGCCTGCCTCAACCATGGTCTGCGCCCGGAGGCCGCCGCCGAAGCCGACTTTGTCCGCGCTCAGGCCGAACAGTGTGGTTTAGCCTTCCACACGGAAACGGTTGACACACCGGCTTACGCACGCGCTCACCAGTGCTCTATCGAGGAAGCCGCCCGCGAACTCCGTTACGCCTTCCTCGCGCGTATCGCGCATTCGGTTTCGGCGCACCTCATCGCCGTCGCGCACACCGCGGATGATCAAGCGGAAACGGTGCTCATGCACTTCCTGCGCGGCTCCGGGGTCGCTGGTCTACGAGGAATGTTGCCTAAAACAGAAGTCAGAAGCCAGGAGACAGAAGTCAGAAGTCAGGAGACAGAAGTCGTCCTTCGTCCTTCGTCCTTCGTCCTCCGTCCTCCGTCCTCCGTCCTCTTCCTCATCCGTCCCCTCCTCACCACCCCTCGCTCCGAGATTGAAGCCTATTGCCTCGAGCATGCTCTGCAGCCTGTGCAGGATGCGACGAACCTGGACACAACGTACTTCCGCAATCGTCTGCGTCACCAACTTCTACCCGAACTAGAAAAGTACAACCCGAACATTCGAGAAGTTCTCCGGCGGACAGCGGAAGTCACGGCGGGTGAGTATGAAATTTTGCGCGGTGTGCTCGAAGAGCAGTGGGCGAAACTGGCCCAGCTTGATTCGAGCCGCGTGGTTTTTAATCGAAAGGCTTGGCGGGCGTTGCCGCTGCCGGAACAACGCTCGCTCCTGCGCGAGGCTGTCCGGCGTTTGCGGCCCGAACTCCGCAACGTGGATTTCACGCCGCTGGCGCGCGCCGCACAGTTCAGCCGCACCGCCGCGTCCGGTCGAAGCTGCGATTTACTCGGCGGCCTCCGTTTATCCATTTCTGCCGACTCACTCACGGTCAGCGCTTGGAACCTGGAGCCGGAAATTGTTTCTCTCCCGCTCCTTGACTCTGGTGGAGAGCTTGCTCCGGGTTGGCGCTTCTATGCCGAGACGCTGGATGTCCGAAGTCAGGAGTCAGGAGTCAGAAGCCAGGAGTCAGAAGTCCGAAGTCAGAAGTTCGATTTGGATTCTGGCCTTGAACCTTGGACTTTGGGCCTTGAGCCTTATCAAGTTTATGTTGACGCTGCGCGAATTCATACACTTCTGCGCCTCCGAGCGCGTTTGCCCGGCGACCGGTTCCAGCCGCTTGGAATGGGCGGGCACAGTCTCAAGGTCTCGGATTTCATGATCAACGTCAAACTCGAGTCGGCGCTACGTGACCGCTGGCCCATCATCGTCTGCGGTGGGGAAATCGTCTGGCTGGCCGGCTTGCGGTTGGATGAGCGCTTCAAGGTGACTCCGGCGACGAAGGCGGTGCTGCGCTTGAGTCTGGCTAAAGACAGGACGGAAGACGGATGACGGTGGACGGAGGATGACGAACCGCAAAGAGCGTGAAATCCCAAGGGCCAAGGACCAAGGACCAAGGACGAAAGCAACCAGCGACCAACTACCAGCATGAAAAAACTCACCCGCTTCACCCAGCCGCAATTGCTCTATGATGGATTCGAGATTGCCTCCTATCCATATTCGATCGGCACGTTTTCTGGGGATCTGATTGCGGGGAGCGAATATCTCCAAGACTATTCTCTGTCTCAGCTTGGCCTCGCTGAGATCAGCCGGCTGTTTGGGCTGTTCACCCGCAACTTGGGTGATACAAATTTTTTGTCCATGCAGATTGGCGACCGGGCATACTCACCCTCGGTGAGTGAGCTGTCCGGCATACAGGGCCGCGCGCTGGCGGTAACTTGCTACTTCGAAATGCAGCCTGCACGCTACATGTTGTACTTGCTCGGCGTTGTGAGCCTGGATGCCCAACCAAATCCTTGAATTGTTTTTGATTGTATACTTCCCAAGGCGTTGGAGTATAAGTGAGGAAATCGCAATGAAAAACATGAGATCAGGAATTTGGATAACTCGCTCGACGTTCGTTGTAATCAGCGTGGTTTTTCTCGCCTCAGTCACCAGTTGCCAGGCGGGACAACCAACGCTAGCGCCAGAGTGGGCTCCTTTTGTGAAAATGGCACGGGAAGCCGGGTGCGCCGACATTCGGAATCGTCTCTTTGTCATTGACCAGTCGTTGGTGCTCGCTGACCATGTAGGGAACTGCGCCGACGCCAGCTACAGTCAAACCTTGTTCGGAAAGACGGTTGGCGAAGTGCTGTGCGTGAACCATGACTCCATCGCCGGCCCGATGAAGAACTGCACGGACCCAAGCTACGCTGAGTTATTCGACACCATCCTTGATCATCTGGACGAGCCGGACTTGGGCCTTGGTTCTGCGCACACGGTGCAGCAGTTGGCTCTGTGATTGGTAGGTGCAGAGAGGTTTTTGCCGCAAGGGATTACGGCCTACTCATCGTCAGGCAACTTCGAAGGGGAGTTATGGAGTTCATATGAGCTTATCTGATCGAAAACAGAAAGAACCTGCGGATTCAACAGTCAAATGGGTAGTAACAGTATTCATCTTGGCTGGTTTACTCCTTATTGTCATCTCTGTTGCTTTGCCTCACGAGGGTATATGG
>Ga0075431_100000438_pt1 | contig 34047 bp, 33 predicted proteins | sample RhiMetdeltSRZDD5_FD_75297 | JGI IMG/M metagenome (GOLD analysis project Ga0075431, IMG submission 75297) | Populus rhizosphere microbial communities from Tennessee, USA - Rhizosphere MetaG P. deltoides SRZDD5 | ecosystem: Host-associated > Plants > Roots > Rhizosphere > Soil | place: USA... | reverse complement strand
GACCTCGCGGCCCGAGCCCGGGGTTGACGCCTTGCCGCTCGGGTCGCTGCTGGAGTCGGAGCACGCGACCGCAGCCACCGCGACCAGCGCGGCACAGGCCAGGGCCCCGGCCCGACGGATGGGTCGCGAACGGCGCCGATGCCCGCGGCCCAAAGGTCAGCCCTCCAGCTCGTTGCGGCTCCGGGCCCGCTCGAGGTACTCGCCGGCGTGGCCCAACTCGGTCCGCAGCGCCTCGACGGTCGTCTGCATGTTGGCGACCGCCTCGGCCTTGTAGCTGTCGATCCGGTCGATGGTGGCGTAGATCTGCTCGAACGAACGGCGCAGCGTCGCGGCGCTGACCGCCGGGTCGGCGGCGATCCGCTGGATGTCCTCGGTCTGGGAGGCCAGCAGTTCGGCGTTGGCGCGGATGAGGTCGTCGGTGGTGGACCGCAGGGCATCCACCTGCTCGATGACCTGCTTCTGGCTGGTGAGCGCACCGGCGATCGTGACCGCGATCCGCAGGGCCGACACGGTCGTGGTTGCTGCGCGGTCGACACCCCGGATCAGCTCCTCGTTGTTGCGGCGCACGGTGTCGAGCGCGAGGTAGCCCTGCACGCACACCGCCAGGTGCGTGAGCAGGTCCTGGTGCTTCTGGCGGACCGGGAACAGCACGTCGGCCCGCAGGGCGTCCGCGCCTTGGGGATCGGTGAGCGCCACCTGCGCGATGCGTTCCTCGACGGCGTGATCCAGCGCCTCGGCCAGCACCACGTACTCCTGGAGCTTGCCCATGGTCGACCACAGCTGGGTGCGTTCGTTCTGGATGGCCACGTTGTCGCGGCGCAGCTCGTCCTGGCCCGACCGCAGCGAGACGATGATCTTGTTGATGTTGGCGTTGGCCGATTGGTAGCGGTTCACGAAGTCGCGCAGGGCGTTGCCGAACGGCAGCTTCGAGAGGAGCTTGCGGCCGGTGAGCCGGCCGATGTCCTTGGGGTCGAGGTCCTCGACCGTGCGCCGGAGCTCGACGAGGCTCTTGCCCACCTGTTGCTGGGCGTCGGCGCCTTCGCCCTTGGCGCCGGCCAGGGCCGCCACCGACCGGTTGAGCATGCGGTTGGCCACCTGCGAGGACGTGCGCAGCTCGTTGTCGCCGAGCGTGGCGATGTCCCCGAGCTTGGCCGCGAACTCAGGGGAGCGGGGGTCGAGCGCAGCCAGCTTGGCCACGTAGCCCGCGGCCCGCTCGGCGAGCTCGTCGCGGGTGCCGTCCTCGATCGGGACCAGCGTGCGGGCCCGCTCGGGCGGTACCGCGGTGACCGGCTCGGGTGGGGTGAGGACCAGGTCGTTCTCGGGCCTGGGGTGGTCGTTCATCGGGTCACCTCATCTGTCGGAGGAGCGGGTGCCGCCGGGCCGTAGGCCTGCTCGATGGCGGTCAGCATCCGCTCGAGGGTCTCGAAGCGGGGCGGGTCGACCGCGTCGACGACGTCGGCGCGCACCTGCGTCGCCTCGTCGACGTGCTTCGCCACCACCTCGGCGAAGGCGGCCGGCCGGCGGGTGCGGAACCCGTGCTGGGCGGCCAACTCCTGCAGCTTCGGGTCGTCGGCCAGCAGCCGGCCGACCTCGTCGCCCCGACGGTTCAACGGCACCAGCGTGTGGGCCGAAAGCACCGTGGGCGACGGGTAGAGGAGGACCATGTTCCGGTTCGGGTCGGCGCCGTGGATGATCGACCCGTCGTCGCGGATCAGCTGTTCCAGGTACTGGGCCTCGTAGATGAACAGCAGCGGCGTGTTGCCGACGCCCTGGGACAGGTAGTCCTCGAACGGCGGGTCGGAGGTGGTGGCGGCGAAGCCCTGCTTCAGGAACAGGTCGGTGACCTTGGGCAGGACCGCCTTCTCCTGGGCCGAGTCCTGGACCACCTGGTTGCCGTTGGCGAGGTGGCTGGTGATGGCCAGGTACATGGCCGCTGAGTTGGAGTTCCGGGGGTCGGTGGTGCGGACCAGGATGTTCTTCCGCACCGGGTAGGCGGCCGGGTCTTGGGGCAGCTGGTCCCAGCGGCGGTCGGTGGCGGCCAGGGCCATGAAGCGGGCCATGTCGAAGGTCCAGGTGCCGTCCGCCTCCTTGCGGGTGATGCCCTGGGCCTGAAGGATCCGGACGATCGACTCGAACGAGGCGATCGCCATCGGCGAATGGAACGGGGCGTAGCTGCGGGTGATGTGCTTCTCCCGCTGGATCTTCTCCGCGGCCGGGGCGCTGCTCGGAAAGGCGAAGTCGTACCCGCCGAGGTCGACCGAGGTGGCGATCTGGCGCGACCCGGCCGGGTCGACATCGACCCGCAGACCGTGCCGGGCGAAGGCGGCCCGCACCGCTTGGTCCTGGAAGAAGTCGTTCTTCTCCGAACCGATGACGCCGTGGACCACCCGGAGGTCGGAGCCCGCGGCGCCCTCGTTCTTGCCGCCCTTGCCGCCGCCGAGGACCAGGACGGCCCCGACGCCGACCACGAGCACACCCGAGAGGGCTATAGACAGCGCCCGCCTGCTCATTTGTGCCCAGTATGTGGGTGCTGTCTGAGTTCGACCGGGCCTCTTCCCCAACACCGGGGAAACGTTCGATGACGCCCAGGCGAACTGTCAGGACCCGGGCGTCACCCGCAGGATCGCTCCCGGGTTGGCGTCGGTGGCGGTCCAACCCGGGCCCCAGATGAGGCCGACCTCGCCGCCCACGGGGACGGGGACTCCGCCGATCGGTACGACGGCAACGGTCCGGCCGTAGGACAGCTCCCACACCGACGCCGGCGGTGGCGAGGCAGGGGCAGGCGCCGGGGCTGGCGCGGGTGCAGGGGCAGGGGCAGCCACGCTCCGAAGATGACTACTGCTCTGTGCAGGCGCAGGCCGATCCGCACGGCCCGGCGGAAGGAGCCGCCGTCGGGGTGTTCGTCGTGGCCCTGCCGGTGGCAGCGAACGCGGCAAGGAGCCGCACGGTGTCGTCGTGTCCGCGGGCGCACCGCGTCGGGGCATCGGCGTCGACCATCGCCCGGCGAAGCTCGAAGCGATCGTCGCAGACCTTGCAGCGGTACTCGTAGAGCGGCACGAGTCGAAGGCTAGAGCCCCAGCTCCTCCGGCTGACGCTCGAGCACCCAGCGGGTGATGGGCTGGCGATAGTTGAGCGGCGAGGGCGCAGTCATCAGGGTCTTCACGTAGCGGAAGCCTGCGGCCTGGAGGGTGCGGTTGGGGGCGGTGTTCAGGGCGTTGGGCTGGCAGAACAGGCGCTGGAGCTGGAGCGTCTCGAAGTAGAGGGCGGCGCTACGGCGGACGAACTCGACGCCCAGGCCCGCCTGGCGCCGATCGGCGATGACGATGTGGAGGTGCATGTTGGCCTGTTCGCCGTAGCGAAGCTTGTCGACGGTCGAGAAGCCGACGATCTCCTGGTCGACCAGCCATATGACCTGGAACGAGGTGCGCTGCTCGAGGGGCTGGGCGTACTCCCGCTCGAAGTTCTGCCGCCAGCGGTCGGGGTCAGGCAGTCGCGTCGGGTCGACGCCGAGCGTGTCGAGATGTTCGGGGGTCGAGCTGTGGAAGTACTCGACGATGATCCCGGTCTCGTCCAGCCCCATGGCCCGTACGTCGAGTTGCATCGGGTCACTGTCGCGCCTGCGTCTGGAGCACGACGACCGCCGTCTCGTCTGGGCGCCGGGCTGCGTAGGCGTCGAGGTTCTTGTCGATGGAGGCCCAGCGTTCCCACAGTCGTTCGCGCTCGGCTCCTTCGGCCCGGTGGGCGCGCATGGACCGGACGCCGTCGCGAGTCTGCACGGTGACATCGGGGTGAGCCTGCAGGTTCAGCCACCAGGCCGGCTCGGCTTCGCCCCAGCCGTTCATGGCCATGGTGACGAGATCGTCGCCGTCTTCGATGTAGCCGACCAGCACGGCGCGCGGTCGACCGGTTCGCCGACCAACGGTGGCGAGGCGCAGCACGCCCCAGCCGCTCGGCTTCGGTCGCCACAGACCGACCCGGCCGCGTGTGGCCCTGACCACGAACCGGTGCACGTGCCAGAAGACCATGATGAACCAGCGAGGCGGCAGCCGGGCGGAACGGTCAGCTGCAGATGCTTCCTGTCGTCGAGGCAGCCTCACGCCAAGAGCTTGTCGTCGGCCCTCGGGGAGAGCCAGCGCCGGGAAGCCCCACCTTCGATGCGATCCCGGACGCGGCGAGGAGGCCGGTACCCCGCGGGCTGACTGCTCCTAGCTGGTCGGTCCTGGCTGCCTGAACGTGCAGCGGCAGGCGCCGCTTCGTGCGTTCGTTCGGGACAGGTCGTCCGCTTGGGGTATCGCACGGCGCCCGGGGTGAGCTTGGGTGGGCTCTATGGACAGCATCATCGGCTGGGTCTCGATCGGCTTGGGCGTTGTCCTCGGGGTGGGGGCAGTGTGGGCGGCTCGCTTGAAGCGGCCGTTGCGGCGTGCGGCGGCCAACCCCTTGGGGTATCTGCACACCGCCACGAACATCCAGGTGGTCGACTTTCGTCCTGGCATCGGTGTCTCGGGCCGGGTCATCACCGCACCGACCTTGCGGGCACCGCTGACCGAGCGTCCCTGTCTGGCCTGGGTGGTCTCGGTCCTCCGGGAGGACCGGGGTGCCGAGGACTACCCCGAATGGAACGCCGTGTGGTGGCGACAACGGGTCCAGGACATCGAGGTCGCCTACGACCTGCGGTGGGACGTCGACGGGCGTGAGCCGCTCCCCGAGCGCCCAGCATTCGTCCCGCGGCCCGGGACCGTTTGGCTGGAGGGGGACAGGATCGACATCAAAACGTTCGATGGAACGACAGCGGAGCTCGCGGTGGACCAGGTGGGCCTTCCCCCGCTGGTCGAACTGGGGGTTCCACCGGAGCTGCGACACGAGATCGCGGCCGACGTCCGTCGGTACCGCCTCAGCGAAGGCTGCCTCAACCCTGGGGCGTTCGTGCGCTGCGCCCAGGAGGATGCCGACGCCAGGTTCATGCTGCTCACGGGGAGCTACGAACAGCAGGGAGCCGATCTCATGGGCTGCCTCCTGTGGGGCTTCGTCGTCGGAGCGCTGCTCGCGCTTCTCGTGGGGCTTCTGCTGATCTTCGGGGAACCCCCGGGCGACGCTGTCGACCCCGAGGCCATTCGGCTGCTCCCGTCCGCCTTGATCCTCACGCCCCCCGGCCAAGACGTGGCGCCGCCGAAGTCGTCGAACCACAGGGGCCTGGTCGTGCCGGACCACCTAGGCGTCAGCCGCGGGCCGCGTCGGTGATGTTGCGGGCCCGTTGGACCCAGGAGCGGGTCGTCTCGCGGCGGGCGACGAGGCGTTGCCAGATCATGACGCCGACGCCCGCTGCGAGGAGGCCGCCGGCGGATGATCTCGCGCCCGGGTCTCTAGACGCCGGCTCTGTCGTGCTGAGGGCAGGCGGGGAGCCGGGCGGGAGCGATGTGCTCGAGCGTGGTGACCGCGCCCTGGCTGTCGAGGGTCAGCTCCCAAGCGGTTCCCTTGCCCAGCAGCCAGTCGTCGTCATCATGCTGGGTGAGGATCCGGGTGCCGTTGTCCCGGAAGCTCGTGAGCAGCGGTCGCATCAGTTCGCCATGGGTGCAGATCGCCCCGGTCGCCGCGTCGAGGGCGATGACCAGTGTCCGCAGGTACGTCGGGTCGCCGTCCGGGCCGAGCTCCTCGATGAGCTCGAGGTCGAGTCCGAGCGATTGCGTCAAGGGCTCGAGGGTCTGGACGCATCGATGGGCCGGACTCGTCAGCGTGCGGTGAATCGGCGCCGACGCGAGCCGTTCCGCGAGCATCTCCGCTTGGCGACGACCGATCTCGTCAAGCGGCCGGTCGGCGTCGTCACCCGGCCAGTTGTGCTTGTCTCCCGCGCAGGCATGTCGAATGACGAAGACGGGCACTACCTCGGAGCCTAGGAGCACCCCGACGGCCGCTCCTCGGGCGACAACTGAGACCTACCACATTGTCCCGCCGCAGGTGCCTTCCCGGCGGCGGGACAGGTCGGGGTGTCAGATGAGGGGGCCGTTGAACCAGGGGCCGGTGATGGCGAAGGTGATGCCGGGGGTCTGGATGTTCACGAAGAGCCAGCCGCCCAGGAACGTGGCGCCGGCGAACTCGTCGAACGACATCGGCGTGGTCGTGCCGGGGATGGTGCCGGGCCGGATGTTGGCGGCGAAGTCGTAGAGCTCGCCCTTCTGGGTGACGCCCCGCAGGAACGACTGCCGGGCCCGGTCGGGGTCCTCGCAGAGCAGGATGCCGCCCCGGGGGCTGATGGTGATGTTGTCGGGCTTGAGCAGCACGTCGCTCGAGGGCGACTCGTACACCAGCTCGACGGTCTCCTTGGCGCCCTTGCGGTACCAGGCCCACACCTGGCCGGCGGCCGCTGCGCCGCCGTCTGTGGAGTTGAAGTAGATGGCCTCGTCGGTGCCCGACCACCAGGCACCCTCCAGCCGGCGGAACGAGGCGCCGCCCTTGGCTGCGCCCTGCGCGAACACCGTCGGGCCGGCGGGGAGCACCGGGTCGGGCGTGTCGATGGTGACCCACTCGACCTGGAACTTGGTGCCGGCCGGGTAGCTGAGCCCGAGGTTCGCGTTGTCCTGGCCGACCACCTTGAGCATCTGCAGCGTCCCGCCCGCGAGTGGCTGCGCCTTGTCGGTCGGCACGTGGCGATAGAGGCCGGACGTGCCGCCGGCGTCCTCGGTGAGGTAGACGACGTTGCTGCGGGGATCGACGGCGACCGCCTCGTGGGCGAAGCGGCCCATGCTTTTGACCGGCACCGCCTTCTGGAACGCGTTGGCCGAGGCGGGCACGTCGTAGACGTAGCCGTGGGGCTGACCGAGGACCTCGGTGGTCTCCTCGCAGGTCAGCCACGACCCCCACGGCGTCCGGCCGCCGGCGCAGTTGGTGCTGGTGCCCGACAGGACGCCGAAGCTGCGGGGGCTGTCGGGGTGGAACGGGTCGAACTCGATGATCGTGTTGCCACCGCCGGCGCCGGTGTCATAGGCCAGGTCGGCCGGGCCCCAGGCCGTGGAGGCACCGCGCACCTCGTGGTTGCGCACCAGGCGGATCTTGTGGCCCCACTTGAACGCCGCCATCCCATCGTGGGCCGGCGGGGTGGCGAGCCCGTCGGCCATCGGGGAACCGACCTCACCAAACGACCAGTACTTGAACCCCTTCGGGAGCGCCAGCAGCTCGAGCCCCGTCGTGCCGTCGGCGACAGGCTCGATCGGGCCGTAACCGCGCCCGCCAGGCAAGCCGCAGGCGGCCAGGGACTGGAGCGGCCCGGCCAGCGCGAGGCCGCCCGTGCCGGCCGCGGCGGTCTTCAGGAACGAACGACGACCGATGGTTGACATGACCCCTCCCCAGACGTGACGACGGCGCGGGACCCTAACGACCGTCCATGTCCACCACGCTGCGATCGGCCCAACACCACCTGAACAACAGGCGGGCTCCGGTTCGAGTACACAGCCTGGTCGCCAACGGTTCGGCTGGGAGTCAGGTGGCCGCCACTTCAGCGACGGGTCGGTGGGTTTGCATCGCGGGATGCGAAAGCTTGTGCGTGCATCTCGGGTGGCCCTGGCGGTCGTCGCCGCGGGGGTGGTGGCCACGGTCTCCCCGGCGTCAGCGGGCGGCGGCAACTCGGTCGACGAGTCGGCCAAGCGGCTGACCGTCGCGGTCATCGGTGACGTCCCCTACGGCCCCGAGCAGGAGGGCCGCTTCGGTGACCTGATCGAGGCGATCAACGCCGACCCGAAGGTCCGCGTCGCCGTGCACGTCGGGGACATCAAGAGCGGCAGCACGACCTGCAGCGACGAGCGCTTCGCCGCTGTCGCCGCGGCCTTCGAGACCTTCAAGGACCCGCTCGTGTACACGCCCGGGGACAACGAGTGGACCGACTGCCATCGGGTCAACAACGGCGCCTACGACCCGCTCGAGCGGCTCGCAGCGGTACGCCGGCTCTTCTTCGCTGCGCCCGGTGAGACGCTTGGGCGTCGCCCGAAGCGGGTCGCGTTCGAGTCGGACCTGGTCGAGAACGTCCGCTGGGAGGAGTCCCGTGTCGTGTTCGCGACCCTCCATGTGATCGGCAGCAACAACGGGCTGGCCTCGTGGACGGGTCTCGGCAACACCGCACCGACCCCTGCCCAGGCGGCCGAGGTGCAGGCCCGCATCGACGCCGACCTGCGGTGGATCGACAGCACGTTCGATGCCGCGGAGGCCGATCACCGCCGGGGCGTCGTCCTCGCCATGCAGGCCGACACGTGGAACCCGACGCCGACTAGCGCCCAGCAGGCGATCGTCGACCGCATCGCGGCGCGGACCGCTGCCTTCGACGGCGAGGTGCTCCTCATCCAGGGCGACTCCCACACCTTCGCCGCCGACGACCCGCTCGCGCTGGACAACTTCACCCGCATCGTCGTCCACGGCGAGACGCTCCCGTTCGAGTACCTGCGCCTGACCATCGACCCGCGCGCCGCCGACCTGTTCACCTGGGAACGGATCGCCCTGCCCTAACCGCTCCCCGGACAGCGCCTGCCAGCCTCATCGTCGGCCAAGCGCCCGCATGTGTCGTCGAGCATCGATCCAGCTCTGGCCCTTTGTGGGCTGTCCACCACATGACCACGGCCAATCCCACGGCGCTGGCAGCCGGGTCGCCTATGACAGCACCAGGTTCCGGCCATCGAATTCGTGCCCCCCGCCCCTTCAGCGGCACCGTCACGTCCATGACGAGGCGACTGTGATCCGTCCAGCTCCGACATCTCATAGAGGCTCGATCGACGTGAGTCTCAAAGTGCTTGTGTCCGGAAGGACGGTAGCTACGGATTGGCTCGCCGCACGCGTGTCACGAGCTCGGCGCGGTTGCGGACGTGCAACTTCTGGTAGATGACCAGGAGCTGGGACTTCACGGTGTTGGGGCTGACCTGACGGTATGTCAGAACGGGCTGGGTCAAGGAGCGGCGGTTCCGACGGGTCGCTATGGAAGGAACGGGTCGATGAGTGCCCGGAGCTGGTCGGTGCGCTGCATGACCTCGGTGTGGCGGGTGTCGGGCAGGACGGCGAGCCGGCAGTCGGGGAAGAGGTCGAGCATCTCGGCAGCATGGTCGAGGCGGACGAAGTCGCGGTCGCCGACCACGAGGAGCGTGGGGGCGGTGATCGACCGAATCTCGTCGGCGGTCCAGCCGGCGAAGTCGTGCACGACCGGCTGCATGCGCTCGAGGAACGGGAAGAAATCTGCCGGGTTCGGCGCCACCGCTTCGTAGTCGGCCTGCCAGGTGGCGAACTCCTCCTCGGTCGGCAGGCGCGGGTCATCCTGCTCGGGCGCCGTGATCTCGGGGTGGTAGCCGTCGGGGCGGATGTTGGAGGCCGCGAGCACGAGGCGGCGGACCTTGGCCGGGTGGCGGAGGGCCAGGCTGGTGGCGGTGAGGGCGCCGAGGCTGAAGCCCCACACGTCGACGGGCCCGCCGCCCGCGACCCGGTCGATCAGCTCGGCGACGTCGTCGGCGAACCGCTCGATCGACATGGCGCGGCCGGTGTCGGGCGTGTGGCCGTGGCCCTGGAGCTCGACGCCGATCACCCGGCGGTTCTCGGTGAGCCAGGGAAGGACGTCGCCGAAGCTGCCCTGGAAGGTGACGATGCCGCCGTGCAGGGCGACGAGCGGCGCTCCTGCGGGGTCGCCGTGCTCCTCGTACCAGATGGGGACGTCGTCGATCTCCTCGTGGGGCATGCCGTTGCGACGGTAGTCGCAGGGATGACTCATCGGCGGCGAGTGCGAGTCGAACACCCGGACACTTCGGCGCCTACGCGACTGCGGACGGATCGGTCGACACCACGTAGATGGTCGCTGTGACCTGTTGCTCACGGGCCGCTCTCGTCGGGGTCGATCGAGACGTCGGTGGTCGTCGTGAGTCGCAGCCGCGACAGCGGTGTGGGCGGGTGAAGGCGGAGGCGGCCGGAGGCGTCGAGGGCGCGCAGGTGCCGGTGCGAGACCCCGAGCGCCACACCGAGCACATGGTCGACCCGGACGAGCAGGGGTTCGGCGAAGTGGAGCTGCAGACGAGATGCGTTCGGGACGGTCTGGCTCAGCGAGAAGCGGTCGCCCCGCAACACCTGGACGCCGGCGCTGCGCAGCAGGTTCAGGTCCCGTGCAAAGCGGCGTGCCGCGACGGGATCGTTCGTCGTGGCTGCGTCGACGAGCGACCGGCGGATCTTGGCGATCGGCTTGCGCTCGACGATCGTGAGGTTCTTCGTGGCGTCGCAGCGGGTGCAGCGGTAGATGAGCCAGATGTCGGTGAGCTTGGCGTTCGTGTTCATCCTGAACCGTTCGCTGCAGACGAACTCGGAACACGGACAGCGGGGGCACCGCCAGGTGATGGTCGGCGGCGCGACCGACGTGACGGACACGACGTGGAGCAACGGGTCCTCCTCGGGCCGAGGAGCGGCCCGAGGCAGGAGCGATCAGCCGGCGGAGAACGACGCGGTCAGAACCTGACGTTCCAGAGCAAGCAGCGCGGTTGCCGACCGGGCCGCTCGTGACGAGACGCGCGCGAATGCGCGAGGTGGGGCGTTCTTCAGGAGCGGGCGGTCGGCCCTACGCCGGCGTCATGCGCCGCCGAACCTACGACGCAGGCACCTCGCCCCCAAGCGGATTCCGCTGACGCTTCGTCACCAGACGCACCGGCAACCTCCAATACCGTCCCATCCCCTCAGGCAGCCCAGGTGGGAACCGACATGTAAGGCGGGCGGCCGATGGCGGTCAGGACCCTCGATCAACCACGACCGAGGAGTTCTGATGATGTACGTACTGCGAGTTCTGGCCGCTTCGGCGGTGGGTGTGTTGGGTGCGGCGGGGCCGGCGTTGGCCGAGCCCCCGGATGACTGGGCGCCGAACCCGCCCAGCCCGCCGGTGGTGACGATGTCGACACCGGAGGTGGTCGAAGGCACGGGCGGGGACAACGCGATGGTGTTCACCTTCACGCTCGACGAACCGGCGCAGGGTGGCGAGTCGTTCCGCTTCTACACCCAGGACGCCCAGGGGTCGGCCATGCCGATCGAGGACCACGAGCCCATGTTGGAGTTCCCGGTGTTCGGGGCCGGCGACACCGAGCTGACCGTCGAGATCCCGCTGGTCACCGACAGCGTCCCCGAGGCGAACGAGCACATCCTCGTGACCATGGACCATCCGGAGGGGCTGACCATCGCGGGCGGGGCCGTGGATGGGACGGGGGTCATCATCGACGACGACATCCCCACGCTGGCCATCGACGACGTCACGCTGGCGGAGGGCACCGGCGGGCCGACCGGCTTCCACTTCACGGTCGAGCTTTCGGAACCCAGCACGGTCGACGTCTTCGTGTCGGCGACCCCGGTGGCGGGGACCGCGGTCGAGGGTGACGACTGGCAGGGCCTGCCCCAGTTGGTGGAGTTCGACCCGGGCGAGACCGAGCAGGAGTTCGTCGTGTCGGTGGTCGGTGACAGCACGCCGGAGAGCGACGAGAAGTTCACGGTCGAGCTCTCCGACGCCGACTACGCCACGATCGCCGACGCCGTGGGCCGGGGCACCATCGTCAACGACGACGCCCGGAAGAAGACGTCGCCCGACACCACGCCGGGCGTCGACTCGTCGCCCACCTCACCGTCGGCGAACGACTCAGCCACCGTTGCGCCAACCACCACGACAACCACCTCGGTCGCCGCCCTGGACGCCGAGCTTGCCACCTCAGGCAGGGACGACACATCCGACGCCCGGCTCAACGCAGCAGCTGTGTTCATCGTGCTGGGCATCCTGGCCACCCTCGCCGCCGGCGCCGCCTGGCGGGGTCACGGCTCCAGCACCACCCGCTCGTCGTAGGCGAGCGGCGCGTCCCAGATGGTCTCGACCTCATTGAGCGGCACCGGTACGGCATCGATGCTGAGGGCATGGGAGGCGAGCAGGTCGACGAGTGCGGGCAACTCCGCCCGCATCTCGGCGAGGCACATCGAGCCCTGCCCGCTTCCCATGACCGTCAGGTTGTGCGACCGCAACGCGGCCCCGGGGAGGTTCATGGTGGGGCCCAGCGATGGCGCCGATGAGCCTCGACAAGGCGGCGTGACGGGCCTCGTCGATCGGGCCGGGCGCCGAGGACTCGTCCGCCGGATCCCCGACCCGGACGCTCGCCGTTCGATCCGGGTCGGCGGGGGAGCCGATGTGCTCGGTCACGGTGTACTGGGCGGCAAGGCGACGGACCGGGTCGCTGAGGAAGATCTGGTGCTGGAAGCTCACGCGCCGGGTGCTGAGCACGGCTGCGGCGACATCGTGGTTGTCCTTGAACCCGGGTCGGCGCCGACCCCGACCAGGGCGGTGACCTTCTTGCCGAACGCGCCCTTCACCGATGGCGTCCCCGCCACCGTGGCGATCACCTAGACGAGCCGGTGGCCGTGCCGTCGGGGTCGCCAGGTAGCCGCTCTCGAACCCGGCCTCGATGTTGTCCAGTCGCTGGCTCAGGGTCATGGCGGCGGCCAAACCGCTGTGGCTCGTAGAGGTCGCCGCGGCGTCCGACTGCTGATACAGGCCAGGGCGATCACCGTGTCCTGTTCTCGGCGCGGACGGGTGGGCCGCCGATCAGGAGGTGGCGATCCGGCTGAGGATGTCGGCGGAGGTCAGGTATTCAGCCTCGGTGATGCCCCGCATCGCCGCATAGAGCGTGGAAGAACGCCGGGGTGACTGGAAATAGGCGCGGATTTTGGGGAGCATCGTCGCGACACAAGGGGCAAGGGGCAGCGGAGTGACGCTGGGAGTGATGCGTCGGGAGCGGACTGCGACTTCTGCCGCCGCGTCGCGCCTCCTCGCCGGAGCCGTGGTGGCCAGCGTGCTCTTGACCGGCGCCTGTAGCTCCGACGAGGGCGACGACGACACCGGCGCCGCGACGTCGAGGGTCGAGAGGACAACGACGACAACTCGGCCCGAGGAGCCCGGCAACGACAAGCCGTGGGAGGTCGAGCCGCTGGTGGCCGTCCTCCTGCAGCGCTACGACGAGGTCGTCAACCAGATTGTCGCCGACCCCACAGTGGTGCGCGACAGCAACGACCCGCTGGTCGTCGAGTTCCGCTCGCTGTTCGATCCCGACAGCGACTTCGCCCAGGAGTCGTTGGACAGCTGGGCCGAGATGGCCGACAACGGCGTGAGCCTGAAGCCGCAGTCGAGCAAGTACCCGGTCAACGTCACCTACATCGACGGCAACGTCATCCCGGGTGAGGACGACGAGGTCAGCTTCGCCCAGTGTGCGGTCCAGCGCTGGGTGAGGTTTCAGGACGGCAAGGAGACCGACCGGAGCGTCGATGGGGCGCTGCTTGCCGGCAACGGGAGCGCGGTCCGGGTCGACGGCCACTGGCTACTGGAAGAGCTCACCACGCCGGAGGGCATGGAGGGATGCTCCAACGGAAGTGAGGCACCGACATGAGTCCTCGAATGATCACGACGTTCGGCGCGCTAGTGCTGGGCGTGACCTCGGTGGGGTCGTGGGCGTCGGAGCTTCCGGCAGCCGCCGCGCCCACGGCACCGGCCGCACCGTCAGCCGACTGCAACCCTGTCAACGGCGCCCAGTGCCCCGGGGCCGGCGCCGGCACCCCAGGTCGAACGATCACGGTCACGCTGCCGGCGGGTTCGGTATCCGGCGGCGGCGGAGGCCCTGAGTGCCCGGACACCACCGGGCCAGGGCAGTGGGAGACCTGGGAAAGCTGGGGCGAGCCGCGCGGCCTGGATCCGCCACCCGAGGGCGAGAAGGGCCCCGGCGACACCACCTACTGGTACTTCATCTGCATCGACATGAACGGCCGTCTAGGTGTGCCAGTGCAATTCCCCGCCCAGCAGGGCTGGGGCGGACCCAACCCTCCGGCCACGCCGCCAACCGCAGCCGATGTCCTCCCGGCGCTCTGGGCCGAAGTGCAGGGGATGCTGCTGCCGCCGACGATCAACCTGCAGCCCGGTCCCACGACCCCGACCGGCGCGCCGTACACCGCCAAGGTCAACACACCCACCTTCGTCTCGATCACCAACCCTCAGCCCACAACCCGATACGAGACCACCTACCAGGGCATATACGTCTACATCGACGTGACCCCCACGGTCACGCTGCACTCCGGCGAAACGGGGGCGGCCGCGGTCCCATGCGACGACGACGGCACCGCCTACGACCCCCAGGGCCCTGAGCCACGACAGCAGGCCCAAGCCACGGGCGCATGCGCCTACATCTACAAGCTCCGCACCGGCACCGAGGCCCGACCGCCAGCCTGGACCGGCGACGTCACCATCACCTGGCTGGCCATGTGGAACTCCAACCAAGCCGGCCAGAACGGTGGACCCCTCCCGACCGCCCCGAGCGTCACCCAGTTCCAACGGACAGTTGGCGAACTCCAAGGGGTGGTGACCAAGGCGGGAGGATGAACAGCCCCGTCGCACCGAGTCCTCGGAGATGGCCTTGAGTTGAGCCCGGCGTCCTGCAACACGACGAATTGATCCGGGCGCTCGACGATGAGCGACCTCGGCGACGCGGGTGGGTCGAACCCCAGTGCGCAGACCTACTGACCGGCAGGGGTGCGTCTGACGATGCAGAGGCGGGAGCGGGCGGGGTGCCAGGCCCACGCCCAGCGTCCGCACTGTGGTCGACCCACTGAGCGTGTTCGCTCACAGCAGGGCGGTGAGGAAGGGGAGGACGGTCGAGGGACGGAGGGGCAGGTGGCGGAGGCGGGCGCCGGTTGCCTGGAAGACGGCGTTGGCGATGGCCGCGGCGGTGGGTCCGGTGCTGGCCTCGCCGGCACCGAGGACCCGGCGGTCGGGGTGGTCGAGCAGTCGGGTGGTCAGCTCGGGCGTCTCGCTGAACCGGAGGATCGGGTACGCCTCCCAGTCGTCGGGGCGGTCGGCGTCGACCTGTTCCTTCAGGGTCCAGCTGGCAGCTTGGACGAAGCCGCCCTCGAGTTGGTTGGTGAGCCCGTCGGGGTCGATGACCTCGCCGGCGTCGGCGGCGATCCAGCCGCGTCGCACGATGACCAGCCCGGTTCGAGGGTCGACGGTGACCTCGGCGACCACCGCGCAGTAGGCCTTCACGTTCTCGTAGCGGGCGAACGCCAGCCCCCGGCCGGGGGCGTCGATGCCGCCGGGGGCGACGAGCCCGCCGGCCAGGTCCACGACAGCCTCGATGACCGTACGGGCACGTTCGTCGGCCAGGTGGTCGAGCCGGAACGCCACCGGGTCGCGCTCGGCCGCGGCGGCGAGCTCGTCCATGAACGACTCGATGGCGAAGACGTTGGCGAACGCCCCGAGGCTCCGGGTCGACGAGGTCCGCAGCGGAGCGTCGGCGACGTAGTGCTCGACGACCCGCTTGGCCCCCACCTCGTAGAGCGGGTCGGCGTTGCGGAACCCGCCGGCGTGGAAGCCGCCCCGGTGGCGGGGTGCGGGCCTTGGCCACGGCGAGTCGAGGTCCCAGGCGGCCAGCAGGCTCGAGCCCTCGTCGCCCGGGAACGGCCGCCCCATGTGCGGGTACGAGTGGACGTCGTGCTGCCACGAGATCAGCCGGCCGTCGTCGGACAGGCTCGCTTCGAGCGCCACGGTCATCGCCGGTGCTGCGGGCTCCCAGTGGTGCTCGTCGGCGCGGGTCCACTTGAGGGCCACGGGCCGCCCCGGCTCGGCCAGCGCCACCAGCGCAGCATCGAGCGCCACGTCATCGGCCCCGTTGTGGCCGTAGCACCCGGCCCCCTGGGCATGGGTGACGGCAACCGCGTCGTTGTCGAGCCGCAGGACCTGGGCCAGGGCGAGGCGCAGCAGCTCGGGTCCCTGCGTGTGGCTCCACACGTGCAGCCGGCCGTCGACGAACGACGCCACCGCGGCGGACGGCCCGATCGATCCGTGAAGGATGAACGGCCGGGTGTACGTCGCCCGTAGTCGTAGCGCGCCGCCGTCGTGGGCGGGCGCCGGTCCCGGCGGATCGTCGACCGCCCAGCCGTCCACGATCGAGCGGCTCTCGGCCGGCCGCTCGGCGAGCGCCTCGGGTGCTACCGCATCGGCCGACGGCACGACCCCGCCCTCCCAGGTGGCCAACGCCGCGAGCGTCTCGGCGGCGGCTTCGGCATCGGCCTCGCGGTCCGCGACCACCGCCAGGAAGCTGCCGTTGCGTACGACCGTGGCCGGCCCCGGCTCGACCTCCGGTGGCACAGCGCCAGCCAGCCGCGCCCCGGGTCGGGCGGGCCGCACGACGCGGGCGTGGCGCATGCCTGGCAGCACGAGGTCGTGGACGAACACCGCCTCACCCCGCACCTTGGCCGCCAGGTCGACTCGAAGCAGCCCCTGGCCCGACCATCGCCGCGCCGCTGCGGGCACCCCGTCGATCGCCTCCTCGACCCGGTGGTCGAAGGGCCGTCCCATCGCGAGGGCCCAGTAGTCGACGCGGCGTCCGTCCGGCGAGCACACCTCGCCGTCGTCCACCACCAGGTCCGCGGCGTCGACCCCCAGTTCGGCCGCGGCCCGGGCCACCAGCAGCCGGCGTGCGTGCGCGCAGGCCTGGCGCACGGCCATGCCGCTCTGTTCGACCGACCCCGATCCCGCGGTGATCCACTCGTTCGGCGTGGTGCCCGTGATGCCGCTCATCACGTCGATGCGCACCGGGTCGACACCGAGCTCGCCGGCCGCGATCGCGGCCAGCGCAGTGAGGATGCCCTGCCCCAGCTCGACCTTGCCGGTGCGGACCTCGACCCGTCCGGGCACGGTCAACGCCACCCACCGGTCGAGGTCGGGGATCTGGCCGAGCGACCCGAGCCGCCGGGCATCAGCCACCGTCGACCTCCTCGCCGTTCCGCGCCAGGGCCTCGAGCGCCGCTCGCACGATCCGGGGCCCGGCCCCGCAGCGGCAGAGGTGATCGTCGAGCGCCCGCCGCACGCCGTCACGGTCGAGGGCCTCGCCCCGCCGCACGACCGCGGTGAGCGTGACCACGATCCCTGGCAGGCAGTAGCCGCACTGCCCGGCGTTGTGCGCCACCAGTGCCCGCTGCACGACGGTCCCGGCGGGGTCGTCGACCAGGCCGGCCGCGGTGGTGACCGCACGATCGCCCACGTCACCCACCGGCAGCGTGCACGAGAAGGTGGGCCGATCGCCCACGAGCACCCGGCAGCTGCCGCACTGCCCGGCGCCACAGCCGTACTTCGGGCTTGGGTCGCCGACATCGTCGCGCAGCACCCACAGCAGCGGCGTGGCCGGATCGATCGCCCCGACGTCGTAGCGCACGCCGTTGACGACGAGGGACAACGCCATGCCCAGCGACGCTACCCCCACCCCCGTGCCATCGGCCCGCAGAGGAGGACCGCCAAACCCGCCCACGCCGTCGACCTCGTGAGCCGGAGCGGGTTCGGCTACCTCTGCTGAGACCCGACGGTTGGCGAGCCGACGCGGCCAGCACGTCGCCCGCTGGGTCGGACGCGAGCTGGGCCCTCGGCGGACCAAGTCACCCGGACGTCTAGGTTCGCGCCGCCATGGCGAGCGAGACGACCCACCCGAAGAAGCTCCAGCCGAAGAAGAGGTTGAGGACGATCACCGCTCCCAAATCGGGCGCTCGCCGAACCACTGCCACGATCGATGGGAAGAAGTAGACCCCGAGAGCTAGAAGAATCAGGTCGAGCATGGGTTTGCCTTTCAGCCGACGCTGCCCATCGCACGGCTAGGGCACCACTCACCAGCTAGCGACCCCTTAGCGACGCGATCTGAAGGCCGAGGACGCAACTGGTATCGAGGCGCGGTCATGGGATCGGACACTCGTCGTCATCGATCCCATTGACGCAGTCCTCGACCAGCTGGGCCGCCATAGGACAGTCGGGGTCGTCGGAGTCGGTAGGCGCGTCGCCGTCGTCATCGACAGCGTTGGAACAGTCCTCGAGACCGACGACCGAGTGGCCCTCGCCCGCAAGAAGCTCATCCAAGACCTCACCCGCGCCGAGTGCCGCCAATACCTCCACGTCCCCACCTGCCCAAACGAAGCCGGCTGAGGGTGCGCCTGGCCGCAAAGCGTGTGACGGAGCTCGTCGAGAGCGCACGAGGACTGCAGTCGACGTCAGGACCAGGCCTTGTCGAGGCAGCCGGCCGGCGACACCAGGGTCGGGGCCGCCGCCCGCCAGCAGCTGCGACAGCCAGTCGGGGACCCCGAGGTGGTCCCCGATCGCTCGCAGGTGCTCCTCGGCATCCATCTCGCCGGTGTCGGCCGCGTCTTCGACCCCGCTGCCGAACACGGCAGCTCTGATCTCCTCGGCACTCCTGCCCAGCCGGTCCGCCATCACGGCCATTTGCCGAGAGCGGTCGTAGCTGACCAGCACGTTCTCCTCGCCACTGGGGGTCAGCCGAGGGCTTGGTGGAGGTTGGCGAGGTCCTCGGTGAGGGCACGCAGGTAGCGGGGCTCGTCGCTGGTTGGTTCCTGGCGGCGGAGCTCGCGGCCCACGGCCACGATCAGCTGGCGGTAGGCCTCCGCGACGTCCGGCTCCTGCTGCCGGAGCAGGCGTGCCGCTGGGAGGGCGTCACGTGTCATGGTGGCCAGGATCGTCACGGCTTCGCGGGGCGTGAGCCGGCCGTCGACGACCGCGCTGGCAGTTTGGATGACCTGTTGCACGGCGACTCGCACCGGCAAGACGGTATGGGCGATCGGCGCCGATCAGCAGATGACGCCGGGGTTGAGGATGCTGGCGGGGTCGAGGGCGCGCTTGGCGGCGGTGAGGGCCCGGCCGACGGGCTCGGGCCGCTGGCGGCGGTACCAGGCGTCGTGGTCGCGGCCGACGGCGTGGTGGTGGGTGATGGTGGCGCCGCAGTCCATCAACAGGTCCGATGCCGCGGCCTTGATCTCGGCCCATTGCTCCAGCTCCGAGCCAGGCCGACCGGCGGCGATCACGCTGAAGTAGGGCGCCGGTCCGTCCGGGTAGACGTGCGTGAACCGGCAGGTGACCCAGCCGGAGCCGCTGACCTGGTTCACCGCTCGCTGGACGGCTTCGGTGACCGTGGCGTGCAACTCGGGGAAGCGGTCCCATGTGCATGCGGTCTCGAAGGTCTCGCAGATCACCCCGCAGCGCACGAGCCCGTCGCGTGTGTAGGGCGCCCGAATGAACGCGCCCCGCCAGGCGCCGGCTACCCCTTCCTGGCCGGCGCTGGTGTCCTCGGTCAGCTTCACGTCATCGGCCGGCACGGTGCCGCCGTGGTCACGGCACAGCTCGAGCGCTCGGTCCAGCCACGGGCCGACGGGGTGGTCAGCTGACTCGAAGCCGACGAGGAGCAGCCCGCCACCGGCGACGACGTCGGCGACACCAGCGGTGATCAGAGCCTCGTCGGCGTCGAGCAGCCGGCAGTTGGCCGGGAACAGCGCCGCCTGCGACAGCGCCCGCACCGCCTCGGCGCCGGCGGCGAAGCGGTCGAAGCGCACCCCGGCCGACCCCCGCCAGCGGGGCCGGTCCTGGAGCCGCATCCAAGCCTCGGTGATCACGCCGAGCGAGCCCTCGCTGCCGAGGAACAGGCGGTCCGGTGACGGGCCGGCGCCGCTGCCGGGCAACCGTCGCGACTCGCTGACCCCGGTCGGGGTCACCACCCGCATCGACTCCACCAGATCGTCGATGTGGGTGTAGGCCGTCGCGTAGTGACCGCCGGAGCGGGTGGCCAACCAGCCGCCCAAGCTCGACACTTCGAAGCTCTGCGGGAAGTGGCGCAGCGTCAGGCCGTGCGGGCGCAATTGGTCCTCCAGCGCCGGCCCGAGGGCGCCGGCCTGGATGCGGGCGGCGCGGCTCGTGCGGTCGATCTCCTCGACCCGACCCAGGCCCGTCAGATCCAGTGACACGACCCCTGGGAAGCAGTCGTGCAAGCCGACGGGCTCGACACCGCCGACCACCGAGGAGCCGCCTCCGAACGGTATGCAGGCGATCCCCGAGGTCGAGCACCAATCGAGGACCGCAACCACATCCGCTTCGGTCTGGGGGTAAACGACGAGGTCGACCGGGTTGTCGATCTGGCCCCGGGCTCCCCGCACGACGTCGCGGTAGCTACGGCCGTGGCTGTGCAGCGCCCGCTCGTAGGGGTCGTTGCGGGCCAGCGGCGCCAACGCCGCCGGTGCCTCGACGCTTGGCGCCGGGAGCTGGACATCCTCAAGCCGAGGTGCGGGCGCCACCTCGAGACCCACATCGGCACCGAGCCGGCCGGCAACCGCGACAGACAGGGCCGCTACCTGCTCGTCGGTCATGGCGGCGTCTTCGTACCCCCACCCCCACCAGGACCGGACCCGCTCACCGTGCTGGGACATCCGGTCCTCCTACCAGGGTGAGCGGCCCGTGTGCCGGCAGGCCGAGAAAGGCAGCCAGCTCGGAGAACGCCCCCCAGGCATCGAGGCGGACCTGGGCGTCGGCTGCGGCGGCGTCCTCGCTGGACAGAGCCGGCCGCAGCCGGGCGACCAGCGGTCTCCGGGGATGCACGAGCAGGTCGGGCTCGGCCGACGGCGGCAGACCGGCCCGCTCCTTGGCGACCTCCACGGCGGTGGCGAGGCCGCCGAGCTCGTCGACGAGCCCGCGCTCCTGCGCATCGGCGCCGCTCCACACCCGGCCGCGGGCGACGTCGTGCACGCCGTCGGCCGCCAGGCCCCGACCCTCGGCCACCTTGGCAACGAAGTCGTCGTAGATACGGTCGAGCCAGGCGTCGAGCCGCTCCCACTCGTCGTCGGTGAACCGCTCGAACGGTGACGACATCAGCCCATGGCGGGCGCCGGCCACGCGGTCGTGTGCGACACCCAACCGGTCGAGGAGGTCGGCGATCACCGGCTTGCCGGACAGGACGCCGATCGAGCCCGTGATGGTCGCCGGTTCCGCGACGATCACGTCGGCACCCATCGCCACGAAGTACCCGCCCGACGCCGCCACGTCGCCCATGGACACCACCACCGGCGTCCCCGCCTGACGGGTCAGGGCAACCTGGCGCCAGATCGCGTCCGACGCCACATAGGAGCCTCCCGGGCTCGCCACCCGCAGGACCACGGCCTTCACCTCCGGCGCCTTGGCGGCCGACCGCAGCGCAGCGGCGACCGTGTCCGAGCCCGCGCTCTGGCGACCCAGCGGCTGGCGCCGGCTCCTCCCCAAGTGGATGGACCCGGTCACGTGGACCAGCGCCAACGCCTCCCGGTTCCCGCCGGCCAGGCGGCGGGACGCCTCCGCCAACCGCGACCCTCCCGATCGGCTGTAGCGGCCGACGTACTGCAGCAACGCGTCCGCGCCGACCCGGTCCCGCACGGCGTCGTAGACCTCGTCGCGGTACCCGAGGCGATCGACGAGACCGGCCTCCAGCGCCTCGGTGGCGAACAGCGGGGCGCGATCGAACAAGGCCCGCACGCCGGCGACCTCGAGGCCCCGGTCCGCGGCGATGCCGCCCACCAGCTGCTCCATCAACGATTCCACGAGGCGTTCGGTCGCTTCGCGATGCGCGGCACTGAACCCCTGCTCGGTGAACATGTCGGCAGCGTTCTTGTACTCGTGGCGCCGGGAGACCTCGACGGTGACACCCGCCTTGTCCAACGCACCGCGTAAGAACGGCAGCTCGGCGGCGACGCCGGTGATGCCCACGCCGCCCGAAGGCTGCAGCCAGACCTCGTCGAAGGCGGTCGCCAAGTAGTACGGAACCGTCCCCTGCCCGAGCTCCCCGAAGGTCTCCGCCCAGGCCACGGTCAGCTTTCCCTCGCCACGAAAGCCCGACACCGCCGCACGGAGCTCCTGGGCCCTCGCCGGCGACAGGACCGAGCGAGGCCCGCCAAGCTTCACCACAAGCGCGCGCACCCGGGGATCCCGGCCCGCCCGGCGCAAGCCCTCCAGAACTGCCTCGAGCGCCGTCCGGCGCCGCGCCAGCACCGCCCCGAGGGGATCCTGCGGGACGCCCTCGATCAACGGCTCGGTCAGGTCGAGCTCCAAGATGACCTCGGCCGTCCGGCGGCGCCCCGCCTCCTGGATCTGACCGATGACCTGCTCAGTCAGGTCTCTGGCTCGTTCCAACATGAGCGCGAGGCTACGACCGTCCCCTCAACTCGAGGTCCTCGAACCGTCGACCTACCTGGTCACCTTCCGCCTCTAGCCAGACCGTGACACCATCAGCACGAGGTTCGTCCAGGGGCAGGGTAGGTCCCGTGTCGTCGGGCGATCCCAAGGGCTACCGGGAGCTGTCCCCGAGTTCGGGAGGTGTGTCGACGTGTCGGACGTGACGGAGCTGCGCATCGCACTCACCGTGGCGGACTTCGAGCAAGCCCTGTCGCTCTACCGGGACGCGCTCGGGCTGGAGCAGGTTGCGGATTGGACGTCACCAGACGGGCGGGTCGTCGTCCTGTCGGCGGGACGAGCGACGCTGGAGCTGTTCGACGAGGCGCAGGCCGAGTACGTCGATCGGCTCGAGGTCGGCCGCCGCGTCGCCGGTCCGGTTCGGCTCGCGTTCGAGGTGTCGGATAGCGAAGCGACGGCTCGCCGCCTTGTAGCGGGCGGAGCGGAGGCGATGGCGGCACCGACGACGACGCCATGGGGTGATCGCAATGCGCGCGTCCGGGGGCCGGACGGGATGCAGCTGACCCTGTTCACACCTCCGCTGTGACGCCCCCGGATGTGGCGGCGCTAGGTGGGGGCAAACGCCCGGCGGTGACCATCACCATCAACGGGCATTCATGGAAGGGCAGAGTCGCCATCAGGTGCTACCTCCGCCGCCGGGCCGCCGCGTGACGGGGCTGCGACCCGGGTCTAGGAGATGGTGTCGGCTTCGCCGGCGCGCTCTGCCTCGTCGTCAGTTAGCGAGTCCGCCTACGGAATTCCGGCCGCGGAACAGGGCCCGGCGGTCGCCGGGCTGGTCGTCCTTGCGATGACGGTTGCTGGAGTGACGCTGTCCTCAGAGGGCTTGCCGGGCGGTCGTCGTGTCGTCGACGCCGAGGATCAATCGGGCGTCGGTGGTGAGATAGGCGAAGTCGATGTTCACGTTGTTGTCGGCGAGCCTGCGGGCGATCTCGCCGAGGTAGCCGGGCCGGTCTTCGACACCGTCGAGGACGATCGCCTCGCGTTCGGAGCCGACGGTGTAGCCGGCGCCCACCAGAGCCTGGCGAGCCGTGCCGGCTTCCTCGACCAGGACGTGGAGAACACCCTGCTCGCCGATGGCGGTGGCACAGAGCCCTTCGATGTTGACACCGACCTTGCCGAGCTCCTCGCCGATCGTGGCCAGCACACCGACCCGATTGCCGGTCTCGATGCGGAGGTCCGTTGCCATGGGCACCACCCCCTCGTGGGTGCAGCGGATCTGCACATCTCATCTTCCGCCCTTGCTCACCACGCGTAAAGAGGGTCGGTTCAGGTGGCGGTGGAGTCGGCCGCGTCCCGTATCACGCCGGGCGGCGACGGATCCGGCTGCTCAACAGGTCTCGCAGGCTCACGATGCCGACCAACGTGTTGCCTTCGACGACGGGAAGGTGCCGGAACCCGCCGGCGAGCATCAGCTCAGCCGCTTGTTCGGAGTCGACGTCAGGCTCCGCCGTCTCCGGGTCCTTCGTCATCCATCGCGACACCGGCGAGCCAGTGAGGTCGGCTCCGGACGCCGCGGCACGGAGCACGTCCCGCTCGGTGAAGATGCCCTCGACCAGCGATCCCTGGACCACCACCGCCGAGCCGAACCCTCCCCGGACCATCGCGGCCGCCGCAGCCGCGACCGATGCACCCGCTGAGACGGTGAACACACGGGACGTCATGATCCCGGCCAGCCTGGTCATCAGCCCTCGCCGCCCACCTCGTCGAGGTCGAGCTCGTTCACCGACGAGGAGGGGACAGCGAGGTCCTCGTCGAGCCGGCGCCACAGAGCGCCCGCCCAGGCACCAAGCCGGGGCCAGTCCCGCCAGAACACCTGTAGTGCCGCGTCGTCGAACCTGGCAGGAGCCTCGTCGGTCGTCACCTCGCCGACCACAGCCTCGAGCGCCGACAAGGCTTCGAGCAGCCGATCCGAGACGTCGTCCATAGTGCGGCCCTTCACGTGGCCCACCCCACCGGCAGGTATACCACCACGACCGGCGTCGGCCCACCGACAGACCGCGGTCACCCGTCCAGGTGCTGCTGCGCTGGGTACCGCTCGTCTACCCACCACGGTTGCTCAGGTCGGCGGGCAGCGGTCCATGTGCAGGTACTGCTGGCATTCCTCGTCGGTGAGTCTGCGGGTGAGCTCGCTCTTGGCGATCGCCATGAGCTCGTCGATGTCGAGCGCCCAGACGCGGACGCTGCCGTCGGCGCTGGCCGAGGCGAGCTGCGATCCGTCGGGGCTGAAGGAGACGGAGGTGGTGAGGCCGAGGTGACCGTGCAGGACGAGCAGTTGCTCGCCGGTGTCGGGGTTCCAGAGCCGCACGGTGCCGTCGGCTCCGGCCGTGGCGATGCGGGAGCCGTCGGCGTCGAAGGTGAGATCGGTGATGACACCGGTGTGCCCGACGAGGGTGGCCTTGTGCTGCCCGGTGGTCGAGCTCCAGAGGTCGGCAACCTGCCCTGCGCCGACGGTCGCGACGAGGTCGGCGGTCGGGCTGGGAACCGCGAGCGTCGCGGGCGTGTCGAGGGTCTGCACGACCTCGCCGGCCTCCCAGTCCCAGACCACGACTCGTCCGACGGCGGGGCCGGGACGTCCCTGCATGACGCGGGAGGTGAGGAGCTGTCGGCCGTCGGGGCTGAACGCGACGGAGCTGACCACGAACCCGGGCTCTTCCCGCACGACGGCAACCTCGTGGCCCGACCTGTCGAGGATGGCGACGAGCTCGTCGTCGCCTCGGCGACCGGTGACGGCGAGGAGATCGTCGGTGGGGCTCCAGGCCACGTACCCGGTCGACACGAACGCATCGGTCGAGGGCAGGGCGAAGGCGTCCTGCCCCGTCTCGGTGTCCAGCACGCGCACGGTTCTGTCCGGCCGCGCCCCGGCAACCAGCTGCCCGTCGCGGCTGACCTCGACGGCGGTGAAGTCGGTGGTGTCGACGCCCACGGTCGGGTCACCCGACACGTAGCCGGGGGACGGGGACGGTGCGGTCGGAGCCCCGAGCGTCGCCGTCGCGGTGTAGTCCTGCGCGTCCCAGAGGTTCACGGTGCCCGTGGCGCCGGTGGAGAGCAGGTGCTGGCCGTCGCGTGTGAAGGTGACGGATGGGTAGAAGAGCATCACCGCGGGAAGGTTCGCGACCTCGGCGTCGCCGGTGAGGCTGACGTCCCAGACGGTGCTGGCGGTGCGGTCCTTGCTACCGGTCAGCACCTGGCTGCCGTCGGGCGAGTAGGCGACACCGCTGATGCCGTTGCGGGTGTCCTGCGCCGAGAGGGTGATGTTGTTGCGGGCGTTGTCGCCGATCAGGAACCAGACCTTGGCGGTGCCGTCGTCGCTGGCCGTGATCAGGTGGGTGGCGTCGGGGCTCCAGTCGACATCGGCGAGGTGAGAGCGATGGCCGTAGAGCGCGAAGCGCTGGCGGCCCGTGCGGGCGTCGAAGACGCGGGCGCTGCCATCGACTCCGGCGGTGGCGATCGAGTTGCCGTCCGGGCTCCAGGCGACGTCTTCCAGCGTGTGCTCGTGGCCCTCCAGCGTGAACACGTCGCCGCCGGTGACGACGTCGACCACCACGGCGGCGGACTGGGCGTTCGACGACACCGCGATCCGTCTGCCGCTCGGATCGAACGACGTGCTGTTCGGTTCCGGGACGGAGTGGATCTCGCGGACGACGTGTCCTGTTGCGAGGTCGAGGACCTGGACGACGTTCTCGCCCGGCCATGCGGCGGCCAGGAGCGAGCCGTCCGCACTGAACGAGGGGCCTCGCGCGGCACTCTCACCCAGGCTCTGCAGGGTGTGGAGCTCCGTGCCGGTGCGCGGGTCCCAGACCCGGGTGGCGCCGTCGTCGCCGGTGGTGGCGAGCAGGGTCCCGTCGTGGTTGAAGGCGACTGCGGTGATGGCGCCGTCGTGGCCATCGAAGGTGCGCACCGACCTGCCAGTGCGGGCGTCGCGGACGTCGACCGCACCGGGGCCTTCCGGGCTTTCGAGCGCGAAGGTGTCGCCGTCGGGGCTCCAATCGAGCGCGCCCCCGACCCCCGGTACCCGCATGTCGACCCGCGACGCGGTGACCGCGTCGTGCAGCGCCTCTTGGGCTTCGGGCAGCACCGAGCCGTCGGCGGCGCGGGTGTGGTCGATGGCGGCGAGCGCGAGCAGGACGCTGCGTTCGGGGTCGACGTCGAGGTTGGCGGTGGCGGCGGCCGCCAGCTCGCGGGCGGTGGCGACCCGGCCCTCGTGTTCGGCTGCGTCGCGTTGCTGTCGCGCGTCGTGGCGGCCCCAGAGAGCCAGAAGCCCGGCGAGAAGCGCGGCGACGAGGAAGATGGCGGTCGCGGCGAGTAGCCCACGCAATCGGCGGTTCTGGTGGGCATCCCGGCGGGCGCGCTCAGCCCGCGCCCGCGATTCGTCCGCAGCGTGGTCCACGGATGCCTCGATGAACGCACGCTCCAAGTCGGTCAGATCCGGCTGGGTGGCCTCCTCCCACTCCAACGCGGTGTCCAGTCGTGCCCCGCGGTAGAGCTCGCTCGCGGGGCGACCGAGCGACTCCCACCCATCGGCGGCGGTGCCGAGGTGGCGGAGGATGCGCTGGCCGGCAACGTCATCCTCGAGCCAGGACTGCAACCGCGGCCACGCCCGGGCCAGCGCCTCGTGGGCGAGCTCGAACGTGTCCGCTTCGGACGTGACCAGCCGGGAGCGCACCAGCAGCGCCACCACCCGCTCCCGGTCGGGGTCGCCCAGGAGGCTGCGGCTGGGCACTCGGCAGCGGACCGGGTCACCGTCCAGCGATGGCCCGACGAGCCGTAGCAGCACCGAGCGCAGCATCGCCCGCTGGTCCGGGGGGAGGCTGTCGTAGAGGCGATCGGCCGAGCGGGCCACGGCACCACGGATCCCGCCCGTGGCCCGGTATCCCTCGACCGTGAGCACGTGGCCGTCGCGTCGACGCCACGTCTCGGCCAGCGCGTGCGACAGCAGGGGCAGCGCGCCCGGCTCGCCCTCGGAGTCGCGCATCAGCAGGTCGACCAGGCCGTGCTCCAGGCGCAGGCCGGCCTGGTCGGCCGGCTCCTCGATCGCTTCTCGCAGCTCGTCGCCTGCCAGGGGGCGCACCAGGTGCAGGCCCTGCTCGGCGAGGCGGCTCAGCGCCGTGTCCGCGGCGAGGCCGGCAAGGTGGTCGGCCCGCACTGCGATCACCACCGGGGCGCGGTCGGTGGCGTAGGCGACGATCCGCTCACTGAACGACCGCACGGCCTCGATCGGTGTGTCGAGCGCGAACAGCTCCTCGAACTGGTCGACCACCAGAACCGGTGTGCCTTCGGTGGCCGCGACGGCGTTGGTGAGGGCCGCCTCGGGGTCGGCACCGGGCACGAAGACGACGGCCGCCCGTCCCCGGCGCTGCAGCGCGGGGACCAACCCGGCCCGCACCAGGGACGACTTCCCGCAACCGGATGGTCCGGCGACGACGAGCAGTGACGTCGAGCGCAGCCGCTCGAGGCAGGTAGCCACCTCGGCGTCACGGCCGAAGAAGCTGTCGGTGTCGCCGACGTCGTAGGGCGCAAGACCCTTGTACGGGCACGCATCGCTGACAGCCGGCGGCTCAGGGACGGCGTCGAGCGCAACGTCCTGGCGCAGGATCGCCGCTTCGAGCGCCACGAGCTCGGCGCCGGGGTCGATGCCGAGCTGATCGACCAGTGTCCGCCGGGCCAGCTCCAGTGACCGCAACGCGTCGGCCTGGCGACCGCAGCGGTACTGGGCCAGCGCCAGGATCGCCCAGCGCCGCTCGCGCAACGGCTCGTCGGCGACGAGGGTCTCGGCCCCCGCGGCGACCTCCCGGTGCTCTCCCGAGGCGAGGCGGGCGTCCGACATCTCCTCCTCGGCGGATCGGTGCAGCTCCTCGAGCCGGGCGGCTTCGCTGCGGCCCGGAGGCCAGGCGTCGAGGTCACCGAACGGAGTGCCGCGCCACAACGACAAGGCGCGGGCGAAGGTGGAAGTCGCCCGGTCGGGCTCGTCGGAGGCCGCAAGCAACCGACCGCGCTCGACGAGTTGCTCGAAGCGGTCGATGTCGACCTCGTCGTCGCTCAGCGACAGGCGGTAGCCGGTCGGGGCGACGGTCTCGATCGTCGACGGGCCGAGGACCTTGCGCAGCCGCGCGACACAGATCTGCACCTGCTTCGGCCACGACGGGGGTGGGCTCTCTCCCCACAACGCGTCGGCCAGCTGGTCCGGTGTGAGGACCTGTCCTCGCCGGACGGCCAGGGCGGCCAACGCCATCCGATCGCGAGGGCGCAGCGTCCCGCCACCGTCGACGACGACCGGCCCAAGGAGCTGGATGCCCACGCGGTGATTGTCTGCCCGCGGTCCGTAGTGGTCAACGGCACGGATACCGGACGGATACCAGCGGGCGCCCTGCACGGATACCGGACCGACGCATGGTGCCTCCAGCTTCTGCTTCTCGCCATGACCAGGAGGAACAGTGTCCGTCGCTTCGACCATCGCAGGCCTCGCCGGCAGCACGTCCGAGCCTCAACCGGTCGACGCGGGCCCGGCACGGGCACGGATCGTCGCCGTTGTCCTCGCCATGGGCGCCACCACCTCTGCCGCCTCCGGCATCGCGGCGAGTCGCAGTTCCTGGTGGGCGTGGCACCTGGTCGGCGGCCTGGGCGTCGCCGTCGCAACGATCGCTGTCGCCCTCGCCGTCTGCCTGCTCGTGCTGGCCCGCGGCGCGACCTGGGCGACCGTCGGCGCCCTGCTCACGGGCCTCGGTGGGCTCGCCTTCTACGGAAGCGTCGCCGCCGAGGCCGTGCCTGGCGCGTACGCCACCGAACCAGAGGCACTCTCTGCCCAGTCGGGCACGACCCTGCTCAGGGTCGTCGACGACCTAGAGCCCATCGGCGCTCTGCTGATCCTCGCCGTCGTGCTCCTCACCGTCGGCCCCCTGCTGCTCGCCGGGGCGCTGTGGCACGCCCGGTCGGTGCCCCGCTGGCTGCCGGTCGCGCTCGCTCTCACCAGCGTCGCCCGCTTCCCCCTCTCGGCCGGCGGCGTCGCCGACAGCGCCTTCGCGGCGACCCTCGCCGCCGTCGCCTGGTTCCTCTGGCACCACGCCACCAGTACGAACACCCCAAGGAGCAACCCATGAAGAGCTACCGACCCATCATCGTCGTCGTCGCCCTTGCGCTCGGCACCCTCGGCGCGTGCGGCGGCGGGGGCGACGACGATACGAAGGACACCGGGGCCGCACCCGCCACCACCGAGGCGAGCGGGACGGACGACGCCGTCGTCGACGAGATCCAGGGCCTCCTCGACGCTGAGATCGCGGAGCCCGGCCCCGCCTGGGACACCCCGTTCCCCACACCCCCGACCGGGGCCTCCGTCGCGGTGCGCATGCCCGGCCGAGATGACATCGTCCTGGCATCCGGCAAGAGCGTCGACGGCACCCCGTTCGATCCCGAAGCAGCCTTCAACATCGGCGCCGTGACGGAGAGCTTCGTCCAGACCGTCGCCTACCAGCTCATCGACGAAGGGGCGCTCGACCCGAACGCCACCGTCGACCAGTGGCTGCCCAAGCAACCCAACGCCGACCGCGTCACCATCCAGATGCTGCTCGACCACACCCACGGGTGGGCCGGCTTTGCCGACGCCTCCTACGGCCTGATGGCGGCCGACCCCAATCGACGTTGGACGCTCCCCGAGGTGCTGGCCTCGGTCGAGACCAACCCACCGGTCGCCAAGCCGGGCGGGCTCTCGATCGAGGGAGCTGGTGTGGCCGCGACCGCGCTCATCGCCATCGTCGAAGACGTCACGGGCAGCGCGCTGGCCGATCTCGTGGAGACCCGCATTGCGCAGCCCACCGGGCTCGACGACACGGCCATCAGCGACGGAACCGAGCCCGCCGGCTTCGAGGACGGCGTGCTGCCCTTCGAAGGCCGACGGCTCGACACGTCGCAGTACCCGCACACCTCGTACAACTCGTACTTCGCCGCCGCGTCGGCCAACTCCACCGTGCGCGACCTCCTCGACCTCCTCGACGTGTGGGCGAACGGCGACCTCTTCACCACCGATCGCGCCCCCGGGCCCGGCCGGTTCCTGGCCGACCGGACCAACGACATGGACGTCTACGGCTCCGGCGTCCCGTTCAACGGGTTCTGCCCCTGCGACGCCGACGGCGCCAACGTGTCCGTGATCGCCATCGGTCGGGTTCCCAACTCACCCTTCACCAACAACCACGTCCTCCACTACGCCGACGGTGTGTCCGTCGTCCTCCACTTCAACAGCGGTGAAGTGGCAGACCGTGCACCACTGCGCCAGCTCGCCGACGCCATCCACGAAGCGGCCGCCTCGTCGTGACCCCGGACCGGTACACACATCTGATGTGCGATGAGCGTGGCGGGCTCAGGACGGTCGTCTGGGGTGTGTGAGCCCGTGAGCGATCGCAGCGGCGACGGTGTCGACATAGCGAGCGAGCTGGTCGCCGGAGGGGTCGTAGCTGGGGTTGACCTCGGTCAGGACGATGGCGGCCAGCGTGGGCGCGGCGCACAGGGTGCCGAGCACGTCGCCGGCGGCGGCGAGCGGGATGCCGGTGCCGTAGTGGGGGAAGTTGGCCAGGGGCAGGTCACGGGAGTCGACGACATCGACGTCGAAGTGGACGACGAGGCTCGAGGTGTGCCGCTCGAGCGCGTCGACGGCTGAGCGTGCGCAACCGGCGGGGTCGGCCCGGACCTGGTGATCGGCGAAGCGGACCAGCGCCGGGTGGTCACGCAGGACCTCGGCAGAGAAGGTGTCGGGGTCGGTCTCGTCGTAGCCGATCAGCGCGAGCCGTTCGTCGGTCAGCATCGGCACGGCGGTACCGAGCCGGGCGAGGTCGGTGTCGGCCAAGCCGAGCAGGTGGGCGATGCCCATGGCGTCGAGCACGCCACTGCTCGTCGTGGCGGGGGTGGCGAGATCCGCGTCGCCGTCGAGGTACAGCAGCCCGGTGCCCGGATCGCGGCGTTGCGCCCCGGCGACCACGCCCACGGTGATGGTGCAGTCACCGCCCAGGATCAACGGCAGGGCGCCCTCGGCGAGGGTGTCCGCAACGGCGCCGGACACGGCCCGGGCGACGCGGAGCACCGTGGACAGGCTGCGGGCGGTCGACGCCATCTCGTCGGCGACGAAGACCTCGTGGAGGAGGTCACCGTGGTCCTCGACCTCGACGCCCTCGGTCCGGAGCCGCTCGACGAACCCGGCAGCCCGCAACGCCGCTGGCGCCTCGTCCTGGCCGGCATGATGCGTCCCCGCGCTGCTGGCCACCCCGATCAACCCAACCCGACGACTCGTCACGAGCCCATCTTCTCAGCCACCACGGCATCCCCACCCCTCACCATCCTGGAGCCCCACGCCTCGCGACTGCGCCCCCAGGCCGGCGCTGTTCAGCCTGGCTGGCTGCTCTCGGGGTCGTCGTCGTCGGCTTGGAGGACGCTGCGGAACCAGGCTTCGGTGGTCGAGACGTGGAGGAGCGCAGCGGCTTCGGCCAGTTGGGGGTCGCGGGCGCGCAGGGCGGACAGGATGGCGGCGTGCTCGGAGATGGTGCGCTCGGTCGCACCGGCTTCGACGATGCCGCGCCACGCTCGGCCCCGTGTGGTGCGGCTGGAGACGCCGGTGAGCATCGACGCGAGGGTCGCGTTGCCACTGGTGGCGCCGACCAGCTGATGGAACTCCTCGTCGAACTGCACCAGTTCGTCTTGGGAACCCGCCTCAGACATCCGATGTAAGCAGGCGTCGAGTTCGGCGAGAGTCGCATCGTCGATGCGGGTCGCCGCCATGCGGGTTGCAGCGGGCTCGAGGATCCGGCGGACCTCGATGAGCTCGAGGGTGAAGCCTCCCTGCAGGAGGTCTGCAGCCGCGCCGATGCCGGCCAGGAGGAGCTCTGGCCGGAGGCTGGTCACGAACGTGCCGTCACCTCTCCGGACGTCGAGCACCCGGGCTGTGACCAGGGCACGCACTGCTTCGCGGACAGTGCTGCGGCTCGTTCCCAGGGAGTCGGCGAGCTCGGCTTCGGGAGGCAGTCGTTGGCCGGGGAGCAGCTGTCCGGTGGCGATGAGGTGGCGGACCTGCTGGATCGCGGCTTCGGTCAATGGTGCGGCCATGTGCTCCACCCTCGCGTGATGGTCGACAAGGGGACTAGACATCAGATGTTTGAGGGCGTACCTTACGCCAAAGAGGTCACATCACGGCGGGGTGGGTGACCGTACAGGGGGGACGCCACCAATGAGGAACGTGGCCAGTGCAGGCGGTGAGGCGGTGCCGGAGACGGCTGAGGTCACGCCCGTCGCCGCCGACGAGGCCGCGGCGACGGGCCCGGCTGGTGCAGAGCACGACGGGTTGGTCCGGCACTACCTCCTGCTGCGCGTCGTGCTCGGCGTGATCCGCCTGGGCCCCGTCCTCATCCTGGCCGGCCTGATCATCGGCATGGCGTTGGCGTCCCCTGTCTTCCTGACGACAGGCAACATCGGCAACGTGCTCTCGCAGACGGCGGTGATCGCCGTGCTCGCGGTCGGCCAGCTGCTCGTCGTTCTGACCCGGGGCATCGACCTGTCGGTCGGTTCGACGCTGGCATTGGCGTCGGTCGTCGGCGCCATCGCCTTCGAGCATGGCCAGCAGGGCCCGGGGGTGATCGTCGTCATGCTGGCGACCGGAGCGGCCGTCGGCTTCGTCAACGGCGCCGTCTACGTGTGGGGTCGCCTGCCACATCCGTTCATCATCACGCTGGCCAGCTTGAGCATCGCCCGCGGTCTCGCCCTGCGGCTTTCCGGTGGGCAGCCCAAGCGGGGCATGCCCACCGCCGTCCGGAGCATCGGCAAGGACTCCATCGGCTGGCTCCCGCATTCGGCGTTCCTGGTCGCCGCCATCGCGGTGCTGGGGGCTGTGGTGCTGTCCCGCCTGGTCTGGGGTCGCTGGATCTATGCGACCGGCGGCAACCCCGAAGCGGCCCGCCGGACCGGCATCCCGGTCCGGCCGGTGCTCGTCTCCGTCTACGTGCTGTGCGGACTGCTGGCCGGAGTGGCCGCCATCATCACGTCGGGGCGGCTCAACGCGGGCTCGCCGACAGCAGGCAGCCTGGCCGAGCTCGACTCGATCGCCGCGGTGATCATCGGTGGCGCCAGCTTCCTCGGTGGCCGGGGCAACGTGGCCAACGCCCTGGTCGGCGCGGTCATGATCGGCGTGATCCGCAACGGGATGAACCTGCTGAACGTCGACGCCTTCCTGCAGCCCATCGTCATCGGCGTGGTCATCGTGCTGGCCGTCGAGGCCGACGTGCTCCGGGGTTGGCTCGAGAACCGTTTCCGGGTGCTCCAGGCGGCGCTGGCATGACCGCGGCACTGACCGTGCGCGGCGCCACCAAGCGGTTCGGCCCGGTGCTTGCGCTCGACGAGGTCGACCTCGAGGTGCAGCACGGTGAGGTGCTCGCTGTGCTCGGCGACAACGGTGCCGGCAAGTCGACGTTGATCAAGTGCATCAGCGGAGTGCACCGCCTCGACGCCGGCGAGATCGAGATCGACGGCTTGCCGGTGCACATCACCTCGCCGGCGGCCGCCCGCGCCCACGGCATCGAGACCGTGTACCAAGACCTCGCGCTGTTCGACAACCTCGAGCCGGCGGCGAACTTCTACGCCGGCCGTGAGGACGCCGGGCCCCGCTGGCTGCCCCGACCGCTGCGAGTGCTCCGCCGCCGGAGCATGGCCGACGCCACCGTCGAGCTGCTCGAACGCCTGCAGGTGTCCCTGCCCGACCATGCGGCCACCGTCGGCCTGATGTCCGGTGGGCAGCGCCAGGTGATCGCCGTCGCGCGCGCCGCCGTCTTCGCCTCGAAGGTGGTCATCCTCGACGAGCCGACCGCCGCCCTGGGCGTGCGCGAGTCGCGCCGCGTCCTCGACCTCATCCTCCGCCTCCGGGCGGAGGGTCACGCCGTGATCGTCATCTCCCACGCGATGGATCACGTGACCGAAGTGGCCGACCGGGCCGTCGTCATGCGACGGGGCCGCAAGGTCGGCGAGGAGATCCCCAG
>Ga0075431_100000436_pt1 | contig 34101 bp, 26 predicted proteins | sample RhiMetdeltSRZDD5_FD_75297 | JGI IMG/M metagenome (GOLD analysis project Ga0075431, IMG submission 75297) | Populus rhizosphere microbial communities from Tennessee, USA - Rhizosphere MetaG P. deltoides SRZDD5 | ecosystem: Host-associated > Plants > Roots > Rhizosphere > Soil | place: USA... | reverse complement strand
CCGTTGATCCGGGCTTCCTTTTCCTGAGCTATGCGACGTTACTCCCTGTTCGTTGATCTCAAGCCGTCCTTCCCCTTTGCGCCTCGTCGGCTTTCAAACGGGAAACGAAGTCCTCGACCGTCATGCGGCCCAGATCCTCTGCCCGTCGGGTGCGTACGGCTACCTGATGAGCTGCCACTTCCTTGTCGCCCACGACGACCTGGTAAGGCAGCTTTTGCAAACTATGTTCGCGAATTTTATAGGAAATTTTCTCGTTCCTCAAGTCGGCGGAGGCGCGAAAACCGGCTTTCCGGAGGGCTCCCGTGACGCTTCGTGCGTATTCGATCTGAGGCTCGGAGATGTTCATCACCACCGCCTGGACCGGGGCGAGCCAGACAGGCATCGCGCCAGCGTAGTTCTCGATCAGGATGCCGATGAAACGCTCCATCGAGCCGACGATCGCCCGATGCAGCATGACGGGCGGCTTGCGGGTGTTGTCCTCGTCGACGTACTCGGCCCCGAGCCGCCCCGGCATCATGAAATCGACCTGGATCGTACCGCATTGCCAGGGACGACCGATACTATCCTTCAGGTGGTATTCGATTTTCGGACCGTAAAAAGCGCCTTCACCAGGCAATTCCTGCCATTGCACGCCGCATTTTCGCAGCGCCTCGCGCAATGAGTTTTCGGCCTGGTCCCAGATTTCGTCGGTGCCCAGGCGTTTGTCCGGCCTCAGCGCGAGCTTCACAGTCACGTCGGTAAACCCGAAATCCGCGTAAACCTCCAGCGCCTTGCGGTGAAACGCTTCCACTTCGGATTCGATATGCGCCGGCGTGCAGAAGATGTGTCCGTCGTCCTGCGTAAACGCCCTCGCCCGCATGATCCCGTGGAGCGCGCCCGAAGGTTCGTTGCGGTGGCAGGAACCAAACTCGCCGTAGCGAAGCGGGAGATCGCGGTAACTGCGTAGTCCGCTGTTGAACACCTGCACATGCCCGGGGCAGTTCATGGGCTTCACCGCGTACTCCCGATTGTCCGACGCGGTAAAGAACATGTTCTCCCGGAAATTGTCCCAGTGGCCCGAGCGCTGCCACAGGGACACATCCAGGATCTGCGGGCAGCGCACTTCCTGGAAGCCGGTCTCGCGGTAGACGTTGCGCATGTACTGCTCGACCTGCTGCCACACCGTCCAGCCTTTCGGATGCCAGAACACCATACCCGGAGCTTCGTCCTGGATGTGGAAGAGATCGAGGGCGCGGCCGAGCTTCCGGTGGTCGCGCTTCTCGGCTTCTTCGAGGCGATGCAGGTACGCATCCTGTTCTTCTTTTCTCGCCCACGCGGTGCCGTAGATGCGCTGGAGCATCTCGTTCTTCGAGTCTCCGCGCCAGTACGCGCCCGCCACTTTCATGAGCTTGAAGACCCTGAGCTTGCCGGTGGAGGGCACGTGCGGGCCACGGCAGAGGTCGATGAAATCACCTTGCCTGTAGAGCGAAATCTGCTCACCTTGCGGGATCGAGGCGATGATTTCCGCCTTGTACCGCTCGCCCATGTCGCGGAAGAACTTGACCGCTTCGTCGCGCGGCATCACGGTGCGCTCGACTCTGATGTCTCGTTTCGATAGCTCCGCCATGCGCTTTTCGATTGCGGCAAGATCTTCCGGCGTGAATGGCCGCTTGTAGGAGAAGTCGTAGTAGAAGCCGTCTTCCACGACCGGCCCGATGGTCACCTGCGCATCGGGGAACAGCTCTTTCACGGCGTGCGCGAGCAGGTGCGCGCTGGAGTGCCGGATGACGTCGAGGCCGTCGGCGTCCTTATCCGTCACGATCGCAACGTCCGCGTCCGAATCCACGACGTACGCGGTATCGACGAGCTTGCCGTTCACCCGCCCGGCCAGCGCTGCTTTCGCGAGCCCGGGACCGATCGACGCAGCGATATCTGCCACGCTTACGGGGCGGTCGTAGGAACGGATGGAGCCGTCAGGAAGCTTTATCTGTGGCACGAAAACCTACAATGCGCCCGTCCGGGCGCTTTACCCTCTAGGCGCCTGGCGGCGCTACATAAACGAAAAACCACGATGCGCCCATCTGGGTGCTCTACCCTCTAGGCAGCTCGCGGCGCCGGGTCCATATAAACAAAAAAAGTGCGGCGGGCCGCACTTTTGGTATCTGGTAGGCGCGATTGGGATCGAACCAACGACCTCCACCATGTCAAGGTGGCGCTCTAACCAGCTGAGCTACGCGCCTGAAGGAGCGTCATTTTAGCGGAACAGCCCAGGAGCCACAAACAAATCAGCAGCTTGTTGCAGTAAGATCCACCGCCAGCGGCCGTAATCGATGAAGCGCCTCGCCATCGCCATTGGGGTCTTCGGCGCAGCCCTGGCGGCTGGCGCTCAGGCTCCGTTGAGCGAAATGGTATCGGTACCCGCAGGTCCCTTCAGGATGGGTACTACCGAAGGACCTGAAGACGAGCGGCCAGCCCACGAAGTAACCCTGACCGCTTACACGATCGATCGGTTTCCGGTTACCAACGCGCAGTTCTCGGAATATCTGAACACCCTCGGAGCGTCACTGCCACCCGGCCTTTACGACTCCGACGATCGGGACGCACGGATTCATCGTCGCGGCGAGCGCTGGACTGCGGATGCAGGCTACGCGAACCATCCGGTCGTCGAGGTCCCGTGGAGCGGAGCCGTGCAATACTGCGCCTGGCGCGGCAAACGTCTGCCGACCGAAGCCGAATGGGAAAAAGCCGCACGCGGAACGGACGCGCGTCGCTATCCGTGGGGTATGGACCTTCCGGACAGACGCAGGGCGCAATACGAGTCCGGGTACAACGCCACGGCAGCTGTGGATGGGTTTCCGGCCGGCGCAAGCCCGTATGGTGCCCGCGAGATGGCAGGCAACGCCTGGCAATGGGTATCGAGCGCTTATCGCCCTTATCCCTACCGAGCGGATGATGGTCGCGAAGATCCGAAGCCGGGGCCGGTGCGTGCCACGCGCGGCGGCGGACACGATTCACCTGCAAGCGAAATAACCACCACTCAGCGCGGCCGCAATCTCTCCCGCAATCCCGCCTCAGGACATCACAACATCGGCTTTCGCTGCGCGCGCTAGACCTAGCGCCGTACGGCGCTCATCACACCTTTGACATCACGCACGTAGCCGAGCACGCGCTGGAGCTGATCGAGGTTTTGAATCTCGAGCGTGAAGCGCATGCGCGCGAAGTTGATAGTCGTCTGAGTCGCCGTCGCCGTCACGTTGATGCGCTCGCGCGTAAGCACGTCCGAAATGTCCCGCAGCAATCCGGTCCGATCCAGCGCTTCGACCATGACGTCCACGGGGAACGTCGCGCCCGCGGCGAGGCCCCACTCCGCCGCGACGCGGCGCTCGGGATCCAGACGCTTGAGACTGGCGCATTGCGCTCGATGCACGCTCACCCCGCGACCTCGCGTGACGAAACCGACGATCGGCTCGGGCGGCGCGGGCTTGCAGCATTTCGCCGTCAACGTAAGGAGCTTGTCCACACCGACGATCAGCACGCTGCTGCGATTCTCCCCGCGTGACTTGCGCGAAACCGGCAATGCGGCCGGTGATTCGATCGGCGGCGGTGCCGGTCTCAGCAATTCCTGAAGGACCTTCGGTCCGATCGTGCCGCGCGCGATGTCGACGAGAAAATCGTTGAGCCGGGCGTATCCCCCGTCCTCGGCAAGCTTGTCGAGGTTGAGCGCTGTCATTCCGTGCCGCTGTAATTCCTTTTCGAGCAGCGTGCGGCCGTTCGCAACATCAGCCTCCAGGTTCTGCCGATTGAACCAGTGCCGAACTTTGGTACGGGCGGCCTGGCTTTTCAGAAACCCCAGTTCGGGATTCAGCCAGTCGCGGCTCGGGCCGCCCTGCTTCGCGGCCAGTATTTCCACCTGCTGCCCGTTCCTGAGCGGTGTATTGAGCGGAACGATCGCGCCGTCTACCTTGGCGCCACGACAGCGGTGACCGAGCTCCGTATGTACGTGATACGCGAAATCGACCGGCGTCGCGCCGTGCGGCAGATCGACCACGCGCCCCTGCGGCGTCAACACGTAAACCGTGTCCGCCAGGAGCTGCGTCTTGAACTGCTCCGCGAGCTCGCCGGCATCGCTCACTTCGTCTTTCCACTCCAGCACCTGACGCAGCCACGCGATCTTGTCGTCGAACGCGCGATCGTTGCGTGCGTTCTCCTTGTAGCGCCAGTGTGCGGCCACACCAAGCTCCGAATGCTGATGCATCTCCTGCGTGCGGATCTGCACTTCCACCGCTTTACCTTCCGGGCCGATCACCGCGGTATGCAGCGAGCGATAGCTGTTGCTTTTCGGTTTCGCGATGTAGTCGTCGAATTCTTTCGGAATCGGAGACCAGAGGTGGTGTACGAGTCCGAGCGCCGCGTAACAATCCTTGACGTCGTCGACGAGAACGCGCACGGCTCGCACATCGTGCAGCGCTTCGAGCCCGACGTTCTTGCGCTGCAGTTTTTTGTAGATGCTGTAGAGATGCTTCGACCGGCCCGTCACCTCTGCAACGATGCCGGCACGGGCAAGCTCGCCTTTGAGCAAAGCAATCAGCGCCTCGATGTAGCGCTCACGATCGAGCCGCTTCTCGTCGAGCGCGCGTGCGATGGTCTTGTACATGTCCGGCTCGAGGATGTGAAACGCCAGGTCCTCGAGCTCCCACTTGAGATGCCACACGCCGAGCCTGTTCGCGAGCGGGGCAAAAATGTCGCGCGTGAGGTCCGCCGCATTTCGGTTGAGAAAAGCGTTGCCGCTGCGCAACGCAAAACGCAGTACCTGCAGGTGGTCTGCAAGCTTGATCAACACAACCCGCACATCCTGGACCATGGCGAGCAGCATCTTGCGCAATGCTTCCAGCTGCGCAGCCTGCTGCTGCGGCTTGTGAGAAGGCTGCGCGCGCTGCGAAAGGGCGCCGATCTGCGCCATACGCACGACGCCTTCGCACAGCTCGCCGATGCCGGGACCGAATTTCTCGCGGATCACGCGAGCGGTGTCGCCGGAACCTTCGTATGCTGGGAAGAGCAGTGCCGCCGCAAGCGCATCGGAGTCGAGCTTGAGCTCGGAAAGCGTGTGCGCGACATCGAGCGCATGCGCGAGGAGCGGCTCACCACTTGCGAGCGTACGCCCCTGGTATAGCGGCTCGACGAACTCCAATGCCTGCTGGATGAGCTCGGGTTGGCGCCCGACCGACGACAGCAGCCGCGCGCGTACGCCGGCAAGCGCCTGTCCTTCAGGCTGCACCAACTGCAGATGTGACCGCGTGACCATGATTGCGACGATACACGATCGCACTCTGGCACGCACCGGCGAAACCTAAAAAACAACGATGCGCCCGTTCCGGGCGCTTTACCCTCTATGCGCCTCGCGGCGCTGCATATATAAAAACGAATGGTGCGGGTACTACCACGACCGACCGAGCTCCGCATCGAGCGCCCGCGCTTCCTGTTGCGGCGCCTCGAGCCAGTAGCGGCGGTACACTGAGCGATATCGATCGATCTTGATCGCGCCCTCCGGCGGGATGGCGATCAGCACGGCGCCATCGCTGTCCGTGCGATACAGCGTGGAGCCGAGCTGCCGGTATCGTTCCACGACCGCGGCGTGGGGATGCCCGAAGCGGTTGCGGTATCCCACTGGAAAAATCACCACACCCGGACGTACGGCATCGACGAAAGCCTGCGTCGACGACGTGTTGCTGCCCTGATGCGGTGCAACCAGCACGTCGGCAGCGAGTGGGGCTCTGTCCGCGAGCAATGCCTCTTCGGCGCGACGTTCGATATCGCCGGTCACGAGCACTGCCCCTCCGGCCGCCGTAATCCTCAAGACGCAACTGCGGTCGTTATCCTTGATGGTGCGCCCGTAGCTCGCGGCACTCGGATGCAACACGTCGAAACGTACCCCGTCCCATTCCCAGCTTTGTCCCGTGTAGCAGCGGAATGAGCGTTCCGCAAAGAGCGGCAGCGGATCCATCTCGGGTAGCGAAGTCGCAAGCCATGCGACCGGTAGGGCCTGCAACACGGAAATCGCGCCTCCCGTGTGGTCGATGTCGTCATGGCTCACGATCATGCCGTCGAGTTGCCGTATACCCGCAGCACGCAAATATGGCGTGATGATGCGATTGCCGCTGTCGGCAGTCGGACCGAACGCAGGTCCGGTGTCGTAAAGAAGCGCATGCCGGGCAGTGCGCGCAACCACAGCCAGGCCATGCCCGACGTCGAGAATGGCGAGCCGTACTTCGCCCCAATGCAGCGGCGGCGGAAGCGCGAAGTACAGCGGCAATGACGCAACCGCGCCGAGCCAGCGCCCCGGCACGCCTCTCGGCATCATCAGCCACACAGTGCCCGCGACGGCGACAGCGACAGCCCATCGAGTCGGTGCGTGCTGCTCCCAGATCGCGTGGGGCAGCGCGCTCATCCATTCGAGCATGTACATGCAACATGCCATCGCGAAATGCGCGAGAAGCAGCACCGCGTCGAAGGGCAACAGCATGCCAAGCAGCGCGAGAGGAGCCACGACGAGGCTCACGAGCGGGATTGCGAAAGCGTTCGCGAGCGGCGAAATCAGCGATACCTGCTGGAACAGCGCGAGAAGCAGCGGCAGCAGAGCGATCGTGACGGCCGCCTGCGTGCGCACCCAGCCGGTCAACCATCCGGGGTTCGATACCCGGTTCACCGTCACGAAGAAAATCGCAGCCACCGCGCCGAACGACAGCCAGAATCCGGCAGACGTAACAGCCCATGGATCGAGCAGGAGAACGACGAGCAGCGCCACCGCAAGCACGGCCGACACCGAAGTACCGGTGCCGATCCAGAGCGCTATGGCGACGACGGTCACCATGTACAGCGTGCGCTGAGCCGGGACCGCGAAGCCCGCCAGGAGCGTGTATATGAGGGCCGCTGCAAGTCCGGCAGCCGCGGCCGCTTTGACGGCCGGCAATGTCAATGAAAGCCGCGCACTGCGACGCCAGACGACGAGCATGAGCGCGTAACCCAGGCCGGCGACCATCGTCACGTGCAAGCCGGAAATGCTCATGAGGTGGTTTACGCCCGTGCGCGCGAATGTTTGCCACTGCTCGGGCGGAATGGCACGCTGGTCTCCGATCGCGAGCGCCGCAACCACGCCGGCGAAGGGACGAGCCGCGAGTGCCTCGAGTATGCGCGCGCGCAATCGTTCGCGTGCCGCTTCGATCCAGTAGGTCGGCCGATGCACGATGGGCGTCAGCCGCTCCGGCGCGCTGCGCGGCCGTACGTAGCCGGTCGCGCGTATTCCACGCTCGAGTAGCCACGCCTCGTAATCGAAGCCATGGGGATTCGCAGTGCCGTGCGGTCGCTTGAGCCGAACGACGAAACGCCAGCGCTCGCCCGCGTGCGCTTCGGGAAGGGCAAGCTCGTGGCCCCACCACGACAGCACGATGTGTCGCGGTACGCCTGCGCCCTGCGTCAACACACGTTCGACATCGAGCTCGAACCGAATACTTCGCTCGGAGGCCTGCGGCAAGCTCGCGATAACGCCGATCAACTCGATATCGCGTCCTTCCCATTCTGCAGGCAAGGCATCGGCAAGACGTACGTGGGCCACGCTCGCCGCCCACATGAAACCGGCCATAAGCGCGGCGCCTGCGAGAAGTGCCTTACCGACGTAACGCAACGTCTGCGCACGTGCGCGCGACAGCGCCAGTGCCGGCACGATCGCAAGCAATGCCCACGCGTAGCGCAGATCAGGCAATTTCGCCTGCTGCTGCAGCAGCCATACGCCAAAAGCGAAAAACACGATCTTGTGGCGCATGGGCCCTCGCGGTCGGTCGTTTTCCTAACGCACGAACCGCATTGCGGGCAGACAGTTTGGCTACAATAGGTTCAACAATTTTTTTGTGCAGCCGATGCCCCGGAAGCTACTTCGCAAGTTTCTGCCGAGCCACGACAGCGTCAAACGAAATCGGTACATCGCGCGGCTCGGCCCCTGGCTGCAGCATCACAATCTCTGGCATTTTCACCGCCGTTCTGTCGCGGGCGGCGTGGCCGTCGGCATGTTCGCGGGGCTCATTCCGGGCAGCAATCCGGTGCAGTTCATCGCCGCCTCGCTGCTCGCGGTGGGCTTCAAGGTCAATCTGCCGATTGCGGTTGCCGTGACGCTCTACTCGAATCCGTTCACGATCGTTCCGCTCTATTACGTCGCATTCAAGCTGGGCGAGCTCGTCTTCTGGCGTGGCAATGGCGAGCTTCCCGACATGGCCCTCGCACTCGAAGGCAAAGGCTTTCGCGAATGGATTCCGGCAGCGCTCGACTGGATCACAAGCGTCGGCAAGCCATTGCTCGTCGGTCTGCCTTTGCTTGCGCTGATTCTTGCCGCGAGTGCTTACGTTCTCGTCGATACCGCCTGGCGGCTCCAGGTGAGACTCGAATGGCGCCGTCGCCAGACCAGGCGAGCCAAGGCGGCGCGATGAGCACACCGCATTATTGGGACGAAGCCAGACGCGAGCTTGCCGCACGCGATCCGGTGCTCTCGAAGCTTGCGACCCGCTATCCAGGCCTTGCGATGGGCAGCCGCGGCGATGCGTTCTCTACGCTCGCCCGCGCGATCGTCGGCCAGCAAATATCCGTCAAAGCGGCGCAAAGCGTCTGGGATAGACTCGTCACGGAACTAGCCGAGATGAAACCGGACCGACTTGGCGATGCCGACGTCGCGAGATTGCGCACGTGCGGACTTTCGGGACAAAAAGCGGTCTACCTGCTCGATCTTGCGCAGCGCTTCAGCTCCGGTGCGCTCGACCCCGGGCGCTGGAGCGGGCTCGACGACGAAGCGTTGATCGCGGAGTTGACTCAGGTAAAAGGGATCGGACGCTGGACGGCGGAGATGTTCCTGATTTTCTACATGGCGCGTCCCGACGTGCTGCCGCTCGACGACATCGGCCTGCAACGCGCCATGAGTCTTCATTACAACACCGGCCGGCCCCTTTCCAAGCTCAAGATGCGGCGTATCGGCAACGGCTGGGCACCGTGGCGATCGGTCGCCACGTGGTATCTCTGGCGCAGTCTCGATCCGCTGCCGGTCGGGACCTAGCCGCCCATTGGAGCATAGTAATCAGCTGATCCTCATTGGCGCCGCGCTTGTCGCGGCGAGCGTGATCGTGAGCGCGTTCGTCTCGCGCTTCGGCACGCCTTTGCTGCTCGTGTTCCTCATCCTCGGGATGCTTGCCGGTGAAGACGGGCCAGGCGGAATTCCATTCAACGATGTGCAGCTCACCTATCTCATCGGCTCGGTAGCGCTCGGCATCATTCTCTTCGACGGCGGCATGCGGACCCATGCGCGTACCGTGAGGGTGGGTATCGGGCCTGGCATCGTGCTCGCGACGGCCGGTGTCGCCATTACCGCCGGGCTCATCGCGTTGTTCGCGATGTGGATATTCGGTTTCACATGGCTGCAGGGCCTGCTTCTCGGCGCAATCGTCGGTTCGACGGATGCCGCTGCAGTATTCTCCGTCTTGAGCGCGAGAGGTCTCGCGATCAAGCGGCGCGTCAGTGCAACGCTCGAAATCGAGTCGGGCTGTAACGATCCGATGGCGGTTTTTCTCACCATCGTTCTCGTGCAAGCGCTCGCGGCGGGGAAGACAGGTCTCGACTGGAGTATTGCCGGCCGACTCCTTGCGGAATTCAGCATCGGAGGCCTCGCCGGCCTTGCCGGCGGCTATGCCATGGTGTGGATCATCAACCGCCTCGAGCTCGCGCCCGCGCTTTATCCACTGCTTGCGTCGTCGCTTGCGCTGCTTGTTTTCGGCGCCACGCTTGTGATCGGTGGCAGCGGCTTTCTCGCGATTTACGTGGCGGGACTCGTCATGGGCAACCGGCAGGTGCACTCGGCGCAAAATATCCTGCGCGTGCACGACGGCCTCGCATGGCTGGCGCAAATCGGCATGTTCCTCGTGCTCGGTCTGCTCGCCACGCCCCACGATTTGCTTCCTGTGGCGTATCCGGCGCTGCTGCTCGCCCTCGCGCTCATGCTGATCGCGCGTCCTGCCGCGGTCGTGTTATGTCTCGTGCCCTTTGGCTTCCCGTGGCGCGAGCAGGCTTTCATCTCGTGGATGGGTCTGCGCGGTGCGGTCCCGATCATTCTCGGCGTCTTCCCGCTCGTCGCCGGGCTGCCGAACGCGTGGATCTATTTCAACGTGGCGTTCTTCGTGGTGCTCGTCTCGCTTTTCGTCCAGGGGTGGACCGTCGCGCCCGCCGCGCGGCTGCTGAACCTCGAAGTCCCTCCCGCATCGGTGCCGGCAGGCCGCTTCGACCTCGGCGATGCAGGACGCTGGGATCTCGAGCTGCTGCGCTACGATCTCGCGGACGACAGCCCCGTCGTCGGCACCCCTCTATCCGAGCTCGCACTCCCGGAGGAAACCGCTCTTTCGGGGATACTCCGCGGCAATCGTGTGGAACCGCCGCAGCGCGTGGGCGCGCTGCAGCCGGGCGATGGCGTGTACGTGATCGCCGCGTCGGCGCACGTCGATGTGCTGAATCGCTTGTTCATAGCACCGCACCATCCCGATCGCCTCGAAGAGCACCGGTTCTTCGGCGACCTGGTGCTCGATGGAGACGCGAGTGTTTCCGACATCGCGCAGTTCTACGGCATCGAGTTTCCCGCCGGTGCCGAAGGGCTCACGCTCGGAAGCTATCTCGTGCGCGTGTTCCGCAAGCGTCCCGTCGTCGGCGATCGTATCAAGGCAGGGCGAGTGGAGTTCGTCGTACGCGATGTAGTGGATGGACGCGTCTCGCGCGTCGGTCTCAAGCTCCGCTGAGCCGTGACCCATCACGAATTCGTGGAAGCGTACCGCACAGGCTCGATCCGTGTACACATCGATCACGCCACCGCTGCGCGTTACATGAGCGCCCGTCTTCTCCTTCCGCTGGTAATACTCCCCGTGCTCGGGATTGGCGTCGCCCTCGCGCTCGTCGGCTGGATCTGGACAGGCCTGGCGCTCATTGGCGCAGCCACAATCGCACCCATGCTCATCAAACGAACGGCGCCTCATTTCATCATCACCCAGGCGCTGCAGGATCGGCAGTTCTACGACGAGGTTGCGTCGACCGGGCTCATCGAGATCGTGCCGACACCCGGGACCATACACTAGGCCGGGTGTAGGACTCCGTCGACGAGCTTCATCACGCGGTTCGCGCGCGCTGCGAGATCGTAGTCGTGTGTCACGATGACGAAACTCGTGTCGAGCGAGCGATTGAGCTCGAGCATGAGCTCGAAAACATGCTCGGCTGTGTGGCGATCGAGATTGCCCGTCGGTTCGTCCGCAAGCACGCACACCGGCCGTGTCACGAGCGCTCGGGCAAGTGCGGCGCGCTGGCGCTCACCGCCCGAGAGCTCGCCAGGCGTATGCGTAAGACGATGAGATAAGCCCACCTGCTCCAGGATCTCCGAGGCGGTCTTGTAGGCCTGCGCCTTGGGCTCGCGCCTGATAAGGAGCGGCATCGCAACGTTTTCGGCGGCGCTGAATTCCGGAAGCAGGTGATGGAACTGATAGACGAAGCCGAGTGCCCGATTGCGCGTCTCGCCGCGTTCCGCTTCGCTCTGTGTCCTCAGGTCCTTGCCGAGCACACGGACTTCGCCTTCAGTGGGCACATCCAGTCCGCCGAGCAGGTGAAGAAGCGTGCTTTTTCCCGAGCCGGACGCGCCGACGATCGCAACACGCTCGCCCGGGAACACATCCAGGTCGACCCCCATGAGCACGGGAACTGCGACTTTGCCCTGCCCGTAAACCTTGTGCAGATTGCGGCACGAGAGCACCGGCTCCCCGTCAGGGTGCGGGCTATTCATATCGAAGCGCCTCGGCAGGGTTCACTTTCGACGCGCGCCAGCTCGGATAGATCGTCGCGAGTAAAGAGAGCAGGAAAGAAACCACGGCGGTGGAGACGACGTCGCTGTAGCGCAGCTCCGTGGGGAGGTCGGCGATCTGGTAGACGTCCTGAGGCAGGAACTTGAAGCCGAAAAGGCGCTCGACGAACGCGACGATCACATCGACGTTGAGGGCGCCGAGAATGCCGAAGACGGTGCCGAACACGACGCCGATGACACCGATGACCGTGCCCTGGATCATGAACACACGCAGCACGCCGCCCGGTGATGCGCCGAGCGTGCGCAGAATCGCGATGTCGGCATTCTTTTCCTTGACTACCATGAAGAGGCTGGAGACGAGATTGAACGCGGCGATCGCGATAATGAAGAAAAGGAGCAGCGACATCATTCGTTTTTCGAGATCCACGGCGCGGAAATACGTCGCGTTGAGACGCGACCAGTCCACCACGATGACACTCGGCGGCATTGAGGCTGCAAGCTCTCGCGCGACCTCTCTCGCCCTGAAAAGATCGTCGAGCTTCAGCCGCACACCCGTGACCTGGTCACCCAGCAGATAAACCCGCTGTGCGTCCTGCATGTGTACGAGCGCGAGCGTCGAATCGATTTCGTAATGACCGACGTTGAAAGTGCCGACCACGGTGAACTGGCGCAGACGCGGAATGACGCCGGCCGGCGTAACCTGACCCTGGGGCGCGACGAGTATGATGCGATCGCCGCGCGTAACACCCAGCGCGCGCGCGAGCGGCTCGCCGAGGATGATGTTGTATTCACCCGGCTTCAGCATATCGAGCGCGCCCTGCCGCATGTTGCGCCCGAGATCGGAAACCACACTTTCGAGATCGGGCAGAACGCCGCGCAGGTAAGCGCCGCGCACGAGACCGCCGCTCGTGAGAAGCCCCTGGGCCGCGACATACGGCGCCGCCGCTTTCACTTCCGGGTGTCTCACCGCTAGCCGCGCGACTTGTTCCCAGTTATCCATCGTGTCCGTCACGCCCTGAACCTGGATGTGCGCGACCGCGCTCAGCATGCGCGTGCGCACTTCGCGCTGGAAACCGTTGAAGACGGAAAGGACCGTGATGAGCACCGTCATGCCGAGCGCGATGCCGATAATCGATATCAGCGATATCACGGAAATGAAACGCGTGCGCTGACGGGACCGCGTATAGCGCAGCCCGATGAACAGCTCGTAAGAATTCACTGGCTGCCGGGATGGGGAAAGGCCAGAGTTTGCCACAAAGCTGCTACACTGCGCCGCGGCCCCGATGCAATGCACGCTGCTCATACCTCGCCTGTTCTGGCCGCAAGACACCGCGGAGGCGGTCATGAGCGGCCTGCGCTTACCGGCTCTCACGACGCTTTTGGCTCGTGCACGCGCCGAGCGCTTCCCTGCCGTTCCTTACGAAGGCTGGTTGTGCCAGGCGTTTCAGGTCGAGCGTCAGCATGACTGGCCCGTCGCACCGTTCACGCTCGCGATCGACGGCGGCGAGATCGCGGATTCATATTGGCTGCGGGCCGACCCGGCGCACCTGAAGATCGGCCGCGATCGGCTGGTGATGATCGAGAGCGCGCTCTTTGACTTGCGCGCGGACGAGGCCCAGGCGATGGTCTCATCGCTCAATACCCATTTCGCCGGCCGGGAGCTCGCGTTTTTCGCGCCGGCGCCCAAGCGCTGGTACGCGAAAGTTCCGCGCACACCCGAGCTCGTTACATTCTGCGCGAGCGAAGTCGCCGGACGCGACGTCCAAAGCTTTTTGCCGACCGGACGCGATGCGCTGCAATGGCACGGTATCTTCAACGAAGTCCAGATGCTGCTGTATGCACACGCGGCGAACGCCGATCGTGAAGAACGCGGCGAGCCGATTGTGAACAGCGTGTGGCTCTGGGGCGGCGGCGTGCAGGCGCAGATACATGGCCGCCCATACGATCGCGTATGGAGCAACGACGCGCTCGCCGTGGCGCTCGCGGTAACTGCGGACGTCCCCGGCACTGGATGTCCGGCAGATGCGGCCTCGTGGTTGAGCACGCCGGACGCGCAAGCTGCCGCAGGCTCGCACCTCGTCGTGCTCGACGAGCTTGCTGCGGCGAGCGCTCATCAGGATGCTGTGACATGGCGTGAACGCATCGAGTCTCTCGAAACGCGCTGGTTCGCACCACTTCTTGACGCACTGCGTGAAGGCCGCGTCACCAGCATCTCAATGGTTGTACCGGGCGAAGCGAATTGCTGGCGCTTCGAGTTGGCGCGACGGGACTTGCTCAAGTTCTGGCGGCGCGCGACTCCATGGTCGCAATACGCGTGAACCCGGCGCCTGTCATCGTTGCCCGCCACGCCGAGCCCGAAGTGCTCACCCGCCTCGTCGGAGCGGGCTTCGATCCGTTGCTCGCGCGAATCTATGCCGGGCGCGGTGTCGAAAGCGCGACGGAGCTCGATGACGCCTTCGAGCGCCTGCATGGCCTCGATGGGATGCTCAACCTGCGCCAGATGGCGCGACTTCTCGCTGACGCGATCGTTGCGCACGCCCGCATGCTGGTGGTGGCGGATTACGACGCCGACGGTGCAACGGCCTGTGCGGTCGCGATCCGCGCATTGCGAGCTTTCGGCGCTGACGTTTCCTACCTGGTGCCGAACCGGTTCGAGTACGGCTACGGGCTCACGCCAGAGATCGTACGCGTCGCGTGGGAAAAGCATCGGCCCGACGTCCTGATCACCGTGGATCAGGGGATTGCGAGCATCGAGGGTGTCGCCGAGGCAAATCGGCTCGGCGTACGCGTGCTCGTCACCGACCACCACCTCCCCGCTGAGACGCTTCCGGAAGCGTGGTGCATCGTCAACCCGAATCAGGCCGGGTGTGCGTTCGCAAGCAAACACCTCGCCGGCGTCGGCGTAATCTTCTACGTGATGCTCGCGCTACGCGCCGAGCTACGCGAGCGACGCGTGCTCCAGCATGAGCCGTCCATGGCTGCTCTCCTCGATCTCGTCGCGCTCGGCACGGTGGCAGACGTCGTGCGACTGGATGCGAACAACCGTGTTCTGGTGCAGCAGGGCTTGAAACGCATCCGGGCGGGCCGCATGCAACCGGGGATCGCGGCGCTTTTCGAAGCCGCCGCCCGGGATCTGTCGCGCGCGTGCGCGCGCGACCTCGGGTTCGTCGTGGCACCCCGCCTGAACGCCGCCGGACGACTGGCGGACATGAGCGTCGGCATCGAATGCCTGGTGACGGATAGCCCTTCACGCGCTGCGGAGCTCGCACGCATGCTCGACGCGCTCAATCGCGAACGCCGCGAGATCGAAGCACGGATGCACGAAGACGCGCTCGCGGTGCTCGAGCACGATCCGCGCGAATCGTACACCCTCAGCGTGTTCGATTCGGAGTGGCATCAGGGCGTGATCGGAATCCTCGCCTCCCGCTTGAAAGAGCGCTTTCATCGACCGGTCATCGCGTTCGCGCGCGGCGATGCCGGGGAGCTGAAAGGATCGGGACGTTCGATTCAGGCCCTGCACTTGCGCGATGCGCTCGACCTGATCGCCAAGCGTCACCCTGGGCTGCTGCTCAAGTTCGGCGGTCACGCCGCCGCGGCGGGGCTGACGGTGCGCGAACGCGACTTCCCGCTCTTTCAGGGCGCTTTCGAGGAGACGGTGCGATCGCTGCTCACCGCTGCCGATCTCGAGCTCCAGCTGGAGACGGACGGCTCGCTCGAAGGCAACGACCTTACGTTCGATCTCGCTCGTGCGCTTTCCGAGCACGTGTGGGGCCAGGGTTTTCCCGAGCCGCGGTTTCTGGATGAGTTCGATGTCGTCGATCAACGTACGGTGGGCGGCGAACACCTGAAGCTCAAGCTGCGTCGCGCCGGTCGGCCTTACGAGGCAATGCTTTTCGGTAACACGCAGGCGCTGCCCGGCCGTATCGAAGCGCTGTATAGCGTGGGCCTGAATGCGTTCACCGGCACGTTCGCGATCCAGCTGACGATCCACCACTGGCATGCGCCGGCGGATCGCCATTCTCATGTAAACCAGAATCCATTTTGAACATGGATCCCGGATCGCGTCCGGGATGACGTTCCGCCCGACGGGCCGCCACGCTCTGCCGTTATAATCAGTACTTTTCGAAAAGCGCCATGGAAGCCGAGCACATCAACCTCATCGCAAAGCGGCTCACCGATGTCGAGAGCCGCGCCGCCGAGCTGCGGAGGTATCTTTGACTTCGATCAGAAGAAGATTCGACTGAGCGAGGTCGCCCGGCTTACGGAAGACCCGGATTTCTGGAACGATCCGCAGCGCGCCCAGGACCTCGGCAAGGAACGCAAAGCGCTGGAAGCCGTCGTGCACACGCTCGAGCACCTGTCCGATGGTTTGCGCGATGCAAAAGAGCTTTTCCAGATCGCGCGTGAGGAAAATGACGATGCGACGCTGAAGAGCGTCGATGAGGACGCATCGGGCCTCGAGCAGGCGGTCGAAGACCTCGAATTTCGCCGGATGTTTTCCAATCCGGCCGACCCGAACAACTGCTTCGTCGACATCCAGGCGGGATCCGGCGGCACCGAAGCACAGGACTGGGCCGCCATCCTCGAACGCATGTACCTGAGATACTGCGAGCGCAAAGGCTTCAAGGCCGCAGTGCTGGAGGAGTCGCCCGGTGAGGTGGCCGGGATCAAAAGCGCGACGTTCAAAGTGACCGGCGAGTATGCCTACGGCCATCTTCGCAGCGAGTCCGGCGTCCACCGGCTCGTGCGCAAATCGCCGTTCGATGCCAATAACCGCCGGCATACGTCCTTCGCGAGCGTGTTCGTCTATCCGGAAGTCGACGACACCATCGAAGTCGAAGTGAATCCCGCCGATCTCCGGGTCGATACATACCGTGCCTCCGGTGCGGGAGGACAGCACGTCAACAAAACCGACTCGGCGGTGCGCATCACGCACCTCCCGACGGGCATCGTCGTGCAGTGTCAGAACGACCGGTCGCAGCACCGCAACCGGGCCGAAGCCATGGCGCTGCTGAAGTCCAGGCTCTACGAGCTCGAGCTCCGCAAGCGCAACGAAGAGAAGCAGGCGCTCGAGGATTCGAAAACAGACATCGGATGGGGGCACCAGATTCGCTCGTACGTGCTCGACCAGTCACGCATCAAGGATCTGCGCACCAACGTCGAGATCGGGAACACGCAGGCCGTGCTCGACGGGGATCTCGATCCGTTTATTTCGGCGACTCTCAAACAAGGCGTCTGACGGGAAGGCGTAACGCATGAATCGGGATTCCGCACACGCCCCCGGGGGCGACGGTGAAGACACGCGGGACGGCACGGACGCCGCGCTCGATACGAATCAGATCATCGCCGAGCGGCGCGAGAAGCTGAAAGCGCTGCGAGCGTCAGGTAACGCTTATCCGAACGACTTCGTCCGGCACGATCTCGCCGCCGACGTGACGCAGAAATATGGGAGCGCGGATCGGGACAGTCTGCAGTCGGCTGCAGCCGCGGCGACAGTCGCCGGCCGCATCATGCTGAAGCGCGTCATGGGCAAGGCAAGCTTCGCGACGATTCGCGACATGTCGGGCGAGATCCAGATCTACGTCACGGACGGCGACACCGGCAGAGCCGAGCACGAGGCCTTCAAGCACTGGGATCTCGGCGATTTCGTCGGCGTCGAAGGCGCGCTTTTCAAGACGAAGACCGGCGAGCTGACGGTACGGGCGCGAAAAGTACATCTGCTCTCGAAGGCGCTGCGGCCGCTGCCCGACAAATTTCACGGCCTCGCCGACCAGGAGCTGCGGTATCGGCAGCGCTACGTCGACCTCATCATCAACGACGAGACGCGCGAGACGTTTCTCAAGCGCACACGCATCATCCAGGCGCTGCGGGAGTTCTTCGTGAAGCGCGGCTATCTGGAAGTCGAAACGCCGATGATGCAGCCAATACCGGGCGGCGCGGCGGCGCGCCCGTTCGTCACGCATCACAACGCGCTCGATATCGATCTTTACCTGCGCATCGCGCCCGAGCTCTATCTCAAGCGCCTCGTCGTGGGCGGTTTCGAGAAAGTCTTCGAGCTGAATCGCAACTTCCGTAACGAAGGGATTTCCACACGGCACAATCCCGAGTTCACGATGGTCGAGTTCTATACCGCGTACACGGATTACCGGTACCTCATGGATTTCATCGAGCAGTTGCTTGGCGAGGTCGCGCAGCAGGCGGTGGGGACGAAGACGGTGACGTATCAGGGTAAGTCGATCGATTTGTCCAGACCATACGACCGGCTGACGATCACCGGCGCCATCAGGAAATATCATCCCGAATACGACGGCGCGCTGCTCGGCGACCGGGATGCGCTCGTCTCCAGGCTGAAAGCGCTCGGCGCGAGCTACAAGCCTTCCGACGGCCTCGGAGGGCTGCAACTCTCCTTCTTCGAGCACACCACCGAGCAGCTGCTCATCCAGCCTACGTACATTCTCGACTATCCCGCCGAGGTTTCGCCGCTCGCGCGACGGAGCGACACGGACCCGGAGATCACCGAGCGCTTCGAGCTCTATATCGCCGGCCGGGAAATCGCGAACGGCTTTTCCGAGTTGAACGACCCGGAAGATCAGGCCGCGCGTTTCATGGATCAGGTCCGCCAGAAAGAAGCCGGCGACGCGGAGGCGATGCACTACGATGCGGATTACATTCGTGCGCTCGAGTACGGGCTGCCGCCGACGGCCGGCGCCGGGATCGGTGTCGACCGGCTCGTGATGCTGCTCACGGACAGCTCTTCGATACGCGATGTCATCCTGTTTCCGCACATGCGGCCTGAACAGCCGTAAGCCATAGGCCGGACGTGACGGAGGATCACGTGCAGCAGCCGATCTGGCAGCCATCGCCGGAGCGCATCGAGCAGGCGAACCTGACGCGCTTCATGCGCGTCGTCCGTGAAGAGCACGGTATCGAAGCGGCAGACTACCGCGGGCTGTACGACTGGTCGATTGCCCATCCGGAGCGGTTCTGGACAACGCTATGGGCGTACGCCGGCGTTGTCGGCGACCGGGGCGGCGATGAAGTCCTAATCGACTCGCATCGCATGCCGGGCGCGAAATGGTTTCCCCACGCCCGCCTCAACTTTGCCGAAAACCTCCTGCGCAGGCGCGACAGTGGAGTCGCGCTCGTTTTCCGCGGCGAAGATCGCGTCCGGAGCGTGTACACGTACGCGGAGCTTCATGACGCAGTCAGCCGCACCGCGCAGGCGCTGAGGGCGGCGGGTGTCGTCGCCGGCGACCGTGTTGCAGGCTACCTGCCGAACATGCCTGCCGCCGTGATCGCCATGCTCGCGGCGACGAGCGTCGGCGCAATCTGGTCTTCGTGCTCACCCGATTTCGGGGTGCATGGCGTCCTCGACCGCTTCGGCCAGATCGAGCCGAGAATACTTTTTGCTGCGGACGGTTATTTCTACGGCGGCAAGACGATCGACCTATTGCCGCGTCTCCGCGAGCTCGCTGAGCGGCTGCCGAGTGTCGAGCGTCTGGTGGTCGTTCCATATACGCAGCCCCGGCCGGACCTGACGAGCGTGCCGCGCGGCGCATTGTTCGATGCATTCACTGCGGATTTCGAAGCTGCGGACATCGCGTTCGAGCGCCTGCCTTTCGATCACCCGCTTTACATCCTCTACTCGTCGGGTACGACCGGCGTGCCGAAATGTATCGTTCACGGTGCAGGCGGCACGCTGCTGCAGCACCTGAAGGAGCACCGGCTCCACGTCGACGTGAAGCCCGGCGAGCGTCTGTTCTACTTCACGACATGCGGCTGGATGATGTGGAACTGGCTCGTGTCGGGGCTCGCATCCGAGGCGACGCTGATGCTCTACGACGGTTCGCCTTTCGCAGCCGACAACCGCATCCTTTTCGATTACGCACAGGACGAGAAGATCACCATTTTCGGCACGTCCGCGAAATACATCGACGCCTGCACGAAGCTCGCTCTGGAGCCCATCGAAACGCACGACCTCACGTCTGTAAAAAGCTTCCTGTCCACCGGATCACCGCTGGTTCCGGAAGGGTTCGACTACATCTACCAGCACGTGAAACGGGATGTTCAGCTCGCCTCGATTTCAGGCGGAACGGACATCATCTCCTGCTTCGCGCTGGGGAACGCGATCGGTCCCGTGTGGCGCGGCGAGCTCCAGTGCCGCGGGCTTGCGATGGCAGTCGAGGTATACGACGACGACGGCCGCCCCGTACGCCGCCAGAAAGGCGAGCTCGTTTGCACCGCGCCTTTTCCTTCGATGCCGGTCGGGTTCTGGAACGATCCCGACGGTGCCAAATACCGCGCCGCCTATTTCGAGCGGTTCCCGGGGGTGTGGTGGCACGGCGATTACGTGGAGCTCACGTCGCATGACGGGCTCATCATCTACGGCCGTTCGGACGCGGTGCTCAATCCGGGCGGCGTGCGCATCGGCACGGCAGAGATTTATCGTCAGGTGGAGCGCCTCGAGGAAGTCGTGGAAAGCCTCGCGATCGGGCAGGAATGGGACAGCGACGTGCGCGTGGTGCTTTTCGTCCGGCTTCGAGAGGGGCTCACGCTCGACGACGCCCTCGCCGACCGTATTCGCCGGCACATCCGTGACAACGCGACCCCGCGCCATGTACCGGCGCGTATCGTCCAGGTCGCCGACATCCCGCGCACGAAGAGCGGGAAAATCGTCGAGCTTGCCGTCCGCAATGTCGTCCACGGGTGGCCGGTGAGGAACGTCGAAGCGCTGGCGAATCCGGAAGCGCTGGAGCATTACCGGAATCGCCCCGAACTCGAAACGTAACGTCAAGTTTTTCCTCTATCCGTCAGCCGTAGCTGGCCTCAGTTTTGCTCTCAAGAAGCGAGCACTCGTACGTGCTGCCGATTCTGTCGGCATGCGGCGACGCATCGAGGTGTAACAGGTTGTAAACCCCGGCACCGACCGGCACCGCGGTGGTCTGTACCCGTAGAAAGGAGATCATCATGTCGGAAACGAGCTTCAGAATGCATCCGCTGATCGTGATTGCGGCGACGACGCTGATACTCACCTGCCTGCTCGCGATCGGCGTCATGACGGGCATCGTCCCGAGTCCGCTTACGCGGGACCGCGCGCTCGTGCAGGACAACACGAGTGCGGCGCCGCCCGCGCGTTTGACACTGAGAGACGACCGGGCGTCTGCCGGCGGATCCGGCAACGTGCCGCGAGAGCGTACGGCCGAGCGCGCACCCGTCGGCGCGACCGGTACTTCGCCGGGGTCGGGAACAGTGGCCGGCGGAGAACGTGCGCCGAAAGTGGCGGCAGTCTGCACGAACTGCGGGACCGTGACTTCGGTTCGTCAAGTGACGCAGCAAGGTGAAGCGGGACTGCTGGGCCCCGCTGCAGGCGGAGCGGTCGGCGGTCTCGTGGGCAGCCAGATCGGCGGCGGGTCCGGCAAGACGGTCGCAACGATTGTCGGTGCCGCGGGCGGCGCAGCGATCGGGACAGAGCTCGAACGGCGCCACAAATCGACGACACATTACGTCGTTGGCGTGCGCCTGAACGACGGCACCACGCGTAACTTCACCTACGGGTCGGCACCCGGCGTGCGACAAGGTGACCGGGTGCGGGTGGTCGACGGGCGGCTCGTGCGCGACTCCTGATCCGCACGCACACACCCAACCAAACCGCGCTCTGGCGCGGTTTTTGTTTTGTTGCGGCCCGCCCCCACCTTGCAGTTGTAGGGAGGCTGCCCTCACACTCCATAGATGGCTGACGTTACCCAGACACTCTCCGCCTCGCACGTAAGCCGGGGCGATACCCCCGAGCGCACCGTGGAGCTTGCGCTCGAAGGAATGACCTGTGCCGCCTGCGCCGCGCGCATCGAAAAGGTGCTGAACCGCCTGCCGGGCGTCTCCGCAAACGTAAATTTCGCGGCCGACAAGGCACGGGTGCACTACGCGCCTGATGCGGTCGGCCTCGATCGCATACTCGAGGCGGTGCGCAAAGCGGGTTATGGCGCCCGCACGACCGATGCCGCTCGTCGAGCGGACGATCAGGCGCGCGAAGCCGAGGCGTATCGCAAGGAATGGCTGCGCCTGCTCGCGTCGGCCGCGCTCACGCTGCCGTTCATCGTGCAGATGGCCGCGATGTTCGCAGGTGCGACGCACGATTTCATTGCGCCGTGGGTCCAGCTCGCGCTCGCCACACCGGTTCAGTTCTGGATCGGCCGGCGGTTCTATGTCGGGGCGTGGCACGCCCTGCGCGGAGGCGGCGCGAACATGGATGTGCTGATCGCGCTCGGCACCAGCATGGCTTACGTCTACAGCGCGGTCGTGGTCGTCCTCGGCTTGCCGCTGCATCTCTATTTCGAAGCGAGCACGGCGATCATCACGCTGGTACTTCTCGGGAAAATACTCGAGCTCCGCGCGAGATCACGCGCGTCGGCGGCCATCGAAGAGCTGCTCAAGCTGCAGCCGAAGACCGCGCACGTGCTGCGCGGGAACGCCACGGTCGACATCCCCGTTGCAGAGATGCAGGTCGGCGACGTTTTCATCGTCCGACCGGGTGAGAACGTGCCCGTGGACGGCATCGTGATCGAAGGCGACTCGACCGTGAACGAGTCCATGCTGACGGGCGAAAGTCTGCCCGTCGCGAAAGAAGCGGGCGCGCGCATCTTCGCTGCGACGCTCAACGATCGCGGGCTGCTCACAGGCCGTGCGACCGGCATCGGCGCGGACACGGCGCTCGCCGCGATCATCCGGCTTGTCGAGGAAGCTCAAGGCTCCAAAGCCCCGATTCAGCGGCTGGCCGACCGTATTTCGGGCATTTTCGTGCCCGCCGTGATCGCCATCGCTCTCGTGACGTTCGCCGCGAGCTGGTGGTTCGCGGCGGATGCGACAGTTGCTCTCATCCGCGCGGTTGCCGTGCTCGTCATAGCATGTCCGTGCGCACTGGGGTTGGCGACGCCCACAGCGATCATGGTGGCGAGTGGTGCAGGCGCGCGCGCGGGCGTGCTCATCCGCAATGCGGCAGCTCTCGAGCACGCAGGCCGTATCGCGACGCTGGTCGTGGACAAAACAGGAACGCTCACGTCAGGCAAACCCGGCGTGACCGATATCGTGCCGATGGAAGGTCACGACGAACGCGAGGTACTCGCTCTCGCCGCGAGCCTCGAATTCGGTTCCGAGCATCCTCTCGCACGCGCAATTCTCGAGCACGCGGCCGCGCAAGGCGTATCGACGGAGACGGTAAGTGCGTTCCAGGCGATCGCCGGCAAAGGCGTGCTAGGTAGTGTCGGCGGCGGTGAAGCGGCTGTCGGAACCCCTCGCTTCATGCGTGAGCGGCGAATCGACGTCGACGAGACGCGGCTTGCTCCATTGCAGGCGCAGGGGAAGACCGTGATGGTCGTTGCGCGCGCAGGCGAAGCGATTGGATTGATCGCCGTCGCAGACACGTTGCGGCCCACCTCGCGGGCCGCGGTGAGCGCGCTTCACGCCATGGGTATCGAGGTGGTGATGCTGACGGGCGATAACGCCGCCACGGCCGCGGCGATCGCGCGGGATCTCGGCATTACGCACTACGAGTCCGAAGTGCTTCCCGATGCCAAGGCCGAGCGTGTAGCGGCGCTCAGGCGCGAGGGCCGCATCGTGGGTATGGTCGGGGACGGCATCAACGATGCGCCGGCCCTTGCGGCCGCCGACGTGAGCTTTGCGATCGGCGCAGGGTCGGACGTCGCGATCAAAGCGGCCGATATCACGCTCATGCGTAACGACCTGCTGAGTGTGCTCGATGCGATCCGGCTTTCGCGCCTCACGTTGCGCAAGATCCGCCAGAACCTCTTTTTCGCCTTTTTCTATAACGTGCTCGGGATCCCGCTCGCGGCGGCCGGTATGCTGAATCCGGTGATCGCCGGCGCTGCGATGGCGTTATCATCTGTTTCCGTCGTCACGAACTCGCTGTTGTTGAAGCGATGGAGTGCCGGCCGCGCGCGGCGCAACGCGTGAGGCACCAATCCGTGGAGACCCTATGCAAACGGCCCAGATAAAAGTGGAAGGTATGACTTGCGGCGGCTGCGTCGCCAGCGTGAAACGGGCGCTGCAGCAGATCGAAGGCGTTGAAACCGTAGAGGTATCTCTCGACCAGGCACAGGCCCGCGTCCAGTACGATCCGGCCCGGGTGAACGAGTCGCAACTGCGTTCCGCTATCGAGGACGCAGGATTCGATGCACCGTAAGGCACGTCGGCTTCCTGCTCCCGGGGTACTGCGCGGCCGCTCTGAATGAGCGGCCTCGCGCTCGCGCTCATCTTCGCGGCCGCGTTCGTTCACGCAAGCTGGAATTACCTGCTGAAACGCTCCGGGGGCGGCACCGCTTTCGTGTGGCTCTTCGCGGTCACGTCGGCCGTGATTTACGCGCCGCTTGCGGCCGTCGTGCTGTGGTGGACGCAGCCTGCGCTCACCGCCATGAGCTTTGTGTTGATGGCCGCCAGCGCAGTCATCCACACCGCGTATTTCATGCTGCTCGATCGCGGGTACAGGACCGGTGATCTTTCGCTCGTATATCCGCTCGCGCGTGGCAGTGCCCCGCTCGTAACCGTCACCGTGGCCGTGCTGCTGCTGGGCGAGCAGCCATCATCGATCGCGATCGCGGGCGCTTTGCTGATCGCTGCCGGGGCGGTCGTCCTGACCGGAAATTTCCGCTCGCTCAGAGAATCGGGAAGTCTCGCGGCGGTCGTCTTCGCGCTGCTCACCGGATGCATGATCGCGAGCTATACCGTCGTGGACAAGCTCGCTGTAGCGGCCTTCTTCGTGCCGCCGCTCGTTCAGGATTGGGCGACGAATCTCGGGCGCGTCGCAATCACGACGCCGCTCGCATTGCGCCAGAGACAGGAGTTGCGCGCCGTCTGGCAGCGATGCCGCCGGGAGGTGATCGCCGTGGCCGTGCTCTGCCCGCTTTCCTACATACTCGTGCTGACGGCAATGGTTTTCACGCCCGTGAGCTATGTCGCGCCGGCGCGTGAGATCAGCATTCTGATCGGCGCGCTTTTCGGCGCGCATCTCCTGGCGGAGGAACATGCGACGCGGCGCCTCTTCGGAGCCGCGGCGATGTTGGGCGGTATCGTGTGCCTGGCGGTGGGCTGACCGTGCGTGCGCTGCGCTCACTGCGAGCGATCGGGGTGAGGAAAGGAGGTCTCAGAGGGAAACCTGGGTTTCCCTCTGAGGTGTTCACCGGCCGAGGCGGTCGCCGAATGGTGGCCGCGTCACCAGTTCCAGATTTGCCACCACGACGTATCGCGCTTCGGGCCGCTGCCTTTCAGATACGGGCTGTTCGGAAAATTCTTCAGCATGATGCGCTCGGCGTCGTCCCGCAGGTCCTTCATGCCGAGCGCGTCGTACGCCTTGACGAGTATCACCAGGCCTTCTTCATTCGCCGGCGCCTGCGGATAAGTCTTCAACGCATGCTGCACCCGATTGATCGCAGCGACATGCGCGCCGCGCTTCATATAGTAGCGGGCGACATGGACCTCGTGCGCCGCGAGCGCATTGACGAGGTACTTCATGCGCGCGAGCGCATCCGGCGTGTACTTGCTCCCGGGAAAGCGGTTCACCAGCTCCTTGAACGCGTCGAAAGCCTCCGCCGCCGCTTTCGGATCGCGCTCGGTCATGTCCTGATTGCCGAGAAAACCGAGGATCCCGAGATCCTCGTTGAAGTTCGTGAGCCCTTTCAGGTAATACACGTAATCGACGTTCGGGTGATTCGGATGGAGCTTGATGAACCGGTCCGCGGCCGCGAGCGCAAGGGCGGGCTCGTTGTCCTTGTAATGCGCGTAGGCGATTTCGATCTGCGCCTGCTGGGCGAAACGTCCATAGGGATAGCGTGCCTCGAGCTTCTGGTAGAGCTTGATCGCCCGGTCGTAATTGCGGTCGTTCAGGTTCGACTTCGCTTCCGAATAGAGCTTCGAGGCTGACCAGTTCTTCGTCTCGTCGTCTTCGCCCTTCAGCCAGCTGCATCCGGCCACCGACCAGCCGATAAGCAGCGCCAGAATTACGGCTACACTATGTTTCATGTCAGAAATGTCCGTGGTAACAACGGATTATAGCGTAACGGCCCCCGGAACCCCGCTCGAGATCGAAGTGCCCGCCGAGTGTGGGGGCTTGCGGTTGGACCAGGCTCTCGCGCGTTTGTTGCCGGACCACTCGCGCAGCCGGCTCGCGCGGTGGGTCCGAGAAGGACGCGTGACTGTCGATGGCCGCGGGGTATCGCCCGACGCGAAGATATGGGGCGGAGAGCGCCTGTGCGTCAGGCCCGGGCCGAGCCCGGCATCGCTCGCGCACCTGCCGCAGGACATTCCGCTCGACATCGTCCATGAAGACGCCGCGCTCATCGTCATCAACAAGCCCCCCGGTCTCGTGGTCCACCCCGGAAGCGGAAACTGGGAAGGAACGCTCCTCAATGCCTTGCTCAAGCACGCGCCCGCGCTTCAGCACGTTCCGCGGGCCGGAATCGTGCACCGGCTCGACAAGGACACGAGCGGCCTGCTCGTGGTCGCGAAGACAATCACGGCGCAGACACACCTCGTACGGCAACTTCAGGCGCACACGGTCGCCCGGGAGTACAGCGCGGTCGTACATGGACACGTCGGGCGCGACGGCAAAGTCGATGCGCCGATCGGTCGTCACCCGGTGAGCCGCACGCGAATGGCAGTCGTGGCGCGCGGTAAACCCGCAGTCACTCACTACCACGTCGAGGCGCGTTACCGCGAGGCCACACTGCTGCGGTGTCGCCTCGAGACCGGACGCACGCACCAGATACGCGTACACCTCGCGTCGATCGGTCACCCGCTTGTCGGCGATCCCGTGTACGGTCGGCGCAGCGCCAAAATGAAAGCCCGCGATTTTCACCGCCAGGCGCTTCATGCGCGGAGGCTCGCGCTCGTGCACCCGGAAACCGGCCGTGAAATGAGCTGGGAAGCCCCTCTTCCGCCGGACATGCGCGAGCTCCTTGCCGCGATGGAAGCTGCCTCGTGAGCGACTTTTTCCATGCGCCTGACGACTGGATCATTCCTGCGTGGCCCGTTCCGCCGCACGTACGCGCGCTCGTCACGACGCGCGCCGGCGGCGTGAGCTCGCCGCCCTTCGACAGTCTGAATCTCGGTTTCGCGACTGAGGACGCTGCGTCCGCAGTGGCCGAAAACCGACGCCGGCTGCGCATGCTCCTGCCGCAGGAGCCACGCTGGCTCAAACAGGTTCACGGCGCCCACGTCGTCTCGGCCGAGTCGGTCAGGGAGAGCCCGGAAGCCGATGCGGCAATCGCACGCGAGCGGAACACGGTATGCGCCATACTCATCGCGGACTGCCTGCCGGTGCTCTTCTCCGATCGTGAGGGCACCATCGTCGCCGCCGCGCACGCGGGCTGGCGCGGCCTTGCTGCAGGCGTGCTCGAGAACACCGTGGATACGATGACCGCAGCCGGCGTAGCGGCAGATCACATCATCGCCTACATCGGACCGGCCATCGGTCCTTACGCGTTCGAAGTTGGCAATGAAGTGCGTGCGGCATACGTCGATCGGGATGGCGGCGCCGCCGATGCCTTCTCGCCGCATGGAGCGGGCAAATGGCTCGCCGATCTGCCGCGGCTCGCGCGGCGTGCGCTTGCGCGGCGGGGCGTGACCGCCATATTCGGCGGAAATCTGTGTACCTATTCCGACCCGAAGCGCTTTTATTCCTATCGCCGCGATAAAGTCACCGGGCGTATGGCTGCAATGATTTGGCGCGAGTAAGCGGCACGTTAAAATGCCATCGATCATCCCTCGACCGTGAACTCTCGCGTGAATTCCCCGACCGAAGCGCTTGCGGCATTCAACCGGCGCCTGCTCGAGCAGGTCATGAAGCCGTTCTCGCGGGACGGCACCGCGCCGAGCTCGCCCGAAGTGGTGCAATCTCTCGCCGCGAGCATCGCAAAAGACAGCCAGCACTGGCTCGACACTCAGAACCGCTACTATCAGAAGCAACTCGAGCTCTGGACGGCTTTTACTTCACGCGGCGCTGATGCGGCCCCGCCGAAAGTCGTCGAGCCGGAAGCGGGTGACCGACGTTTCAGGGCGCCCGAGTGGCAGCAGCCGTATTTCAATTTCCTCGCCCAGTCGTATCTGTTGAACGCAAGGTGGCTCACCGAGTTCATCGAAAGCGCGCAACTCGAGCCGCAGGCGAAGAAAAAGCTCTCGTTCTACGCGAAGCAGTACATCGATGCCATTTCGCCAGCCAATTTCCCCTGGAGCAATCCGGAGGCGCTCAAGCTCGCGGCCGAAACACAGGGAGAAAGTCTCGCGCAAGGCTTGCGCAATCTCGCGGGTGACATCGAGCGCGGGCTCGTTTCGATGACCGACGAAACGGCGTTCGAAGTCGGACACAATCTGGCGATCACGCCGGGGGCAGTCGTTTTCGAAAACGATTTCCTGCAGCTGATTCAGTATCACCGTTCCACCGATACCGTATACGAGCGGCCGCTGGTGATCGTCCCGCCGTGCATCAACAAGTATTACATCCTCGACCTTCAGCCGGATAACTCGTTCGTGCAGTACGCGGTCAGCCAGGGACATACGGTCTTCATGGTGTCCTGGCGCAACATGCCGGACTCGATGGGAAAAGCCACGTGGGACGATTACCTGCAGCAAGGCGTGATGAAAGCGATCGACGTCGCGCACGATATCTGCGGCTCGGATAAAGTGAACACGCTGGGTTTCTGCGTCGGTGGCACGCTCCTCGGCAGCGCCCTCGCGGTGCTTCGTGCGAAAGGTGACGAGCGCGTTGCGAGTCTCACGCTGCTCGCTGCGATGCTCGACTTCGCGGATACGGGCGAGCTCTCGGTCTTCGTCGACGACTCGTACGTGCTCAAGCGCGAGCTCGATTTCGCTGAAGGCGGCCTGCTCCCGGGGCGCGAGCTCGCTCTGACATTCGCAAGCCTGCGCGCGAACGATCTGATCTGGCAGTACGTCGTGAACAACTATCTCAAAGGGAAGACGCCCGATCCGTTCGATCTGCTCTACTGGAACAGCGACAGCACCAATTTGCCCGGGGTCATGTACGCCTACTACATTCGCAACATGTACCTGGAAAACAATTTGCGCGTGCCGGGCAAGCTCACGATGTGCGGTGTGCCGGTCGACTTGCGCAAAATCGATGTGCCTGCGTACGCGCTGGCGACGCGCGAGGATCACATCGTGCCGTGGCGCACGGCCTATGCGAGCGCCCGCCTGCTCCGCGGCGACGTCGAATTCGTGCTCGGTGCGAGCGGCCACATCGCAGGGGTCATCAACCCCGCTTCGCGCAATCGGCGCAATTACTGGCGCGGTGGTAAGCTGAAGAAAGATCCTGATCGATGGCTGGAGCAGGCCCAGTCCCATCCGGGAAGCTGGTGGCCCCATTGGACCGGCTGGCTCGCCGCACATGCCGGCGCCCGCATTCGGGCACGCGCATCGCTCGGGAATCCACGCTATCCGGAAATCGAACCGGCGCCTGGACGCTACGTAAAGGAGCCGGCGCGGCAGGTATCGAACGCGGTAGGCACGGGTCGTCAGTGATTTAGACCGTCAGGAGGACGATATGGCACAGCGAGCAGCGGTGGTAACGGGCGGTATGGGCGGGCTCGGGGAAGCGATCTGTGTAAAGCTTTCCGGCATGGGCTATAAAGTCATCGCTACGTATTCGCCCGGCAACAAGAAACACGAAGAATGGCTTCGGCAGATGAAAAGCGAGGGCCACGATTTCGGCGCGATCGAAGTCGATGTCGCGGATTTCGACTCATGTCAGCGAGCCATCGCGAAAATCCAGGCCGATAACGGCCCCGTCGACGTCCTCGTGAACAATGCGGGCATCACGCGCGACATGACCTTTCGCAAGATGGACAAGACGAGCTGGGACGCAGTGATGAAGACGAATCTCGACAGCGTGTTCAACATGACCAAACCGGTGATCGACGGAATGGCGGAGCGCGGCTGGGGCCGAGTGATCAATGTGTCTTCGGTCAACGGCCAGAAAGGCGCGTTCGGGCAGACGAACTACTCCGCCGCGAAAGCCGGCATGCACGGCTTCACCAAAGCGCTCGCTCAGGAATATGCGCGCAAAGGCGTCACGGTGAATACCATTTCTCCCGGTTATATCGGGACAAAAATGGTCCTCGCGATACCGAAGGACATTCTGGACTCGAAAATCATTCCGCAGATTCCAGTGGGCCGTCTTGGAAAGCCCGAGGAAGTCGCGGGGCTTGTCGCATATCTCTGCTCTGAGGAAGCGGCTTTCGTGACGGGTGCCAATATCGCCATCAACGGCGGGCAGCACATGTACTAGTTCTGTGGAATAATCGGCGCGAGTTCAAGCTCCGAGAACCCCTGCATATGTCCCAGCCGACGAGAATTATAAAAAAATACCCGAATCGCCGGCTGTACGACACAGAGACGAGCAGCTATATCACGCTTGCCGACGTGAAGAAGCTCGTGCTCGAGCACATCGATTTCCGGGTCGAAGACGCAAAGACGAAGGAAGATCTCACGCGCAGCATACTGCTCCAGATCATCCTCGAAGAGGAGAGCGCCGGCGCACCGATGTTCTCCTCGGACATGCTGACGCAGATCATCCGCTTCTACGGTAATGCGATGCAGGGCATGATGGGGAGCTACCTCGAGAAGAACATCCAGACGTTCATCGAGATCCAGAAAAGACTCCAGGACCAGTCGCGCCAGCTCTACGGCCAGAACCCGATGCTCGGCTCGGAAGCCTGGAGCGAGTTCGTGAGAATGCAGGGGCCCGCGATCCAGGGCCTCATGAGCCGCTATCTCGAGCAGAGCGCGAGCGCGTTCATGGACATGCAGCAGCAGCTCCAGCAGCAAACCCGGAATCTCTTCGGGAATTTCCCATTTCCCAATTTCGGCGCCCCCGCTTCCAAAGCGCCCCAGGAATCCGAGCGGAAGCCGCCGGAGCCTGGAAAAGGCGGCGAAGACAAACCCTGATCTGAACTTTCGCGGGCCGTGCCCGTCTGAAGCGCAGTGTCCAAGTCCCCGCAAAAAATGCCGGCCCGGGTGGGTTTCGTCTCGCTCGGCTGCCCCAAGGCCCTGGTCGACTCCGAACGCATCCTGACCCAGCTGCGTGCCGAGGGTTACCTCATTTCTCCTTCGTACGAAGACGCCGACGTGGTGGTCGTCAACACGTGCGGATTCATCGACTCGGCCGTCGAGGAATCGCTGGACGCGATCGGTGAAGCACTCGAAGAAAACGGCAGAGTCATCGTGACCGGCTGCCTCGGCGCCAAAGGTGACGTGGTGCGGCAGACGCATCCCAAAGTGCTCGCGGTGACGGGACCGCATGCGACCGATGAAGTCATGCGCGCCGTGCACGCGCAGCTGCCGAAACCGCACGATCCCTTCGTCGATCTCGTGCCGCAGCAAGGGATCAAGCTCACGCCGAAACACTACGCGTATCTCAAGATCGCCGAAGGGTGTAACCATCGGTGCACGTTCTGCATCATCCCGTCGATGCGCGGTGACCTCGTGAGTCGGCCCGTCGGCGAAGTGATGCAGGAAGCCGAAGCGCTCGTGAAAGCCGGCGTGAAGGAGCTTCTCGTGATCTCCCAGGACACGAGCGCGTATGGCGTAGACGTCAAGTACCGGACGGGTTTCTGGGGCGGCCGCCCGCTGAAGACGCGCATGACCGACCTCGCCCGGGCTCTCGGGACCCTCGGCGTCTGGGTCCGATTGCACTACGTCTATCCCTATCCGCACGTCGACGAAGTGATTCCGCTCATGGCCGAAGGGAAGATACTGCCCTACCTGGACGTGCCTTTTCAGCACGCGAGCCGCCGGATCCTGAAGGCGATGAGACGGCCGGCGAACGCGGAGGACAATCTCGAGCGCATACGTAAGTGGCGCGAGGTCTCTCCCGATCTTACGATCCGCAGCACGTTCATCGTCGGTTTCCCCGGCGAAGCCGAAGGCGAATTCGAGGAGCTGCTCGCATTTCTCGAGGAGGCGCAGCTCGACCGTGTGGGGTGTTTTGCCTATTCGCCGGTCGAAGGCGCTGCTGCGAACGCCCTTGCCGACCCCGTGCCCGAGCCCGTAAAGGAGGCACGCCGTGCGCGCTTCATGGCCGTGCAGGAGCGTATCAGTGCCGAAAGGCTCAAGCGCAAAATCGGCCGGGAGCTTACGGTGCTCGTTGACGAACTCGCCGACGATGGCGCGATTGCACGGTCGTCGGCCGACGCGCCGGAAATCGATGGTGTCGTTCACGTCGCGCGCTCGCGCAAGCTCGCGGTGGGAGAGTTTGCGCGCGTGCGCGTGACCCGCTCGGACGCGCACGATCTTTACGCGAAGGCGCTTTAGGCCCTTTAGCCGAAGGGCTCTTTCGAACGCTCAGTGCAGCGTGATCGGCTGGACTTCGATGGTGTGCTCGTAACGACTCGGAGAGTACGCGCGCATCATCTTGGCGAGGTCATTCGCAGCGAGCGGGCGGGAAAACAGGTAGCCCTGGACCTCATCGCAGCCATTCTCCGCCAGGAACGTGAGTTGTTGCCGGTTCTCGACGCCTTCGGCAACGACTTTCATGCCGAGACTGTGCGCCATCGTGATGATCGCTTTCGTAATCGAAGCATCGTTCTCACTGAACGGCAGCCCCGTCACGAACGAGCGGTCGATCTTCAATACGTCGATCGGCAGGCGCTTGAGATAGCTCAAGCTCGAGTGCCCCGTCCCAAAATCATCGATGGCGATGCGTACGCCGAGCGCTTTGAGCTTGCCCAACACGACGATCGCCTCTTCCGCGTTCTGCATCGCGGTCGATTCGGTCAGCTCGATCTCGAGATGGCGCCCGTGCACCGAGTTGTCCCGCAAGGCGTTCTCGATGATCGTGGCAAGGTTGCGCTGACTGAACTGCTTCGCCGATATGTTTACGGCAACCGGCAACGCGGGCAGTCCTGCTGACCGCCAGTCGGCGATCTGCCTGCATGCCGATTGCACGACCCACTCGCCAACCTGCTTGATAAGGCCGGATTCCTCGAGCAGCGGCACGAACTCGGCGGGCTCGACGGTGCGCCCACCCGCTTCACGCCAGCGCAGCAGCCCTTCACAGCCGGTGAGCTCGCCCGTGGCGATATTTCTCTTCGTCTGGAAGTGCAGCGTGAGCTCATTGCGCTCGATTGCGCGGCGCAGGCGTCTTTCGAGATGGAGCTGTTCGAGCGCGCGCTCGTTCATCGAGCACGTGTAGAACTCATAGGCGTTCCTGCCGGAGTTCTTCGCCCGAAACATCGCCGTGTCCGCGTTCTTGACGAGCGTTTCTGCATCGACGCCGTCGGGCGACGAGAGTGCGACGCCGATACTGCCGGTGACCACGACTTCGTGGCTGTCGAGCTGCAGCGGCTCTGCAAGCGCTGTGAGCGCCTTCTGCGCGATCAGACCCGCATGCTCGGGCTTGTCCACGTGCGGCAGGATGATCCCGAATTCGTCGCCTCCGAGCCGTGCAACGGTATCCTCGGCGCGGACCAACCGGACAAGACAACGAGCGATGTGCTGGAGCAGTTTGTCTCCTATGTGATGCCCGAGCGTGTCGTTGACGACCTTGAACCGATCGATATCCACGAACAGAAAACCGACGATCCTGGACGCACGCCGGGCCTGAGCGAGCGCCTGACCGAGGCGATCGAAAAAAAGCGTCCGGTTCGGTAGTCCCGTCAGACTGTCGAAATGCGCCTGGTAATGCAGCCGGTTCTCGAGCTCCCGGCGTTCGGTGATGTCTTCGATCGTACCTGCGACCCGATAGATCACGCCGCGCGAGTTCTCGACGGGATAGCCGCATGCGCGCACCCAACGGGTTACCCCATCGGGCCTCACGATGCGGTACTGAACATCCACGGGCCCGTATGCCATGCTGCGATGTGCTTCGAGCGCGCGCGCCCGGTCTTCCGGATGCAGAGTGTCCTTCCATGCCCTCCAAACGCCGCGCATGGAGCGAAGTCGTGCGCCGTGTATGCGCTCGAAAGCCGGGCTCACGTAGATCATCGCGTGCCGTCTCAGATCAGTGATCCAGAACGCTTCCGGGATGTGCATTGCAAGCTGCTGGAACTGCTCTTTGCTGTCCTGCAGCGCCTGTTCGGCGCGCTTGCGGCGGGTCACGTCCTGTATCACCGTCACGCGATAGTCAGGCGCACCTTTCGTATCGCGCACGAGCGACGCCGCGATGGCGACCCATACGATGGCGCCGTCCTTTCGGACATAGCGCTTTTCCAGCTGGCCTGCTGCGCGGCCGGCGTTGTCGCACA
>Ga0075431_100000432_pt1 | contig 34232 bp, 33 predicted proteins | sample RhiMetdeltSRZDD5_FD_75297 | JGI IMG/M metagenome (GOLD analysis project Ga0075431, IMG submission 75297) | Populus rhizosphere microbial communities from Tennessee, USA - Rhizosphere MetaG P. deltoides SRZDD5 | ecosystem: Host-associated > Plants > Roots > Rhizosphere > Soil | place: USA... | reverse complement strand
CAACGGCACGCCCGACCGCAATCGCCTCGAGCACGTCGTAACCATGGTTGGCATCAAGCATCAGGCCAATGCCCGGGCCGATCGCCGCGCGCACGGCTTTGATGAGCTCGACGTCCTGGGCAACGCCGAAGCCGATCTTGAGCTTCACGACCTTGAAACCGGCGGCGACGTGGCCATTCACTTCCTCGACGATGTAGTCGAATGGATCGCCCGTGCCCAGTCGATAGGTGCCGGTTGCATAGGCGTCGACCACGGTGCGAGTCGCGCCGCCAAGCAGCATCGAGGCCGGGACGCCAAAGTGGCGACCCTTGATATCCCACAGCGCAATGTCGATGCCGCTGATCGCCGAGATGACAACGCCCTTCTGCCCGTAGTCGCGGAAGTGATTGTAGAGATCCATCCAGATCACGTCGGTGGCGCGCGGGTCTCGGCCGATCAGGCGGCTCTTGAAGGCCGCGACGATGGCCGCGTTGATGCGCGCAGGGCCATAGCATTCACCCCAACCGGTCGCGCCGTCGTCGGCACGGATCTCGACAATGCAGCTGGCCCGAACCGAGGTCGAGGAGAACGACCACCCGAAGGGCTCCGACAGCGGCGCTTCCAGCACATGGGTCGCGACATCGGTGATCTTCAACACAACCTCCCTCAATCCTCTGCGCCGGTGACGCACCCTAACTGAGCCGCCGCGCCGGGATCGTCCAGGCCAGCAGCACCCCCGTCGCCGTAAAGCCGGCGATCGCAAAAAACGCCGCGCGGAATGCACCCGTGATAATGGCATGCACCTCAGCCTGCCGGGCAGCAGGAAGGCCTGCAACGACCGCCTGGCCTTCCCGGACCATGGCGCCGAACAGGTTCGCCGCCTCCGGATCCCTCCAGGTCAGGACAGCAAACAGCACCGTGCCGACCAAGGCCGTGCCGAAGGCAGTGCCGAGCGCCCGCGACAGCTGCACAGAGGCCGCAGCAGAACCGAGCGAAGCTATCCCGGCGGCAGTCTGCACCGTCACCTGCACCACCCCCATCACCGTCCCCATGCTGAGGCCGGTGCAGAACAACAGCAGGCCAAGCTGCAGGTGCGAGAGGTTGGGCGCCACCAGGCCGAGGCAGATGAGCAGAACCGTGGCCACGATCAGGCCGACGGATGGGAAGATCGTGGTGTATCCTGTACGGCCCACCGTGCGACCGGTTACCATCGAGCCTGTGCCGATCCCGAACATCAGCGGCAACAGCAGCAGGCCCGCCTCGGCAGCGGACGTGCCTTGCGCGATATGCAGATAGAGCGGCAGGAACGTGACCAACGACACCAGTGCCGCCCCATGACAGGCCGCCAGCGCATCGCTGCGCCAAATCGTGGGCTGACGCAGCAAGGCCAGCGGAAACAGCGGGAAGGCCGCTTGCCGCTCGCGCCGGACCAGCATGACAAGCGCCACCGCGCCGACCATCACCAACACAATCAGGGTCGACAGACGATCGAGGCTCACGTGCTGAGCTTGATACAGCGCCAGCAACGTCGGCAGGATGAAAAGAACGAACAGCACGACGCCGAGACCATCGAAGGCCCAGGCCTGCACTCGCTGCGGCCGCACCGGAAGTCGCAGCGTGAGCAGCATGGCGAGCGCTCCGAGCGGCAGGTTGATCAGAAAGATGCTGCGCCAGCCGAAGGCATGCGCCAGATAGCCGCCGACCACCGGGCCGAACACGCTGGACGTGACCATCACGGCCGCCAGATAGCCCTGGTAGCGGGCGCGCTCGCGCGGCGGCACGCTTTCCCCAATCAGCGATTGCGTAAGGGTCATCAAGCCGCCGCCGCCGAGGCCCTGCAGCACACGCGCAACGATCAGCATCTCGATGCTGGTGGCGACCGCACACAAGAGCGAGGCACCGAGGAACACCGACAACGCAATCAGCATCATGCGCCGGCCGCCGTGCATATCGCGCAGTTGGCCATACAGAGGGGCGGCCACGGTCGTCGCCACGAGGTAGGACACCACCACCAACGATACGCGGTCGATGTTGCCGAGGGACGCCGCAATGGCTGGCAGCGCCGTCGCTACGATGGTCTGGTCCACCACCGCAAGGAACATGGGCAGCATGATGGACGGAAACAGCGTCAGAAAGCTGCCCGCTGCCGGTGGGTGAGGCTCGACGTCGTCTCGCATACCCTGAGCCTAGCGCAGGAGGCGCGCCGTTTCACCTCATGCCTTGGCGAGGCGGGAAAACAGAATCGGCGGCTTGCGCATCGCACAGCCGCCGATATCGTCCTCGTCTGCGGGCACCTCGCCCGGTACGCAGCGTCGTTTACGCACGCTCGCCGAACTCCTTGTCCCAGATCAGGACGGAGGGACGCGTTGCCGGAAAGGCTTCGGGCTCAAACGCGGCCTGATTCCAACGGCCGTTGCGCACCATGTGCTCGGCCTCGCCGCGCGTGATGCCTATGTCGGCGAGCAGCCGATCATCCATGCGTTGCAGCTCCAGGATATCGTGCCGCTGGCGCTGCCACCGCACGATCGCGCCAACAACCGACTTGATGGCCTTGAGCGATGAGCGGAACACGCCGCTGGCGTGGGCCGATCCACTTTGTATGCCGTGCACGTGTATCAACGAACTGGCTGTATGCGTCTCCATGACAATCTCCCGTAATCCGCAATAGCGACAATCGCGTCGCATTGGGACGTCTCTTTAACGCCGGACGCGCCAACAGAGAAATCGATTGATCTTATCAATACGATAAGTACTCCTTCTTGAATGCGCAGGCTCAACCTCGATCAGCTGCAGAGCTTTCTTGCGGTGGCGGAAACCGGCAGCTTCTCTGAGGCCGGCCGGCGCCTGAACCTCACGCAGTCGGCCGTGAGTCAACAGATCAAGGAGCTCGAAGCGCGGCTCGGCACGCGTATCCTCGATCGCCTCGGCAGGAAGGCGCATCCGACACCGGCAGGACAGGAACTGCTCGAACACGCGCGCCGTCTGATCCAGCAGTCGGCTCTTGTCGAGGAAGCGATGCGCACGCATCGCGACGGCGGCTGGGGTCGCGTCCGCCTCGCCACCAGTGCGACGCTCGCGGCCTACGTGCTGCCACCGATCCTGTTGGAGCTGAGAAAACGCTATCCGCGCCTCGAGGTGGCCGTCACTGCGGGCTCGGCGGGCAAGGTGCTGCGGCAGGTCGCCGACAACAGAGCCGACGTCGCCTTGGTCAATATGCCGGGTCCGGTCACGGACGCCGCGCTGGCCATCCACATCGCTGGTGAGTCATCGCTGATGGCATTTTGGCCCCGCGCCTACGGTTCGCCTCCGAAGGCGGTCAGGCCGGATCATCTCGCCGGCCGGCCGTTCATCTTCTACACACCCGGCACGCTCACCTACGACCTCGTGCACGGCTGGTTCGAGAAGGCCGGCTGCAAGCCAGGCGCAACCATGGAGTTCGAATCCGGCCTCAGCATCATCGGCCTGATCGATGCCGGCCTCGGCGCCTCCATACTCCCGAGCGAAGTGCAGCACGCGGCCGTGACGCTGCGCAATCTTGTGGTACGGCCGATCGAGCCCGCCATCACCACCCGCCTGCATGTCGCCATTCACAAAGACAAGCCGCGCCACGAGGCTTTGCGGGTGGTGCACGCAGCCCTGCTGTCGGCGCGCATCGGCGAGCGCAAGCGCACGCGATCGAGCTAACCGGCCCATGCCTACAGCGCCACCTTCGGGTAGCCTTTGTGCACGACGCCGGCGGTCTGCATGGTGAGCAGGACGAGCAGCTTCTCAATGGTCGCCTCCGGCGCATCGATGACGCGCAGATCGAGCTTCTGCGCCCGCGCAATCATTTGGCGCAGGAGCTGGTCGACCGCGTAGGCATGTACTCCCGTGCCCTCGGCGATCCTGGTCCGCAGCTGCGGGCGCACACGACGCAGGAAGCGCGTGGCCGGCTTGCCATCTGTGTTCTCTGCTCCGTCCGCGAAAATGCGGCGCAAATCCTGATCGTAGTTGGCCGGCCAGTTCCACGCGAAATATTTGCGTTTCTCGGCGTAGTGATCACCGAGCGTATGGCGCAGCAAACGCAGCGGCTCGACCTCGCGCTGGTCGGCGACCGGCGGCGGCTTGCCGGCAACCTTGCGCATAACGTTGTCGACGTACTCCAGCTTTTCCAGCGCTGGCCAGCCCTTGTAGGCCGTGCGCCAGTCGATGAACGGATTGAGCCAGACGGCGAAGGTCTCCGCGAAATCCTCGACCGGGTGGGCTTGCGCATACCAGCTGGTCAGGTTGATGACATGCTCGCGGCTCTCGACGCGCGGCGTATATGAGGCCGGATAGGATAGCGCGGGGTCGCCGAATAACTGCTGGTAGCGCCCCTGCTCGTGCAGCTTGTAGGCCTCGTCGATGGCGTGCCCCGCCTCGTGACGGAAGATGCGCCTGCACTCGCCTTCGCCGGCACCTTCCACCTCGAGCATCTGGCTGCGCTCGAGCCGCATCAGCCGCGGGTGCGCCAGGTAGAAAGGTACGGCAAAACCCACCACGCCGTCGGGATTGAAGAACTCCTCCGAGAGATAGACATGCGGCAAAGCCACAATACCGCGACCCTGCAGTTCACGATGCAGGCGTCGGACCCGGCGGTCCAACAATGAGCCGTCGATTCGTATCGGCAGATCGCACAGGCGCGCGGCCAGCAGCTCCTGATCGTCGGCTTGAGCCAGAACCAGCGGCGGACGGGCGGGCGCGCGCCGACTTTTCGGGGCGCCCGAGGGCCTGTCCGCTCCTGTCATGCGCTGCATGGAAGCACGGTCCGGCACGGCAGTCCCTCGCCAGTTGGGTGCAGCGAGAACGCTGCACTCAAGCCGAAGTTTCCGCGCCATTGGTTTGTCGCCATGGAACCGAGCTTGATCGCTGGCGTTAGTCAGCCAACTGAGGCAACGCTCGAGGTTCTAGAATGGCACGCACCCGCAGCAAGGCGCGCAAGAAGCTGCGCGTCGTCATGCTGGCTGACGAGGACTTGCTGCCTGAGGGTGATCTCAAGGATTTCAGCGAAAAGCAGCGCGAATTGCGCAAGACGGAGTTCGACGTTCGCGATGCCATCGAAAGTCTCGGACACGAGATCTTCTCTGTTGGCGTGTCGGATGACCTCTCCACCATCCGCGGCGCGATCGACGCTCACAAGCCGCATGTCGCCTTCAATCTTGTCGAGGAATTCGGCGGCGTGGGCCACTTCGACGCGCACGTCGTCAGCTATCTCGAGTTGCGCAAGCAGTCCTACACTGGCTGCAACCCGCGCGGGCTGACGCTGGCGCGCGACAAGGCGCTGACCAAGAAAATTCTCGCCTACCACGGCTTCAAGGTGCCGGCCTTCGGCATCTTTCCGGAACGGCGCGCCGTCAAGCGCCCTGCCGACCTGGAGTTCCCTCTGTTCGTCAAATCGCTGACCGAGGAAGGATCGGTCGGCATCTCCGGCGCCTCGATCGTGCACGACGACGACAAGCTCAAGGAGCGTGTGGAGTTCATCCATCGCACCACGCAGTCTACAGCGCTGGCGGAGCAATTCATCGACGGGCGTGAGATCTACGTCGGCGTCATGGGCAACGACCGGGTAACCGTGCTGCCGCCTTGGGAGTTTGCTATGACCAAGAAAGATGACGGCAAGCCGCTGATTGCCTCGGATCGCGCCAAGTGGGATCCCGAGTACCAGCGCCAGGTCGGCTTGAAGACCGGACCGGCCCGCTTGTCGAAAGAACTGCAGTCCAAGCTCGAGGCCGCTTCCAAGGAAATCTACCGCCTGCTCGGCATGAGCGGCTACGCACGCCTCGACTATCGGCTGACCGAGGAGGGCGAGGCCTATCTGCTGGAGGCCAATCCCAACCCGCAGATTGCCAAGGACGAGGACTTCGCGCTGTCTGCCAAGCATATCGGCATCGAGTATCCCGAGCTCATCGAGCAGCTCATGCAGTTCGGCATGAAGTATGTGCCGAGCCGCATAATCGGCTGAGCCCCGCGGCAATCGTCCCTTTGTCCTGCGAGGCCGCTTTACAGGCGATCCTCCTCTGGCTAGGCATGCGCAGCATCCAATCCTGCTCGCACGGGGACCTCTATGCGCACTTATAAAATCGCCGCCATCCCCGGAGACGGTATCGGCACGGAAGTCATCGCCGCCGGTATCGAGGTGCTGCAGGCGAGTGCCAAGCGGGACGGTTTTGCCGTCGCCGCCGACCAGTTCGACTGGGGCTCGCAGCGCTACAAGACGACGGGCGCCTTCATGCCCAAAGACGGCCTCGCCCTCATCAGGGGCCACGACGCCATCCTGTTCGGCTCGGCCGGTGCACCCGATGTGCCCGACCACATCACGCTGTGGGGCCTGCGGCTCGCCATCTGCCAGCCCTTCGACCAGTACGCCAACGTGCGCCCGACCCGCATTCTGCCCGGCATCACCAGTCCGTTGCGCAACGTCCACGGGCCGGAGCTCGACTGGGTGATCGTGCGCGAGAATTCGGAGGGCGAATACGCCGGCGTTGGCGGACGGGTGCATCGTGGCCTGCCCGAGGAAGCGGCCACCGACGTGTCGATGTTCACGCGCGCCGGCGTGGCGCGCATCATGCGCTTTGCCTTCCAGCTCGCCCGCTCGCGGCCGCGCAAACTGCTGACCATCGTCACCAAGTCCAATGCGCAACGCCACGGCATGGTGATGTGGGACGAGATTGCGCTCGAGGTGGCGGCAGAGTTCTCGGACGTCACCTGGGACAAGATGCTGGTCGACGCCATGACCATGCGCATGACGCTCAAGCCGCACACGCTCGACACCATCGTCGCCACCAACCTGCACGCCGACATCCTGTCCGATCTTGCCGCCGCCCTGGCGGGCTCGCTTGGCATCGCACCGACCGCCAACCTCAATCCGGAGCGCACCTTCCCGTCGATGTTCGAGCCGATCCACGGCTCGGCGTTCGACATCATGGGCAAGGGCATCGCCAATCCGATCGGCACGTTCTGGTCGACCGTCATGATGCTCGAGCATCTGGGCGAGGGAGCCGCGGCCAGGCGCCTGATGCGCGCCATCGAGCGCGTCACGGCCGACCAGTCCCTGCACACGCCCGATCTCGGCGGCACCGCCCGCACCGAGCAGGTGACGAGGGCCGTGTGCGAGGCGCTGGCCGGCGACAATGTGTAGGCTCCCGGCTCAGAGGCGGGCGCGATCCATTCGACGCTCCACGGGCGTGGGCGGGGGAGCAAAAAGGCCGCACAAAACGGCATCTTGACTACTAATACGTTCGTACGTATTGTTGCGCATGCCCAAGCATTCGCATCGCGACGACATCATCAGCGCCGGCCTTCGGGTGATGTTCAGGTCCGGCTACAACGGCTCCAGCGTGCGCGACATCGTCGCTGAGGCCGGCGTGCCGCAAGGCTCCTTCACCAACCACTTTAGGTCCAAGGAAGGCTTTGCCGAGGTGGTCCTCAATCATTACTTCGCCTACGTGCAGGGCCTCGTGCACGAGGCAATGGACGACAAGTCCCTCACTCCTCGAATGCGGCTGCGACGCTACCTCGACAGCATCACGAGCAAGCTGGCGGCCGATCACTGGACGCGCGGCTGCCTGATCGGGGACTTGAGCCTGGAAGCGTCCACACAGAGCCAGCCACTGCGCCAGCGCCTGGCGGCCATCTACGAGGAATGGCGTGTGCCGTTCGCCGCCTGTATCGCCGAAGCGCAAACGGCGGGCGAGATCGCAAACACCTTCGATCCAATCGATCTCGCGGAGTTCCTGCTCGCGTCGTGGCAAGGCGCGATGCTGCGCATGAAGGTGGAGCGCGGGCCGGCGCCGCTCGAGCGCTTCAAGGCCATCGCCTTCGCCACCGTCTTCAAGGAGACACCATGACCACCACAAGCCCAAGCGCTGTCAGCATGTGTGAAACTGTAGTCCTTGGCTCTACGATGGCCTATCGCGAGGCTTGCTCCAAGCGAGATCCGATCGCACTTTTCCTGCATGGCAATCCGACCTCGTCCTTCATCTGGCGCAACATCATTCCCCATGTTGCCTCGGTCGCGCGCTGCCTCGCGCCGGACCTGATCGGGTTCGGAAACTCGAGCAAGCCACCGATCGGCTATCTGTTCGCCGATCATGTGCGCTACCTTGATGCCTTTCTGGAAAGGGTGGGCATCACCAGCGCGTACCTCGTCGCGCAGGACTGGGGCACGGCGCTCGCCTTTGAGCTGGCGGCGCGCCGCCCGGCCTTCGTGAAGGGGCTTGCCTTCATGGAGTTCATCCGGCCGATGCCGACTTGGGACGACTTTCACCAGGCCGCTGCGGCACGCGCGACTTTCCAGAAGTTTCGCACGCCCGGTGTCGGCGAGCAGATGGTGCTGGCGGACAATGTCTTCGTGGAGCGCGTGTTGCCCGGCTCCATCGTGCGCAAGCTCAGCGATGCGGAGATTGCCGCCTATCGCCAACCCTTCCCCGATGCGGCAAGCCGTCGCCCAGTACTGGCCTTGCCAAGGCAGCTGCCCATCGCGGGCGAGCCCGCCGATGTGTACGCCACGCTCGCATCCGCACACGCCGCACTTAAGCAGTCGGATTTTCCAAAGCTGCTGTTTGCCGGCAATCCCGGAGCGTTGGTGTCGCCGCACTTCGCCCACCGCTTCGCCGCGTCGCTCAAGCATTGTCACGTCTTGCAGCTGGGATCGGGCTTGCACTACCTGCAGGAGGATCATCCCGACGCGATCGGACACGCGGTTGCAGGCTGGATTGCCGGTGTAGAAACCGCCACAGCCCTCGCCGGCCAGCCGCGCGCGGCGTGACCGGGGCCTGAGTATCACTCCAACGGAGGCGGGCACCGCGTCGCCGGCGACAATCATTGCGCGCCTGCGCACAGGCGGTGGCCGGCGCATGAAACTCGAGCTCCACACTCAGTCCACACTGGAGGCTTAGAGCCGAGGTGCTGGCAACCGAGGGAGCACTGTCATGGGAGCATGGGGTCTCGGGCCATTCGACAACGACGCCGCCACAGATTGGTACCTTGCGCTCATCGAGACCAAAGACCTGTCGCTCGTAGCCGCAGTGCTCGACGCAACCATAACGGACGGGGAATTCTTCGACCTTTCAGACATCGACCCGGTGCAAGCGGCCTGTGAAGTCGTGCTGGGGCTGCTCGATCCGGAGGAATTCGAGCGCATGCACAAAAGCGCTCCGGAGCATGTCGATCCCCTTGCCCACGGCCTGGCAGCCGTCTCGAGCTTGCAGGAGGAGTCGGAGCCGGCAGCCGGCTTTGCCATTCCCGGGGACCTGGTCGTCTGGGTCAAGCAACACCGCAATCTCGATGCGTCAGCATTTCTTGTGGCCGCCGACACCATACTGACCGCCGCCCGGGAACGCGGCGCGAGGTTCTATGAGGGATACTTTTTCGAGCAAGCCCGCGCAGACCGTTGGTTGGGCTATTTCGAGGGGCTGGGCGATCGCATCAAAACTGCCCGCGCGCAGCACGCGCGTTAGTGCTCCCGGCCCCCGCCCCGTGGTAGCGTCCTGATTGACGGGCTCAGCGCTACACCTGGTAAGCACGAATTGGAGGAAAACCGCCCAATGTGGCAACGCTCATTGTTTAAGGCTGCAACCGCGGCCATCGTCGCCCTCCTGCCGGCCGTCACCCCGGCCTGGGCGCAGGGCTATCCCAACAAACCGATCACTATCATCGTACCGGCCGGTGCCGGCGGCCCCACCGACACCGTGGCACGGCTGGTCGGTGAGTCCATGAGCCGTACACTCGGCCAGCAGATCATCGTCGAGAATGTCGGCGGTGCGGGCGGCACCATCGGCGTGGGACGCGTCGCCAAGTCGGCACCCGACGGCTACACGCTGGTCGTCTGGCATATCGGACAGGCCACTGCGCCCGCCCTGTATGACAACCTCAAGTACAACGTGCTCGACGACTTCGACAGCATCGGCCGCATCACCGACGTGCCCATGACCATCGTCGGCAAAGCCGGGCTCGAGGCCAAGTCGATCGGCGACCTGCTCACCTGGCTGAAGGCCAAGCAGAAGGATGTAACGTACGCACACGCTGGCATCGGCTCGGCCTCGCACCTGTGCGCGCTGTTGCTCATGAGCGCGATCAAGGTGGAGATGACCGCCGTGTCGTACCGCGGCACCGGCCCGGCCATGAACGACCTGGTCGGCGGCCAGTTCGACATGATGTGCGATCAGACCACTGGCACGACGAACCAAATCAAGGAAGGCAAGATCAAGGGCTATGCCGCCACCACGGCGCAACGGCTGAAGGTACTGCCCGAGCTGCCCACGCTCGCTGAGTCCGGCCTCAAGGGCTTCGAGGTGTCCGCGTGGCACGCCATGTGGGCGCCGAAGGGCATTCCCGCGGAGGCCAGTAGCAAGCTGGTGGCGGCGCTGCAGAGCGCGCTCAAGGACGAGAAGGTGATCGAGCGTTTCGCCAGCCTCGGCACCGAGCCGGTGGCGCCGAACCAGGCCACACCCGAAGCGCTCAAGGCGCAGCTCACGGCCGAACTCGACAAGTGGGGACCGGTTATCAAGGCGTCGGGCGCGAAGGGCGCCAACTAGGCCGGGCAACGACGCGACAGGGCGGCGCGTGGGGCGATGCGAGGCCCCGCGCGCCGCCCCTACCCCGCTGCTTGCTTGGCTCGGCTTATCACGTGCGTCGACGCAGTGGCCCTTGCTGCAATGCATGTTCTCGCCGCACAGGCTCGGTCCTTTATGATGGCGGCCGCTGCGTAGGCTTGCGACAGCGTCACGAAAGACATGGCGATCGCCCGCGCCGCAACGATGTAGCTTTTGCATCGGCGTATCCCGCGAGTTGAGTGGACGCGTTTGCTGGAGCCCGACGTCTCTTAAAGCACCGGCGGCCATCGCAGTGTTGCCCAAGCGTCAACGCGGCTGGCGCGCAGTCCCGTCGGTCCGCAGCAGCAGGTGCATGGCGTAGGCAGCCCGGCTGCGCGACGAAACGCGCGGGCCTCGTCGCATTGGCGCGCTCATCGCATAGCCGTGGGGCAGGTGGGGTCACGCCGGCAAGCTTAACAAGGGGCTTAAGCGCGCCCGTTGCTGATGGCGACCAGCTTGTCGAGCGCCCGCTGCGCTGCCCCTGATTCGATCGAGTGGGCGGCCAGCGCGGCGCCGTCGAGCAGGTTGGCGGCCTTGTCGGCGACGATCAGGGCAGCGGCCGCGTTCAGGATGGCGATGTCGCGCAGCGGCGTTTTCTTGCCGGCCAGCACATCGCGGATCGCATGCGCGTTGTGCTGTTCGTCACCGCCCTTCAGGTCGGACAGCTTGGCAGGGCTCAAGCCGGCATCGGCCGGCGTCACCTCGAACACGGTGACGTGGCCGTCCTTCACCTCGGCAACGTCGGTCGCGCCCGTCGTGGTCAGCTCGTCGAGACCGTCATGGCCGTGCACCACCCAGACGTGCTCGGCCCCCAGCTTGTTCAGCACGTGCGCGATCGGCTCAACCCACTGCCAGGAGAACACGCCCACCACCTGCCGGCGCACGCCGGCGGGATTGCAGATGGGTCCCAACAAATTAAAGATGGTGCGGATGCCGAGCTCACCACGGATCGGCGCCCAGTGCTTCATGGCCGGATGATGCATCGGCGCCCACATGAAGCCGACCCCCGCTTCCGACACGCAGCGCGAGATCACCTCGGCCGGTACCTCGAGCTTGACGCCCAGCACTGACAGCACGTCAGACGCACCCGACATCGACGAGACCCGCCGGTTGCCGTGCTTTGCAATCTTGAGCCCGGCGCCCGCCGCAATCAGCGCCGCGCAGGTCGATATGTTGTAGGTGCCGTGGCTGTCGCCGCCGGTGCCGACGATGTCGACCGCGTCATCCGGCACCGACACGCGGTTCATGCGGCTGCGCAGCATCTGGGCAGCACCGGTGATCTCCTCCACCGTCTCGCCGCGCACACGCAGCGCCATCAGGAAGGCGCCCATCTGCGCCGGCGTTGCCGCACCGGCCGTCATCAGATCGAGCGCGAGCCGGATCTCCTCCTCAGCCAGCGTTGTGCCGGCCGAAACCTTCTGGATTAGGTGGCGAAGCTGGTTGGCGCCGTCCATCGGCTAGTGTCCCGATCGCGAAGTCCGCCACACCTCACCGCCAGCGTCCCGAGCGAACTTCGCAATCATAGGGGACACTAGATGCATAGATCCTCGCGTGTGATTGAGATCGAAAAATTCGCTCAAGCCTAAGCCGCAAGCTGCGGCGAATTTCTCGATCATCACACGCGATGTCCATCAAGCGGCATGACGGGTTGGCCGCGCGTTCGGGCGCCGCGGGCTGATGCCGCAGAGCTCGAGGAAATTGGCGAGCAGCGCATGGCCGTGCTCGGAGGCGATGCTCTCGGGATGGAACTGCACGCCGTGCACGGGATGCGTCTTGTGCTGCAGACCCATGATCAGACCGTCGCTGGACTTGGCCGTGACGATCAGATCGCCCGGCAGCCCCTTGCGCTCGACGATCAGCGAATGATAGCGCGTTACCTCGAAGCCCTTGGGCAGAGACTTGAAAAGGCCTTTGCCAGTGTTGGTGATCTTGGACAGCTTGCCGTGCATCAGCACCGGAGCCCGCTTGACGACGCCGCCGTACGCCTGGCCGATCGCCTGATGGCCAAGGCAGACGCCGAGCAGCGGGACGGTCGGCCCGGCCTTCTCAATCAGCTCCAGGCAGATGCCGGCTTCGTTGGGCGTGCAGGGCCCAGGCGACAGCACGATGCCTTTGGGCTTCAGCTTGAGGACGCCCGCCACGCTAATCTTGTCATTGCGGAAGACCTGGCACGGCGCTCCGAGCTCGCCCAGGAAGTGGACGAGATTGTAGGTAAAGCTGTCGTAGTTATCGATCAGGACCAGCATGGGAACGGTTTAGGGGAGCAGCGCTGCACAGGTCAAGGCTGACGGCTACCGGGTGCTAGTCGGGCAGTCGCTTGGGCATCATGAACATGCGCAGTTGGCCCAGCCCGGGTCCGACCTTGCCCCACTCGTCCACGTCGAAATCGAGCACGGCCAAGCCGGCGGTCGGAAACTTGGCGGCCAGCGCCTGCATCAGCTTGGGTGCCCCGCAACCGGCCAGCTCAATGGACAGCCCGTGCATACCGGGGTCGTGGCCGACGATCATGACATGGCGCACCTTTGCTTCGATCTTGCGCACCCGCGCCAGGAGTTGGGAGGCCGGCGCCAGGTAGAAGCCATCCTGGTAGACAACCCTCGGATCGCTTTTGAGATACGGCAGCACCAGATCGAGTGTCTGGCGCGTACGCACCGCGGGCGAGCACAAGATCAGCTCCGGCTGGACGTCATGTTCGGCCATGAAGGCGCCCATGCGCGGGGCGGCGGCCTCTCCCCTGGGCGCCAGCGGGCGATTGAAATCCTTGAGGTCCGGATCGTCCCAGCTGGATTTGGCGTGGCGAAACAGCGAAAGGGTGAGCATTTGCGCACCATAGCTCAATTCATGCCTCGCACAGCAGCAAGCGGCGCCACGGAGTGGCAAAAAAGAACCGCGCGCACGCGAAAGTGGAAAAACGCCACACCAACATTGACCTGCCCATATTGGTCCATACAACGCCTGCCCGCTGCACGACCCGGCGCATGTCCCGGCGAGCGGCGGATTATGCGGTCAAATTGGGGGGTTTGCATGTGGTCATGGATTGGCGCGGCGGGTCTCGCCGCGGCGGTGGCACTTCCTCTTGCCTTCTCGGTTGACGCCTTGGCGCTCGATGAGGCGAAGGACGAGAAGGCGCAGCTCGAGGCGTGCGAGAAGGACATTTGCACGCTTCTGGTCAAGAAGGAGGCGTCGTCGAGCAACCTGCAGTGCAATCTGCAGAAGACCTGGGCCAGCAAGAAGATCAAGCAGGGCGTGGAAGAAAAGAAACTATCCTGGTCGCTCGGCGATCTGCGCTGCGGCGTCAAGCTGGATACCAGCCGCCAGGACATGGTCGACGCGCTGACCAAGCCCGAGTTCGAGTTGAAGTTGGCGACGCACGCCGTCAAGTGCGAGGTCGAGCGCGAAAAGGAAGTGCTCAACATCAGCGTCAACATCGCCCCGCGCATCCAGTTCAAGGACGGCAAGGCCGTGAAGGCCTGGATGGGCGTCGGCGAGATCCAAGCGCCAACGGTGGTGAAGGGTGCGATCTGGTCGGCGGCGCAGCTGGAGGACACCTTCGGCGTGGTGCATGGCGACCTGATCAAGGAGATCAACCGGTTCGTCTACGAGCGCTGCCCCAAAGAGGTGAAGTGAGCGCTCTCTAGCGTACCCTTGGCGGGCGCGGGCTCACCGCGCCCGCGTCGGCGCAAAATCCAGATGTGCACCGCCGTCGACAAGCAGCGTCTCGCCGGTGACATGACGCGCTGCATCCGAAATGAAGAACAGCGCCGCAGCGGCGATTTCGTCCGCCTTGGCTGCGACCTGCAGCGGCGTCGACTTCGCCACAATGTCCCGCACGCGCTGAGCCTTCTCCTCGCCGAATACGCTGCTGAACCAGCGCGTGTCGATGAAGCCTGGACAAATCGCGTTGACGCGGATTTTGGGCGCCAGCGCCCTTGCCAGCGACAGCACCATGGTATTGAGCGCACCTTTGGAAGCGGCATAGGCGACGGAGGACCCGACGCCGGTCACCGCCGAGATGGACGAGGTCATCAACACGCTCGGACGCTCGCCTGCTTCCAGGAGCGGCCGGCAGGCGCGCAGCATCTGGAACGGACCAACCGTGTTCACCGCATACAGGTGCAGGAAGTCGTCCTTCGCTAGTCCCTCCAGATTAGCGTGGTTGTGCACGTGCTTGGTGATGCCGGCATTGTTAACCAAGGCATCAAGTCGGCCGAACCGGGCCGCGGCCTCGGCGATCCGCCGGCAGTCGGGATCATCGGCAACGTCGCCCTGGGCGATGTCGACCTCGGCACCGGCGGCACGCACCACATCCGCCGTCGCTTCGGCCTCCTTGCGGCTCTTGGAATAGTTGAGCAGCACAGCCTTGGCTCCGCGCCTGGCCGCACCCACGGCGATGGCCGCCCCGAGACCGGTAGCTGAGCCGGTCACCAGAATGATCCGCCCGTCGAAATCGCCCATGTGACAGTCCCTTAGCCCAGCCGATGGCCAGGTGATAGCTGCGCCCTCCCCAGATATCCAGCCGTGCAACCCCTCGCCGCACGCCGGTAGCCACAAAGCTGCCAAGGATCGGGCCATTCTGGTGCAGCAATCGAATCGCGCAAAAGAGGCTGCCCCCCAAAGTGCTTAGCTTGGCCCGATCCCATAGGCACCTGCTCGCTCGGCTGGGCGCTGCCGGGCTCGTGATGGTCAGTACCGCAGCTCTGGCTCAGGAGCGGCTGGTCATGCCTTATACCTGCTCCGCTCACGCAGGCCGCGTCGAACTCGCACCCTCGCGCGAAGAGTCTTATCGCATCTATGGCCAGCGCGAGGAGCGACCCTACACGGTGTGCTCGCCAATCAATCCCAACGCCTGCCGCACCTGGCTGCTGCATCGCTTCGATCTCGACTGCGGGGGCACGCGCGTTGGCTGGATATCTGTCGTGGAAGCGGCGTCCGAACAGAGCACCCGGCGCGCCTGGGTCGAGGACGGCCGTCTGCGCATGCGGATGAACCAGTACTGGAGCCGCGACCTGGGGCCAGATGACGATCCATGTCCGCGCTGGCGCCGGCGCGGTCCCTACGGCCAGGACTGCGCCGACGGCGGCTTCCAGCGTCGCGGTCCTGTAGTGGAGATGCCGGCCGGCTTCGCTCCGGCGTTCGGTCTGCCCATCCGCTTTGTCGGCTCGGACGTGCCGCCGATGCCCGCCGACCCGCGCTTTAGCGCCGAAGCGCCGAGCAGAAGCGGGCCGGCATGGACGGCACGAGTCGAGCCGCCGCGCGACATGCCTGCGCGTGACATGCCCTACCGGGACATGGCATCTCGCGACATGGCATCTCGCGACATGGGGTCTCGCGACATGACTGCCCGCGACATGACCTCGCGTGACATGACCTCGCGTGACATGACCTCGCGTGACATGACCTCGCGTGACATGGCCGCTCGCGACATGCCGGTGCGCGAGCCTGTCGGCAAAGAGCCGCTCGCCAAGGATCCGCCGGCCAAGGTTCCACAGGTCGCTGGCTCAAGCTCAACGACTTCCGCTTCGGGCACGGCCAAAGCGCCGGTGCGGCCGGTCGCGCCCGCGGAAACCGCTGTCGAGAGCAGTGCGCTTGAGCAGGCCAAGCCCAAGCCGCCAGAACCGGCGCGCGAAGCTGCACCTGCCGATCCGACCAAGACCTCCGGGGTCGGCACCGGCAGCATTGTGCCGAAGATCATCAATCGCCCGGCCACCGAACAGGCGTCGCCAGGCAACGGCATGGTCTCCAAGCCGACCACGCCCTATGTGGAGAAGGTGCCTGAGCCGGTAGCTGTCAGAGTTACCGAGGCGAAGCCGGCCAGCGAACCGAGCGCCACGCCCAAGCCGATCGTCACCTCCAGCGCCAAACCGAACACCGTGTCGGAACCCGGACCGGGCACCTCGATGTTCAACGCGCTGGCGCCGTCCGCAACCACGCAGGCGCTGGTCGGCTTTGCCGGCCTGGTGGCGGTCGCGCTCGGCCTGTTCGCCTGGACGCGCCACCGCGAGCAACTCAGTCTGGCCGCGGCCGGAGGCCGCGAGTTCGGCAGTGTCAGCTTCGACACAGGCGATGCGAAGCCGAGCGTGTGGTCGCGTGGACCTGCGTTGGGTCGCCCGCAAGCTGCCAGGCCGACACCACCGCACAAACCCGAGCCGCCCAAAGCCGTCGCCTCGGCGGATGTGCAGGTTCCACGCACTCGTGAAGAGGCCTGCAAGGTGCTGGGCGCCAATCCGGATGCTGGCGAGGCGGCTATCCGCAAGATTGTGGAAGGCCTGCGCCAGAGCTGGCATCCCGACCTCGCAACCAGCGAGGCGGATCGGCAGATGCGCGAGCAACGCACGACGCAGATCAACGTCGCCTGGGACATTCTGTCGGGCAAGCGTCGCCCCGCCTGACGTCGCACACCGAAGGCAGCACTGTTTTTTTGGGGATCCAATCCACCTACGCTGCGTTGTGCAAGCATTCCCTCGCAGGTTGCAGCGCGCTCAATGAGCGCGTATTGCGCGCTACTTCGTTCAGTAAATCGCAACCTCATTTTGTGACTGTGGATTACGTAGCCGACGCGTTTGCTTCACCGAAGTCGTCTGACTAGCTTCCGCGCCGACGCGGGGCATTTCGGCAGTGTGTCGGTCAGTGGCGGAACTCTCTGGCGCATCGTCGCGGGAGCTGAAAGAGGGTACATAACATGTCCAATCTCTATGGAGTGCTGGGCGTTTCGAGCAAGGCCGATGCGGCCGCATTGAAGGCCGCGTATCGACGCCTGGCGAAAGCCTCCCATCCGGATCTCAATGCCGGCGATCACCGCGCCGAGCAGCGCTTCAAGGAAATCAACGTCGCCTACAAGACGCTTGGCGATCCCGAGACGCGAGCGACCTACGATGCGGCGCGAGCAGCCGCGCGGCAGCGCTTGCGCCAAGAGTTGCGGGGCGCGGCCGCCACCATGTCGGCCTCCTTCGTGTTGACGGTGACGTGGGGATACGTCGCCGCCAAGTGGTGGCTGGGGGTCTAGCGCTCGCACCAGCGACAAGGCAGAATTGGAAGCGCCGCCGCACCCGCGACGGCGCTTTTGCTTTGCGGTCCTTCTCCAGCGCAACACCAAACCTCAGGCGACACGTCCCGTCGGGTTGGCCTGTTGGCGGCCGAGGGGTTCCGGCTAGGATGCCATCCAAGCATCGCAAAACACGTGTTGATGTGCATTGCCCCGATGACCGGCCTTCTGCGGGTGGGCCGCCTAGAGGACTACAATGATGACGCCCTGTATCGCGCCCGCCGCCGACGATCAGGACGCCTACACCTTCGTTGATCACCGAGAAGACCCAGTGGCAATCATCGGGTATGTGGCAAGGCGGCTGGCGCCCGAGCACATGCTGATGGCACGCGTGGATGAGGATCTAGAGCACCTGTTCGCCAACTATCGCGGGCAGGAGCATCGCATCCCGCTGACGCTCTGTTGGCACGATCAGTACGTCGTGATTTCATCGTTGGCTGAGCTCTTGCAGGATGACTACCGGTTCTTTGTGCTCGCGTGGTCGCTCGCCAGTGACACGCATGGGCTGCTGGTCGTGCCCAGCTCGAGTGCGCTTGCCTGGGTGCCGCTACCCGAACACCTCATACCGCTGCAGCTCGGCTTCGATTACTTCGGCAAGATCAAGATCCCCTACCTGAACCAAGAAGATGCCGCTCCTGACTTCGCGCGCGAGAGCGGGGCGCAGAACGAGATGCACGACGCCCTTCGCCAGCTGTTCTCAGGCTTCGTCTCCGGCAAAGCCGATCCCGGGGCATCGGAAGCCCTCGCCAAGGCCGTCGTGACGCACTCAGTCTCGAACGGCTTGTCGCCATTCCTGGCGACGCGTCCGAGGCCGAAATAGTGGCCGAAATCCACAAAGGCATGCAGGAGTTGGTGCAGGATCCCGAGCTGACAGAGGGGCGTCGCCAAATCGACAACACCTTGCAGGAACTCCGCAAGCTCACCGGCGCACCGCCCGGCAAGCCAACCTAGCAGCGTCGCCGTAGAACATGGGACCACCAGCCTGCGCTCACGACTTGCGTCCGTAATTTAGCAAGCCGGTCGTCGCCTTGGGCGGATGGGCGCGGATGGCATCTTCGTTGGGCTCGGTGCCCCAACCCGGCCGATCCGGCATCACCAGATAGCCGTTTTCGATGACGGGAACATGCGTAACGAGCTCGTCGTCCCAGGCCAGCCGGTCGATATCCGTTTCCATGATGCGCAAGTTCGGTACGGCCGCCGCGAAGTGCGCGTTCATCATCGTGCACAAGTGGCCGTAGAAATTATGCGGCGCCACGTTGACTTCATGCGCCTCAGCGGCGGCTGCAATTTTCATCGACTGCCACAGCCCATTCCAGGGCGTGTCGATGATGGCAACATCCATCGCCTGCTCGCGGAAGTAGGGCAGGAACTCCCGCAGCGACAGCAGCGTCTCGCAGGAGGCAATCGGGTGCGGGCTCTGTCGGCGGATGTAGCCCAGCGCGGACGGGCTGTAGCTGTCGATCTCGATCCAGAATATGTCGAGGTCGGCGATCTCGCGCAGCATCTTCAGGAAGCCTTCGGTCTTGGCGTGGAAGTTGAGGTCGAGCAGGATGTCGACGTCAGGCCCGGCTCCGTCACGCATGGCCTCAAGATGCATGCGCAGATTGCCCAGCACGGTCCGGTCGACGTTCAACTCCGGATAGAACGGTGAGCCAAAGCCCGGTCGCCAGCCCCGCGGCCTGCCATCCTCATAAAGGAAAATGTTGGTCTTGACCGCGAAGAAGCCCTTCTCGCGCAGCTCGCGGCCAGCCGCCTTGACCCCGTCGAGGTCGACGATCGCCGGCTTGTAATGTGCCGAATGGTTGATGCGCCACGTGGCGCAGTGCGACCAGTAGACCGGGATGCGGTCGCGGATTTTGCCGCCGAGCAGTTCGTAGCAGGGCACGCCGAGTGCCTTGGCCTTGGCATTGATAAGCGCATTCTCGATGGCGCCCATGCCCTGCGCCACGATGCCCCCGGCGGCCGGTCGCGTAGCGCAGTACAGCTCGGCATAGATGCGCTCGTGTGCGCTGACCGGCTGCCCCACCACCTTTGTGGCAAGCCGGCCGATTGCCGCCGCCACGCCCGGCGAGCCGAAGCCCTCGTCGAACTCGCTCCAGCCGATGATGCCCGCGTCTGTCGACAGCTTGACGAAATGGTAATCGCCAGCCCGCATCGCAGACCGGCGTCTCAATGCCCGTCACCTTCATCGCCTGCTCCTGCACCCGGCTGCACGCTAATTTGCAAGGGAACATGGCCGCGCCGATGCGTGCTGTCGAGTTGCTTGCGCTGGCGGTAGCGGGGCCGTCGATGCCAGATTGCCCCCTCGTGACGTAAATGACATGATGTCTCTGCAGGCGGCGCAATGCCGGCGAGCCAAGACAGGCGAGCGCCCGAATTGGGTGCCGTGAAGGGAGAAATGCCGATATGACAAGGGGCCGCAAGCTCAGCACCGTTGCCGCTGCCGGAACGCTCTCGCTATGCGCAAGCCTGGCGTGCGCCCAGGACGTCAAGCTGCCCGAATCCATGACCTTCACGGCCTACGATACCGGCTCTTCCGGCTTCAATATCGCGGTCGCTGTCGGCAAGGCACTGAAGGACAGGCACGGCTCGGATGTGCGCGTGCTGCCGGCCGGCAACGACGTTGCCCGCCTGGCGCCGCTGAAAGCCAACCGCGCGCAGGTGTCCGCCATGGGCATCGGCACCTACTTCGCGCAAGAGAGCGTGTTTGAGTTCGCCGTCAAGGACTGGGGACCGCAGCCGCTGCGGCTGGTGCTCTCGGTCACCGACTGCAACGCGGTCTCGCTCGGCGTCGCCAAAGACACCGGCGTCAAAGAGGTCAAAGACTTGAGAGGCAAACGCGTCGGCATGGTGGTCGGTTCACCGGCGCTCAACCAGAACGCCTTCGCCGTGCTGGCGTTCGGCAACCTGACGAAGAACGATGTCAAGTTGGTGGAGTTTTCGGGCTACGGCGCCATGTGGAAGGGCATGGTCAACAATGAGGTCGACGCGGCCATCGCCTCCACCATCTCGGGCCAGGTCAAGGAGGTCGAGACCTCGCCCCGCGGCATCATCTACCCGCCGACGCCGGCCGGCGATAAGGAAGGCTGGGCGCGCATCAACAAGATCGGCCCCTACTACTACCCGCACAAGACGACCTGCGGCGCCGGCATACCGCAGGGCGGCTCCGTCGAGCTGCCGTCCTACCCCTATCCCATCTTCATGGTCTACGCCTCGCAGCCGGCCGATTTGGTCTATAGCCTCGCCAAGGCGATGATCGTCAGCTACGACGCCTACAAGGATGCGGCTCCCGGCAGCGCCGGTCTAGCCGTCGATCGCCAGAACCTGACTTGGGTCATCCCCTATCACGAGGGGACGGTGAAGGCGCTCAAGGAAGCCGGCGCCTGGAAGGCCGAGCACGAGGCCCACAACCAAGCGCTGCTCAAGCGCCAGGACACGCTTGCGGCGGCATGGGCGGCCTACCTCAGGACCAACCCGCCCGACGACAAGGACACCTTCACGAAGGGCTGGATGGCGGCGCGCAAGGATGCGCTGAGCAAGATGGGCATGGATCCGATCTTCGAGTAAGCGCGCGGGGTGCATCGGCGGGCTTGGCTCACGACACAGGTGGGCCGGGCCTCGCGAGCCAGCAAGGAGTGTCCCGTGGCGCCACTTGTCGATCCTGCCGCCGCATCCCGCCCGCGCCAGGTCGAGTTCGACGACCCCCACGCGCATTCTGGACCTGCCGAGGCCGAGACCACGCGCGTTCGCACGCTGACGGGCATGTGGCGCTGGCTGCTGATCCTCGCCACTGCTGCCACCATCTTCCTGTGCATCAACCAGCAGTTCACGCTGCGCTTCTTTATCGGCTACACGCAGCTCAACACCGAGTATTTTTATCTACTGATTGCCTGCATGCTCCCCTTCACCTTCCTGATCTTTCCCGTGAGCGACGCCGCCCCGCTCGACCGCGTGCCCTGGTACGACGTCGCCCTGTTTCTCGCGACGCTCGCCGCCTCGGCTTACCTGATGGCCAACGTGCGCAAGGCTGCGGAGCTGGGTTGGGAGTTTGCCGGCGCGCCCATGCCGGTGATCATTGCCGGCTTTGCCCTGTGGGTGCTGCTGATGGAGGGGCTGCGCCGCACCGGCGGCTGGAGCCTGCTGTTCTCCGTGCTGCCCTTCACGGTCTATCCGCTGTTTGCCGACCAGCGCTGGCTGGGACCGCTGCGCGGTCAGCAGTCGACGCTCGAGCAGGCCACCGCCTATCACACGCTGTCCAACGAGAGCGTGCTCGGCATTCCGATCCAGGCTTTCGCCGACACGGTGATCGGCTTCCTGGTGTTCGGCACCGCGCTGATGATGACCGGCGCCGGCAAGTTTTTCATCAATCTGGCTTTCGCGCTGTGCGGCACGTTCCGCGGCGGCGCTGCCAAGGTCGGAATCTTTGCCAGCGGCCTGCTCGGCATGATGTCGGGCAGCATCGTCTCCAACGTGCTGACCGCCGGCACCATGACTATTCCGGTTATGAAACGCACGGGTTTACGCGCCTCCTATGCGGGGGCCATCGAGGCGTGCGCTTCGACCGGCGCCGTGCTGGCTCCGCCGGTGATGGGCGCCACCGCGTTCGTCATCGCCCAGTTCCTCAACATCAGCTACGCCGAGGTGGCCGTCGCCGCCATTATTCCGGCGCTGCTCTATTACGTCGGTCTGTTCATGCAGGTCGACGCCTATGCCGGGCGCAACAATCTGAAGGGCATCCCGCGTGGCGAATTGCCGAGCATCGCTACGACCCTGAAGAAGGGATGGTACTACGTCTTCGTGATCGCGTTGCTGATCGTCATGCTCTTGCACTTCAAGCGCGAGAGTCACGCGCCGTTCTACGCCACCGCGCTGCTGCTGGTGCTGAACCAGCTCTTCTCCAAGCAGACGCGGTGGACGCTCAACTCCATCCCGCGCTTTCTGGAGGTCAACGGCCGTACCTTCGTCGAGCTGATCGCCATTCTCGCCGGCTGCGGCCTGCTGATCGGCGCCTTCTCCATGACCGGCGTGGTCTCCTCGCTGGCCAACGACCTGCTGCGTCTCGCCGGCAACAACGTGTTCCTGCTGCTTGCGATGTGCGCCGTCACCAGCCTGGTACTGGGCCTCGGGCTCACCACTACTGCCTGCTACATCTTCCTCGCCATCCTGGTCGCCCCGGCACTCGAGAAGCTCGGCTTGAACAAGATGGCGGTGCACATGTTCATCTTCTACTGGGGCATGCTCTCGTCCATCACACCACCGGTAGCCATTGCTTCGTTTGCCGCCGCCGGCATTGCCGGCGCTCCAGCCATGAAAACGGGCTGGGAGAGCATGCGGGTCGGCAGCATCATCTATTTCATTCCGTTCTTCTTCGTGCTCGCTCCCTCGCTACTCCTGCAGGGTGACAACCCCTACCTTGAGGCGGTCGGGCTTACAGTGCTTGCCATCGCCGGCACGCTGTGCATCTGCGGCGGTATTCAGGGCTTTCAGGCCGGCATCGGTGACTTGCGCCGGGCGGGCTTGCTGGAATGGCCGCTGCGCATCCTTCTCATCGTCGGCGGCTTCATCCTGGCGACACCCGGCGGTGGCATCCTGCCGTTCTCGCAACTGCAAGTGACCGCAACCGGCTTGGCGCTGGTGGTGCCGGTGCTGGTGCTCGGCATGGTCCTGGTGCGGCGTGGCGAGCCAGCCCAGCTACGCGCCGCCGGCACCTGATGCAACGACCTCGCCACGCTAGGCTTGACCTCGTCACCACGAGCACCGGCGGCCGGCCTTGCACCGTGCCGCCGCATGACGCACCGAGGTTACTGTGCGCCCTGCTGGTCCTTCAAACGCCAGAAGGACCACTCCTTGTTCTCGTTGTAGGGTAGCTCGTCGAACCACTCAGGTGACCGCTGCGCAGGAGTGGTGGTGTCGTCCTTGCCGACGGATCTCAGGATGCGCTGAATGTCGGTGAGAACACCGGAGCTCTGCAGGAAGTAGTCGTGACCATACCCGGACACGATCCTGTCAAGCCGCCACCAGCGCTCCCTGCCGGTGGCATCTATGACATGCACATTTTTCACCTCGACCAGCAAGGGCTGGCCGTTGTCGTTGAGCTGGCCAACGCGGCCTGCGCCGCTGCGCAGGATCTTAGACCCCAACAGGGCCGCGTCCGTGAGTGACGCGTAGACCGTAACGCGATCCGCATACGGGGCGATGCGGCGTATTTTCTGGTCGAACACCGGCATGGCCACGTCGGGGGCTGCGAACATGATCTGGCCGATGCGGATCGCCTGCCGCCGGGCAGCACCCTGCCTTTCCGTCTCAAAAACAGACCGCAGCGCACTGAGGGCTCGTAGTGCGGACTGCGAGCCCATGCTGTGCACAAGAATATCGACTGCGTCGATATCGGCGTCGCGCATCAGCAGCTTCATGAACGACTGCAGAAACGGCTCGGCCTGCTCGGCCTGATCCATATCGCCAATGTAGCCGAACATGCTCGCAGCTGAGGGCCAGCTGTACATGTAGACGCGCCCGGGATACCCGGTCGCCGATACGATCTGCGCCACCGTAAACAGGGCGTCCTTGAAGGCCGTGTTGTAACCGTGGATGAACACCAGCGCGCTGCTAATGTTGTCTCCGCTGACGCTCACTCGCCCGGGGCGCGCCCGGTCAACTGCTCCGGTGCGCGTACGGTCCATTCTTCCGGCGGACCTGGTCGGCATCTGCGCGCTCTGCGCCACCTCATCGGCTAGGAACAGCTGATCGCCAAGGTCGGCCTTCTTGGTGGAGTGGAGCAATCGGTACTCTGTAATTTTACTTTGCCCCAGGTCGCCAGATTTTTTGACCTCGGTCGTGGGCACGGAAACATAGGCGCAGCCCAAGTGCAGCTGGTTGCCCGAAGCGTTCTCAAACAGGGCATCGGGATCGGCAATGGGTCCGCCTTTCTGGTTGCCCGCGCTCCTCACTTTGCGGTCGGTGCCGAACAAGATCCGCCGTACCCCGCCGACTTCCTGCGGGCAGGGCCGCGTGCTCACGCGTTCCCAACCGTTTTCATCGAAGGGGAAGTCGGTCATCACGAGATTGGTGACGCCCTGCATCAGCAGTTGCCAGCCTCGGGTCTTCGCATCCGATTGAGCCCCCCGCGAGGACGCGGGTTCGGTCGCAACTACGGGCACCAGAAAGTCCGGTACCTCAAACGACGCTGGGGGCTTCTTGGCATAGCGCACGAACACTCCCTTCAGCCTGTCCTTGGAGGTGAGGACCATGTTGGATGAGATGTACCCGTCTTCATCGCCGCCGGTCTCCCCCTCGGCGGCGAACTCTTCGGATGTCAAATGCAGATGCTTGTAGTTCAGGGACACCTTCATGATGCGATCCCTGAACAGCGCAATCGGCGTGAAGTCGGCCAGCAGATGAATTTCCGGTCCGACCGACACCTTGTTGTCGCTATCCCGGAACTCCTGCCAGTCGCTGTCATTCTCTCCGACAGATTTCTGCGGGGTGCTCCCCACGAATGCCGCGGGCACACGTAGCGTGATCTCGGTGTTGGTCTTCGTGTCCCTGTAGGGCACTGCCGTCAGGTCAGTCCTGGTAACGAATTGTGCGTAAGCATCCTTCAGCTGCTGCCTCTCGCCAGGCGTCAGCGGTCCCACACTCTCGGCAGATTTGTATGCCCTGCGAAACCACGCCACGGCTTTGCTCAGATCGGGGTGAGATGCACGCCCCGCTGTCGCATCGAGGACGCCGAGGGCGATCAGCTGTCTTTGCACCTCGACATCCCTGAGGTCTTCAACGAGGGCAGGACCCATGGAGGCGAATTGAGCCCACCCCTGACCAACGCAGGCCAGCACGAGGACGGCTGCGAGGCTGAGGAGACGCAGAACTGACATAGTGAAACTCCCTCGTAGCAAATGGGTGAATAGCAGGCATGAGCCAAACCAGGGGTTCGGCCCGCAGGTCATTGCGAAAAGTCATACGGGGAACGCAACGGCATGTGGCATTGGCCCCAGATCACAAACCGTGTAGCGCACGCATCGTTGTCTTGTAGGCGCCGAGGACTCCTGTGCCACGACTGGTGACGCAAGGAAAGGTGCAAGCTGGCGAGGCAATGCTTCACAATGCACCTTCGCTGCGCCTGTGTTGCGATCATAGTCGTGGGCAACCACTAAGGGTCGGCCAAGCAAATCACTCGTGCGCGAGCAGCTTGCCCTGCAGCTGCAGGATGCAGCCGTCGATGTTGTGCATGATCTCGTCGATGCTGCGCATCTCGTGCTCGATCTCGGCGAGCGTCGGTGGTCGCGCAGGCGGTTTAGGCTCGGGCTTCCCGTCTAGCATTTTGCCAAAGCCCCAGCGCACGTCGTCGAGGAAGGTGGCAACGCCGCTCGGCTCTGCCTTGCCTTTGCGTGGACGCTTGGCCTTTGCGGCCTTGTATTGTTTGGCAAGAGCGCCGCGCACGAATTTCAGCTCGCGCTTCTTGTGCCGCAATTCCTTCAGCGCTGCCTTGGCCTCGGCAGCCGACGCGACGTTGACGGCGACGGTGGTACCTTCGATTTTCGTGAAGCGCAGCGGAGCAAGTTGCACGGACGAAACCCTTATGCGGCAGCGGTTGGCGCACAATAGCCAAACTGAGCGCCTTGTGCGGGGCGAACAACGCACTCGCATTTGGCGAGCAAATACGGCCTAATTCTCGCCACATGGCGCGCCCAGTAGAGCTGCCACCTGAAGATCGGTCCAGTTGGCGCCAAGGGGGAGCCGGGCGCGCAACATCCACGGAATCGGTCGGTGAGGGAAGGGCAGCGGGGCCGGTGCGCGCGTCTGCGAGCAGGCTGCGTGCCGGGCTGTCACTGTAAGCGCCTCCGGGGGAAGGCCTAGGGCCTGACGTCCCCGGCCGGCACACCTGCAACTGAAAAACCCAGGAGAGTACATGAGTAAGCGGCTCATCACCGCCACCGCCGGATTTGCGTTCGGCGCGCTGGCCCTCGGCATGCTGGCAACCGCAGCCGAGGCGCGCCCCCACGAGGGCTACTACGGCTCCCGCTACTCCAATAACTCGTATTCCAACGATGATGGGGGATATGAGCGCAGGCCCACCTATCGCCGCCATGCTGGCAAGCGTTCAGGCAAGCGCTATGCGGCCAAATCCGGCAAGCAGCGCAGCTATGCGCGCCGCGGCGGCTCGTCGCGGTCCGCTTCGGCAGGTTCCTCACGCGGTTGCCTGACACCGGCGGCGCGGGCGCTGCTCGGCCGCATCGAGGCGCAGTTCGGTGCCATGCAGATCATCTCAACCTGCCGGCCAGGTGCGCGCATTGCCGGCTCGGGGCGGATCTCCAAGCACGCCAGCGGCAACGCCGTCGACTTCAATGCCGGCGGCCGCAAGGGTGCGGTGGTGCGCTGGCTGATCGCCAACCACAAGTCGGGCGGCACCATGACATACAGCGGCATGAGCCACATCCACGTCGACATCGGACCGCGCTTCGTGTCCCTCGGCGCCCGCGGCGGCTAGCAGGCTGTCGTGCCGGAGCGCGCCTCGGCGCATCCGGGAACCAAGGCGCCACACTACGCGATCCCGGACGTCGCGCAGCGACGACCGGGATAACGGACGTAGTCCGGCTAAGCCGGCACGGCGACCAGCCACAACCCGCGCGCCAGATACGTCACGCTCACGCCGATGGTCACGCGCCGGCTCCACATGCGAAACCCCTCATCCGTCATGCGGTGCAATATTAGCGCCGCCGTCGAAGTGCCCGCAAACGCCAGGCCGATCGCCACCACATAGGCCCATAGTGGAATGCTTTCATCGAAGGTGGCTGCGAACGAACCGAAGTAGATGATGCGGTAGAAGTGGCCCGCCACCTGCGTCACCGCCTTGGTGGCGACGATCGATTTGCGGTCCATCCGGCTCTTCTGGAAGAACACATCGAGGATATGACCGGCTGCACCGGCGAGCAGTTGCAATAGGATGATGAAGGCGCCGCAGATGTAGGGCGCGCCGGGTCGCGTGATGTCGGGTGTCAGGCGCTTGGGCAGGAAGTCGGCGGCGAATGGGATGAGCCCCAGCCCGAGGTAGATCACTGCCTTGCTCGGGATGATCGCCACCGAGCGCAGCGCCAGAAACATCAGCGTCGATCCTATCAGGTAGCGCCACACGATGCTCCAGTCGACGTAGCGCAGCCAGAGCACCGACCGCCAACCGTTGGACGCCATCTGGATGGTGCCGAACAGCATCATGGCCGGCGCAACATCGAGAAACAGCAGCAGCACGCCGAGCAGGATGATGCCGCCCGCCATCCCGAAGATGCCCGAAATGAAGGACGTGACCGCGATGGTCACCGCGATGATGGCGAGAACTGCCGGCGCCATCTGGTCTAGCCGCCGCTCGCCAGTAGCGCCTGCGCCATCTCGCGCACCGTAGCAGGGAACGGACAGGCCTTGTGTGCGACCTTGTCGAGATGCACGGCGGTGATCTCAGTCGCTGCGGCAATCTCGCCGCGCTCCACGTTGTACATGGTGTGCTCGAAGCGGATGCGCTTATCGCTGATTTCCAGCACGCGCGAGCGCACCTCAACAACGTCGCCGGCGAACAGCTCCTGCCGATAGGTAATGTTCTGCTGCACAGCGGCCATGCCGAAGCGATCGGCACGTAGGTAGGACGGCGTCAGGCGGAGCGCGCAGAAGAAACTCCAGCTCGCCTCGTCGAACTTGGAAACGTAGGTGGCGACGTTCATATGGCCAATATGATCGCAGTGGGCGGGATAGACCGCACCCCGATAGGTGACCAAGCCGGCATCCTGGTTTGCCATGTTGCGTCCATCCAATTGTCGCTCCGAACTGTGCCCCGCGCCCTTGCATGGCACAATGCATGCTATTGCATTGCCGCTAGACGCTTATGCCAATGCTCGCTTCGGCGAGCCAGCAGGGACAAGAAAGTCCATGATTGAACTCCAGCCACCCTTCCGACCTGCCACGCGCGGCGATGCCGCGGCGCTCGCCGATCTCGTGCATTTCGCCAGCGAAGGTCTGGCGTTGCACGTATGGACGCGCATCGCCGGCCCTGATGGCGACGCCTGGCAGATCGGCCGCGAGCGGGCTCGCCGCGAGACAGGCAGCTTCTCCTATCGCAACGCCGTTGTGGTCGAAGAACCCGCCGGGCAGGTCACCGCGGCTCTGATCGGCTACGCCCTGCCCGATGCACCGCAGCCCATCTCCCAGGACATGCCACCGATGTTCGTGCCGCTGCAGGAACTGGAGAACCTGGCGCCCGGCACCTGGTATGTGAACGTGCTGGCCGCCTACCCCGAGCACCGCGGCAAGGGGCAGGGCCGTGCGCTGCTCGGCATCGCCGACCGCATCGCTGCCAGCGAGACGCGACGGGGCCTTAGCATCATCGTGTGCGACGCAAATTCCGGTGCGCTTCGCCTCTATCAGCGCTGCGGCTATACAGAGCAGGCCCGGCGCAAAAAAGTGAAGGAGGACTGGGTTGCACCCGGCACCGACTGGGTGCTGATGGTGAAGTCCGCGTAAATCGGCACCGAACGGCACGCCCCGCGTTGTAAGGGCAGCCGGTGCTTTCGCCGGCAACGGTAGCAACGGCGCCACGCTCGTCGTAATGTCAGGACCATGACCGACATTCTCACCAAGATCACCACCTACAAGCGCCAGGAGATTGCCGAGGCGCAGGCCGCCCAATCGCTGGAGCAGGTGGAGGCGGCCGCCCGCAAGGCGCCTCCCGTGCGCTCCTTCGCCAAGGCTTTGGAGGCCAAGATGGCCGCCGGCCAATTCGCGCTGATCGCCGAGATCAAGAAGGCGAGCCCCTCCAAGGGCCTGATCCGGCCAGATTTTGATCCACCGGCGCACGCCAAAGCCTACGAAGCGGGAGGCGCCGCCTGCCTATCCGTGCTGACCGACGGACCCTCGTTCCAGGGCACGCCGGAGCATCTGCGCCAAGCGCGCGCGGCGACCCTGCTGCCAGCGATCCGCAAGGACTTCATGCTCGACCGCTACCAGGTGGCGCAATCGCGGGCCTGGGGCGCCGACTGCATCTTGATCATCATGGCAGCCGTCGATGACGTGATGGCCGGCACGCTCTGCGCCTATGCCAAGGCCTGGGGCATGGACGCCATCGCCGAAGTGCACGACGAGCACGAACTCGATCGCGCCCTCATGCTCGACTGCCGCCTGATCGGCATCAACAACCGCGATCTCAAGACGTTCAACACGACCCTGCAGACGACCGAGAAGCTCGCGCCGCGGGTTCCGAAGAACCGCATCATCATAGCGGAGAGCGGCATAAACAGTCACGCCGACCTGCAGCGCCTGGCCAAGGTCGGCGTCAATGCGTTCCTGGTCGGCGAGAGCCTGATGCGTCAGGCCGACGTCGCCGCCGCCACCCGCGCGCTGCTGGGCAGCGGAGCGACGTGATGACGGGCCCGCCGAAACCACCAACCCAATCCCTCTGCCTCTTGTGGGAAGGGGTTAGGGGTGTGGGCAATCCCGACGTCGATTGTTCTGCAATCCGCCACTCCGTGTCTATGCCCCACGAGCGGGGTGGGAACACCGGCAGCCCAACCTCATGACCAAGCTCAGCCATCTCAACGAGAAGGGCGAGGCGCGCATGGTTGACGTGTCGGACAAGACCGTCACCCAACGCATGGCACGCGCCGAAGGCTTCGTGGCCATGGCGCCCGAGACGCTGGCACTCATCGAAACCGGCACCGCCAAGAAGGGCGACGTGCTCGCCACCGCGCGCATTGCCGGCATCATGGCGGCGAAGAAGACGCACGAGCTGATCCCGCTTTGCCATCCGCTGGCCATCACGAAGGCCACTGTCGAGTTCAAGGCCGCGCGCGATCCGGTCGGCCTGCGCGTCATGGCCGAGGTGAAAGTGGGCGGCCAGACCGGCGTCGAAATGGAAGCGCTGACGGCGGTATCGGTCGCCTGCCTCACCATCTACGACATGCTCAAAGCCGCCGACAAAGCCATGCTGCTTTCCGACATCCGTCTCGTCGAGAAGACCGGTGGCCGCTCGGGGACCTATCGCGCCGAGGAGCCCCGCCGGTGAATCAAATCGGCAACCTACCGGCCAAGGCGCACCAGCGCACCGAGGCCGGCCCAAGGGGCGCGGAGTATAGAGGCTGTGGGCCCGGGTATCGGATCGTCGCTGCGCGACGTCCGGGATGACGAGCCAACACGCGGAGTAGTCGCATGGCGCTCCTGTCGGTCGAGGAGGCACTGCAGCGCATCCTGGACGGTGTCGAGCCGATGCCGGCCGAGAGCCTGCCGATCGCCGCCACCGGTGGCCGCACACTGGCTTCAGCGCTCGCCGCGCGCCTGACACAACCGCCGTTTGATGCCTCGGCGATGGACGGCTATGCCGTGCGCCAGGCCGATGTTTGCACGCTGCCCGCGACCCTAACTGAGATCGGCCAGGCTGCTGCCGGCCATCCGTTCACCGGCCATGTTGGAGCCGGGCAGGCGGTGCGCATTTTTACCGGCGCGGCCGTGCCGATCGGCGCTGATGCCATCGTTGTCCAGGAGAACGTCAGCCGCGATGGCAGCAAGATCGTTGTCCGCGACGGCGTCACCAGGAGCGGCGATCATGTGCGCAAGCGGGGCTTCGACTTCCAGGCTGGCGACACCCTCCTCGAGGCGGGCCGGCGCATCGGCCCGCGCGAGCTGTCGCTGGCCGCCGCCATGGGCCACGGCGAACTTGCCGTTCGCCGGCGACCGCGTGTGGCAGTGCTGGCGACCGGCGACGAGCTCATTGAACCGGGCGGCAGCCTGGGTGCCGGACAAATCATCGCCTCCAATCATCTGGGCGTGGCGGCGCTTGCCGAGGCAACCGGCGCAGAATCCCGCCTGCTGGGCATCGCCCGCGACACGCGCGCGAGCCTCGATGCCCACATCGCCATGGCCGCGGACGCCGACGCGATCGTGACGATCGGCGGCGCCTCGGTCGGCGATCACGACCTGGTGGAGCCGGTGCTGGAAGCACGCGGCATGGCGCTGGCGTTCTGGAAGATTGCCATGCGGCCAGGCAAGCCGCTGATGTTCGGTCGGCTCGGCCAGGCCCGCGTGTTGGGCCTGCCGGGCAATCCCGTGTCGGCCATCGTCTGTGCCCGCGTCTTCCTGGTGCCGCTGATAAGAGCCCTGCTCGGCCAACCCGGGCGGGACCAGGGACTGAAGCCGGCGCGCGCCGCCGTCGCCCTGGAGGCCAACGGACCGCGCGCCCACTACATGCGGGCAACCTCCCGCATCGGCGCCGATGGCATAGCCGAGGTCACCCCAGTGCGCTCCCAGGACAGCTCGCTGCTCGCGCCCCTGGCGCAGGCCGACTGCCTGCTAGTCCGCCCCATCAGTGCGCCCGCGGCTGCGGCCGGCAGCGCGATCCAAATCCTGCCGCTCGACTTTTGATGCGGTTCGCGTCGCGGCCGACAGCAAACACTTGCAGAACATGACGGGAACAACTATGGTGTTCCCGGTTTGTACGGTGGCATCCGAGTCGCAGATACCAACCCACGCCAACGGCCACGCCGCGGGGAAATCATGCTGACCACGAAGCAGAAAGAGCTGCTGACCTTCATCAACGCCCGCCTGCAAGAGACGGGTGTGCCCCCCTCGTTCGACGAGATGAAGGAGGCCCTGGCGCTGCAGTCCAAGTCCGGCGTGCACCGCTTGATCATCGCGCTTGAGGAACGTGGCTTCATCCGGCGCCTGCCGCACCGGGCGCGGGCCATCGAGGTCATCAAGCTGCCCGACGCCATGTCCGAACCCGGCAGTGGCCCGCGCCGCACCGGCTTCAGCCCTAACGTAATCGAGGGCTCGGGGCGCCGGCCGCTTCCGCAACTAGCTTCGCCGCCGCAGGGCTACGGCAACTCCGGCGCGTGCAGCGTGCCCCTGATGGGCCGCATCGCCGCCGGCGTGCCGATCAGCGCCATCCAGAATCACACCCAAGACATCGGAGTACCGCCGGAGATGATCTCGGGGGGCGAGCACTTCGCCCTGGAGGTGAAAGGCGATTCGATGATCGACGCCGGCATCAACGAAGGCGACATCATCATCTGCAAGCGCTGCGACACGGCCGAGAACGGCGATATCGTGGTGGCCCTGGTCGAAAAGGAGGAGGCCACCCTCAAGCGCCTGCGCAAGAAGGGGGCCTCGATCGCCCTGGAAGCAGCCAATCCCAACTACGAGACGCGCATATTCGGTCCCGACCAGGTGGACATTCAAGGTCGCCTGATCGGCCTCATCCGCCGGTTCTGAGATCCTTCTCCGCACTCCGCCGTCGCCAGAAGGTAGGGCTGTTGCTGCCCCCCAGCCCGACACTCTGTGCGTTACGACAGGCAGCGCGCGATAGGCAACAGCCCTAAGCCTCGCTGCGCGCCCGCAGCCAGCGGGCAAGATACCAGGCGATCGCCGCCGGGACGCCGAACACCACGACTAGCACTGGGATCTCGGTGCTGAGCGGCACGCTCGCCCAATACACCCCGATCACCATGTTGATCACCGAGGCCGCCAGCCACGGCAATATGAAGATGCGCGCACCATCCGCTGCCCGCCTGCCGAGCAGCGTCGCCGCCAGGATGAAAACGCCGAGCCCAGCCAGCCCGGCCACCACCATCTTCAACGTGTGCATGTCTGCCTCCTTGCCCCTCACGCCTGCGCCGACCTGCCGGTCTGCGCAGTCGGCAGCTTGCCGGCCTCCGGCTCCGTATCGCCCGTACCGAGCGAGCACGTCTCCCAGACCGCTACCATCACCAGCACCAGGTTGGCTGCCGCGGCCAGTGCCAGCGGCTGCGACAATGGTGCCAGCGGCACCAGGCCGGCCAACAGGATCAGCCCGACGATGTGCGACAGCGCCGGGCGATTGCCCGTCGCGCGCTTGAACATCAGGTTGCCGATCAGATACAGCGTCGGCCCGCCAAGCACCGCCGCGACGGTCTTGACGTCGACATGCCCGGTCGGGTGCGCCAGCACCAACTCATCGCCTACCGCGACAACAACGATGCCCGCCACCAGCGGCAGGTGCATATAGGTATAGGCGAGCCGCGCCAGTCGTCCCGGGTCGCTTGACTGCGTGATGCGCTTGCTGCCCCGCTCCGCGCCGATGTTAAAGTAGATCCACCACATGGCCGCGCTGCCAATGAAGGCGGTTGCGAACGCCGCCACCGTAGTCCCTGACCACGGCAACTTGGCAAACGTCGCCCCGGTCACGAGGATCGACTCGCCCAGCGCGATGATGATGAACAGCCCGCAGCGCTCGGCGAGATGGCCGCCCTCGACGTCCCAGTCGGCCGTGGTCGAGCGGCCGAGACCTGGCGTCCAGAACCCGAGCGACGGCGACAGGTATTCGATGGCCAGTGCCAAGCTCCACAAACCGAGGCGCGCCTGCGCCTCGGCAAAGGCACCGCCGATCCAGAACAATGCCGATAGCGCCAACCAGGCATTGATGCGCAGGAAGTTGCGATAGTTCGTGGCGCTATGCCCGCGCAGTGCCCACAGCATGAACAGGCTGCGGCCGAGCTGCATGAAGACGTAGGCGCCGGCGAACGCCAGCGCCCGGCTCCCGAACGCCTCGGGTATGGAGGTCGACAGCACCAGCCCCGCCAGCATCAGCGCGAACA
>Ga0075431_100000430_pt1 | contig 34249 bp, 25 predicted proteins | sample RhiMetdeltSRZDD5_FD_75297 | JGI IMG/M metagenome (GOLD analysis project Ga0075431, IMG submission 75297) | Populus rhizosphere microbial communities from Tennessee, USA - Rhizosphere MetaG P. deltoides SRZDD5 | ecosystem: Host-associated > Plants > Roots > Rhizosphere > Soil | place: USA... | reverse complement strand
GCTGCGCTATCCGAATATCGGCGTGAACGACGGAGGAACCGTCGATGGCATGATGGCTGCCGCACGTCAGCTCATGAAGGTGGTCAAGCCCGACACGAAGATCATTCCGGGCCATCTCGGACCGATCGTCGGGTTCAAAGAGATCGAGCAGCAGTTGACGATGTTTGCGGCGGTTCGCGAGCGGATCGCTGCCGCGATCAAGCAGGGGAAAACCGAAGCGGAAGTTGTTGCGTCGAAGCCGACCAGGGACTTCGATGAGGGGCGGATGGGCGGGGCCATCACGCCCGATCGCTTCGTCAGCCTGGTCTACACCGATCTGTCTCGTCGATTGAAATAACAACGATTTGAAGATCTTTGATCGGTGATTCTTGATGCGTTGATGATTTGAGATTATCGAATCCTGATTGCTCCTTGATCAAATCAATCATCAATCACGAATCTACAATCAACAACGAATCACCAATCAAAGATCACCAAATCACAAATGTTCTTCATTTCTTCTCATACGGCGCGCCGGTCCCTGACGAGCCCAGGAACAGCGTCTGCCCATTGGGCAGCGTCAGGTCACGGCCGTTCGCACGACGCGACCCGTCCTTCGACTGGTAGCCGTCGACGATGATCTCGGTGCCTTTCGGCAGCGACTCTTTCGTCAGCCCGCGCCTGATGAGGGTGTTGGGCGTGCCGGTCTCGATCATCCACTCCTCGACCGTGCCATCGTCTTTCTTCACGTCCACGTAGATCCAGGCGTGAGGATTCACCCAGAGCATCTTCGTGACGGTCCCCTTGAACTTGATCGGCTTGTTGGCGTCGAACTCGGCGTTGAATGCGTGGTGTGCGAGCGCCGGCGCGGCGGCCAGCACGGCCAGCAACGAGGCGACGACGATAGACGATCGATAGCTTCGCATCGGATCTACCTTTCTTCGGCAGTGCGAGCCGGCCGCTGGCCGACGGTTTCACCGTTCTTCTCTCTCAGTCTCGCGCCTGTCAGGAAGTGCACGATGTCGAAGTTGTCTTCGTGACAGGCGTACTCGAACATCTGCTCACCGGGATCGACCTTGTTCCAGGGAATGAGCGCCGTCCACGGCCTCGACCACGTCGTCGGATCGGACACGGTGAACTCGTAGTTGATGGAGTCCGGGGCGACGCGCGTGAAACGCTCCGTTATGGTGAACGTCGCGGGATTGGCGCCCTGGAACAACACGCCTTCCTCGGCCTTGAAGTTCGTGGTTTCGACGACGAGCGTCGATCCTTCCCAGTGTCCGCGCGTGTCGCCAAGCCACTGCCGCAGGCCTTTGTTGAGATGCGGCCGGCCGTCGACGGGGATGATGCGTGCGCTGTGAATCATCTCCGGCGCGATCGTCACGTAGCCGGGACTCTGGAAGATCTGGAAGTTGTTGTTGTAAATCGTCGGCAGATACGGCGGCACGTCGGTGCGGACGACGCAGCGAACGGGCCACGACATGTCGGTGTAATTGTCCGGTAGCCCGGCGGCGAAGCGCGCGGCCGCTTCGGCACGTGAGGCGCGCACGCGCTGGCGCTCAGGAGGCACTGTCGCCAGCGTGGGAATTCGACCGTCGACGGGATCGACGATGAGGGACGTGCGCCGATCGGCCGTGATCTTGAGCCTGCGCGCGTCCATCCAGTGCTCGTTGTAGGCGCGGTTCACGTCGGCCGCGTTGCCGCCGTCGCGCCGATCGCGCGACAGGTCGAAGGCGAGCGACTTCTGAAACTCCTCGGCCTCCTCGTCGCTGAGAGTGTCCTTTTCGCCGACGTTTGCCGGTCGCTGCAGCGGCGTGCTGGTGGCGTCGTTCCAGACACCCTGCAGATCTGGATCACCCCACGGCGTCTTGGGTGGGTTGTATTTCTTCGGCGCCTGTCCAGACGCCGGAACGACGAGGATCACCGCGACAACCGCGGCGACGAGGGCAGTCGATGCACGGTATCGGTTGCGCATGGCAGTTATCTCGCAGCCTGTTTGCGGAACTTTCCGAACAGCAGTTCCTCGGTGAACGGGACGCACTTGAACTCGAGAAGCTGGATGCTCTTCTCCATTCGCCGGTAGAGCGGGAAGCTGATTTTCCACGGACGCGTGAACACGTTCGGGTCCTCGATGGTCGCCTCGTACATCATGTGATAGGGGCTGGCAGGCGTGTAACGCTCGACCACGTGCAGCGCGTCGCTGTGGTAGTTGCCCGCGCGATCGAACCACGTCTCCTCGCGCTGGCCGGTGACGTCGACGACGAGCGTGTCGCCCTCCCATCGTCCACGCGACCATCCCATCCACGAATCGGTTGGCGCCGCCTGCTCCCAGTTCATGCGAATGATGCGGGTGGCGCTGGCAAACTCGTACGCCATGAGGATGGACGGGCCGGTCCCCTGCACGATTTGGAAGGGGAATGGCATGTAGGTCGCGCGCGGCACGCCCGGCATGTAGCACTTCATCTCCGGATCGCCGAGCGCGTGCCACGTCTTGTCGTCGCTGACATCGACCCGCAGCCGGTTGTCGAAGTTGGATTTCTTCCTGGCGAGGGCTTCCGGCTTGTAAGGAATTTCTCCACCCTCGATGATGCTCTGGCCGGCTGGGCCAGCGGCGTATGCGCCACTCAGCTCGGGATGCGGACCGGGCTGGGCCTCGTGATCCTGCAGATCCCAGTTCGCCGTGACGAGCGCTTGCCAGATGCCGTTCAGGTCGGGGTGGCCGTCAGCCAGGCGCGGCGCGCGATAGGACGCAGGAAACTGTTGGCCGGACTGTGGACGTTGCTGTCCGAAGAGGGGAGGAACACCGAGCGAGAGAAGCACACTGGCGCCGGCGACGCCAAGGAACACCATCATGCGCCGAAGCTGCATACTGGGCCTCCCGATCCGCACTATCGAAGTGTGGTGGTACCACGGCCTGTCGCCGGGGTCAAGCAGCAACGTGGCTGACTAGCTTGGGTGGCTGGTCACGGGGAAATTCCGCCCGCGCTCCAGTTGATCACCAGCGTGATCGCGGTTGATGCCGTTTCCTCGACGAAGGAGTTGACGAGAAACCGCTGACCGTCTGCCGAAACGTCGTAGGGAAATGCATCCAGACGCACGCGCGGTCGAGGACGAACCGTGAAGAGCGGACGCGCCTCGCCCACAGAAAAATCAGCACCCTTATCGCTCACTGTAGCCGAGCTCAAAGTATTGCCGGGTGTCAGATAGAAGATCTCGGCTCCGTCTCGTCGCCAGCGTGGCCAACTACCCCCGGCTGGAGAGATTCGCCACCGGCTGCCTGGCCCCGGGAATGGTGCGACATACACTTCCATCTGCCCGGATTCATTCGAGCTGTAGGCAATCCACCGGCCGTTGGGTGAGAACTGACCCTGTGTTTCGACGAACGGAGTCTCCAGAAACGGGAAGGGCTTTCGCGGTTCAGCGAGCGGTAACACCCACAAGTCGCTTCTTCTCAGCGTGCCGCTGCCGAACACGTAGAGCAGGAATCGACCATCCGGAGAAATGCTCTCCGGGAACTCGCCGAGGCTGTCCTCGAGCACGAGCTCGTCGCTCGACCCGCTTGGCGCCTGTCGGTACACATCAAAGCCGCCTTTGCGTCCCGATGCGAACATGAGGCCACCGAGGTCGGGTGACCAGACTGGCCCAATCTCGTCCGAGGCGTCGGATGTGAACCGCGTGCGCAGGCCGCGCGCGACGTCGTAGACCCACAGATCATACGTGTTCTTTGCCGGATCGAGGACGCTCACAGCGGCTTGCCGGCCCTCCACCGACAGCACCACTTCGGCGTAATCCGCCGGATCGCCAAGCAGCGCCATCTGCTTGCCTCCGCGGTCGAACCACACCAACTGCGATCTGACTTGATCGAGACCCGTTTGATAAGCGATCGCTCCAGTGTCTGCGACGGAGAATGCACCTGCGGTGCCGGTGTCGCCGGCCCCGGGGACTTGCACCTGTTCCGCCACGGGAACCGGCTGGTCAGTGAGTTCCAGGCGACTGACGTCGAAGGGCTGCGCCATGAGCGTGCGCCCGCGGAGGAAGAACAGATGACCACTGGCGTACTTGGCGTTGGAGCCGCGCTGCAGGATCAGCTTGTTTGGTTCATTGGGATCGAGCGAGCCGACGTAGACAGCGCGCGGGTCGATGGCTCCGCCGCTCTTGCTCCCCATCGCGAAATAGAGAAAGTGGCGGTTGTCCGGCAGGAAGAACGGAAACCAGTGCTGCGACTCTCCATTCGCTGGGTCGAGCGTGGTCGCGGGAGTTGGCGTGCCGCCGAGCGCAGAAACCCGATAGAGCGGTGAGCCGCCTGGCGGCGTGAACAAGATCACGTCCTCTGTGTTCCACGCTCCCGTCGCGTTCGGCGCCGCGTCGCACAGCGTCGTCACGGGACCGCCAGTGGCGTCGATCTTCTTCAGCTTGCCTAGTGAAATGAACGCGATATACCGGGAGTCCGGCGACCAGAATGGGAACGCAGCGCCATCGGTTCCCGCGAGTGGCTGTGCGACCGTCGAGTCGAGCGAGCGAACCCAGAGCTGCGACTCTCCATTGCCGTCCGCTCCCGCGAACGCGACGCGCCGGCCGTTTGGTGACAGCGCAAAGCGTCCGGCGGGGAGCGTGGAAAAGCTGACGTGCTCGGGAAGGAGAATCGACGAGCGATACGTGGCTACATTGGCGGACGATGGCCCATTCGAGAGGCCGGTGCGACGAGAGACCAACACCGCCACGAACGCGATCAGGCACACGCCCGCAACAATCCACGCGATGCGCTCGCGCAATGTGCTGCGCGCGGCAGGTGGCGAACGGTCCAATGATCGATCCGCGCCAGGCTCGGTCGGCTCTACCAGCATCTCGTCGAGCTCGATTCGGGCATCGGCGATGTCGTGAAGACGCCGATTGAGATCCTTCTCGACACATCGCCGCATCAACCATCGAAGCCTCGGGGGCGTCGCCGCAGGTAACGCGTTCCAGTCAGGCTGCGTTGCCAGGATGGCCGCAAACGTATCCGAGATGGTCTCTCCCGGGAACGCGCGCCGGCCCGCCAGCATCTCGTAGAGCACGCAGCCGAAGGCCCACACATCGGCCCGCCGGTCAAGCGGCTTGCCACGTGCCTGTTCCGGCGGCATGTACGCGGCTGTGCCGAGGATGAGTCCTGCCGCTGTGAACGCGGGTGTCGTGATGGTGGGAGATTCAGACCGTTCTCCTGACGCGACGCGTGATGACTCCATCGTTTTCGCCAGGCCAAAGTCCAACACCTTCACCGTGCCGTCGAGTCGAACCTTGACGTTGGCGGGTTTGAGATCGCGATGGATGATCCCTTGCTCGTGGGCAGCTTCGAGCGCCGCGGCGATCTGTTTGGAGATGAGGAGCGCCTCAGCGACCGACATCGGTTCCTGCGCGATGCGATCAGCGAGCGTCGGGCCTTCGACCAGCTCCATGACGAGCGCCGTCAGACCGGCCGAGTCCTCGATGCCGTAGACGTGCGCGATGTTGGGATGATTCAACGAGGCCAGGATTCGCGCCTCGCGCTGAAGGCGTTCGAGCCGGTCGAGGTCCGTTGCCACTCCGGCCGGCAGCACCTTGACCGCGACGTCGCGCTTCAACTTCGTGTCGGCGGCCCGGTACACCTCCCCCATGCCTCCCGCTCCGATCCGGGTCGACAACTCATAGGGGCCAAGACGTGTACCGGGTGCCAGCGGCATCGCCGCGATTCTAAGCCAACGTGCTGTCCAGCAGCCTATTCTTCGCTGTCGTCTGCCTGGTCCGATTCAATCAGATAAAGCGTGGTATTGGCCGTCGTCTGTCCAGGGGCGAACACCTCGTTGGCGATGGCCAGGTAGTACTTGCCACGATATTTGTACGCCGCCAAGCCTTCCGGAGAGAGATTGCCGTCGGTCACGATCATGTCCAGGAAGCGCACGTTTTCAAGGTCAGTGATGTCGAACACAGCGACTGCGCTCTTCGTGGCGCGTTCCAATCCGACGAACGCAAACGTGCGCGAGCCGATCTTCAGCAGCGCGACACCCTCGGGTTCCACGCCTTTGTCGCGGCTGCGGCCATCGTCGTAGACGAGACGCTTGTTGGCTTCGCGGTCCAGGATGCTGCCGCTGTCATAAACGATTTCGCCGTTGGTGCGGCGGATGGAGAAGGAGCGGCCACCAGTGGCAAACAGACCGAAAGCCCTCAGGTCGGTGACGACGCGCAGGCGGTCCAGCGGTGCCGTCAGGCCGGCCGCGACACGATCTGCATTGTCTTCACGGAAGTCTCCTTCATTGGCCATAACCAGGTACGTCTCGCCCTTCCACTTGTAGGTCGCGACAGAGTCCGGCATGTACAGGCCCCTGGCGCCATAGGATTGGAACGACACTGACGGCGGAGTATCGTCCCTCGGATCGATCTCGTTCCCTGGCTCGTTGAAGTCCTTCGCGCCGAGGCCGATGATCTCGGTGAATTCATTCGAGGCCAGATCGAGGACGGCGACCGCATTGGCTTCCTGCAACGTGACGTACGCCTTCGTGTCGTCGTGGTTGATGGCGATGTACTCGGGTTCGAAGTCCATCGCGGTGGCTGGCTTCATTCGCAGAAACTCGCCAGAGGTCGGCACGTTATCGAAGCGGGCCGTCTTCACTACCATACGTGTCGCGATGTCGATGATGCTCACGCTGCCCGGCGGATCGCCCAACTGGTCGTTGAATATGTAGGGAGCGTCGGCCATGCGGTTCGGCGTGGCCTCGTTCGCAACCAGCAGCCTGCTTCCGTCATGCGTGAAGGTCAGCATGTCTGGCAGTGAACCGACACCAACGTCGTCGCCGCTCTGCTCGCGAGTCCGGGTGTCGAAGAAAAGTACTTTGCCGGGGTTGCGACGATCGCAGGACGGACACACAATTGACTGGCTGGGGGCCTCGACGGCCAGGGCGGCTAGACCGTTGTGAATGGCGACGCTGTTCACGGCTCCGTGTGGGGTCACGTCGATGTGCGCGACGAACGCTCCGGTGTCGGCATCGACGACATCGACGCCGACGACTCCGACGACCCAGATCGTGTTGGTCCGGGGATCGAAGGCGGGAATCTCCGACACCTGCCCTGGGGTGGTGGGCCCATAGGTCCACAGTTTGGTAAACGTGAGCGTGGCCTTCGGCTTCTTGGCGCCGAGGCGCGCGAGCGCGGGCGGGTAAACTCCTGCCATCAGGGCCAGCGCCGCGGCCCCGCTCAGAACGATCCGTAACGAATGCATGTGTCCTCCGAACTATGACCCGGGGGTGATTTTGGACATCCGGCGATCGGCAAAATTACCCCCGGGGTATTTTTATAGGAAGAGGTACTACTTATCAACGACAGGTAACGCGGGTACAACAGGGGTATGACGGTTTGGGAAGATCAGTTGCGCCGGTCGCGGCGATATTTCAGGACGCTCCTCCTGGCTGGCGTGGTGCTCGCAGCGTCGTGCGCTTCGAACACATCGTGCTCCTCGACATCGTCGACCTCCGCGGCAGGCACGGCCGCATCTACTGCGAAGGCGGAAGAGCCCGTTGGCCTGGTTCTGCCCGCGGGCGGGCGGCGGATCGAACAGGCGCAGGTGCACATGCGCGATGGCGCGCGGTTGAACGCGGACGTCTACCTGCCGGCGTCCACCGGCCGGTTTCCCGTCGTGCTGATTCGCACGCCCTACAAGACCGAGATTGGCCCGAGACCGATCTTCCTCAACAAATTGATCGAGGCTGGCTATGCCATCGTGCAGCAACACGAACGAGGCCGCTTTCTCTCCGAGGGTGAGATGCGCATGCTGGGGCGCGCCGACGAAGACGGTTGGGACACGCTCGACTGGATCGCCGCGCAGGATTGGTCGAATGGCAAGGTCGCGACCTACGGGTGCTCATCGTCAGCCGAGAATCAATTAAAGCTCGCCTCGCTCGGTCACCCCGCGCACAAAGCGATGATCGCGTACTCAGCTGGCGTCGGTGTCGCCGAGGCGGGGCCGTTCCGCGAACAGGGGAATTTCTGGCGCGGCGGTGTGTGGCAGCAGGGCTGGGCCGATTACTTCTTCTCCGAGATGCCGCTCGCCTGGCCGCAACTTCCACGCAATCTCAGCGACGCCGAGCGGCAGGCGCGGCTCACCGGGTTCACTGTCGAAGGCGGCACGGTCGATATCGACACGAAGGTCTACGACCAGGCGCGCATGCATCTGCCAATGATCGAAATGGCGAAGGCTTCCAATGCTCCCGACAGCGAGCTGGAAGAGTACCTGCGGCGGGGACCGTCGCATCCCGACTGGGACGATGACCGAGTGACCGACGCCGACGTGATCAAAGTGCCGGGCCTCTGGGCCGAAGCGCTGTACGACATCTCCGCGCGATCGACGGTGGCCTTCTTCGAGAAGACGCGGAAAGAGAATCCGGCAGGGAATCAGGCCATCGTGATCACCAACGGCCAGCACTGTGGCTTTGCCCGGGCGACGGAAATAGCCAGGATCGGAGACCGCGATCTCGGGGATACCCGACTCGACTACGTCGGCCGCCAGATCGCGTGGCTCGATCGCTGGCTGAAAGGAGACGCATCGGCGCCGACGCCGACGAGCGCCATCACTGTGTATATGGCCGGGGTGAATCGCTGGGTGGACTTCAGCGCTGTCCCGTGGGCGGGAAGAGATCCGTCGCGCGCGTTTTACCTGTCGAGCGGCGGACGCGCGAACACACTGAAGGGCGACGGCACGCTGATCGATGCGCCACCAACCGCGATCAGCACTGACGTGTTCTCGTACGATCCGGCGAAGCCCGTAATCGCCCATGGCGGCGAGATCAGCGGTGTCGGAACCGACCAGGAGAACAACGACGGCTCCTACGATCAGCGCGCGATCGAGGCGCGTGAGGACGTGCTGGTCTATACCAGCGAGCCGCTCGTCGAGGACCTCGCGGTCTTCGGCTACGTCGAGAGCGAGCTGTTCGTCGGATCAACGGCTCCGGACACCGACTTCACCGTGAAGCTGGTCGACGTCGCGCCCGACGGCACCGCCTGGAACATCTCCGACACCATTCAGCGCATGCGCTACCGCGAGGGCGAAGATAAACAGGTCTTCATGAAGCCCGGCGAGATCTATCGGATCGCCCCATCGCCGATGCTCGTAGCCAATGTGTTTCTCAAGGGCCATCGCGTGCGCGTCGAGGTGTCGTCGAGCAATTTCCCGAGTTACGCCCGCAACCTCAATACGGCGCACGATCCCTATACGAGCACCGAGCTCGTGGTGGCGCGTAATAGCGTTGTGAACGGTCCCGGAAAACTGTCGAAGATCGTTCTGCCTGTGGCCGCCTCGATAGAAGCCCTGAGCCGTCGGTGATCTGGACGAATCGTGCGGCGAGATTCGACTCGATCCGACTCAGCCAGCTCTGCGCACATCACACACGCGGGATTTTGCCAGACGATGATCGTCCGATACTCTTCTGGAGCCATGTCCTCACCTGCTTCCGACCGTCCGGCGCCGAAGATCCTCGACCTCGAAGTCAAGGATGCCCGCATCATCTTCATGCCAATCTGGGAAGACCTCGAAGCCGAGATTGGCCGAGAAGAACTTCGTTTTCCGAAGGAAATCATCCTGCTCGGCGGCGCTCCGGGTTCGGGCAAGGGAACGCAGACGCAGTTCATCTGTGAGGCTCGGGATCTGACCTGCCCGCCGATCGTGATGAGCGAAATGTTGACCACGCCTGAGATGGAGAAGATCAAGGCTCAGGGTGGCATGGTCGGTGACAAAGAAGTGTTGACCGTGCTCCTGCGGAAGCTGCTGGAGCCGACGTATCGAGATGGCGTGGTGCTGGACGGCTTCCCGCGCACGCCGGTCCAGGTCGAATTCCTCAAGCTGCTCGTCGACAAGATCAACGAGCTGCACAACCTGTTCGCGAACACGAATCTGGCGATTTATTTCCGGCGGCCGACGATTCACGCGATGGTGCTGTTCGTCAGCGAGAGCACCAGCATTGCGCGGCAGCTTGGCCGCGGCCGTGAGATCGCCGAGCACAACCGGAAGGTGGCGGAGACCGGCATCGGCGCGCCCATCGAATTGCGCGCGACCGATCTGTCCGAGGATCTCGTTCGGCGGCGATATCAGGTCTTCAAGGAACAGACGTGGACGGCGCTCACGTCATTGAGGCAGCTCTATCACTATCACTTCGTCAACGCTGAAGGTCCGGTCGCCGATGTGCAGGCGAATATCCTCAAGGAGCTGAAGTATCAGAGCTCACTGGAGCTCGATCCCCGCACCTTCGAGCGCGTTCGTGCGCTCCCGCTCGCTGAAGAACTCGTGGTGCACGCCCGACAGGAGCTGGTCAAGCGGCTCGACGGCTACGAGCTCGAACATACACAGCTCCTGTCTCAGATCGTGGAGCTCGTGGCAACCAAGTGCATGCCCATCATCGAGCGGCATGCGCTGTCTGGTCGGGCGCACGTGAACTCGGAGGATCCCATCTTCAACGAGCCGCTGGCCATCCCGATGCTGATCGACCTGTTCTCCGAGCGCGGTTACCACGCGCTCGTCGACAAGACCATTCAGCTCATTCCCGAGCGAGTCGACCTGACCACCGGCGAAATCAAGACGCGCACCAAGGCCGTCTACCGGATTCAGATTTACTTCGAGGCGTCCAAGATAAGGCGTGGTTGAAATAGACGCGGCCGTCTCGCTGACTGGAACTCACGGCGTCGCGACCGGGTTGGGTGCTCCGCTCACCTTGGGTGCGTCGACAAAGGGCGTGATTCCAAACTTCGGATAGACCTCGCTTGGAAAGTACACGGTGCCGTCCTTGACCACCATGCTGATCGTCTTGATTGCTTTCAAATCCCTGGTCGGGTCACCCGGGATGAGAAAGAAGTCGGCAAGCTTCCCTTTCTCGATCGACCCCAGATGCTGGTCTTGTCCCATGTAGCTCGCCATGCCGAGCGTCGCGCGTTTCAGGATCTCGGATGGTGTCATCCCCGCGCGCTGGTAGAGCTCAAGCTCGCGGTGGAAGGTGAACGAGCCCCCCGTGTCGGTTCCCATCACGATGAAGACGCCACGATCGTGGAGCGTCTTCACCGTCGCCAGGATTTTCTCGAAGGCGTCGCGATACGCCTTGTCATCGCCCGGCGCCGATGTGTCGGTCATTGCCTTCTTCGCCGAGCGCTGATAGCCGATCGGCATGTGATCGAGATAGTCGGGCGCTCCCGGCGGCGTTTGCCCATCACGATTCTGGGTCAGCGCCTCGTGGATGTTCAGCGTCGGATCGATGGCGACTTTGCGGGTGACCATCAAGTTGACGGTTCGTTGCACGTCGGCAACATCGAGATCAAGATCCTGCAATCTCCGGAGCGCGGTGAGACGCAGCAGCGTGCGCGTGTCTTCGCCCGGCTTGAGAACCCAGCCCAGCATGAACTGGTTGATGTGCGTGATCTCGTCGTAGCCAGCCTCGATCATCGCGTTGGCATTGGAGAACGCCGGCACATGTCCCGCGACACGCATCCCGAGCCGGTGTGCCTCCTTGACGATTGCCGGCACCCAGGCCGGGTTCATGCTGTTGTAGACCTTGATCTGCCAGTAGCCGCGCGCGCCGTACCAGCGCACGGCATCGATAGCCGCCTGCTCGCTGTCGACGACGATTCCGTTGTTCGCGTTGAAGGGACTCCTGCCTTCGATGAAGCCGCTGCGCGTGACGCGCGGCCCCCCGATCATGCCGCTGTCGATGCGCGCAATCAGCGCGTCGAGCACCGCGTTGTCGTTGCCCATGTCGCGCAACGACGTGACGCCCGCCACCACGTTCAGCAGCGCATCGTCCTGCGACAGGTGACCGTGCATCTCGAACATCCCGGGCACGAGCGTTCCGCCCGCGCCATCGATTGTGACCTCCCCGGGTGTGGCCGGGCTGTCCAGTGGCTCCACCGCGGCGATGCGCTTTCCGCTCACAACGACGGTCCGGGGTTCGGTCAACGCGCCCGTCGAAGGATCGAAGATGCGAACGTTTCGGATGCGCACCGGCGCGTCGTACCTGTGCGCCACCTCCCTTTCGATGTTCGAGTAGTTTTCAGTCGACATCTTCGCGGCGAGCGCACGTAAGCGCCTGTCTTCAGCCTCGTAGCCTTCGCGGACGATGGCGAAGTCGGCGGTTACGAACGCAAAGAGATCGTTGTGGTCATCGAGCAGGAGGTAGTCCGGAGTGAGGTTGATTCCGGTCAAGGAATAAGCCGTCACCCGCAGCTGACCGCGAGTTCCTGACACGGTCAGTGTTTCTCCCTGATCGAGCCGCAGGGTTCCACTGGGCAGCGCCGGCATACGCCGGTCGGCGTCCTTCAATAACGCCCGCGTGTAGAGGCCGAGCGCCCACGGACTCGCGCCTTGAGCGACGTAAATGCTCGGCTCCGTGAGCGTGGCGTTTCCGGTGCCCGTCGGGTCGGTCCACGTGGCCGCGTTGCCCGTCAGCGCAAAGCGCTCGTCCACCTTGCTCCCAAACGTCGTGGCACCCGTGATCGCCCACGCGGTCGGGAGCCCGGATGCGTCAAGGGTGATTGCTTCGACGAGTGTCGGGCCGCGGCCGTTGTTCTTGAAGTCGAAATCAATGGCGACCCGCGCGCCCTGCACGTCCGCCTTCAGGTGGCCGACGTTTTTTTCACCGATGATGACGATGAAGTTTTCCGTCGCCGCGATTGCCGGGTATGGCATCAGCGTGGCAGCGGCAGCGATCAGAAGCCGTAGTGTTCTCATCCGTTGACCCCAACTTCGCGAGTACGTAGTGTCCGGCTTCAGCCGGACCTAGCGCTTGTCGACGACGACCTTTCCTTCCTTTACCACGACCTTCGTCTTCAACATCTCGTAGATATTCAGGGTCGGATTGCCGTCGATGAGGATAATGTCGGCGAGCTTGCCCGCCTCGAGCGTCCCAATCTGATCGGCCATGCCGACATACCGAGCCGCATTTAGTCCGATGATCCGATGAATGTCAGCCATCGAGAACACGATGCTGTACGACTTCAGCTCGTGTTCGAGGACGACGAGATCGGCGGCGTTCTGGTCGGTGGAATACGAGATGGTCTGATGGTTCGGATCGGCGTCCCAGATGCGGCGGGCGTTGACGATGGTGTAGCCGGCTTCGGTGCCGGTGGCACGTCCTTTTGGATCGCGGTTCGCGCCGGCGATCGCCTCAGGCCAGGGCTTGCCGTCGCGGAAGCGCACGGTGTTGTCCTTTGGCCACTGCACCGCGGCAGGCGCGGCCGATAACGTGTCGATGTTCGGTGCGCCGAAGGCAATCAGGCCGGCGACGATCGAGCCGGTCTGCGCCACCCTCTCCGCCTGGTCGTAGGTCGTGAAGTCCTTGTTCGGCAGGTGAACCAGTCGAGTCACGCCGGCGTCGATGGCGGCGACCATCGCCGGACTGCTGACCGCGTGCACGTTGACTTGTATCCCGACTTTCTTGGCTTCATCGACGATGGCTTTGAGAACCTCGATCTCGGACTGCGGCGGCGCGGGTTCAGGTGTGAGCCCGATCTCGCCCGTATGCTTGACGCCCTTTGCCGCCAGCGCCTGAATCGCCGCCCGCGCCTCGGCCGGCGTCTGCCGCAGGTTCACCTGCCCCGAGGCGATGACGCGCGGGCCGATGATCTCACCCTTCTCGACACGGTCGCGCAACGCGATGTTGGCCTCGGCCGGCCCGCCGCCTGCGAGCACGGTCGTGTAGCCGGCCTCGATCAGCGACTTCATCTGCGCGGCGTCGTAATTGTTGACGTGCTTGTGACCGTCGATGAAGCCGGGCATGGCGCTCATGCCTTTGGCGTCGATGACGCGCAGGCCTTGCGTCGGCGCCGCGCCGGCGGTGACCGACACAATCTTGCCGCCGCGCACGACGATCGTGCCCGACTCGATCACCTGGCCGCTCCCCACGATGACGCGGGCGTTGGTGATGGCCACATCCTGCGCCGACACGCGGCTCGGTGCGATCAGTCCGGCTGCGGCTACGCACGCCACTACAAGCATTCTCTGCATCGGTTCTGGCCCTCGTACTTTTCCCTTGTACCTGTTGCCTTGTACCTAACTTTTGACTTTTGCCTCTTGACCTTGCGCGCGCTTAGCGCGTCTCCAGTCGCTGCACCAGCGCGCGAGCGCGCGCGAGCACGCTGGTGCGCTCGAGCAGCGCCTGGCGGTCGGCCTCGGGCATGCGCAGGTTTTGCGCCGTCACGTTGACGAACTCGGCGTCATCGAGCCCGGGGTCCGGCGGTTCCGCGTCGAGAGGAAGCACGGCGACGAGCAGTTGCGCGAGGCGTTCCCGCGCCGTGCTCAGGGGGCCGAGCTCCTCGTTCTTCAGTACTTCAGGCAGCGCCTGCACCTTCGCCAGGCGATACGGCTTGCGCTGATCCTCGCTGAGGACGCGAAACGTCGTCAGGCCGCGAAGCAGGATGACGTATCGGCCATCGGGCAGCTGCTGGTATTCGGCGATCGTGCCAGCGCACCCGATGTCACGGACCGGCGGCCGTCCTTCGTAGTCCTTCTCGTATCCCGGCTGCAGCATGACCATGCCGATGACACGGTTGCCTTTCAGGGCATCGGCGACCATCTCACGGTAGCGCGGCTCGAAGATCAGGAGCGGACGGGTCACGCCCGGAAAGAGCGACACTTCAGGCAGAGGAAAGAGGGGTATTTCCGCGGGAAGCGCGACTGTCGTCGCGGCGCTCGGCGCGTTCTGAGCCGCCGCGGCGTAAGGAATAGTTAGGAACAGGGCAAGAGCGATGACGAGGGACTTCACCGACACAGTCTAGGACAAGTTCAAAGTTTAAAGTTCAAAGTCGGAAGGTAAGTGAAAAGTGCGGTCGGGCGGTTCGATGAACCCAGGCGCACTTTGGACTTACTTCCCAACTTGCAAAGTCTAGACTTTGAACTTACCTGCCTTCAGTTGAACGGCGCTTCGACGGTGTAGGTTTTCCCCGAAATATCCTTGGCCGTGATCCGGACCACCCTGATCCGGGTGGCACCGGGGCGAAACCGGGCGCCGCCGGCTCCTGTGAACAGGTCGTACGGCATGTCTCGTTTCGCGCCGGATTCGAGGCGCGGAAGCTCCCGCCGGAAGGGCGCCAGCACACCCGAAGGCACGAGCTCGATCAAGCCTTCGGCGAGCGCGTTGCCGGAACGGTTTTCAATGGTGATGTAGGTCGGTGAGGTGGTGAATCCCACCGGGGCCTTGGGATCCTGGGCCGCGGCACCGCAGCCCGTCATCAAGAGAGCACCGAGAACGACGCACGCCAGCGTGCACGGGGCGCCCGACAAACGTTTCATACGCAGCTCCCTTCATGAACCGTGGAGGTCGAAGAGCGCCGAACGCCGTTTAAGAATGAGTCGTTACCGCCGCCGACTTACGAGGATCGCACGAACGTGGCGAGATGCGGGTCAGTGGACACGGTAATACGCCTGGTGGCCACGCCGAGTCAACTGCGGTGAGAGTGCGAAGGTTCGCACCGACCCGCGTCAGATTTCTAGCTTCCCGGTACTGTCGCCAAAGCTGCCTTGACGCACTCCGAGCTTGTCGAGCAGCGACAGCATCAAGTTCGACATCGGCGTGTGCGCCGGGAACAGGAGATGGCGATCGCCCTTGAGCTGTCCCGATGCGCCGCCAGCCACGACGATCGGCAGCGGATCGTGATCGTGCTGGTTGCCGTTGCTCATGCTGCTGCCGTAGAGCACGACCGAGTGATCCAGCAGGCTGCCGTCGCCATCCGGCGTGGCGCCCAGCTTCTCGAGGAAGTAGCCGAGCATCTGCACGTGATAGCGATTGATGAGCGCGAATGAATCCATGCGCGCGCGGGCGTTCGAATGGTGCGAAGCGGTGTGGAACCCGTCGCGCACGCCGCTGCCGGGGTAGGTGGCGCCGCTCGTATCGCGCGCGTACATCATCGTGGAGATGCGCGTGATCTCAGCCTGATACGCCAGCACCTGCAGGTCGAACATCAGCTTGATGTGATCCTCGAATGCCTCGGGGACACCGACGGGCGCTTCGGGCACATCGGGGTTGCTGGCCGATTGTTTTTCCGCCTTCTGAATGCGCCGCTCAATTTCCCTGACGTTGTCGAGATACTCACCCAGTCGCGCGCGATCGCCGGAGTCGAGTCCGGTCTGCAGGCGCGCGACCTTGTCGGTCACCGCGTCGAGGATGCTGCGGTCCTGTTGTTTTCGAGAAAGCCGCTGCGCCGCGTTCGTGCCGTCGCCGAACAGCCGCTCGAAGACGACCTGCGGACTGTTTTCCATCGGCAGCGGCAGCGTATCGTTCCGCCACGAGATGGTGTTGTAGTATGCGCACCCGTAGCCAGCGCCGCAATTGAGCGCCACTTCTTCGATGCAGACCTCGATCGACGGAAGCGGCGTCTCCTGGCCGATGTGATCCACGAGCACCTGGTCGATGGTCTTGCCGCCGTGCACGGTGCCCTTCTCGGGATGCGCCCCGCTCAGGAACACCGCCGCTGAACGGGCATGGTCGGCACCCGCGTCGGATCCTTTGCCGCCCGCCATCGGATGGGCCAGGTTGCTGACGATGGTGAGGCGATCGCGCAGCTTCTCGAGCGGCTTCAACGTTTCGGTGAATTCGAAGCCGGCGCCTTCCTTCGCGGGCGTCCATTTGTCCATCGTCGCGCCGTGCGGCACGTAAATGCCGCAGAAGCGGCTCTTGGGGAGGGCAGCCGTACGCACCAGCCGCGTGCCCGCGGGAATCATTGAGTCGAGCAGCGGCAGCGCCAGCGTGACACCCATCCCCTGCAGGAACGTGCGGCGCGGCAGGTACTTCTTCGTGATGAACGACATGATTGGCTCCGTTATCGATCCGCGCGGGCTAAAGCCCGCGCTCTACTGCCGTCGCTTTCGATCATTCGCATTTGAAACGGGGCACTCTTGACGATGCCGAGCACGAGGTCCGAGAAGCGATAGCGCTTACCGGCGGCGTCGCGCACGACGCCGCGCACCGCGGGCATGTCGTAGTACTTGATCTCGCGGCCCATGCCGTACATGAGCAGCTTCTCCGTCATCGCCGTGACGAATGAGTCCGATCGGTTCAGCAGCGCCTTACGCAGGCTCGCGGGTCCGTCGATCGTGGTGCCATCGACCAGTTGCGCAGAGGCATCGATCGCGACCCCCTCGTCGGTCGTGCGCCAGCGGCCGATGGCGTCGAAGTTCTCGAGCGCCAGCCCGATCGGGTCCATGATCTTGTGACAGCCGGCGCAGGCCGGGTTGGCCCGATGCTGCTCAATGCGCTCGCGCACCGACCGTGCGGCGGCCGTCGGCTTCTCCTCGAGCGGCGGCACGTCGGGCGGCGGCAGCGGCGCCTGGCTGCCGATCAGGTTCTCGAGGATCCACTTGCCGCGGATGACGGGTGACGTGCGATTCGCGTTGGACGTGACGAGAAGCAGGCTGCCGTGTCCCAGAAGACCGCGCCGGGCCTCGTTAGGTACCGGCACGCGGCGGAAGTCCGGGCCGTAGACATTCGGAATCCCGTAGTGCCTGGCCAGCCGCTCGTTCACGAACGTGTAGTTGGCCTCGAGAAGGTCCAGCACCGATCGATCCTCGCGCAGGACGCTTTCGAAGAGCATCTCCGTCTCGCGCTGAAATCCCTGGCGCAGGTTGTCGTCAAAGTCGGGAAAGACGGTGACGTCCGGATTCGCGTTCTTCAACTCGCGCAGGTACAGCCACTGGTTTGCGAAGTTGGTGACGAGCGCGCGCGCTTTGGGATCCGCGAGCATCCGGCGCGCCTGCGTCTCGAGTACCGCCGGCTCGTGCAGCTTGCCCTCGATTCCCAGCTTCAACAGCTCATCGTCGGGTATCGTCGACCAGAGGAAGAAGGACAGGCGCGACGCCAGCTCGGTATCGCTGATTCGGTACGGCGTGTTGGCAGCAACTCCAGCGGGTGTCGGCTCGAATCGGAAGATGAATTCCGGGTCGGCGAGGATTCGACGTACCGCCATCTCGATGCCAGCTTCGAAGTTGCCCGTCCTCTCGCGCTCCTGCTGATAGAAGGCGAGCAGCGACGCGACGTCACTGTCGTTCACCGCGCGCCGGAACGCTCTGCGTGCGAGTGTCGAGATAATCTGCCGAGCGCAGGCTGTTTCTTCCGCCGTGCCCGGACGGCACACAAAGACCCGGCGACGGCTGGGCGTGTCGCCAAGCCCCGTCGCGTTGTACGGCCCGGTGATGACGACGCGCGACAGGTGCGGCGCCGTCGTGTAGCCGTACTGCATGCCGATGAAGACATCGTAGGTGCTGGACGCGGGGCGGCGAACGAGATCTTCGTTCGCGGCGTAACTCTTCTGAAGAAACGCCACGCCAATTGCCTGCGGTCCCGCCTTCACCCTGATTCGGAACTCGAGGCGGATGTCGGGCGTCATCTTCACCCGCTCCTCGAGCGGATCGGTCGGTTGTGGCCTGGGTGGATGCGAACCGGCCACCTCCCGCATGAAGAACATCGGCACGTCATCGAGCTTGAACAGCTTCACGCGCTCGCCATTGAGCGTGACTTCGAGCTCTTCACCCTCGGCGCCCTCACCGAAGACCTGACCAAAACTGAGTTTCAGAAGCGACAGCTTGATCAGGTACTCGCCATCGACTGGGAAGTTATGGCGGATGGTCGTGCCGCCGCGGGTTCCAGGTGATTGTCCCTCGAGTGTCTGGTTCTGACTGAGATCACCTTTCACCGTGTAGGTGATCTGGGCCGGCGCGGCATCGCGCTCTCCAACGGCAAGCCTGCTGATCTTCGCCGCGGCCGACACATAACGCTCGAGCAGCGACGGCGACACGCCGAGCACGTCGGCGATGTTGTCGAAGCCGTGACTGGAATCGTCCGCGGGGAGCAGCGTGGTGGAGTCCACCTCGAGGGCGAGCAAATCTCGTATCGCGTTGGCGTACTCGACCCTGTTCATGCGGTGGAGCGGTGCCCGACCAGGATTCGGGTTGTTGGCGGCGAAGTGATCGATCGAGTCCTCGATCGATTTCGCGAAGGCATCAAGCGATCCGCGCTCGGGCCGCTTCGCACCCGCTGGCGGCATAAGACCTGCCCGAACTTTGCGAACCACCTTCTCCCACGTTTCGGCGTTGGTTTCGCCGAGCCGGTTGAGCGGCAGCGTATCGAGCGCGAGACCGCCGGTCTTCAGCCGCTCGTTGTGACACGTGACGCAATACTGATCGAGTATCGCCTTTTGCGATGGGCCGGCGAAATAGGCCAGGTCGGACGCCGGCGCAGGTTGCTGCACGGGAGGTCGCTGCGCGATGACGGACGCCCCCACGGCGATGAAGGCGAGGAGGCTGACAAGAAGGGTTCGCTGCATATTGCGAGTTGGGTCCGGCTAAAGCCGGACACTACTGGGTAACGACCTCACTGCCCATTAACTTCTTCAGCAACGCCATCGCTTCCGGCTTCGCAACCGGCGGGCGCACCGCAAGAAAGATTCCTTCCGCGAACGTCATCGGCGTCCTGCCGGCGTTGTCTTTCACGTCGAGCTTGGCGCCATGGTCGGCGAGTATCTGGATCACCGACACCCATCCGCGGTTCGCGGCTCCGTGTATCGCGGCGAGGCCGAGCGAATTCGTCGCGTTCACGTTGCCGCCGCGATCGAGGCACAGCTTGACCGCTTCGACGTAGTCTGCTTCCGGGTGGCTGTATGTCTGAGCCGGAATCCAGTTGATACCGGCGGCTGCCATCAGCGCAGTCGATCCCTGCGCCGTCGCGATATTTGGATCGGCACCATGCTCGAGGAGGAGGCGCATCACTTCGATGTCACCGGACAGCGCCGCGCGAATGAACGGTGTCTGTCCATCGAAGTTGACCCACGACGCATCGAACTGCATCAGTCCGTGAACCGGCACCGTGTCGGTTCTCAGGTTAGGATCCGCGCCCTTCGTGAGCAGAGCCTTGATCAGATCCAGCGGGCTGCGGCCGTCGTCGTACATGAACGGATACTTGTCGTGATTGAAGTTGCGGAGATCGATCGCCGCAAAGAGCGCCGCGCGCTGATAGTCGTCCGCGGCATTGGGGTTGGCGCCTTTCTCGAGGAGCTCCGTTGCGAGCCCGACCTGTCCGTTCAAGAGCGCGATGAGTAACGGCGACGTGTGATTACCGGACGTTTGCTCGAGATTGGCCCCGAGCTCCAGTAGCAGCCGCACCATGTCGGTATTGCCGTCGCGAACGGCGAACAGCAGCGGCGTCATTCCTCCATCCGCCTTCGGCAACGCGCGCTGCCTGATGATGCCCGCGCCCGATGCCCCACCCGCCCGCGCGGGCACATATTCGCCTTTCGGGATCGTGATCGCTGTGTGCGCGTTCACGTCCGCGCCACGCGCGGCGAGCAGCTTCACGATGTCGAGATGTTTCTCGGTCACGGCCCACATGAGCGCCGTCTGCGCGCGGACCGAGTCTTTGGCGTTGACGTTGGCACCGCGGTCGAGGAGCAGCGTCACTGCCTCGGCACTGCCCGTGCGGGCCGCCGTCATCAGGGCGGTCTCGCCGCCCGGCGTTGCGGTGTTCGGATCGGCGCCGGCATCGAGGAGCTTCCGCAGGATCGCGGCGTTGCCATTCACCGCAGCAAGATTCATCGGCGTGATCCCGTAGCGAGTCGCCGCTTTCACGTCGGCGCCGCGCTTGATCAACGCCTCGACGGTTGGAAGGTCGTTATTCCGAACTGCCTGGTGAAGGGCAGTGGTGCCGTCCGGGTTGATACTGTCACGGCCGCCGGAGGCGGCTGTCTGGGAAGCGGCGCGTGTGGCAACCGCTGTGGTGAACGCCAGCATCAGCGCGCCGATGATGAGGTGTTGCCGGGTCGTCCGGCCCGTCGCCCGGAGTCTGTTGCCCGTTGCCCGCATGACGCACATATTACGCCCGGCCGCCGCGATCCAGGCTGGCAAAACCGTGCCCAAGACCCCACGGCGCTACACACGTAAGTCCTCTGTCGCCAAAGGGGATCGCTCGCGAACTCAGGCTCGGCCGCGGTCGGGACGAAAGATGCTGAGCGTGGATCTGTATAACGCGCTCAACACCGGCGCCATCCTGACCTACAACAACACGTATGCGCCGCCAACGGCAACGGCGCCGAGCGTGTATGAGCAGCCGCTGACGGTCGCGACACCGCTGATGGTGCGCTTCACGGCGGAGTTCAGTTTCTAGGCCACGAAGAAGACCACGAAGGTTTAGCCACGAAGGACACGATGATCTAGAGGCTTCGTGACCTTCGTGGTGAAGTTGTGTCCGAGTCCCGAGTCCCGAGCCCCCGGCCCGGGTCCCGAACCCGATGATCTCGACCTTGAGCCACTGCGGCCCACGGCGGCCCGCGGCGTAGCCGGCGGACCCGTCAAGCCCGGAATCTTTTTGCGAAATGTTCGACTTCGCCAGATCTACCGTTTTGTCTTTCAAAGGCGGCGTGAGACAGCTCTCGGAATAAGGCGCGGAGCGAGGGTCAGTTTCGCCATGAGTCTCGGCCTGTGGAGGTCCCGCCTGCAATCCGGCCGACTCGACGCGTGGCCGATCTTCGTGCGAGAACGTCCCACACATCTGCGGTCTCAGAGGACGTGCCATGCCAATCGAACGTAGGCCTGTCCTACCGGTCTCTAGAAGCTGGAAAGTCCAGCATGGAACTTCGTACCGGGTACGAGATGGAGACTCGTGGTCCAGCCTGGCGCGCCGCTTCGGTATCAGTGAGCAGGCGTTGGTCTTTGCGAACTTTCAGACACTCGTACCAGCGGAGGTCAACTGGTACCTTCGTCACTACGTCGGTTGCCGACGGCCCACCGGCGACGGCCACAACTGGATGTTCAGCGCCTCGGCGAGTCCCGGGATCATCCACATACCACCGACTTCTTACGACATGCCCGAGGAGATCATTGAGGGACAATTACCCCCTCGATACTTTACGGTTGCCACAAGACCGGAGGACTGGAGTCCCCCTGCTGACTCTCCTGATGGCGGGACCGCAGCGAGGAGCGTCGTCACGAGGGCACCCTGGGGGCATACGAACTTGAGCATTGGTTCGGTGCGCGTCCAAACCCGCAAGGAGTGGGGCGCGGGTGAACCCATTTGGTCGAATGAAGTCATCTACTACAACACCGCATGGCCGTTGGCGCAGGTTTTGACGACGATCGTGATTCACCATACGGACAACGACGAAAGCATCAAGGTCAATGAACGCAGAGAGCAGGGCAGAGGGTACGCGGCTATCGGATATCACTTCTTCATCGATCAGAGCGGAAAAGTCCTCGAAGGGCGGCCCCTGGAGATCATGGGGAGTCACGCGGGCACGGGGTTGACTAGCGGGCCCCTCAATGACCCGGATTGGGGAGCGATCGGTATCGTTCTCCAGGGCGACTACCACCATGCCGACGATTGGCTCTCGTCGGACAGCGCCCCGACGAATCAGCTACGAGCGTTGAGGGAATTGATCACTGCACTGAGGGCGCAATATAGTGGCATCAACGCTTTGTTGATGCACAAAGAGGTCATACGCGGGGGCGCCGCAACGGTGTGCCCAGGAGACAGCTTGTACGACGCGATTTCCTCGATGCGAACGGAGCTGGGACTTGGTCGGTGATTCCCGTCGGCTCGCCACCGTTACGCTCGCCAGCGTACTTTCACTGCTGGCCGCATGCAAGGCAAACAACGCATCTCGTGACGTTGCAGTTGATTTGCTTGAGATCCCATTGTCAGAGTCGCAGAGACTGGACCCGGAGTCGTTCAATCGGCAACTCGAGGCTGCCCATTCCGACGGGCAACAGTGGACAGATGATCCCGTCCAGATCCTGGGCAGATTCATCAACTCAGGCTTGGGCCGCGATGCGATCTGGTCGATTAGCGGCACTGGTGAGCGGCCAAGTCGTTATCGCATGACAGTGGTCGTCGATGGAATTCCTGACGACTCCGTGCGAGGACGCCGATACGATGCGACGCTCGAGCGTGCCTCGAACGGGGCGTGGCAGATTCGCGACGCGAGTTTGAGGTGGCGTTGTTGGCGAGGTACGTCGAACTCCTTCAGTGCAGCGCCCTGCTCGTGACCACCTCCTGTCGTTGCTCTCGCGTCATCCTGGCTCAGCCTCCGGTCTCTGGTCTAGGGAAGCTGGATGACCAGCTCGTGGACACCGATCGCAGATAGATATTGCGAACGGCCTCGATCGTGTCCGCGTCTGCCGCCGACTTGTCCTGCCGGTAACCCTTCACGCGCGCGAAGCGTAGCGCCAGGCCGCCCGGATACTGCGGGCTCTCCTGCACCTCGTTGAACGCGATTTCGACGACCAGCTCTGGCCGGACGAAGACCGTATGCCGATCGTGACTGATCTCCAGCGTGCGCAGTTTGTCCGTCTGCCACGCCAGCATCTCGTCGGTCAGTCCCTTGAACGTCTTTCCCAGCATGACGAATCCGCCGTGCTCGGGGTCGCGTGCGCCGAGATGGAGGTTGCTGAGAAAGCCCGTGCGGCGGCCGTGGCCCCATTCGGCCGCGAGCACGACGAGGTCGAGCGTGCGGGCGATCTTGACCTTGAGCCACTGCTGGCCGCGACGGCCCGCGGCGTACTCGGCGCCGAGCGCTTTCACCATGACGCCTTCGTGCCCACGTTGCAGCGTTTCGTCGAGGAATCGCTGTGCACTCTCGTGCGTCGGGCGCAGGAGCATGGGCACGACGAGTGACGGCGTGACCATGTTCAGCCGCGTAATACGCGACTCCTGGGAAGCGTCGACCAGCGACTCACCGTCCGTGTACAGGCAATCGAAGAAGAACGGCGTCAGCGGAATCTCCGATCGCATGTTCTCGACGTTCAGCTTTCTTCCAAACCGTTGCATCGTCACCTGGAAAGGGTGCGGCGCTCCGTCTGACCGCAGCGCGATCACTTCGCCGTCCAGGATCGCCTCGCGCACGTCGAGCCCGCGAACGGCGTCGACCACTTCTGGAACGGCAGGTGTGACGTCGCGCAGGTTGCGTGAAAAGACTGCGACTTCGCCGCCACGCTTGTGGACCTGGATGCGGGCGCCATCGAGCTTCCACTCGAGCGAAGACTCATGGAGTTGACTGAGCGCCTCTTCGACGTCTGTTGCGGGCTGCGCCAACATCGGCTGAACTGGCTGAAACAGTTGGATGCCGAATCCTGCGAGGCCGGTCTCGCCAGTGAGGAGCACGGCCTTGGCCACCGGCGCGAGCGCGCCGGCCATCATCATCGCCCGTCGCACGGCGGGCGCGCCGATGCCGCTCGCCTTCGCGACGGCATCCACCAACACGGCTTCGAGCGCCCCCTGCCTCAACTCCCCGGTCAGAAGACGGACGATGAAATCCTGCTCGCCGCGGGTGGTCTGACGAAGGAGAACGCGAAGACGTTCATTGCGCGCTGCCGAAGAGCCTGCCCCCTTGATCGCGGCGATCTGTGTGAACGCTTCGTCGACGGCGAGGAGGGGCAAGCCGGGCGTCTCGCTTGCTGGAGAATCCTTGGCAGCCCACAGCGTCGCATAGCCAATCCCGATACGTCCCTGACGCGGTTCGCCCGAGAGCATGCCGATGGCGATCTCAATCTCGTCCGCTGCGAGGTGGCGGAGGAGGTCCGCGAGCAAGCCGATCTTCGCGAGTCTGCTGCTCGCCGCGGCGACCGAGGAACTCGTTTCAACAAGATGCTGCAGCAGCATGCGCGACGCTCAAGCTTTTCCGCCACGCGCGCGCCAGGCGTACGCAAGCGGCCGACCGACTGTCTTCATTTGCGCGTCATCGGTTCCTCGCTCAAAGGACAACTCGACTTGCAGTCCGATTCGCTCAGCCAGGCGTACTCCCGCTCAGGCGCGGCAAGCCGGATCCCAACGGAACACTCGTCGCGGAGTTTCAGCGAGAACGCGTCGGTTGGATGTCCCTCGCCATCAGGATCAACTTCGACATCGCTGTCCCCGTCGGTCGAGTCCTCCACGGCTGATCCCGTCTCCCGACGCGAGCACGCCCCGTCGACGGTGATGACGACGTCGACGGCGTTCCCGGTCTGCTTACTTACCTCCAGGGTTTGACGACGGCCACCTTCGTCGACTGTGTAGCGGTCGACGTCCTTGCCTGCCGGCTTGGTCTCCGCCGGCGAGTTTGCTACAGGCGGGGCCTCAGGTTTAGGGCTGCACGCCACGATTGCCAGGCCGAACACGAAAACGAGGTGAAACACACTTTTCGCCATATCGTGAGACTAACGGGTCGCGCTAAAGTCGCTCCCGTCCTTTGAGACCTCGAGAATTGGAAGCTCATAGAGCTTCGGGTCCGGTTTGTAGCCCTTGGGGACTCGGTACGTCTGAATCAACGATTCCTTGAAGGCGGTGTACCTGACCGAGTTACTCTGGTTTCCCCCCAGCAGGACAATCCGGTTCTTTGCCGTCTTGCCGACCACGAAGCCGACGTGACCCTTGCCGGCTTTTTTCGAATCCACCTTTCCCCAGTCAATGAACGCGATGGATCCGACAGCCGGCTTTGGGATCCCGTCTCCCCATTTTTTCCACGAATGCGAGGCCGACGAGTCCGTGCCCTCGTACCCGGCCTGCTCCATGACCCAGTTCACGAAACTCGCACACCAGGGAGTTTCATCCTTTTTCGCCCCATCGGTAGTCGCGTGATATTGGAGGACGCGGGGGTTGTGCTCCTTGCCTTTGATCTCCTTTTCCCCCAGTTCGTCCTCAGCTATGGAGATCCAGTCGGGTTTCTGCGGCGATGCGCCTGGCAGAAGCGAGAGCGGGTTGAAAAACTTGACGCCATCGAAGTGATGGAGCCAGGGCGGCATACCGTCGTTCGGCCGCGGCGCCTTCATAACTGATTGGGCAGCGGATTTGGCGACATTGGTAGAGCCCTGAGCCTCCTCGCGAAGCTTCTTGAGGGTGAGTCCCTCGGGCTCCACGAGCCCGTCCGACGTCTTCATGAAGTTGCGCTGGAAGGCGTGGATGGCCTTCACGGTGCTGGACTTGCCGTGCGTCCGTGCGATATCCCCGTCGATGCCACGAGGACTGAACTCTTTGTGTCCGCGTTTTCGCGAGACGTACTCGAGCAGCAACTGAACGGTTTCGACATCCTCGGGAACGTTCTTGGCGCCTTTAGCCCAGTCTCCGACCGGCGCGCTGATCGCAAAGCCGTTGGCGAAGTTCTTTCCAACCTTCTTGATGCGTTCGAGGGCTTGTTCCCATTTCATGGTCGGGCCTCCTGAACGTCACCTCCCTGAGCTGGCCGAGGCGACCCCGTACCCATAAAACGCGAGACCGCGGGTTTTCCAACACATGGAATCGCCACTACCGGGGCGGTTACTTTCGTATCGTGCCGGTCACGCCCTCGGGTGAACAGTTGAACGGCTCGATCTTCAGGTCCGACGGCGCATACTCATTCGTCGAACGCGGGAACGACTGCTTGAAGTATTCGGGATCGGTCAGGTCGATCTCGACGACGAGGCGCTGACGCGCGGCGTCGAGATGCAGCCGCTCGACCGAGGTGAGCGCGGCGGAGTGGAGCAGTCCCTTCGTCGGTTGGCCCGATTGCTCGACGTACTGGTTCAGCACGCCTTTCGAGTAGTTCGCGGTTTCGATGACGAGCGTGTCACCTTCCATGCGGCCAATCGAGTGACCGAGCGAGCTGCGCGGGCCATTTTTGGGATGCTCCTTCATGTTCATGTGGATCACGCGGCGAACGTCCATCCATTCGTGATGGAGCACGACATCGTCACCCTGACGCACGATTTCGAGCGGTGTACCGGGCGCACCCCAGACGCGACGGACTGCCACAGGGTCGCAGCGGAAGGTCGGGTCGTCCTTGAACGGATCGTAGCTGGCGACCGCCTTTTCACCTGCCGGGGTCAGGGACTGCATCATCGGCTGAGGGCCGCTCGTGCTTCTGTTCGGGATCGGCGCCAGCAGCCAGGTGCCGAAGATGTCCTTGCGCTTTGCCAGCGTCGGCGCTGCCGCCGAGGGCGATGTTCCCCGCGGACCGTTGACGTTCAACTTGCGCCCGTCGTCGAATTCGACGTTGTCGAAGAAACACATGTACGGACTGTGCCGCGACATCGAACCGGTGACACGAACCTTCGTGCCCGCCTTGAACATGTCAGGTTTGATGCCGTTGCGCGTCAGCTGCGTGACGCCATGCGATTCGCACACGTACTCACGCGTTCTGCCGTTCTCGTCGACGGCAGCGATATGCAGGTAGCTATGCGGGTTGCGCGCCTCGTACTGAGTGACCGTGCCTGAGATATTCGCCGGCTTGCTGGAATCGAAGTGCGGCGCGAAGCTGTGGTGCGCGAGCGCGTCCGGAACCGTCAGCAGTGCTCCCATGACGACCATTGCCGAACCGAGGCCTCTCACCTGCATCTCACACCCCCGCGCAAAGTCAAAGGTCAAAGGTCAAAAGTAAGTTCAAAGTCTATAGTGGACGCGGCCCGCGGCCTGCCTTGCCCGGTTGCAGGCGCTTGAGCGTCGCCGCAACCGCTTGCCGCAGCGACCCGGTGAGTCCGGCTGCCGCCAACTCGTCGTTGAGCGCTCGCAACTCGGTGACCGCCTGGTCCGTCCGGCCGGCCTTCTCGTGCAAGAGCGCTACGTAGAATCGGATCGTGCGGCGGCGGAATTCGTCCTTGGCAGCGTAGTCGTGGAAGGACCAGCCCAACGTGCTGATGTGGTCGTCCGGCGGCAAGGCATCGAGCAATACTTGGCGATCCTGTTCGCGGGTGGGTGGGGTCGCAAAGTAGTACGGCCCCCACAACGCCTGCGCCTGTCTCGCATCGAGCCGTTCGTTTCCCCGGCGCATGGCGTCGGCCAACCGCACTCGCTCGGCGTTCGCTTCATTTGTGCCCGCGTTGCTATAAGCAGCCCATTGCAGGATGCGGACAGCGTCGAGCGCTCGTCCGGACTGGATGGCCGTGTCGAAGAGCTTCTTCGCGTCGGGAACCTTGTCGTGGTCCTGAAAAAGGATCCAGTGCGCCAGCATGGCATTGGCATAGGGATTTCCGGGATCGACCGACAAGGCTTCTCGATACTTGTCCGACGGGTTCAATCGTCTATCCCCGTCGCGCCACAGCAGGAAGGTGGCCCATCCGGTGTGTGCGAGCAGGTCGGCACGTCGCGCGCCGGTCGCGGACGGAAGCGACGCGTCGACGACTGCAAGCGCTGGAGCAATCGCCTCGCCGAACGATCCCTTACCGTCCTCGACCCTGCCCTCGCGGATCCACTCCATCGCCACGTCATCCTGCGCTTGTCGAACTGACGTGGACGTGGGCGCCAGTTCACGAGCACCCTTCAACGTCGCGAGCGCCTCCGCGAACTGGTTCCGTTGACGTTGCGCCGACGCCGTGGCCAATAACTCTTGCGCGCGAGCCGTCTGATTTCCTGCGTCGACAGGCGCGGTCTTATCAGAGACGTTCACCGCGCCGTTAGGGCCGTTCCCGGACGTGTCGGTTATGGCGGGCTCCTGGGCCGACGGCCGCAGGGCAACGTATCCGATCAGTCCCAGGGCTATCACACCAAACACCACTGCCGCTGGCCACCATCGTCGCAGTCGTGATTCCGTCGTTGGCGCATTCACCCCGAGCAGCGTCGCGAGGCGTTCGCACAGACGCTCGGCGTCATCGTGGAATTCTGCGTGATCGAGCGTCGCTGCCTGACGGTTGGCGAGCGATGCCAGGGGCGCCGGCAGGTCCTCCGCGCGCGGCATCGAGGCGCCCTGAACGAGAACCGGGACGACGGGGATGTTCCGCTCCAGCGATGTCTCGACCTCGAGACGAACGAAGTCGTTGGCATCGTCGAGCCTGCGGGCACCGTTGGCGGCGAGTGCCGACGTCCATCGCGGTCCGATCACGACGAGCACCGCCGCTGTCTCCTGCAGGGACTTGTGGAGCACTCGCACGAAATCGGTGCCCGGATCGATGGTATCGATGTCGAGGAACACCTGATTCCTGCCAAAGCGTCGGATCAGGTGATCGGCGAGGCGGCCAGCATCGCCCGCCGCATCGTCTCTCCGGTAACTGATGAAGATACGTGGTGGCATTCGAAATCGGGCGTGCACTCAATGATACGTCCGTCGCGGCAAAGAGGCCGAGGTCGGGTGCACACATCGAGGTGACCCACGTGGGAGCTGTTGTTTGAGTCTGCTTGTCAGTTCGTCGCGGTCTGGGCGGTGCCGCAATCGCTTAGATATTTCGACGACTTGAGCCACGCCGCGTCGGGATAATAGGCGAAGAGAAGGCCGGTGCGCTTTACCCGATCGATGACGGCCCGTGCCACGCCTTCGCGCAGGGCCGGGCATCCCCAGCTGCGCCCGAGGCGGCCGTTGCTGCGCGCGACCTCGTCGCTCACGTAAGGCGCACCATGCATGACGATCGCACGTTCGTAGGCGCGGTCGTTGAAGCCTTGGTCGAGGCCTCGCAATCGCAGCGAGTACCCGTTCTTGCCAATGTAGGTATCTTCCGTTAGGAAGAGTCCAAGGCTCGACTGCAAGGAGTCCGGCTCGTTCGAGAAGCGTGTCGCCAGGTTCTCGCCGCTTCCCTTGCCGTGTGCGACGAGTTCTTCGTAGAGGAGCGCCTGCGTGTGCAGGTCGAACACCCAGAGCCGCTTTGCCGTTGAAGGTCGCGAGTAGTCGATGACCGTCAGCGTCGCGGGGTCGTCGATTGATCCGGATCTCACCGCGCAGGCGACGGCACCGAGGGCCATGTCGAATACCGCTGGATCGATGGCGCCGAGCTCAACACCACTCCAGGCATCGGCGTTGAATCGTGTGAGCCCCCTCGACGGCGACGTCTCGGCAATCAGTGGAACCCACACGACTGCACACACTGCGAGCATGGCAGTGCAGACGAAGAACGAGCGTGCAGCAGAGCGGGATCGAGTGGACAACGAAGGTACTTCCCAGTGTAAGCAGTCGGGAGCCTCGACGCCAGCCCGGCCGCGGCACGGTTCAGTCGCGTGTGCCGTCGAGAAAGCTCAGGTGCGAGGCGCGATCGCCTCCGCCTCTGGCGCGGGTGCCCTGTCTTCGTGTCTGTCGCCTTCCGACAATCCGATCGTGGATTGCAGCACGTACGCGGGCCGCGCGCGAACATCCTTATAGATACGCGCGATGTAGAGGCCGACAATGCCGATGGCCCCGACCGTGGTGGCCCAGAAGAAAGTCAGCACGGCCATGAGTGCCGTACCCCTGTCTACCGGCGCACCGGCGGTCGCTGGCGCGAGCGCGACCATCAGCATGAGTAACGAGGCGATAAGGCCGGCTCCGGCCAGAGCGATGCAGGCGTAGATCGGCACGAACGAGAACGACGTCACTCCCAGCACGAACGTCTTCCACGGATTCCGGCTGACGAGGGGAAAGTGCGAGAGACCGGCATGCCTGGCGGCGCGCTCGTACGGCACGAATGCCTGGTTGAGGCCGAGCCACACGGTGAGGCCTCGCAGATAGGGATCTGATTCGCGCAGACGCAGCAGCTGATTCGCGGCACGCCGTGACAGCAATTTAAAGTCGCCGCCATCCACGGGGAGATCGATCGTGGAGCTGTAATGGATGATGCGATATGCCAGACGCGTGGCCGTCATCTTCAGGGCGCCCTCGCCGTGACGGCGCGTGCGAATGGTGTGCACCACGTCCGCGCCGTCGCGCCAGCGTTCGAGGAGTTGCGGAATCACCTCCGGCGGATCCTGAAGGTCACAGTCCATGTAGACGATCGCGTCGCCGCTCGCCGCCGCCAACCCGGCAAGGACGCCTTCGGCGACACCGAATCGACGCGACATGTTCAGCAGCTTCACCCGCGGATTTCGCTGTCGCTCGGTCAGGAGCACCGACACCGAGTGATCGGTGGAGGCGTCGTTGACGAACAGGAGTTCGTACTCGACGTCCTGCGACACAAACATGGCCACGAGCCTGGCGGTCAACGTCGGGATGTTCTCGGCCTCATTGCGGAACGAGAGCACGACCGACACGAGCGGTTTAGGCATCAGCGGTTTGGGTAGCGAAGCATCGCACGGGATAAGAGCGTCGACAAGGGCCTAGACGTCAAGGCCTAGACGTCAAGTCACTTGCCTTGACCCGGGAAACTGTTCAACTTCCAACCCCCAAAATCCAATTCCCAAACTTTCATTGGGAGTTGGGAGTTGGAGGTTGGGGCTTGACGTAATCTTTTCACAGGCAGCTAGTCGGGGAGGTCGTAGAGGACGAAGCCCGCATCGTCGATGACAACGGGCAGGGCCAACGACCAGCCGGGCGGTGTCATGACCTGCGTCACGTCATACGTGCGCCGAATCATTTGCCATTGGTCGCCCGAGAATCGTTCCCAGGCCGCCCGGTTGTACTGATTTGGAATCGCGCCGCGGCCGCGAGCCTCGTCCGGTGGGTTGAACAGATCGATGGCGTACACATCGCGGAGGATTCGTTCGACTGCCGGACCGGACTCGAGGGCATAGGGCAAGCCGTCGAGGCCGCCGCCGTTGATGAGGATCGGTCGCCTGGTTCGGAGTTGAATCAGTTGCATGTCGCCGCCGGTCAACAGCACGCCCGAATCTTTGGCGACTTGCGCCAACGCCGGATTCGTCGTGCGGTCAACGAAGATCGTCGTCTCCGGCTGCGCAGGCCACTGCCAGAGCACGACGATTACGCCCACCAGGACCGCGACGATCAGGCTGTAGGTCGCGCTTACGAGCAGACGCGTGGGCCGCTTAACCGGGGTTCGTTCCGGAACCTGACCGCCGCTCGGTTCCTGCGTCTCGCGCCATCGTGCGATGGCAGTCAGAGCGATCAGCAGTACGGTGACGGTCAAAAGAATCTGGAGCGGCCTGGTTCTGAGGCCCGACAACACGGCTCGCAGTGCCTGCTGCACCACGTTCCCGTCGCTCCGTTCGAGCCACTCCCAGAGCATGCTGCGGTTGCCGATCAAAAGGCCAACGGACAAGTACAGTGCGAGGAGCCTGCTCCAGAAACCCATGCCATTCCGCGATGCGTGACCCAGGAGACCGATGAGCATGGCCACAGCCACGAACGCGCCAAAGTTGACGAGACGTCCCGGCATCAGGACGAGCAGTGTGGCTGGCAGCGCTGTTGGCGGAACGAATGACAACAGACCCAGCGCAAGGCTCGCCGTCGTGGTGACGATGACAACTCGCAACAGCAACCGTGCAGAACTCGAAAGACCCGCCGACAGCGTCAATGACGCAATGGCCAGTAGCAACGCCCCCAGGTTCAGCTTCATCCCGTCCGCCGAGAGGCTGACGGTCTGGCGATGCGCATCCCAGATCGACACAAACGATTTCAAATACTTGTCTGCCAGCTGCGAATCGATCGCCGGTATTCCACGAGTCTGCGCCAGTTGCAGCAGAAGGCTGATGGCCGTGACACCGAAGCCGAGCACGAGGAACTTCACTGCCGGTCGAATCTCGGTTCGATCGCGCCACGCATGCCAAAGGGCGGCTGCCCCCATTGTCATGACGAACCAGGCGCCGAGCGATGGGTGCACCGCTGGCGCGAGGCCTAGAACAAAGGCGGCCGTGCGATACCAGCCGGCCCCGGTGAGCCCCGCGACGAGGGCGATCAGTGAAAGTCCGATCGCACCGTAAGTGTGGGGCGTACCCATCAGGTAAATGGGGTAATTCACGCCGTACTCGGCTGTCCGCGTGAACGCGATAAGGAACGCGGAACCAATTGCGAGAAGCGCGTCGCGGCTCAGGGCATAGACGATCAGGGCGATCGCCTGGAAGCTGACCATGCCGAGCAGGCCGCTGACGATTTTCGAGAGCGCGATCTCGGACATGCCCGCCTGTAAAAGGAGCGCGCAGATCTGATGCAGGATCGTCCAGAGCTTGAGGTGATAGAGATAGAAGGGATTGTCGACCGGATAGCGGACGATGCCGGCGATGACCTGGGCGGTCTCTACCGCCACCTGCCAATCGGGAAAAGTCACCATGCCGGCATGGAATCCTCCGATGCCGCTCGCGATGAGCACGAGGGTGACTTGCGCTGTCGGACTTTTTCGGGACGTCGGGACCGACAGCAACGCCCCTCGCCTCAGCCGAGCCAGCCGGCTGCGAGTTGCTTGGTGTGTGCGGCGATGGCGTTGCGCATGAACATCGCGACGGTTACGGGGCCAACGCCGCCCGGTACTGGCGTGACCCAGCTCGCCACTTCCTTGACGCCGTCGGTGTCCACGTCACCGACAATGAGTGTTTCGCCGTTGGGTCCAGTGATCTGGTTGATGCCGATGTCGATGACGGCTGCACCGGGCTTGACCATATCCGCGTGCAGGAAGCGTGGCTTGCCGACGGCGACCAGGACGGCATCCGCACGGCGCGAGTGCGCCGCCACCGACCGCGTGAGATGGTGGCAGACCGTCACCGTGGCACCTTCTGCCATGAGCATGAACGCGGCGGGCTTGCCAACGATTTCCGAGTGGCCGACCATCACGACCTCGAGCCCGTGCAGGTTGAGGCCTGTTGCCTTGATCAACTCGACCGAGGCCGCGGCCGTACACGGCGCAAGAGCCAGCTCGTTGTAAACGATGTTGCCGATCGAGGCGGGATTCATGCCTTCGAGATCCTTGAAAGGATGGATCGCGGAGGCGAGCGAGCGGCCGTGAATGTGCTGCGGCACCGGGCGTTGCAGGATCACGCCGAGCACATCGGGGTCGTCGTTCATGGCGACGAGCCGCGCCTTGCACTCTTCCTGCGTGAGCGAATCCGGCCAGGTCTGCTGTTCGAAACGGAGGCCGACTTTTTTCGCGGCGTTCGCCTGGCCGCGCACGTAGACGGCCACTTCCTTGTGTTCGCCAATACTGATCGAGACGAGACGTCCGATGGCATGTGTCGCGGCGGCATGGCGCACGCGCTCGGCCACACCCTCGAGGATGCGGTCGCGAACCGCGCGGCCGTCCAGCAGCCGATTGTCTTTCACAAGGACGTGCGCACTCACGGTTTCACATTCATGCGTTTAGCAGACTGCTCGTCCACAATCGAAACATGTCGGGGCTCCGGCGAATGACACCATTCTTCCACGACGCGCTCCGCGACACCATCGTCCTGACCGGAGTCATCATTGCCGCGCTGTTGCTGGTGCTCTGGACGATGCAGCGGCGGCTGATGTACTTCCCGATTGCCGCGGTGCCTTCTCCAGCGTCTCTCGGCCTCGGTGACGTGCAACCAGTGACGTTCGACACCGCGGACGGCGTGCGTCTCAATGGCTGGTTCTTTCCGGTCGCGAGCGCAGGACCGCACATTACCCTGCTGGTCTTCAACGGCAATGCTGGCAACCGGGCGTATCGCGTCCCCCTGGCCACGGCACTCGTGACTCGCGGTCTGCAGGTCCTTCTCTTTGATTATCG
>Ga0075431_100000419_pt1 | contig 34595 bp, 40 predicted proteins | sample RhiMetdeltSRZDD5_FD_75297 | JGI IMG/M metagenome (GOLD analysis project Ga0075431, IMG submission 75297) | Populus rhizosphere microbial communities from Tennessee, USA - Rhizosphere MetaG P. deltoides SRZDD5 | ecosystem: Host-associated > Plants > Roots > Rhizosphere > Soil | place: USA... | reverse complement strand
GCCTTGCTCGACGCTGAACTTCTCGCCGAAGTGTATATCGAACTGATGGGTGGCAAGCAGCCGACGCTCACGCTCTCAGCCGTTCAGCCTGCGACTCTGCCTACTTTCGCCGGAACGCGCGTCATCGCACATCGCCCGCAGGCATTGCCGCCACGGATCACCGAGGCTGAAATTGCCGCTCACAACCAGCTGATCGATTCGCTTGGGCCCCGCGCTGTCTGGCGGCTTCTCGCCTGATCAGGCTCTCGCCTGCGACTGGGCGAGCCGCTTCTGGTACATCCCGGCAAAATCGATGGGATCGAGCATCAACGGAGGAAAGCCCCCGTTCCGCGTCGCATCGGCAAGCACCTGTCTTGCAAACGGGAACAGCATCCGCGGACATTCGATCAATACGACCGGGTGCAGCGACTCCTGCGGGATATTCTCGAGCCGGAAAACTCCGGCATAGAGAAGATCGGCCGCGAAAACGACCTTTTGCTCATGCGAGGCCTTGGCTTCGAGGTGCAACTCTACCTCGTAATCCGTGGGGGAGAGTGTCCGCGCATTCACATTGACCGAGATGCTGATCTCCGGCTGCCCCGCCTGAGTGTTGAGCGACTGTGGCGCATGCGGGTTCTCGAAGGACAGGTCCTTTAGATACTGTCCGAGGATCTTCATCTGCGGCGCCGCTGCCGCGACTGCGACCGGCTCGGCCTGGGCGGTGACGGGAACCGGTTCTAGCGCGGCGGCGACCTGCTCCTCATCCTGATCCGCTTCCAACTCGCCTTTGACGGTCCCGCCATTGGCACCATTTGTAGGAGTCTTCTTGACCACGAGCTTGTTGGCTTTTGCCATGAGCATAGCGCCTCTGCTGTTCGTTGGGTCCGCGGCCCCGCACACGCTTTCAAGCTGGCTAACATGTCTATCTCAGCGCCGCAAGAAGCCATCCCGCGACCCATTGTGTTCGCCGGCGGCGACCATATATGGAAACGTGACAGCCGCCGCTCCCATGCCTTATTCTTAGCAACGACCTGCTGTAAGGCGGGCGTTTCGGATCACCACCACATGAATCACATCTTCGACCCGCTGAATATCTTTATATTGGCCGTAGCTGTTATCGTGTTCTGGCGCCTGAGCACCGTGCTGGGCCGCCGGACCGGCAATGAGCGGCCCCCGGTCGATCCTTTTGCGCCCCGCGAGAAGCTGGAGAAGAAGCTCGCCGACGGAGCGGTTCCCGAGCGGCCGAACCGCAGGCACGCCGAGCCGGCCCCCGCCAATGTTCCGGTTGCGGCGGCGCCGGCGCCGCCGGTCTGGGAGGGCTTCGCCTCGGCTGACTCCGCCGTGGCCCAGGGGCTCGAGAAAATCGCGACGATCGATCGCCAATTCAGCCCCTCTGCCTTCCTCGAGGGTGCCAAGACGGCTTATGAGATGATCGTGACTGCCTTCGCCGCCGGCGACAAGCAGACGCTCAAGCCCTTGCTTTCACGAGAGGTCTATGAGGGCTTCGCCCGCGCCATAGATCAACGTCGTCAGGCCGGCGAAAACTTGGAGACGAGCTTCGTTGGCATCGATGCCGCGGAACTTGTAGCGGCCGATCTGGCGGGCAAGAGGGCGTCCCTTACCGTGCGCTTCCTCAGCGATCAAATCTCCTGCAGGAAGAACAAGTCAGGTGATATCCTGGAAGGCGATCCGAAGAAGATTCGCGAGATCTCCGACATATGGACTTTCGAGCGGGATGTATCATCCAGGGATCCGAATTGGACGCTGGTCGCCACTGGGGAACCTGGCTAGGCATTGCCGCCGCTGGGCGCTCATGTTCTGTTTGGCCATTCTTGGCCAGCCGTTCATCGCCCATTCGATGACCTTGAGCGTGAAGCTTGAGCCGGTTGGCTTCGCCGACATGACCGGCTGGGGCGATGACGATCATCGCGAGGCCTTGGTCGTTTTCGTCCGATCGTGTGAGGAGATTTCGCAGGCGGGCAGGGGCTTTGTGCGTCAGTCCACTCTGGCAGGCGACAGGTCCGACTGGCTCGATGTGTGCACGAAGGCCATCGCCATGGCGAACGGATCGTCGACTGGGGCGGCCCGCAAATTTTTCGAGAGCCATTTCAGACCCTTCCTCGTCAATGATACCGAGCGCCCGCAAGGTCTCATTACCGGCTATTTCGAGCCTGAGGTGCTGGGTGACTTGCGCCCGCACGGAGAGTTCTCCGTCCCGCTCTATGCCAAGCCTCAAGATCTCATCGCTTTTGGCCCCGAAACGGAGAAGCGCCTCGGCCTTCGCTATGGCCGTCTACACCGGGGTCGGCCCCGTCCTTATTTTACAAGAAGGGAGATTGAGGAGGGTGCCCTGGCAGGTCAGGGAATGGAGCTCGTCTGGTTGAAATCCTGGGCCGACGCTTTTTTCATACAGGTCCAGGGATCCGGTCGCGTCAGACTGCCAAGCGGCGAGATCCTGCGCCTGGCCTATGCCGCCAAGAGCGGTCTACCCTACACAAGCATTGGTGCGGTTTTGGCCGACCGCGGTGAGATCGATCGCTCCGAGATGTCCATGCAGGCGATCAGGCGGTGGATGGACGAGCATCCCGAGATGGCGCGGGCCCTGATGTGGGAGAACCGCTCTTATGTGTTTTTCGAGATCGTATCGCTTGCCGACCCGGAGCTGGGCCCCCCGGGCGCCCAGCGGGTGCAATTGACGCCTCTGCGCAGCCTCGCCGTTGACCGGTCAATCTGGGCCTATGGCACACCTTTGTGGATCGACACCGAACTTCCACCGATTGCGGGATCTGTGCATGTTCGTCGTTTGGGGATTGCTCAGGATACGGGCTCTGCCATCAAGGGCGCTGCCAGAGCCGATCTGTTCTTTGGCGTCGGTAGCGAAGCGGCTGCGCGCGCCGGGCACATGAAGTCTAAGGGCAGATTGTTCGCTCTGCTCCCCCTGGCCGTTGCACGGAGGCTCAAGCTGCCGGAATGACGAAGAAGCCCCACCATAGCACCAGCGAACCAAAGGTGCCTGACATGGATCTCTGGGACAGTATCACTCAGGACGTCAAGCCTCTACGCGCCGGGCCACTGCCATCCAGGGCGAATTCTTCGCGTCGACCGGCGAAATCGGCATCATCTCCGCAAGCAGCCGTGACGCCGCAGATTCGCGCTAAACCCGTCGAGCCGCCGCTCCTCACCGGTCTCGACCGGCGCACGGCTCAGCGCCTCTTGCGAGGCCAGGTCCAGTATGATTCGAAGCTCGACCTGCACGGACTTGGCGTGAGCGATGCACGCCTGAGGCTGACGGGCTTTCTCAATGCGGCCCGTGCCCGCGGCGACCGCCTCATTCTGGTTGTCACCGGCAAGGGCACTTCGCCCTTTGCCCGGCACACGCTTCATGGCGACTCCCATTATCATGCGCCCGAACGTCAGGGACGATTGCGCCGGCTCGTATCGGAGTGGCTGCATGAAGCCGAGTTTCGCGAGCACGTGCTGGGCTTTCAGCCTGCCCATCCTAAGCACGGCGGCGGGGGCGCTTATTACGTACGTCTCCGCCGGTCGGCAACGAGGCGTTCATGACGCCTTTTGGAGAGAAATTGCGCGCCCTGAGAGCGGTGCGCGGCGCCACCCTGAAGCAGATGGCCGAGGCGATCGGTGTTTCGAGCGCTTATCTATCTTCCCTCGAGCACGGCCGCAGAGGCCGACCGAGCTGGTACCTGATTCAGCGGATCATCACCTATTTCAACGTCATCTGGGATGAAGCCGAAGAACTCGTGAAGCTCGCCAACCTCTCGCATCCGCGCATCGTGTCCCGCACGGCTGGCCTCTCGCCTCGCGCAACTGAATTGTGCAACCGCTTGGCTGCCCACGTTCACGATTTACGCGAAGAAGACCTCACGCTCCTCCTGAAACATTTGAACGAGGCTATCGAACGCCGTCAGAAGATGCTTCGCCGCTAGAGAATGAACCGTGACAGGTCGGCGTTGCGAGCGAGGTCTCCGACATGGCTTTCCACATAGGCCCGGTCGACGACGATCGTTTGGCCCTCGCGATCCGGAGCCGAGAAGCTCACCTCGTCGAGCACCCGTTCGAGAACGGTGTGAAGGCGCCGCGCTCCGATGTTCTCGACGGAGGAATTGATCTGCACCGCGATTCCGGCGAGGGCCGCAACGCCTTCCTCGCTGAACTCGAGGTTGATCCCTTCCGTGGCGAGCAGTGCCGAATATTGCTTGATGAGACTCGCCTCGGGTTCGGTCAGGATTCGCCTGAAATCCTCCTCGCTCAGAGCCTTGAGCTCGACCCTGATGGGAAGCCGGCCCTGCAGCTCCGGTAGGAGATCGGAAGGCTTGGCGGTGTGAAAGGCGCCCGAGGCGATGAAAAGTATATGGTCGGTTCTGACCGCCCCGTGCTTGGTCGATACCGTGGTGCCCTCGATGAGGGGCAGGAGATCGCGCTGCACGCCTTCTCGGCTGACATCGGCCCCCTGCCGTTCCGAACGTGCCGAAATCTTGTCGATCTCATCGAGGAAGACGATGCCGTTGTTCTCGACCGCTGCGATCGCCTCCTGCACGATCTTGTCCTGATCTAGGAGCTTGTCGCTTTCTTCCGAAATCAGCACGTCATGGCTTTCCTTTACACTGAGCCGCTTCTGTTTGGTTCGCCCTCCGAAAGCCTTGCCCAGAAAGTCCGAGATGTTGATCATGCCCACCGACGAGCCGGGCATGCCCGGCAGCTCGAAGGAGGGCATCGAGGCCGAAGTCTCTGCAACCTGGATCTCGATCTCCTTGTCGTCGAGTTCGCCCTTGCGCAGTTTGTGCCGGAAGGATTCCCGTGTTCCCGGCGAAGCATTGGCCCCTACGAGCGCATCGAGCACCCTGTCCTCGGCATTGAGCTGCGCCTTCGTAAGCACCTCATTGCGCCGCTTCGTTCTGACCTGCAGTATTCCAATTTCGAGCAGGTCGCGCACGATCTGCTCCACATCGCGCCCCACATAGCCCACCTCGGTGAACTTGGTCGCCTCTACTTTGATGAAGGGCGCATTGGCGAGCCGCGCCAAGCGCCTGGCAATCTCGGTTTTCCCCACGCCTGTGGGTCCGATCATCAGGATATTCTTTGGGATCACTTCATCCCTGAGCCAGGGCTCGAGCCTCTGTCGTCGCCATCTGTTGCGCAGAGCGATGGCCACGGCACGCTTGGCATCTTTCTGTCCGACAATGAACCGGTCGAGTTCGGACACGATCTCGCGCGGAGAAAAATCGGCCATGTTCAGCCTTCCAACTTCTCAACCACGAGGTTTTTGTTGGTAAACACGCACAGATCGGCGGCGATCAACAGCGCCTTGCGCGCGATTTCCTCCGCCGTCATGTCGAGATCGATCATTGCTCGCGCCGCCGCCAGAGCGTAGTTCCCGCCCGAACCGATTCCGGTGACGCCGTGCTCCGGCTCGAGCACGTCGCCATTGCCGGTCAGCACCAGGCTCACCTTGCGGTCTGCCACGATCATCATGGCTTCCAGTCGTCGGAGGAAACGGTCCGTGCGCCAGTCCTTGGCCAGTTCGACGCAGGCACGCATGAGCTGCTGGGGATATTGCTCGAGCTTCGCTTCCAGTCTCTCGAACAAGGTCATGGCGTCGGCCGTCGCCCCCGCGAAGCCGGCGATCACCTCGCCACCGACAAGCGGTCGCACCTTCCTGGCGTTGGCCTTGATCACGACATTGCCGAAGCTTACCTGCCCGTCTCCCGCAATTACCACCTGACCACGCTTGCGCACCGTCAGGATCGTCGTGCCATGCCAGCTAGGGGCATCAGTGCGGCCAATCATCTCACTCATCCCATTGGAAGGCTGCCGGGGTGTCCGGCCGAAAGATTAGGTACTCATTAGGCCAGCGCAATACTTGCCCGCAAGGTGGAGCGAGGCTCCCCTCGCTTATGGGCCGTGGACCTGCTAGATAGCCCGAAATTCGAGGATTCAAGCATGCGCTCCGCCTCGGTCGCGCGGAAAACCGGTGAAACCGACATCGCCGTCACCCTCAATCTGGATGGCTCCGGAAGCTACCAGGTCGCAACCGGAATCGGTTTCCTCGATCATATGCTTGAGCTGCTGGCCCGCCATTCCCTGCTGGATCTCGAGGTGAAGGCCAAAGGCGATCTGCATGTTGACATGCATCATACGGTGGAGGACGTGGGAATCGTCATCGGCCAGGCGCTCGACAAGGCTTTGGGCGAACGCCGCGGCATCCGGCGCTACGGCTCGGCCTATGTGCCCATGGATGAAGCACTGACCCGGGTGTCGCTCGATATCTCCGGCCGGCCGCACCTCGTTTGGAAAGTCCCTTTTCTTCGTGCGTGCATCGGCACCATGGATGTTGAACTCTTCCGCGAGTGGTTCCAGGCCCTGGTTCTGAACGCACGCATGACCATGCATGTCGAGACGCTCTATGGCGATAACATGCACCATATTGCTGAATCCTGCTTCAAGGCTCTAGCGCGCTCGCTCCGCCAGGCCGTCGAGATCGACGAGCGCCAGAAGACCCGCATCCCCTCCACCAAGGGAAGTCTTTGAAACCGCCATGAAACTCTATACGGCTCACCGGCCCCCCAATTTTTCGCGCGATCATACTGTTTTCGTGAAGGAGGGGTTCTCCTGGCCGGCTTTCTTCTTCCCGCCGATCTGGCTTCTTTACCAAAGGCTCTGGCTGGCTTTCGCTCTGTACGTCTTGGCAGTCGCCGCGATCAGCACTGGCGCGAGTGCAGCGGGTCTTCCAGGCGGTCCTGTCACGGTCTTGATCCTCGCCCTCAATCTCATTCTGGGTTTCGAAGCCAATGACATGAGACGCAGCGCATTGCTCAGGCGGGGCTACAGCGAAGAGGGGCCTCTCCTGGGAGAGAATCTCCTTCATGCCGAGACGCGATATTTTGGGCCGCGGCTTGCTCATGGCGCACCGGCGGCGACGCCGGACGCGTGAGCGCTTGGAAACTCTCGCATGCGCGTCGCCATCATAGATTATGGATCGGGCAACTTGCGCTCCGCCGAGAAAGCGCTTGCGCGTGCGGCGGCAGAGCGCGGGCTCCGCGCCGACATCATGGTGACCTCCGATCCCGATGTGCTGCGCCGTGCTGATCGGATCGTACTCCCGGGCGTAGGCGCATTCCGCGATTGCCGCCGAGGCCTTTATGCCGTCGCGGATATGCACGCCTGTCTGGAAGAGCAGGTCCGCCAAAGCGGCAAGCCATTCCTCGGCATTTGTGTCGGCATGCAGCTCATGGCGACCAGAGGTCTCGAGTTCGGTGAAACGCCGGGCCTGGACTGGATCGGCGGCGTCGTTCGTCGCATGAAGCCGGTGCCTGCATATCTAAAAGTGCCGCACATGGGCTGGAATTCGCTGGCGATCACGCAACCGCATCCCTTGCTCGATGGAATGAGCGTGCATGGGCATATTCCCCATGCCTATTTCGTGCACTCATATGAATTCGTTCCCGATGATCCCTCGACGATCTGCGCGACTGCCGATTACGGCGGCAGTCTGGTGGCGGTCGTCGCCAAGGACAATATGGCGGGCACTCAGTTTCACCCCGAGAAGAGTCAGGCCGCCGGTCTCAATCTTCTCGGCAACTTCCTGGAGTGGCGGCCCTGATCCTCTATCCGGCCATCGATATCCAGAACGGACAGTGCGTCCGCCTGCTGCGCGGCGACATGGCCGCTGCAACCGTCTACAATCCCAACCCGGCAGACCAGGCGGCACGCTTCGCGGCGCTCGGCTTCGGCTGGTTGCACATTGTCGACCTTGATGGGGCGAGTGAAGGGCGCACGAAGAACCGTGAGGTCATCGAACGCATTCTGGCCACGGTTTCGATTCCCGTTCAGCTGGGCGGCGGCATCCGCGACATGGCCACGGTCGCGATGTGGCTCGACGCCGGAGTGAGGCGCATCATACTTGGCACCGTCGCCTTGACCGATCCCGCCCTGGTGCGCGCCGCCTGTCGCAGATATCCGGGCCGCATAGCTATCGGCATCGATGCCCGCGCGGGTCGCGTCGCGACGGAGGGCTGGTCCAAGGACAGTGAGGTGAGCGCACTCGCCCTCGCCCGGCGTTTTGAAGACTCGGGCGCGACTGCTCTCATCCACACCGACATTGACCGCGACGGGGCGTTGACCGGACTCAATCTGCAGGCCACGCGGGAGATCGCTGCCGCCGTGTCGATCCCCGTCATCGCTTCAGGCGGGCTTGCTTCACTTGCCGATGTCGAAAGATTGCTTGCACCGGATGCGCGGCCGATTGCCGGCGCTGTCTGCGGCCGCGCCCTGTATGACGGCCGGCTCGACGCGGCCGAGGCGCTCCGCCTGATCGCCACCCGCACGTTCGAGGCGTCCGCATGCTGAAGGTGCGCATCATTCCCTGTCTCGATGTCAAGGACGGCCGTGTCGTCAAGGGCGTTCGTTTCTCCGAACTGCGCGATGCAGGCAATCCAGTCGAGATTGCCCGCCTCTATGATGCCTCGGGCGCTGATGAGCTTTGCTTTCTCGACATAAGCGCTAGCCACGAGCATCGGTCCATTTTGCTCGATGTCGTTGGCGCCACGGCTGAGCAATGTTTCATGCCGCTGACCGTCGGCGGCGGGGTGCGCACGACCGACGACATCCGAAAGCTGTTGCGTGCCGGCGCGGACAAGGTCTCCATTAATACCGCGGCCGTGGATCGGCCCGACTTCATCCGCGAAGCGGCAGAGCGCTTCGGCAGTCAGTGCATTGTCGTGGCGATCGATGCCAAGGCTGTACGCCCGGCCGAATGGCAGATCTTCACTCATGGTGGCCGCCGCCCGACCGGGATCGACGCAGTGGCCTTCGCGCGCCAGGCGGCGACGCTCGGTGCGGGCGAAATCCTCCTCACCTCAATGGATCGCGACGGCACCAAGGCAGGTTTCGACATTGCCATGACCAGAGCGGTCGCCGATGCCGTCCCCGTACCCGTCATCGCCAGCGGCGGGGTGGGCACGCTCGATCATTTGGTGGAAGGGGTAGCGAGGGGCCATGCCGCCGCCGTGCTGGCGGCGTCAATCTTTCATTATGGCGAGGTCTCTATAATGGAGGCCAAGAAATACTTGGCGGCTCATGGGCTTGCCGTGAGGCTTAACTGATGGTTACCCAAACGACGAGCCTTCAGACGTTTGCCGATCTTATTGATCGCATCGCGGAGCGGCGATCGGCCTCTCCCGACGAATCCTACACGGCGAGGTTGCTCAAGGAGGGCCTGTCGAAATGCGCCAAGAAATTTGGCGAGGAGGCCGTGGAGTTGGCCTTGGCTGCCGTACTGCGCGATCAAGTCCATATTCGCGCCGAAGCCGCCGACACGCTATATCATTATCTGGTTCTCCTCCAGGCCTGCAATCTGCCGGTGAGCGAGGTGCTGGCCGAGCTTGACGACCGGATGAACCAAAGCGGTCTTGACGAGAAGGCATCGCGCAAGCGGCCCTGAGATTTCGATGGACGTTCACCTTCAGCAGATCACTCCCTATCGCACCTTCGCGCGTGCTGAATGGGCGAAGCTGCGCGCCGATACGCCTCTCACCCTCACCGAGGAGGAGCTGAAGGAGCTGCGCGGCTTGAACGAGCGTGTCAACCTCGATGAAGTGGTCGCCATTTACCTGCCCTTGTCGCGGCTACTCAATCTGTATGTCGCCGCAACCCAGTCGCTCTTTCGCGCCACCCAGGAGTTCTTGGGAGGAAACCAGCACAAGGTTCCCTACGTCATTGGCATGGGCGGCAGCGTGGCGGCGGGAAAGAGCACCACCGCGCGTATCCTGCGTCACCTTTTGGCGCGTTGGCCCCACCATCCGAAGGTCGATCTCATCACCACCGATGGCTTTCTGCTTCCCAATGCGACCTTGCGCCGCGAAGGGCTTATGAACCGCAAGGGATTTCCGGAAAGTTACGATCTGCCCTCGCTCCTGCGCTTTCTGTCCGACATCAAGGCGGGGCGCAAGCGCATCGCCGCGCCTGTGTATTCCCATCTGACCTACGATGTTCTCCCCGAGCAGTTCATCATCGTCGACCAACCGGACATCCTCCTCGTCGAAGGTCTGAATGTCCTGCAGACGGGCCATCTCCCGCGCGACGGCGAGGCCATTCCCTATGTCTCCGACTTCTTCGATTTCTCGATCTACCTGGACGCCAGTGAGGCCGATCTGCGCCGCTGGTACATCGATCGGTTCTTCTCTCTGAGAGCCACCGCCTTTCGCGACCCGCGTTCCTATTTCCACAAATATGCGAGTCTCTCCGATCCCGAGGCCCGTGAGATTGCCGCCCATATTTGGGAAACCATCAATCTCGTGAATTTACGCGAAAACGTCCTGCCCACACGCCAGCGCGCCGATCTCATCTTGCACAAGGCCAGCGACCACCTGATCAACAATGTGCTGCTGCGCAAGCTCTAGGCAAGAAGGCCCGCTTTGACCGCGAGCGTCCTGAGCGAGGCCTGCGGCCTTGCCCCCAGGTGAGAAATCACCTCGGCGGCGGCAAGCGACCCAAGCCGGCCGCACTCGCCGAGGCTGCGCCCATGCGTCAGGCCGAACAGGAAGCCCGAGGCGTAAAGATCGCCTGCTCCCGTCACATCCACCACTTTCGCCACCTTCTCGGCCTCCACCACATGGAACTCGTCTTTGGTGACGATCACGCTTCCCGCTTCCGAGCGCGTCAGAACCGCGAGCTCAACCTCCTGCCTCGCCCGCTGCAGCGCATCATCGAAGGTGGGAGCGAGGTATAGCGACTTGAGCTCCTTTTCATTGGCGAACAGAATGTCGATGTCGCGGACGATCAGGTCTTGGAAGCTCTTTCTATGGCGATCGACGCAGAAGGAATCGGACAGCGTCAGCGCCACCTTGCGCGAGGCGGCCCGCGCCAGCCGCGCTGCCTTGACGAAGGCCTGCTTCGCAGCTGGCGGATCCCAGAGGTAGCCTTCCAGATAGGTGATTTGCGCCTGCTCGACGGCCCTCTTGTCGATGTCCTCTTCGCTCAAAGTCACGCAGGCGCCGAGGTAGGTGTTCATCGTTCGCTCACCGTCCGGAGTAACGAGAATGAAGGATCGCGCCGTAGCGGGCCCGCTATTGGAAAAGCTGACCTCGAAGGAGACCCCTGCTGCCCTTATGTCATGCGTGAAGAATTCACCGAGCTGGTCGTCTCGCACTTTTCCGATGAAGGACGCCCGCCCGCCGAAAGATGCAACACCGGCGGCCGTATTTGCAGCCGAGCCTCCGGAAATGACGACCGACGGCCCAATCTGATCGTAAAGCCGATGCGCTTCGGTTTCTTCGATCAGCCGCATCGCGGCCTTGGTCAGCTTGTTCTCCTGAAGAAAATGGTCTTCAACCCGCGCCAGCACGTCGACAATGGCATTGCCGATGGTAAGAACGTCGATTGGCGCTTGCGGCATGAGCTACGTTAGGAGGATGGAACTGGCTGGCAGCGGCATTAAGCAGATTCACAGGCGGGCGGCAATTGTGGGCGAGCATCTCCCATGAACATCATTGCCGCGGCAAGGCTTGCAGCGAGCGATCTCGCCTCAACAGCTTTCAGAAAGGTCTTATGGAAATCTTCGGGCCTCACGCTCGTTTTATTTCTGACGCTGTTCGCCGCCATCCAGCTTGCCCTTTCCTATTTGGACTTTCCTCAGCATTCCTGGGCTGAGCCCATCATCGCGATTCTGGCGGGCGCCGGGCTCATATTGGCCTTCGTTTTCCTGGCGGTGCCCGTTACGGCGATCTTTGCCGGTCTTTACCTCGACCAAATCGCCGAGCTTGTCGAGCGCACGCACTACCCGGCCGACCCCGAAGGTAAGCCGCCACCCGCTGCCCTGTCTGTTCTCCTGGGTCTGCGATTTGCCTTGATCGCCCTTCTCGTGAACCTCTTGGCTCTGCCGCTCCTGTTTCTGGGTATTGGCGCCGTCGTGATGGTGCTGGCCAATGCCTATCTGCTGAGCCGGGAATATTTCGAGATGACGAGCTTGCGGCACATGTCTCGCGAGGAAGCTGCAAGGCTCAGGGGCGAACATGCCCGCTCGATCTTTCTTGCGGGTCTTTTGCCCGCGCTCATGGCGCTTGTTCCTATCGCCAATCTCATCGTACCGATATTCTCGACCTCTTATTTCACGCATATCGTCAAATCGCTGGCGCCTTTACGGGTGCCGGAGTCTTTGGCCGGTAGAGGCACAGGTCGGAAATGAGGCAGCGCCAGCATTCCGGTTTGCGCGCCTTGCAGACATAACGCCCATGCAGGATGAGCCAATGATGCGCATGCAACTTGAATTGCGTCGGCACCGATTTCTCGAGGGCGAGCTCGACTTCCAGTGGCGTCTTGCCGGGGGCCAGGCCCGTTCTGTTCCCGACCCGGAAAAGATGCGTATCGACCGCGATCGTCGGAGCGCCAAAGGCCGAGTTCATCACCACATTTGCCGTCTTGCGGCCGACCCCTGGCAGTGACTCGAGCTCCTCGCGCGAGGCGGGAACCTTGGAGCCGTGTTGTGCGATCAGGGCCTTGGAAAGCGCGATGATGTTCCGGGCCTTGGTCCTGTAGAGACCAATCGATTTGATGTACTCCCGGAGCCGCTCTTCCCCAAGCGCCACCATCTTCTCCGGCGTGTCGGTCACCTTGAACAGCTCGCCCGTGACCTTATTCACGCCTACATCCGTTGCCTGCGCCGATAGCACCACTGCCACGAGCAGCGTGTAAGTGTTGAGGGATTGAAGCTCCCCCTTGGGCGCAGGACTCGCCTGTTGGAAACGGCTGAACACCTGCGCTATCATCTCGGCTCTGAGTTTCCGCGCTCTTGCCATGAGGCCCCGCCTGTGGAAATCACTTCGACAATGGAGAACGAGCCCACCATCGACAAGCCGATTTTCTCGGTCACACTGTCGCCCCATCGGTCGTTGTCGCCGGCCGGGATGGCTGTGTTCCTGGGCGGCTTTGCCGGCCTGAACCTGATTGCCGGCACGCTCTTCTGGTATCTGGGCGCATGGCCCGTCATGGGGTTCATGGGCCTCGATGTTCTCCTTGTTTGGTTCGCCCTGCGCTGGAACAGTCGCCAGTCCTTTCGTTCCGAGAAAGTTTCCGTGACTCGCAGCGAGCTTCATTTGTGCCGCTTCGATCCCTATGGCAGGTTACTGGAAAAGCTCGTCTTTCCGCGGGGGTTCGTGCAAATCGATCTCGAAGAGGATCACGAGCGTGAATTGATCGGCAGGCTCTTCCTGCGCTCGCGCGGCAGAGCCTATGAGTTTGGGTCCTTCTTGGGCGCTCAGGAACGCTTGGCGCTTGCGCGTTCTCTCGAGAGGACCTTGACGATACCCAAGATTTGAGGCGCAAGAAACGGGTGGCTCGCTCAGGTCTTCGCGCCTATTTTGACTCCCAGATGAGGTGAGCCATGTTTCAACAGTCTCTCGAAGCGACCCCCAGCGATTACGCCTATGTGAAGAAAGCCCTAAGCTTTATTTCCGAGAACTGGCGCGAACAGCCCTCCCTTGATGCCATTGCGGCGGAAGTGAAACTGAGCCCCAGTCATCTGCAGAGGATTTTCACGCGCTGGGCCGGCCTGTCGCCCAAGGCCTTTCTGCAGGCCCTGACCCTTGATCATGCCCGTGCCATGCTGCGCGACAGCGCCAGCATTCTCGATACCTCTTATGAAGTGGGGCTTTCTGGTCCAAGCCGCCTTCACGATCTCTTCGTCACTCATGAGGGAATGACGCCTGGAAGCTACAAGGCGCAAGGACTGGGCCTGACCATTTTCTATGGCTTTCATCCTTCCCCTTTTGGCATCGCACTCGTCATGGTGGCGGAACAGGGATTGGCTGGGTTGGCCTTTGCCGATGAGGGCGAGGAGAAGACGACTCTGGCCGACATGATGTCGCGCTGGCCGAACGCCCGCTATCGCGAGGACAGCGCCAGGACCGCACCCTTCGCGACGCGCGTTTTCAATCCCGATGCGTGGAATTCGAACCAGCCCCTGCGCGTCGTCATGATCGGAACCGACTTCGAGATCAGGGTTTGGGAGACGTTGCTGCGTATTCCCCTGGGCAAGGCGGCAACCTATTCCGACATCGCCGCACATTTGGGCAAGCCCAAGGCCGCTCGTGCCGTTGGCGCCGCAGTGGGAAAAAACCCGGTTTCATTCGTAGTCCCTTGCCACAGGGTTCTAGGGAAATCCGGAAGTTTGTGCGGCTATCATTGGGGTCTGACCCGCAAGCGCGCCATCCTAGGCTGGGAGGCCGGACTCCGGTCTCGCCCGCGCGTCGCTGTCGAGTCTCAGAACCTCGCTTGAGGCAATGCTGCCATCGGAATTGAGATGGTAGATGATCGGCACCCCCGTCCCGAGTTCGCGCTTCAGGATTTCTTCCCCGCTCAGTCCCTCGAGCGACATGATGAGAGCCCTGAGCGAATTGCCATGCGCCGACACGAGTACCCGTTCGCCCTTGAGAACGCGCGGCAGGATTTGCTTTTCGAAATAGGGAAGAACGCGCGCCGCCGTATCTTTGAGGCTTTCCCCGCCGGGCGGCGGAACGTCGAATGACCTGCGCCAGATATGTACCTGATGGTGCCCCCAGCGCTTTCGCGCTTCATCCTTGTTGAGTCCTGTGAGATCGCCATAATCGCGTTCGTTCAGCGCCTTGTCCTTTCGGGTCTCGAGATCCCGCTGACCAAGTTCGGCGAGGAGCAAATCGAGCGTATGCTGGGCGCGCTTGAGGGCGCTTGTGAAGGCGATGTCGAATCGATAACCCGCCTCTTTGAGTTTCCGGCCTGCGACTCTCGCCTCCTCCTCCCCTTGCGGCGTGAGGTCCGGATCTTTCCAGCCGGTGAATAGGTTTTTGAGGTTCCAATCGCTCTGTCCGTGGCGGACGAGTACCAGATCTCGTGACATTCAAATGTCTCCGCTCACTCTCCAAGCCCCAGCACATCGGCCATGGTGTAGAGCCCTGGTTTCTTGTTTTGGGCCCAGAGCAGGGCGCGGATCGCACCTCGCGCGAAAATGTCTCGCGACTCGGCCTCGTGCGCCAGTTCGATTCTCTCCGCCGGGCCTGCGAAGATAACGCGGTGCTCGCCGACGACGCTTCCGCCCCTCAGCGTCGCGAAGCCGATGCTGCCGCTGCGTCTTGCCCCCGTGTGGCCGTCACGCACCCGAACGGAATCCGTTTTCACGTCGCGGCCTCGCCCCTCCGCTGCAGCCTTGCCAAGAAGCAGTGCCGTACCCGAGGGCGCGTCGACCTTCTGCCGATGGTGCATTTCAAGGATTTCGATATCGAACTCTTCTCCCAGAACGGCCGCCGTCTTCTTCGCGAGCGCTGCAAGCAGCGTGACGCCGAGGCTCATATTTCCGGATTTCACGATGATGGCGCTCCGGGCCGCCTGCCTGATGTGCTCTTCCTCGCTCTCCGAAAAGCCGGTCGTACCAATGACATGCACGATCCCTGCCTCCGCCGCCGCTTCGCACATGCGGACACTTGCCTGGGGCATGGTGAAATCGAGGACGCCGTCCACTTGCTTGAACAGCTTCGTCACGTCGCTGCCGATCTGCCGGCCGTTCTTGCCGATCCCGGCGAGTTCGCCCATGTCGGCACCGATATGGGGCGAGCCGTCCTTTTCGAGCCCTCCTGCGATCTCGATGTCTTGGGTCTCAGCGGCGATGCGCGTGAGCGTTCTGCCCATCCTGCCCGCAGCCCCGGCGATTGCAATTCTCATCAGACGCCTTCCACAATCATGATATCGGCGGTGCCGGCATTCGCCCGCTTCGCTTTCGCCGCCTGATACTCAGGCGAATTGTAACAGGCGACCGCCGCTTCGAAGGAGGGAAACTCGATCACCACATTGCGCGCCTTTCCGGCACCTTCGAGCTGCACGTAGTGGCCGCCCCGCGCGAGAATGTGCGCTTTGTATTTCTGAAAGGCGCTGACAGCGCTCTCGGTATAAAGCTTGTATTGGTCGGGATCGCTCACCGTCACATGCGCAATCCAATATCCCTTCATCGCCCGCGTCCTTGTTAGGTCGTCGTACAGCATGCACGCTCATTCTGTGGAGCGCAAATTGCTGGAGGGGCGCCCATGGGCCGGTGAGGAAAGGATATTAGCTGCCGAAGCCTTCCCAGAAGGCCTTGGCCCGGGCGAAGAAGCCCTCCGATTGCGGCGAATTGTCCTTCGCATCCCGCTCGAATTCGCGAAGAAGCTCCTTTTGCCGGCGCGACAGATTAACAGGCGTCTCGACCGACACCTGGATGTACATGTCTCCTGACTGCCCTGACCGCAGCACCGGCATGCCCTTGCCTCTGAGCCGGAACTGCTTGCCGGCTTGCGTGCCTTCCGGCACCGCCACGCGTGCCTTCTTCCCGTCGATCGTCGGCACCTCGATCTCGCCTCCGAGCGCCGCCGTCGTCATCGAGATGGGCACGCGGCAGAACAGATCGGCCCCGTCGCGCTGGAAGAACTCATGTGGCTTGATCGACAGGAAGATATAAAGATCCCCCGTGGGTCCGCCGCGCAAGCCCGCCTCGCCTTCGCTGGCAAGTCTGATGCGAGTCCCATCCTCGACGCCAGCCGGGATGTTCACGGATAAGGTGCGCTCCTTCGTGATGCGCCCGGCCCCATGGCAGTTGTTGCATGGATCGGAGATGACCTGACCGCGACCCTGGCAGGATTGGCAGGTGCGCTCGACCGTGAAAAAGCCCGAGGATTGCCTAACCGCCCCCGAACCCTGGCAGGTCGGGCATGTTTTTGGCGTTGAGCCGGGCTTGGCGCCCTTGCCGTTGCATGCCTCGCAGGTGACGGAAGAGGGCACGCGAATTTGCGCCGTCTTGCCCGTGTAGGCCTCGGTCAGCGAAATTTCCATGTTGTAGCGCAGGTCGGAACCGCGCTGGGCGCCCGAGCCCCCGCGCCGGGCGCCCCGGCGTCCGCCCATGAACTCGCCGAACAGGTCCTCGAAGATGTCGGACATCGATGAGGTGAATTCCGGCCCGAAACCTCCCTGGCCGAAGGGCCCGTGCCCGCCCGCGCCTCCGTCGAACGCCTGATGGCCGAAGCGGTCGTAGGCCGCCCGCCTCTGCGGATCTTTCAGAATGTCATAGGCCTCGTTGATTTCCTTGAATTTCTGTTCCGCCTGCTTGCTGCCGGGATTGGCGTCGGGATGGTGTTGCTTTGCGAGTTTGCGAAAAGCGGCCTTCAGCTCTTTGTCGTCCGCCCCGCGGCGAACTCCAAGAACTTCATAATAATCGCGCTTCGCCATAAATCCTGGGCCCCGCAAATCGTTTTCCTCCCGCCGCCGTTACGGCCCTGTTGCAGAGAACGGGCCCGAAATGGCTGGCGGGAGGACTAACCCTAAGCCGACTTCTTGTCGTCGTCCTTTACTTCCGTGAAGTCCGCATCGACCACATCGTCTTTGCCGCCGCTGGCCTTGTCACCGTCCGCACCGCCGGTCTCCTGCGGTCCAGCCGACTGCTGCTGCTGCGACTTGTAGAGCGCCTCGCCGAGCTTCATGGCCACTTGCGCAAGCCCATTTGTCTTCGACTGGATCGCTTCCGTATCCTCGCCCTCTAGCACCGACTTGAGGTCGGCGATGGCGGTTTCGACCGCGGATTTGTCAGCCGCCGAAACCTTGTCGCCGAGCTCGCTCAGCGACTTCTGCGTCGAATGGATGAGCGATTCCGCATGGTTCTTGGCCTCGACCAGTTCCTTGCGCTTCTTATCCTCCGCCGCATGGGCTTCGGCATCCTTCACCATCTTCTCGATCTCGGACTCGGACAAGCCGCCGGACGCCTGGATGCGGATCTGCTGCTCCTTGCTGGTGGCTTTGTCCTTTGCCGACACGTTGACGATGCCGTTGGCGTCGATGTCGAAGGTGACCTCGATCTGCGGCACTCCGCGTGGTGCGGGCGGGATACCCACGAGGTCGAACTGGCCCAGCAGCTTGTTGTGCTGCGCGATCTCGCGTTCGCCCTGGAACACGCGGATGGTGACCGCGGTCTGACTGTCGTCTGCGGTCGAGAACACCTGGCTTTTCTTGGTTGGAATGGTCGTGTTTCGGTCGATGAGCCTGGTGAACACGCCACCCAGCGTCTCGATGCCAAGCGACAGAGGTGTGACGTCGAGAAGAAGGACGTCCTTGACCTCCCCCTTGAGCACGCCGGCTTGAATGGCGGCGCCGATGGCCACGACTTCATCCGGATTGACGCCCTTATGTGGCTCCTTGCCGAAGAACTGCTTCACCGTCTCGATGACCTTGGGCATGCGCGTCATGCCGCCCACGAGCACCACTTCATCGATTTGGCCTGCCGACAGCCCCGCGTCCTTGAGCGCAGACCGGCAGGGCTCGACCGTCTTCTGGATCAGATCGTCGACCAGCGATTCGAGCTTGGCCCGAGTGAGCTTCATGGTCAGATGCTTCGGTCCCGAGGCATCCGCGGTGATGAAGGGCAGGTTGATTTCCGTTTGCGTCGAGGACGATAATTCGATTTTAGCCTTCTCGGCGGCCTCCTTGAGCCGCTGCAGGGCGAGTTTGTCCCTCCTCAGGTCGATGCCCTGATCCTTCCGGAACTCATCGGCGAGATAATCGACGATTCGCATATCGAAGTCTTCGCCGCCGAGGAAGGTATCGCCATTGGTGGACTTCACTTCGAACACGCCATCCCCGATTTCGAGAATCGAGATGTCGAACGTGCCGCCGCCCAGATCGTAAACCGCAATGGTTCCAGCCTCACGCTTGTCGAGACCATAGGCGAGGGCCGCCGCCGTCGGCTCGTTGATGATGCGCAGGACCTCAAGCCCCGCGATCTTGCCGGCATCCTTCGTCGCCTGGCGCTGGCTGTCGTTGAAATAGGCAGGGACCGTGATCACGGCCTGGCTGACGGGTTCGCCGAGATAGCGCTCCGCCGTCTCCTTCATTTTCGTGAGCACATAGGCCGATATCTGCGAAGGTGCATATTTCTGCCCGCGCGCCTCGACCCAGGCGTCGCCATTGTCGGCCCTGACGATCTTGTAGGGAACGAGCTTCTTGTCCTTCTCCACCATCGGGTCGTCATAGCGCCGTCCGATCAGGCGCTTGATGGCGAAGAACGTGTTCTCCGGATTGGTGACGCCCTGCCGTTTTGCCGGCTGCCCGACAAGCTGCTCGCCATCCGAATTGAATGCGACGATCGATGGCGTCGTTCGCGCCCCTTCCGCATTTTCGATGACCTTAGGGTTTTTCCCTTCCATGACGGCAACGCACGAGTTTGTGGTGCCGAGGTCGATTCCGATAACTCTAGCCATTGATCAACTCCTCCTTGCGGCAGGCCGCCTCATGGGCCCAAACGGCACCCTTAGCCCCGGCTTCCGGGGAGGTAGCCTCCTGTGTCTAAACAAAGGCCTCTGACCCTCCGTCGCGTTGGGTCGAAGCATTGGCGACTTATATAAGGTGGGCCTCATCTGCCATCAAGTTGACGTGATGGGCTTTCTTCAAGCATGTGAATTGCTTGGATACCTATATGACCGAAGGCTTCGTTTATTACCCGGCTTTCCTTGATTCGGCCGCCCAGGCCACGATTCTACGCCAGGTCGAACCGGCGGTGGCCGGAGCACCCCCCTACACGCCGCGCATGCCCCGGACGGGAAGGCCTTTCAGCGTCCGCATGACCAATCTGGGGGACCTTGGCTGGGTGTCGGACCGAAAAGGGTATCGTTACCAGTCGACCCACCCGGAAACAGGCCGTCCCTGGCCCCCCATCCCCGCTGGTCTCTTGCGGATCTGGCGCCGGCTCTCGGCCTATCCTCACCCTCCCGAGGCCTGTCTCGTGAACTACTATGGCGAGGGCGCCCGTATGGGGCTCCACCGCGACGAGGACGAGGAAGACTTTTCCGCCCCCGTTCTCTCCATCTCGCTCGGCGACACTGCCATCTTCCGTCTAGGGGGTGCGGAGAGAAGTTCCGCAACCCGCGCTATCAAACTCTCATCTGGCGACGTCGTCATCCTCGCCGGCCCCTCGCGTTTGCGCTACCACGGGATCGATCGGATCATTCCCGGAACTTCCGATCTTGTGAAGGAGGGTGGCAGGATCAATCTCACCCTTAGGCGCGTGACGAGGCCCTAGATCAAGCGTCGTTCGCGGGCGCCTTCGCCACCCCCACGAGCGCCGGTCTGAGACACCTGTTGCCGATCGCATAGCCATCCTGCATCACCTGCATGATTGTTCCAGGCGGCTGCTCGCCTGTGGGTACTTCGAACATCGCCTGATGCATGTGGGGATCGAACTTCTGCCCCAGGGCCTCGATCCGTTTGATGCCGTGGCGCTCGAAAACATTCAATAATTCCCGCTCGGTGACTTCGATACCGGCGATCAAATTGCTGCAAACTTCATCCGCCGCGGCCCTTTGCTCTGCCGAGAGCGCCGCGAGCGCACGCGAGAAACTATCCGCCACATTGAGGAGCTCGCGGGCGAAATTCGTCGCCGCATAGAGCGTCGCCTCGGCTTTTTCACGCTCGGCGCGTTTGCGCAGATTCTCCATGTCCGCAAGTGTCCTGAGCACCCGGTCCTTGAGCTCCGTATTCTCGGCTCGGAGCGCATCGATGGCCTGCAGCGCCAGGGTCAGAGGATCGGCTTCGCCGCCTTGCTTCTCGGGGTCCCTGACGTCGGGTTGAACCTCGCTTTCGCTTGGCTCCGGATAGTCCATTTTCTTGTCTTCGGTCATCGCTGCCCAGGTTAACTGTCTTGGGGGATCGAGCCCGATATCATGGACGGGCACGCAAAAATCAAGTGATCAGGCGTCCCACCACCCGAGCCGTATAATCAACCATGGGGATAATCCGCGCATAGTTGATCCGCGTGGGACCGATGACCCCTAGGACGCCGACGATCTTCTCCCCGCTGTCACGATAGGGCGCCACGATCAGGGACGATCCGGAGAGCGAGAACAGCTTGTTCTCCGACCCGATGAAAATCCTCACCCCTTCGCCCTTTTCGGCGGCGCCGAGCAGGTCGAGAAGGTCCTTCTTGGTTTCCAGCACATCAAAGAGCTGCCGGATGCGCTCGAGATCCTCGAGCGTCGCCTTGTCCTGAATGAGATTGGATTGACCGCGAATAATCAGTGTTCTCTCGCCGGTGCCATCGCTGCCGGACCAGGTGGCGATTCCCGCCTCCACCACGCGCGCCGTGAGCTCGTTGAATTCGCGCTTGTGATTGGCAAGCTCGCTGTTGATGAATTTCTGCACCTCTGGCAGGGTCTTGCCCTGGCAGCGCGAAGTCAGGAAATTCGATGCCCGGTTCAAAGCAGAGGCCGGCAGCCCGACGGGCACGTCGATGGCGCGGTTCTCGACCGACCCGTCCTCGTTAACCAGCACCACGAGAGCCCGGCCCGGCGCCAGGTTTACGAACTCGATATGCCTGAGCCTGACGTTGATCTTGGGAACTACCACTACACCGGCACAATGGGAGAGGCCTGAGAGCACATTGCTTGTCTCAGTCAATATCTCCTCGACGCTGCGTGCCCGGTTGGCCTGGGCCACGCGCGCTTCGATCTTCGCCCGCTCCTCGACCTCCAGCGGATGGCCCTGCAGCAGGGCATCGACGTAAAAGCGCAAGCCAAGCTCGGTCGGCATCCGTCCGGCGCTGGTATGGGGTGAGAAGATGAGCCCCGCCTCCTCCAGGTCCGCCATGACATTGCGTACGGAGGCCGGCGAGAGGACGCCCGGCAGCACTCGTGAAATTGTCCGCGATCCGACCGGTTCTCCCGTTTGCAGATATGTTTCGACGAGCCGCGTGAAGATCTCGCGCGACCTCTGGTCGAGCGCCGCGATCCCCGACGGGCGCTCCTCTAAGCTCCTGCTCGATGGGTCCATTTCCATCTGGTCTAAGATAGGTGACATAACCCGTCAATCAATCGCTCCAGCGTTGCCACCGGCTCGTTCGGAAGCTAGAACGCTGACCAATTGGCAGGAGTTGTTGTCTTATGCGGCTGTCTGGTCGGGCCCCTGGCGAATTGCGCAAGGTGAGTTTCGAGCGCCGGGTTTCGAAACATGCCGAGGGCTCTTGCCTCGTTCGTTTCGGCGACACCCACGTTCTCTGTACGGCAACGGTCGAGGCCCGCCTGCCGGCATGGTTAAAAGGCCAGAACCGCGGCTGGATCACGGCCGAATACGGCATGTTGCCGCGTTCCACGGGGGAACGCATGCGCCGCGAGGCGGCGACCGGCAGGCAGTCCGGCCGGACCCAGGAGATTCAAAGGCTCATCGGGCGCTCTCTCCGCGCCGTGGTCGACCTGCCGGCTCTCGGCGAAAACCAGATCACCCTCGACTGTGATGTCATTCAGGCCGACGGCGGCACCCGCACCGCCGCCATCACCGGCGCCTGGGTGGCCCTGCGCGATGCGCTCGACACCCTGCAAAGAATGGGCCGCATGAGCGCAAATCCGCTCAAGGACCATGTGGCGGCAATTTCCTGCGGCATCATCGACGGCACGCCGGTTCTCGACCTCGACTATGCGGAGGACTCCGCTGCCGAGACCGATGCCAATTTTGTCCTTACCGGATCGGGCGGCATCGTTGAAATTCAGGCCACCGCCGAGGGCGAGTCCTTTGCCGAGTCGATGTTTACAGAAATGCTGAAGCTTGCCAGAAGCGGCATAGCTGAGCTGATCGGCCTGCAACAGGCGGCAGTCCGCTGACCATGGCGCCGTACGCGCTCCTGGAAACCGTTCTTTACGCGCAGGATTTGTACGGGGCGCGCACGTTTTACGCAGAAGTCTTGGGCCTCGAATGCGTGCAGGAGGAAAAGAACCGCCATGTCTTCTTCCGTTGCGGCGATCAAATGCTCCTGATCTTCAATCCGCAGGAAACGGTGAAGCAGCGCCAGGGCGGCCTTCCCGTGCCGCCCCACGGCGCCTTTGGCGACGGCCATGTCTGCTTTCGCGCCTCAGCTTCCGAGTTGGAAGCCTGGCGCAGCCATTTCCAGCGCGTCGGAATTGTCATCGAAGCCGATTTCGAATGGCCGGGAGGCGGCAGGTCCATTTATGTCCGTGATCCCGCCGGCAATAGCGTTGAATTCGCCGAGGCGCGCATTTGGGGTTTGCCGTAGATGGCCGCTTCGATAGGTAGCAAACTGGTGATCGCCAGCCACAATCCGGGGAAGGTCGCAGAGATGGCAGAACTCCTCCGACCTTTGCGGCTCGAGGCGATCTCTGCCGGCGAACTCCGGCTCCCGGAGCCGGATGAGACCGGCTCGACCTTCGCGGAGAATGCCTTGATCAAGGCGAAGGCAGCAGCCTCCTCCAGCGGACTGCCGGCGCTGGCAGACGACTCGGGACTGGAAGTCCTGACCCTCGACCGTGAACCCGGCGTATACTCGGCACGCTGGGCGGGGCCTGCGAAAGACTTCTCCCGCGCCATGCGCAATGTCGAGGAGAAGCTCGCCGCCAGGGGAGCCTTCGAGCCTGCGCAGCGCCGGGCGGAGTTCGTCTGTGTGCTGAGCCTCTGCCTGCCCGATCCCAGCCGCCACCACGAATTCGAGGGCAGGGTATCGGGCCGTCTCGTTTGGCCCCCGCGCGGGCACAAGGGTTTCGGTTATGACCCGATGTTCCAGCCGGATGGACATGAGGTTACCTTCGGCGAGATGGAGCCCGACCAGAAACACGCCATGTCCCACCGAGCAAGGGCCTTCCGCCGTCTATTGGAGTTCCTCCAATGACCTCTCCCCCGCCGGCGAGCTCGTTGGGGATTTACGTCCATTGGCCGTTTTGCAAGGCCAAGTGCCCCTATTGCGATTTCAACTCGCATGTCCGTCATGAACCTGTCGATTGGCGGGCCTTCGTTTCGGCATTGATCCGCGAGCTCGCGTCCTTTCGCTCCCTCACCTCCGCTCGCCAGGTTGCGAGCCTGTTTTTCGGGGGCGGCACACCATCTCTCATGCCGCCGGCTGCGGTGGCTGACGTCATCGACGCTGTCTCTTCCTTATGGGAGATGGAGGAGACCGCCGAATTGACTCTCGAGGCCAATCCGACGAGTGCCGAGGCCGAGAATTTTCGCGGCTACCGCTCCGCAGGGATCAACCGTCTTTCAGTCGGCATGCAGGCCCTGAACGATGCGGATCTGAAGCTTCTGGGGCGCCAGCACTCAGCCGCTGAGGCGCTTGCAGCTTTCGAATTGGCAGCAGGCATTTTCCCTCGCGTGTCCTTCGATCTGATCTATGCACGCCCCGGCCAGACCGTCGCCGACTGGCGTGAAGAGCTCACCCGCGCCTTGCGCGTGCAGCAAGGACACATGTCGCTCTACCAGCTCACCATTGAGCCTGGTACGCGTTTTCATGATCTTCATCGTAAGGGATCATTGATCGTGCCCGATGAGGAAAGTGCGGCAGCCCTCTTCGATGTGACCCAGGAACTCACCGCCCTCGTGGGACTGCACGCCTATGAGGTGTCAAACCACGCCTGGCCGGGGCATGAGTCGCGCCACAATCTGATCTACTGGCGTTACGGGGATTATCTCGGCGTGGGCCCCGGCGCCCACAGCCGTCTGACGACGGCCCGTGGACGCCTTGCCGTTTCGACCGAGCGCCATCCCGAAACCTGGCGGCAGCTTGTTGACGCGCGGGGCCATGGACGCATTGAGGAAACCTGCCTCTCCCCCGCCGATCAGGGCCTCGAGATGCTGCTTATGGGTCTGCGATTGAAGGAGGGTATTAACCCCCAGGCCTATGCGCGTCTTGCCGGCCGTGAACTCGATCGGGCACGGTTGTCGGCGCTCCTTGATGAAGAATTGCTCAAGGAGGACATCGTTTCCGGCCATCTCGCAGCCACGCTCAGGGGCAGGCGCGTTCTGAACGCAGTTATCGCGGCTCTCGCCTTGGCCGGCTAATTCGCAACCGAATTCGCGCCCGTCACTGTCTCAGCGCTGAATCGCGATGGTGCGGGCGCCAGGACTCTTATACCGCTCGAGGTTACCTCCAGGATCGCCAGCCCACGCTCGATGATACCATTCGGCCGGAACCGGAACAGGCCGTTGATCCCCTGAAAACCTTCGGTATTGGTGATGCTTGCGGCTGAGAATCTCTGTCCGCCTTCTCCCTTCGACAGGATGATGGCAAGGCTCACCGCGTCGTAAGAAAGGCTCGCAAGCCTTGACGGCCGCGTGCCATAAGCGCCCTTGTAGCGCTCGTCGAACCGCTGAACGAGGTCGGGTGACACGCCTGCGTAAATGCCGCCAAGCGCGATCGATGTCGAAGATGTCACCGGATTGTCCCACAATCCCGTGCCGAGCGTCTGGGTACGGTTCTGGTCATAGCCGGCCTTTTTGAGGGCCGCGCCGATCGTTCGCAGCAGGTCGCCGCCTTCGGCAATGAGCAGGGCCTGAATGTTACGTGATGGATCGTTGACCGCGGCGACGACCTTTCGTGCTGGGTCCACGATGGAGAGATTGTTGCGCGGGAACCGTTCGATGGCGGCGATGGTGACGCCATAATGCTGGCCCGCAGCGACGAGCGCCTTTTCCACCGCCAGCCCGTACTGCACTTTGGGGAGAAGCGCCGCGATCGAGGTCTTGCCCGTGGAAGCCACGTGCCGCACGATATTGGAGACTTCCTCCTCGGGCAGGAAGCTCATGAGATATACGCCACTGCCAGCGACCCCGCTCGAGGAGGAAAAGGCGATCACCGGAATGTTTTGCGCCTGCGCGATGGGAGCGACGGCTTGCACTTCCGCTCCAAGCAATGGTCCAAGTATGAGTTCGGCGCCCTCAGCCACAGCCTGCTGGGCCGCCGCGGCGGCGCCCTGAGCCGTCCCGGCCGTATCCTTGGAGATAAGGGTGATGCCGGAATTGCCGGCATCTATGAGTGCCATTTCCGCCGCCTGCTTCATCGAAATGGCAATCTGCGCCTGATCGCCCGCGGCGGTGAGGGGAAGGAGCAGGGCGACCTTGACCCCCTCGCCGCTGGGCATAGACGGCACGGGCTGGCCGGAAGAGGAATCCGAGTCGGAGAGCAGGCTTCCGAGCCTCGACATTCCCCCGCAGCTTGCAAGCAGAAAGCCGAACAGGGCGATGACCAGAAGCTTTATGGCCCAAGCTCTTGCTTGGGCCTTGCCCGCGTCAAAACTCATCTTGCCACCCGCCGTGCCGTCGAAAACATTGCTGCCCTCTGTGACTCGATCATAGCCCTGCCGGCAGCTATCTGAAGCCCATTCCCATGTGGTCGGGAATTTGGGTTAAGCTAGCTGGATTCGCGATCGAGATAAATTGCCCTAAACAATGATACTACGATGTCCCAGAACTTGCCAGCAGTGCACCGCTACACCATCGGCGGTTTTCAATTTGAAGCACGTTCTCTGCCCCCTGGCCTCTATCTAGTCGCAACGCCCATTGGCAATCTTCGCGATGTGACCCTTCGCGCCCTTGAGACGCTCGCCTCCGCCGATCTGATCTGCTGCGAAGACACCCGCATAACTTCAAGGCTTCTCAAGCGCTACGGTATTGCCAAGTCACTCAAGCCCTATCACGACCACAATGCGGCAAAAGTGCGGCCGGCCCTTCTCGAGCGTCTGAGGGGAGGAGCCTCAATCGCCCTGGTTAGCGACGCCGGCACTCCGCTGATTTCCGATCCGGGTTACAAGCTGGTGGTAGGGGCAATCGATGACGGACATCGCATCGAGGTCGTGCCCGGGGCCTCCGCGCCTATCATGGCCGTGGCCCTCTCCGGCATTCCAGCAGACCGATTTTTGTTCGCGGGCTTCCTGCCCGCCAAGTCGGCCGAAAAACGCCGCGCTCTGGAAGAGGTGCGATCCATACCGGCGGCGCTGGTTCTCTTCGAGGCCCCCGGGCGTGTGACCGACACCTTGGAAGCAGTCCGCACGGTATTGGGCGACCGCCGCATCGTCATCGCCCGCGAATTGACGAAGCTCCATGAGGAAGTGATGCGCGGTTCCGCCGATGAGCTTCTCGAGAGGATTGCTTCCCGCCAGGCGCTCAAGGGTGAGATCACTTTGGTGGTGGCGCCCCCGGCCGAACAAGCCGCCGACCCGGTCGAAATTGAAGAGGCGCTTCGCATGGCATTGCTCGTGGCGCCTCCGGCGAGAGCGGCGGCGGATGTGGCTAAGCGCTTCGGCGTGCCGAAGAAGGACCTTTATGCTCTGGCCTTGCGAACCAAGGCTAGGGCAGGGGAAAATGGCGACGATGAGTGAACGCCGTCGGGCAGAGCGCAAGGGTCGCGCCGCTGAGCTCATTGCCGCACTCTTCCTCATGGCCAAGGGCTATCGGCCGCTGGCCTGGAGAGTAAAGACTGGCCGCGGCGAGATCGATCTCATCATGCGTTTTCGCGGCGATGTCGTATTCGTCGAGGTCAAGACGCGCAGCGACATAGACCAGGCCCTCTTCTCGGTCACGGGACTGAAGGCGAGGCGAACGGTCGACGCAGCCCGTATTTGGCTGGCGCAAAACACGAGGCTTCTCGATTTCAACTGCCGCTTTGACATCCTCGTTCTTGCTGCCTACCACTGGCCGCGGCACATCAAGAGCGCCTATGACGAGGACCAATGGTGAGGGAATGCTGACCCGATGAGCCTGACGGTAGCGGTCCAGATGGATCCGATTCAGTCCATCAACATTGCCGGAGATTCGACCTTCGCTCTCAAGCTCGAGGCGCAAAGGCGCGGCTACCCGCTCTTCTATTACGAGACCAAGACGCTCGCGTTGAGGGATGGCAAGCTCTTTGCAACGGGTGCCGATGTTCAGGTGAGGGATGAGGCGGGAAACCACGCGTCCGTGGGAACCCGGCGCCGCGTCGATCTGAGCGCATTCAGGGTCATTCTCATGCGCCAGGACCCTCCGTTCGACTTGGCTTACATCACGGCCACGCATCTTCTCGAACATGTGTCGGCGACGACGCTCGTCGTGAATGATCCGGCAAGCGTGCGCAACGCGCCCGAGAAACTCTTTGTCACGCGCTTCGGTGACTTCATGCCTCCGACCTTGATCAGCCGCGATCCGAGCGAACTTCGTGCCTTTCGCGCCGAACATCGCGACGTAGTCATCAAACCGCTTTACGCCAATGGCGGCGCCGGTGTTTTTCGCGTTAAGGAGGACGACGAGAACTTCGCCTCCTTCGTCGAAACCTTTTCCCTTATGTTCCGCGAACCCTTCATGATCCAGAGATACGTTCCTGAGGTCCGCTCGGGCGACAAGCGCATTATTCTGGTCGATGGTGTCGTTGCGGGCGCCATTAACCGTGTACCCGCGCCGGGCGAAAGCCGCTCCAACATGCATGTCGGCGGTCGGCCGGAGCCTACGAAACTCACCCCCCGCGAAGAGCAGATTTGCGAGGCCTTGGGACCTGAGCTTATGACGCGAGGTCTTATCTTTGTCGGGATCGACGTAATTGGCGGGTATTTGACCGAGATCAACGTGACTTCTCCGACGGGAATTAGGGAGATCAAGGGCTTCGGCGGCAATGACATCGCCGCGCTGATCTGGGATGCAATTGAAAAGCGCCTGTAGAACCCGAGGTTGATTCAGTCGAGAGCGTTGCAGCTGCAGGCTGTATCGCCTATGCTCGCACGCAGGAGGCGGCATGGTCGCTCGGGTTTCAACGGTTGCTTTCCACGGAATTCGTGCTCTGCCGGTCGATGTGCAGGTGCACATGTCTTCGGGGATCGTGGCATTCTCCATCGTCGGTCTTCCGGATAAGGCCGTTGCGGAAAGCCGCGAGCGTGTGCGCGCCGCCCTGACCGGTTGCGGTCTCGCCCTGCCGGCACGGCGCATCACCGTTAATCTCGCGCCGGCCGATCTGCCCAAGGAAGGCAGCCACTTCGACCTGCCGATTGCCTTGGGTCTCATGGCCGTCATGGGTCTCGTCCCCCAAGACGTTCTCGCCCGCTACACCGTCCTGGGAGAATTGGCCCTCGATGGTTCGCTGACGCCCGTATCCGGCGCTCTACCGGCAGCGGTTGCCGCAAACGCGCGAGATCAGGGCCTGATTTGTCCGAAAGCTTGTGGGGCCGAAGCTGCCTGGGCCTCGCCCGACATCGACATCATCGCGCCCGATAATTTGGTCCAGCTCTTGAACCACATCAAAGGCAGCCAGGTTCTGAGCCGGCCATCCCCTGCTCTGGCGGAGGACCATGCACTGCTCCTCGACATGCGCGACATCAAGGGACAGGAGGCGGCCAAGCGAGCTTTAGAGGTCGCCGCCGCTGGCGGTCATCACATGCTGATGGTGGGTCCCCCTGGGGCGGGCAAATCGATGCTGGCCCAAAGGCTTCCGTCCATTCTTCCTCCCCTAGAGGCGACCGAAATGCTCGAGGTGAGCCTCATCGCTTCCGTTGCCGGTGAGCTTGCTGGCGGAAGGCTCACCCGGCGCAGACCCTTCCGGGCCCCCCACCATTCGGCAAGTGCGCCGGCTCTCGTTGGCGGTGGCCTGCGCGCCAAGCCGGGTGAGATGGCGCTCGCCCATCATGGCGTACTCTTTCTCGACGAACTCCCAGAGTTCCAGCCGCGCGTACTGGAATCTCTGCGTCAGCCTCTCGAGACCGGTGAGACCGTCATTGCCCGTGCCAACCATCACGTCACCTATCCTGCGCGCTTTCAACTGATTGCCGCCATGAATCCTTGCCGCTGTGGTGAAGCCGGCGCGCCCGGACATGTCTGCAAACGCGGGCCGCGCTGTTCTAGTGAATATCAGGCGCGGCTCTCTGGCCCCTTGCTGGATCGACTCGACATTCAGATCGAACTGCCTCCTGTGAAGCCATCCGACCTGACATTGCCTACGCCAAAAGAGGCAAGTGTCGACATTGCCGCGCGAGTCGGTGCCGCACGGTCAAGGCAGATTACAAGATATCGCGAGCTTGGCTTTCCCCAAATTCGCAACAATGCGCAAGTCGATGGCGAACTGCTCGAACGCCTTGCCCGGCCCGACCCGCCCGGGCTTGAGCTGTTGCGCGAGGCCGCCGATACGATGAACCTCTCAGCGCGCGGCTTTCACCGTGTGCTGCGCGTAGCCCGTACTTTGGCGGATCTTGCCGGCCGCGAGACCGTCAATCGGCTCGACGTGGCGGAGGCTCTAAGTTATCGGCAGCGCCTGGCGGCCTTCGAAGCAGCAGCGGCCTGACGGTTTAGGTCTTTTCGAACCCGGCAAGCCGCATCGCTTCAACAAAAATTCTTGAGCGCTCGCTGACTTCGGACGCGCTCATGCCCGGCTTGTAGAGGCTTGAGCCGATGCCGAAGCCGCTGACCGGAGAATTGGCGAAGGCCCTGATGCTCTCCGCCGTCACGCCTCCGACGAGCACCTTCGGGACGTGCTTCGGCAGCACCGCCGCATAGGCGCGAATCACAGAAAGGACGAGGAGTTCGCCCGGAAAGAACTTGAGCACGTCGGCGCCCGCGGCGAGCGCTGCGAAGGCCTCGCTCGGCGTCATCACGCCGGGAACGCTCACGAGGTCGAGCGCCTTGCTTTTGCGCACGACCGCGTCGTCGACATTCGGCGATACGATGATTTCAGCGCCGGCTTCCGCCGCCCGCTCGACATCCTCCGGATTGAGCACCGTGCCCGCGCCGATCATGGCCTCCACAGAGAATCTCCTTACCGCCTTCTTGATGCTCGCGAACGGTTCGGGCGAGTTGAGCGGAATCTCTATGATCCGGATGCCGCTTTCGATAATTGCCCCGACGATGTCTTCCGATTCCGCTGGTGTCACGCCCCGCAGAATGGCGATGAGCGGCATCGTTCTGAACAATTCATCGAAGCGAAGAGGGCGAGCCATCGTTAACCCGCAGAAACGCTCGACAATCGCAACATGCCTTTGACGAAACACTCCCGAGGCGAGACCATTTGGGGCTCGAAGCCGAAGGACTTGAAAGCTTTTTCATAATTTTGCGCGAGCACTCCCTCCGCCACCAGTTTCAACCTGGATCCTTCTCTCATGTCCTTGCCCGCACCGGCGATTTCATGCGCGATCAGCAGTCCCGAGAGAAAAGGTCCGACCTCTTCACCCGTCATCTGCCCGTCGAGCACCGCCGTTCGCGCCACGAAGGCTTGGTGGAGGAGCCCCCCGCGCCGCCGTGCCGCGTCGAGACCGCGCCCGAATCCGCTGCTGTTCTCCGGTTCATGAGCGAGAAGCCGCAGGACTGAACTCTGCCGCAGCAGGCCGTAAAGTTCGCCCGTCATGTAACTTTGAAACCGCGCGATCTTGCCCTCCTCGATCCAAGCCCATTTGCAATGGGTCCCGGGCATGACGATCAGTCCATCCTCGCCGCCTGTGCCGAGGATCTTCGTTTCCTCGCCTCGAATGACGTCGGCCACGCCCTCGTCACGATAAATGAGGCCCGGAACGATGCCGCCGAAACGTCCTTCATTGATCTCAATCGTCTGAATGGCTTTCCGGATGCCTTCGAGTGACGCCGGGCACGGAACATAAGGCGCTTCCTTCCAGCCGTTCCGGCTTCCCACCATGCCCGACATGAGCACCGGCAGGTCAGGATAGCGTTCGAGCCAGGGGCCGCATCTGGCCAGGAGAATAGCCGCGAACCTTCCCTCGCGGACCGCCGCCATCCCTTCATCCGAAGCGACCTCCTTGAGAATCGCGCCGGAAGATTCGACAAGATAAGCGCGGAATCGGCTGGTGCCCCAATCGATGGCGATGAGGCGTGGTTCGCTCGCACCCAATTTCGGTCCGCTTGCCATCACACCCAGCCGCCATCGACGACGTAATGCTGCGCCGTGCAGGCGCCCGCCTCATCTGATGCCAGGAAAACGACGAATCGCGCGATGTCGTCTGGCTCAAGCTTTCTCTTAAGACATTGATTGGACATGATCGCCTGTTCACCCTCGGCCGTGAGCCAGAGCTCGATCTGCCGCTTTGTCATGATCCATCCGGGCGCGATCGCATTCACCCGAATGCTGTATTGCCCGTAGTCGCGGGCAAGCGAGCGGGTAAGTCCGATGACAGCCGATTTCGCCGCCGTATAGACGGCCATCCCGCCAAGACCGATCATCCAGGAGGTCGAGCCGAAATTGACGATCGATCCCCCGCCCAGAGATTTCATGTCGCTGAGCACCGCCTGCGCTGCAAAGAACTGTTGTTTGAGGTTGACGGCGATGCGCTCGTCGAAATAGGGCGAGGTTACCTCTTCGGTGACATGCCGCTCGTCATGACCGGCATTGTTGATGAGAATGCCTATGGGCCCGAACCTCTCGCGCACCGCTGCGATCGAGACTCTAAGGGCCTCGACGTCGGTGAGATCGCAAGCCTCGAAGTGAACCTGGGATCGCTCCTTCAAGAGTCGGCCGGCCAGGGCGTTTCCCTCATCGGTTTTGATGTCGAGGAAGCCGACCTTCGCCTTCTGCATGGCGAAATGCGCAACGATCGACTCTCCGATTCCGCTCGCACCTCCTGTCACGACCACGGTCTTGCCGGCAAGATCGGGATAGATGGCCCCGCTCGCTTCGCCCATGATTGCGTTCCTCGTTAGGGTCGATGGTGGATCGCGGCGCCCTTGTGTGTCATACAAGCGCCACGACGGAAAGGATATAGAGCGATGGTCGCCAAGCAAGCAAACGCCAAGCGTCGGTTCAGATCACAGGCCTGGTTTGACAATCCTGATAATCCTGGAATGACCGCGCTCTATCTCGAGCGCTATCTGAACTATGGCTTGACCCCGCTAGAGCTTCGCTCCGGCAAGCCCATCATCGGCATTGCCCAGACGGGCAACGATCTCTCGCCTTGCAATCGCCATCACCTCGAGCTTGCCAAGCGCGTCCGCGACGGCATCACCGCGGCAGGCGGCCTAGCCATGGAATTTCCGGTTCATCCCATCCAGGAAACCGGCAAGCGCCCGACAGCCGCTCTCGATCGCAATCTCGCCTATCTTGGTCTGGTCGAGGTGCTTTACGGCTACCCTCTCGACGGTGTGGTTTTGACCACAGGTTGCGACAAGACGACGCCTGCCTGCATCATGGCCGCCGCCACTGTCAATCTCCCCGCCATCGTCCTCTCTGGCGGCCCCATGCTCAACGGCTGGTACAATGGCGAGCGCACGGGTTCCGGCACGATCGTCTGGCAGTCCAGGCAGGATCTTGCCGCCGGCAGGATCGACTATGAAGAATTCATCGAAAAGGTGGCGTCTTCTGCCCCCTCGGTCGGCCACTGCAACACGATGGGAACCGCATCGACCATGAATGCTTTGGCAGAGGCTCTCGGCATGTCCCTGCCTGGTTGCGCCGCGATCCCTGCGCCCTATCGCGAGCGGGGCCAGATCGCCTATGACACCGGCCGCCGCGCCGTCGAGATGGTCGAGCAAGACTTGAAGCCCTCCGACATTTTGACCCGCGACGCTTTCCACAACTGCATCGTGGTCAATTCTGCCATTGGCGGCTCCACCAATGCACCCATCCATGTCAATGCCATCGCCCGTCACATCGGCATCGAGCTTTCCATTTTCGACTGGGAGAAAATCGGCCGACATGTTCCGCTGCTGGTGAACATGCAGCCCGCCGGCAAATATCTGGGGGAGGAATTCCACCGCGCCGGCGGCGTGCCCGCCGTCGTCAGCGAGCTGATGAAAGCAGGTCTGATCAGGGAGAAGGCGCTGACCGTCAACGGCAGCTCCATCGGGGACAATTGCCGGAACGTGCACGTCCTTGACCGCGACGTCATTCGTCCCTTGGCTGAACCGCTGCTCAAGGACGCAGGCTACATCGTGCTCAGTGGCAACCTGTTCCACAGCGCGATCATGAAGACCAGTGTGATCTCCAAGGAATTCCGCGACCGTTATTTGTCCAACCCGAAGGATCCTGAGGCCTTCGAGGGCCGGGCCGTCGTCTTCGATGGACCGGAAGATTATCACCACCGGATCGAGGATCCCTCACTTGAAGTCGACGAGCACTCCATTCTCGTCATTCGCGGCGCTGGTCCAATCGGCTATCCGGGAAGCGCCGAGGTCGTGAACATGCAGCCACCCGCAGCCCTGATCAGAAAGGGCGTTACCTCGCTGCCCTGTATCGGCGACGGTCGACAGTCGGGCACGTCGGGTTCGCCCTCGATTTTGAACGCTTCTCCGGAAGCTGCAGCCGGTGGCGCCCTTGCAATTCTGCAAACCGGCGATCGCCTCAGGGTCGATTTGAAAAAGCACGAGGCTAACATTCTCCTGGACGAAAAGGAGCTTGCCGAGCGGCGCACGCGTCTGGCGGAAAACGGTGGCTTCCCCATGCCGGAGAGCCAGACCCCCTGGCAGGAAATCCAGCGCGCCTGTGTCGACCAGCTTGAAAGCGGAATGGTGCTGCGGCCGGCGGTGAAATATCAGCGTGTCGCCCAGACCAAGGGACTTCCTCGCGACAATCATTGAGGCGGAGGAATCCCTAAAATTTTAGATGATTTTATAGCTCTTTCGTAACACCCGGCATGGAAATCTGCCCCCGTAGGGGAGAGTAGATCATGTCGCCGACTCCCGATGCATCTGAGCCAAATTTGCGCAGCTCGCTGATTCTGGGCCTCGGCGCAGGCTCCTGTATCGGCTTGAGCACGTTGACTTTGGCGCTTGGAAATGCGCCGGCCTTCGTCCTGTTGGGACTGCTCGGTTCCCTTCTGGCGGCCTTGCTTGCATGCCTGCTTTTCCGCTCGAAGCAACGGCATGCCGTCGATCTCGCCCTGAGCTTGGCCACAATG
>Ga0075431_100000415_pt1 | contig 34709 bp, 26 predicted proteins | sample RhiMetdeltSRZDD5_FD_75297 | JGI IMG/M metagenome (GOLD analysis project Ga0075431, IMG submission 75297) | Populus rhizosphere microbial communities from Tennessee, USA - Rhizosphere MetaG P. deltoides SRZDD5 | ecosystem: Host-associated > Plants > Roots > Rhizosphere > Soil | place: USA... | reverse complement strand
CTCGAGCGGATCGCCGATCTCTGGAAGCGGGACCGGGCGGGCCTGCGCGCCCAGGCCGCCGAGGTGACGCATTTCCTGCGCGAGAACACGCGGTCCGCCCCCGGCCTCTCCGTGGGCGTGGACGAGATCCGCAAGGCCGTGGCCCAGCTCGCGCGCGACTTCGACGAGCGCTGGGGCGGCTTCGGCCGCGCCCCCAAGTTCCCGCCTTCTCCGGCCCTCTCGCTCCTGCTGCGCGCCCACCGCCGATTCGGCGACACGGAGGCGCTGCGCATGGCCACGCGCACGCTCGAGATGATGGCGCGCGGCGGGATGCACGACCAGATCGGCGGCGGCTTTCACCGCTACTCGGTGGACGAGCGCTGGCTGGTGCCGCACTTCGAGAAGATGCTCTACGACAACGCGCAGCTCGCGCGCGTGTACCTGGAGGCGCACCAGGCCTCGGGCGATCCCGCGCTGCGCGGCGTGGCCGAGGACGTGCTCGACTACGTCCTGCGCGAGATGACGTCGCCGGAGGGGGGCTTTCACTCCGCGACCGACGCCGACTCCGAGGGCGAGGAGGGCCGGTTCTTCGTCTGGACGCCGGCGGAGGTGCGCGAGGCGCTCGGCGACGCGGAGGCGGCCCGGCTCTTCTGCGCCGCCTACGACGTCACGGAGGCGGGGAACTTCGAAGGGCACGCCATTCCGAACCGGCCCCGGCCCTTCGACGAGGTCGCGGCCGAGCTGGGCGTCTCCCTCTCCGATCTCGAAGCGAGCCTCGCCCTCTCGCGCCCGCGCCTCCGCGAGGCGCGCTCCCGCCGTGTGCCGCCCGCCCTCGACGACAAGGTGCTCACCGCCTGGAACGGGCTGATGATCGGCGCGTTCGCGGAGGGATTCCGCGTGACCGGCGATCGGCGCTATCTGGAGGCGGCCACGCGCGCGGCCTCCTTCCTGCGCGCGCACCTCGTGACCGCGGACGGCCGCCTGCTGCGCACCTGGCGTGCGGGCCAGGCGCATCTCGACGCCTACCTCGAGGACTACGCCTACCTCGCGGCCGGGCTCCTCGATCTCTACGAGGCGGGCGGAGAGGCGAGCCACCTGCGCGAGGCGGAGCGGCTGGCCGGGCACATCCTGGCCGACTTCGCGGCGGAGGACGGCGGCTTCTACTCCACCGCCCACGGCCACGAGCCGCTCATCGTCCGCCACCGCGAGGGGCACGACGGGGCGACCCCCGCCGCCAATGCCGTCGCCGCGCAAACGCTGGCACGGCTCTCCCATCACCTCGATCGCGGCGACCTGCGCGAGCGGGCGGCGGAGGCGATCCGGGCCTGGGGCAAGGCCATCGCGCGGCAGCCGCGCGCGTTCACCACCAGCCTGGCCGCGGTCGACCTCCTCCTGGAGGGCCCGATCGAGCTCGCCCTGGTGGGCGCGCCGGGCGATCCCGGGCGCGAAGCGCTGCGCGCGGAGCTCGCGCGCCATTACCTGCCCAACCGCATCGTCGCGCTACACGACCCCGCCCAGGGCGCCTCGGACCTGCCCCTGCTGGCCGGCAAGACGCTGGTGGACGGGCGCGCTGCGCTCTACGTCTGCCGCAACTTCGCCTGCCAGCGGCCGGTGACGGAGGTGGCCGACGTGTCGTCGGCGCTGGCCGCGGGGACCCGGGCGGCCGGGGACGAACCTCGCGATGGCCTGGCCCCCGCCTCCCTGCCCGGCGCGGCGACCCCGGGGGCGACGGGCGCGCTCTCCCAGGCCTCACCGCGGGCGCCCACCGGCTACACGACCCTGGGCGCGACCGGCCTCGTCTGCAGCCGCCTCGGATTCGGCGGCTATCGCGTGGACGACGAGACGCCCGCCCACCACCAGGCGCTGCTCGAAGCGCTGCGCGGCGGCGTCAACCTCGTCGACACCTCCACCAACTACACGGAGGGCGCGAGCGAGCGGCTCTTCGGCCAGGCGATGGGCGAGCTCGTTCGCGCGGGGGAACGGCGGCGAGAGGAGCTCATCGTCGTCTCCAAGATCGGCTACGTGCAGGGCGAGAACCTCGAGCGCGCCCAGGAGCGCGAGACCGCGGGCCGGCCCCTGCCCGAGGTCGTCAAGTACGGCGACGGGGTGTGGCACTGCATCCACCCCGAGTTCCTCGAGGATCAGCTCACGCGCAGCCTGGCTCGGCTCCGGCTCGAAAGCCTGGACGTGTGCCTGCTCCACAACCCCGAGTACTTCCTCATGGACGCGCACGAGCGCAGCTACGGCACTCTCGACCGCCGCCGCCACGAGTTCTACGGCCGGCTGGCCGCGTCCTTTTCGTACCTGGAGGAGCAGGTTCGCGCCGGGCGCATCCGCGCCTACGGCGTCTCCTCGAACACGGCCGCACGGCCCGCGAAGGATCCGGAGGCGACGTCCCTCACGCGCATGCTGGAGGCGGCACGGGAGGCGGGAGGCGCGGACCACCATTTCCGCGTCCTGCAGCTGCCGATGAACCTCTTCGAGTCCAGCCCGGCCCTGGACCCCGGTGACGGGCCGGACGCGAAGAAGACCGTCCTCGACCTCGCCCGCGACGCGGGCGTGGGCGTCCTCGTCAATCGGCCCCTGAACGCGATGGTGGACGACGGCCTCGTGCGCCTGGCCTCGGTGACCGTGCCCGCGCCCGGGCTCGACTTCGACGCGCAGCTCGAGGCCCTGCGCGCGCTGGAGGCCGAGTACCGGACGGGCGTGGCCTCCCATCTCGAAGCGGGCGAAGGCGGGATCCCGCCCGCCGACTTCTTCCGATGGAGCGACGAGCTCGGCCATATCGCCCCGCAGATCCAGGGCCTCGAGCACTGGAGCGCGCTGGAGTCGCAGCGCGTGCTTCCGCTGCTGGCCCAGGCCCTGCAGGCCCTGGACCGCCACCTCACCGGCGACCTCGGTGAGCAGTGGCACGCCTGGCGCGCGCGCTACGTCCCGGAGGTCCAGAAGGCGCTCGGCGAGATGCGCCGGCGGGCCGCGGAGCTAAGCCGCGCGCGGGCGGCGCGGCTCGAAGCGATCATCGACCCCCTGCTTCCGCCCGAGCGGCGGCCGGAGACCCTCTCCCGCAAGGCGCTCTGGGTGGTCGCCAGCACGCCCGGGGTGAGCGGCGTGCTCGCGGGGATGCGCGATCCCGCCTACGTGCGCGATGCCCTGGCCGTTCTCTCCTGGCCGCCGCTGGCCGACCCCGCCGCCGTCTTCCGCGCCGTCCGGGAAGCGGGCTCGCGCCCGTAGGCATCCGCGCGCCGTCGTGCGACCATGGCGCCGCTCATGGGCGCTCCGGCGGACGTGCTGCGCTTCGGCCCCTTCCGCCTCGATCCGGCCAAGCGCGTGCTCTGGCGCGGCGACGAGGTGGTGCCGCTCGCCCCGCGCGCCCTCGACCTCCTCGTCGCCCTCGCCGAGCAGCAGGGCGACGTCGTGCCCAAGCAGACCCTGATGGACCGCGTCTGGCCGGGCACTTTCGTCGAGGAAGCGAACCTCAGCGTGAACGTGTCCGCGCTGCGCAAGGCCCTGGGAACGCAAGCCGACGGCCGTCCCTACATCGAGACGCTGGCCCGGCGGGGATATCGCCTGGCCGCGCCCGTGCGGGCGGCCAGCGCGGCGCGGCCACCCTCGCTGGCCGTGCTTCCCTTCAAGCGCCTCTCGTCGCTGCCGGAGGACGACTACCTGGCCGTGGGCCTGGCCGACGCGCTGATCACGCGCCTGAGCCGCCTCGGACGCCTGGCCGTGCGCCCGACCAGCGCCGTCCTCAAATACGGCAGCGCCGGCGTGGACGCGCAGGAAGCGGGACGCGCGCTCCAGGTGGACGCGGTGGTGGACGGGACGCTGCAGCGCGAAGGGACGCGCCTCCGCATCGGCGTCCAGCTCGTCCCCGTGCGCGGCGACGGACCCACCTGGAACCAGACCTTCGAGGAGGAGATGACGGGACTCTTCGCGGTGCAGGACGCGATGGCGGAGCAGGTGGCGCGGGCGCTGGCCCTGGAGCTGCGAGAGCCCGAGCGCCGCCTGCTCGCCCACCGTCACACCCAGGACCTCGAGGCGCAGGAGGCGTACCTCAAGGGCCGGTACTTCTGGAGCCGGTTCACCGGGCCCTGGCTCGAGAAGGCATTCGCGTCCTTCCAGGAAGCCGCGGAGCGCGACCCCGACTACGCGCTCCCCCACGCCGGGCTCGCCGATGCCAGCCTGATCCTCGGATTCTCGGGGATGCTCCCGCCCTCCGCGGCCTGGGAGCGCGCGGACACCGAGGTGGGCCAGGCCCTCGAGCGCGACGAGGGCCTGGCCGAGGCGCACGTCTCGCGGGCCTACGTCTCGCTCTTCCAGGACTGGGACTGGGCCACCGCGCGCCAAGAGCTGGACCGCGCCGCCGAGCTCGGCCCGCACACGGCCGGCGTCCGTCAATGGCGCGGCGTCTACCTCACGATGATGGGGAGCTTCGAGGAGGCCGGGCGCGAGATCGCGCACGCCCGCCAGCTCGACCCGCTCTCCATCGTGGCCACCACGATCGCGGGCATGCACGCCTACCTGAGCGGCGATCGGGACGCGGAGATGGCCCACCATCGCGCCTCCGTCGATCTCGATCCGCATCACTTCCTCGGCCACTGGGGGCTCGGGCTGGCCCTGCAGTCGCAGGGAAAGCCCAAGGAGGCGCTGGCCGAGCACCGGGAGGCGGTGCGGCTGGCCCCCGACGCCACGCTGCTGCAGCCGGTGCTGGCGCGCAGCCTCGCCCTGGCCGGGCACAAGGACGAGGCGCGCGAAGTCCTGGCCGCGGCGGCCAAGGCGGCGCCCCATCTCTCCGCCTACCAGCAGGCGACCGTCCAGGTCGCGCTCGGACGCTCCGCGCGCGCGCTCGACCTCCTGGAGCGTGCGGGAGAGGAGCGCGATCCCTGGCTGGTCTGGCTGAAGGTGGACCCGATGCTCGAGCCGCTGCGGGCGCAGCCGCGCCTGCGACGGTTGCTGGCCCGGGTCTTCCGTCGCGCGCCCGACGCCGCGCGCGCCTGATCCGCGGTGGCGCGGCACGCCGCTTGCACCGTCTCCGAAGGGGGAGGCGCCCATGACCAAGTCCCAACTCAAGCCGTCGGATCGAGGCCGCCACACGCCGGAGCCGGGACCCGCCCCGGGCACGCGCGCGGAGCAGCGCGATACGGACGAGCAGCTCGCGTCCGTGCCGGACGGCGGCGACGACGCGACCGCGTTCGAGCGTGAAGAGCAGGAGAACCTTCCGCCTCGCGGCGAAGGCAGCCAGCACAACCAGGGGACGGACAAGGGCCCGCGCCTGCATGAGACCTCGCCGCGCGCGGAGTCGCGGAGAGACGAAAAGGCGGGCACGGTCCGGGCACCCGCGGGCACCCCGGCCGCGGAGTTCCACTCCGGCGGCACGCGAGGCCCGAACCGCATCGGCTGAGCGCGCTTCGACCGTCGCAATCGCCGGGCGCGGACGGTATACTGCGCGCAATCCCGCCGCGGAGGCCGCCTGTCCGACGATCCTCGCAGTTCCGACCGGACGGAGCCTGAGATCCCGTCCAAGTCCGCCCCCGAGAAAGGCGGCGCGGCTGCCTCCCCGGTGAGCGCGGCCGACCCCTCGGAGCCGCTGCGACAGGCGGCGCGCCTCGCCGAGGATCGCATCGCGGAAGTCGAGGCCGCGGTGAAGGCGCTCAAGACGGACAACGAGACCTTCCGCGACCGCCTCGAAGGGCAGCTCTCCGAGAAGTTCGAGAAGCGCCGCGAGCGCCTGCTCCTCGCGTCCGTGCAGACCCTCGAAGCGATGGACCGCGCGATCCAGGGCGCCCGGGACAGCGACGCGGCGGAGTCGATCATCTCCGGCGTGATGCTCGTGCGCACCCAGCTCTTTCGAATCCTCCAGGAAGAAGGCCTCGAGCGGGTGTCGGTGCTCGGCCTCCCCTTCGATCGCCGCTCGGCGGAGGTCGTGCAGCGCCGCCCCGTGACCGATCCCGATCAGGACGGCCTCGTCATCGAGGAGCTCCAGGGCGGGCATCAGCTCCGCGGCCACATCATCCGGCGCGCGAAGGTCGTGGTCGGCGAGTTCGCGGACGAGGTGGTCGAGCCGGCCGCGGTGCCTCCCCCGGCCAAGCCGGCGCCCATGCCACCCGAGCCGCCCCGGGCCGCGGCGGCGCCCGCGGTCGCGCCCCCGCCCATCGAGCCGACGGTGGCGGCCATGCCCGCGCCCCCGCCCATCGAGCCGACGGTGGCCATCCCCGCGTTGCCGCCCATCGAGCCCACGGTGGCCATGCCCGCGCTGCCGGAAGTTCCCCCCGTGCCGCCGATGAAGGACGCCGAGGAACCCATCGTCGTGGAGGATTGGACGGAGCCGACGCAGCCCGGGACTCCGGCCGTGCTCCTGGGCGTACCCGTGGCGACGCCGCCGGCGCGCCCGCCCGCGCCCGCGCCCGCGCCACCGGCCGCCGCCGCGGCCCCGGCCACTTCGGAAGAGGTGGACGACTCCGCGAGCGCCACCATGGTGCTCGGCGATTCCGCGGCGATGTTCGTTCGCCCGGCGGCGCCCGTTCCGGCCACGCGCGGCGCCACCGCCGCCGCTCCCGCCCCGGATGCCGTCGAAGAGACACAGGAGAACCCGGAGCCGTTGGCGCGGCCCGTGGCCAGGGAGACGCAACCGGTCCCGCGCGTTCCGCGCGCGTCCGTGACCCTCCCCGGCACCGGGGGAAGCCCCCGTCCCCCCGCGCGTCCCGGCGGCTTGGGTCCACCCCGCGTTCGAACCGGACCCGTGCCCCCCACGCGCGACCGCTCACCCGTGTACGAGGATGTACCCGTGAGCCCAAGCCAGCCGGCCGCGCCGCCGCGGCCGCCCACTCCCACTCGCCCCGGCGTGACGACCGCGCACCCGGCCGGAGGCGGACGTCGTGGCGCGATCGGACTCGCCGTGGGCACGGCCGTACTGCTCGGTGTGGCCGTCGCCTGGTGGGCCCTGGCGCGCCGGCCGGAGCCGCCCGCAGCGAGCGCTCCGGTGGCGATGGGCTCTCCACTGGCGGCGTCGCCGGGCGCCGTGACCCTCCCGCCGGCGATCCCCGAGGACGTGACCGTCGTGGCACCGCCCTCCACCGCGGAGACGGCTTCACCCGCCCTCCCCGCCCCGGGTACCGAGGTGGCGGGCGCTCCGGGCTCGACGGCGGCGGGCACGCCCGTCGCGGGCCTGCCCGCGCCGGTGACGCCGAGCGCGGCCGCGCCGGTCGTCCAGCCGCCCTCGATCGCCGCCGCGCCGACCACGACGCGCCCCACGCCGCCGCCGGCAGCCGCGCCCGTCAACCCCGTGCCCGCGCTGATGAGCCAGGCCGAGCAGGCGATGGCGGCGAAGCGCTACAGCGAGGCGATCACCAAGTTCAACGACGTCCTGAAGCTCGAGCCGCAGAACGCGGAGGCGGCGACGCGCAAGCTCCACGCGCAGGGCGAACGGGCCTCGATGGGCCGCTATTTCCTCACCGCGGTCACCATGAGCGAGGGCAAGGCTTCCGGAGGCGGGATCAAGGGATTCGACGGCGGATCCGTGGTCAAGTCGCAGTGCGAGTGCGCGCTCACCTACGAGGTGAGTCCCGCCAACCCGGCGCAAGGCGAGCCGTACGCCGTCTCGATCTTCCTCCGGAACGACAGCAAGAAGGACATCAAGCCCCAGTCGATCAGCGCCTCCGTGACCGTGAACGGCTCGTCCTCGGACCGCCCGGTTTCCCTGGCCACGAAGGAGGTCAAGCGCGGGCAGAAGACCCTGGTGGGGCGGCTGGAGGACGTCTGGAAGGTGGGGACCACGAGCTGGTCGATGGAGGCCGCCGTGGGCGCGGGCGGCAGCACGTACCGCGCCCAGCTCACCTGGGAGCTGCGCGTGCCCTCCGCGCAATGACCGGCGTCCTGCCCTGCGTCGAGATCGACGCGCAGGGAGAGGCGGCCGGCACCGTCCTCTGGATGCACGGCCTCGGAGCCAGCGGCCACGACTTCGAGCCCATCGTGCCCCTGCTGGAGCTCCCGCACGTCCGCTTCGTCTTCCCGCACGCGCCCGCGCGCGGCGTCACCATCAACGGCGGGCTCATCATGCCCGCCTGGTACGACATCCTCGCCCTGGGCACGGCCACGGGCGGCGAGGACGCGGACGACGTGCGCGAATCCGCGGCCCTGATCGAAGCGCTGATCGCCCGCGAGAGTGAGCGCGGCGTGCCCTCCGAGAACGTGGTCCTGGCCGGATTCAGCCAAGGGGCGGCCATGGCCCTTTTCGTCGGCACCCGTCACCCAAGGCCGCTGCGCGGGCTCATGGTCCTGAGCGGCTACGAGGTCCTGGCACGGACGCGGGACGCGGAGGCCAGCGAGGCGAACCGGAAGACGCCGCTGCTCGCCTGCCACGGCACCTACGATCCGATGGTGACCATCGCGCGCGCACGGGCCGCCTTCGACGCCCATCAAGCGGGCCGGCCGGAGGCGGAGTGGCACCAGTTCCCCATGGGACACGAGGTGTGTCCGCCCGAGATCGACGTGATCCGGCGATGGCTGGCCGCGCGTTTCGCCCGTTAGACTGTCTGGAGGAGCCTCCATGAGCCAATCCTCCTCGAACGGTCTCGTCGTGCCCGCGCGCCATCAGCCGGACCTCCCGATGGACCGCCTCCTCCGCACGGACCCGCCCGATGCGGAGGCGGTCGAGATGGACGTCGTGTTCGTCGGGGGCGGCCCCGCGGGCCTGGCCGGCGCCATCGAGCTGGCCCGGCTGGTCAAGAAGGACCAGGACGCGGGCGGGAGCGTCGGGCCCGTCGAGATCGCCGTGCTCGAGAAGGCGGAAGCGCTGGGCGGCCATTCGCTCTCGGGCGCGGTCGTGAATCCGGCGCCCCTGCGCGAGCTGTTCCCGGAGCTGAAGGACTCGGATCTCCCCCTGCGCACGCCCGTGGCCGCGGAACGCGTCTACCTGCTGACGGAAGGGCGCGCGCTGCGCCTGCCCACGCCGCCGACCATGCGCAATCACGGCCACTACGTGGCCTCGCTCTGCGAGATCGTGCGCTGGCTGGGGGCCAAGGCGGAAGGCCTGGGCGTGAACATGTTCACGGGCTTCCCGGCCGAGAGCCTGCTCGTCGAGGAGCGCCGGGTGCGGGGGGTCCGCACCACGCCCAGCGGCCTCAAGCGCGACGGCCAGCCCGGCAGCGGATACACGCCCCCCACGGACATCAAGGCCAAGGTCACCGTGCTCGCGGAGGGCACGCGCGGCGCGCTCAGCCAGGCCTGGCTGCGCTGGCAAGCGGTCGGGTCCGCCAATCCCATGATCTACGCGCTCGGGGTGAAGGAGCTGTGGGAGACCAAGCGCCCCCTGGACGCCGTCATCCACACCCTGGGCTGGCCGCTGCCGCGCGACGCCTTCGGCGGCAGCTTCTTCTATCCGCTCGAGCCGAACCTCGTGGCCCTGGGGCTCGTGGTGGGCCTCGACTATCGCGAGACGACCCTCGACGTGCACGTCCTGCTGCAGAAGATGAAGCGCCATCCCCTCTTCCGTCCCTATCTCGAGGGCGGCGAGATGGTGGAGTGGGGGGCCAAGACCATTCCCGAGGGCGGCTTCTACGCGCTGCCGCAGCGGCGCCACGGCGACGGGCTCCTCCTGGCCGGCGACGCCGCGGGGTTCGTGGAGGTCGCGTCGCTCAAGGGCATCCATTACGCGATGCTGTCCGGCATGTACGCGGCGCGCGCGATCTTCGCCGCGCTCAAGGCCGGCGATACCTCGGCCGCCGGCCTTGCCGGCTACGACCGCCTCGTGGACCAGAGCGCGATCGTGCGCGACCTGCGGGCGCGGCGGAACATGCGGCTGGTCTTCCAGAAGGCGGGGTTCTACCTGGGCGGGATCGAGGCCGCGCTCATGACCGTCACCGGCGGCGCCTTCCCCGGCGGCCGCATCGCCTCCGAGCCCGACGCCGAGGTGGCGAAGCGTCCGGTGGCGGCAGAGCCGTTCGCCGCGGACGGCAAGCTCACCTTCGCCAAGCTCGATGCCGTGTTCAAGGCGGGCAACGCGACCCGCGACGACGTGCCCTCACACCTGATCGTCGGGGACAAGACGCCTCCCGAGGTCGCCGAGCTCTACCAGCACATGTGCCCGGCCGGCGTCTACGAGCGCCAGGGGGACCGCCTGGTGGTGAACCCGCCGAACTGCGTCGACTGCAAGGCGACGGACGTGCTGGGTCCGCGCTGGACACCGCGCGAAGGGGGAAGCGGGCCGCATTACCGGCGGATGTAGCTACTTCGCGGGCTTGCGCGCCGCCACCGCCGAGACCATCCGGCCCTCGAACTCACCCTCGCGCTGGCGCACGACCTCCAGCGGAGCCACCAGCGTGGGCAGCTCTCCGGGCTCGAGCAGATACGCCGCGTTCGAGGGCTTGCCGCGCGCGGCCTGGAGAGTCGTGTAGGTCTCGTAGAGCAGCCATCCGCCCTTGCGGAGCGCGCGCGTCAGCACGGGGAACAGCGGCCGGTGCAGGTAGCTCACGACGAGGACGATGTCGTAGACCTCGTCGCCGAGGTCGGCGCTGCCCGTCTCGAGGTCCTTGATCTCCGTCTCCACGCGGAACCCGAGGCGCCGCGCCGCCGCCTTGAGCTCGCCGATCGCTTCCGCGTCGCGGTCCACCGCGCGCACGGAGAGACCGGCCGCGGAGAGCAGCAGCGCGTGCCGCCCCGAGCCGCAGGCGACGTCGAGGGCCTTGCCGCGTCGCGGCAGGAGGTCCGCGTTCTGCACGAGCCAGGACGACGGGCCGGCCAGGCGATCCGCGCTGGCCGGACCGTGCTCGCGGGGTCCCCGCCAGCAGGAGAGCCCGCCGACGAGGTTCATGACGTCGTTGAACCCGGCCGCGGCCAGGAACCGGGACGCGGTCACGCTGCGGATGCCGTGCTGGCAGTACACGAGCAGCGGCTTGCCGTCGCGGGGGAGGGTGGCGGGCGCGGCCGCGATGAGATCGACGGGCAGCAGGTTCGCCCCGGGGATGTGGCCGGCCGTGTCGTACTCGTCCGCCGTCCGCACGTCGAGGACCCGGACGGCGTCGCGGGCCAGCAGGCGCGCGGCCTCGTCCGCGTCCACGTTCCGGTAGACGGCTGCGCTCTGTCTCACGGCCACATCGTATCCCAGGGTCGGCGTCTGCGGGGGGCTAGAAGGCGGCCGGCCAGCAGGTCGAGCGGTAGGTCCCCTCGCCCCGGCGTACGAAGCCCTCCCCGAGGAAGACGTCGAAATGCTCGGAAAACCGGTTCTCCTTCTTGGCCACGATCTCCTCGCCGTCGAAGCGCGAGCAATAGCCCTTGGCGATCATCGACTGCGCGATGGCCTCGTGGTACGCGTGGAAATCCTTGACCCCGGGCCAGGTCGCGTTGCCGGGGGAGGAGACGGTGAAGTCGAAGAGCTCCGGGCGCGTGCGGAGGACGTCGTCGATGGAGCGCTCGATGTCCGGGTAGTAGCTCGAGGTCTCCCGCGTGCAGGTCAGCTCCAGGCTGGAGGCGAGCTTGCATCCGTTGTTGGGCGGGAAGGGAGGGAGGGGGGTCGGGAAGGCCGCGGGCAGGCAGGTCGCGCGGTAGATCGACGCGTCCGTGCGCAGGAAGCCGCGCGACGTGCGGAGCGCGTACTGGTCGTTGAACTCGTTGCTGGCCTTGACCTGCAGCTCCTCGCCGTCGAACCCGGCGCAGAGGCCCTTCTTGTCCAGCTTCTCGATGAGCCCCACGTAGAACTGGCCCGGGCTCCGGATGATGACCCCGCCCGGGCTGTCCTCGAAGATCTGGTGCTGCTGGTTCTGGAGCTCGTGGATGGCCACCACGACGTCGTCCTGGAAGGTCGGGCCGCGCATGTCGCAGAGGTTGCCGCCGTCGTGGCCGAGCCCGATGCGGGTGCAGCTCGCCATCCCGGGAAGGTTCGGGCTCGGGATCGGCGTGGGCGTGGGGACGGCGACCGGGGTCGGGCTCGGGGACGATCCGGCCGTGGGCGACTTGCTCTTTCCGCAGCTCGGAAGCACGGCCAGGGCCAATGCCGCCGCCGGCACGTAAATAAGAAGACGGGGCGCAACGGGCATGAAGGATCCTCCCAGGGTTCACGCCCGAGCCTCACCGCCGCCCCGAGCGCGGCGGAAGGATAACACGCGGCTTTCAGGCGGCGTCGAGCGGGGGCAGGTGGTCCTCGAACCAGCGCGCGGCCAGGGTGGAGACCTGCTCCAGCGCGCCGGGCTCTTCGAAAAGGTGCGACGCCCCGGGCACGATCTCGATCGTGACCTCCGCGCGCATGGCGGCGGCGGCGGCGCGGTTCATCGCGATCACGGGGACGTCGTCGCCGCCCACGATCAGGAGCGTGGGCGCGGTCACCCGGGCCAACGCGGTCCCGGCCAGGTCCGGGCGCCCGCCCCGCGACACGACCGCGAAGACCTCCGGACGATCGGCCGCCGCCACCAGCGCGGCGCCTCCGCCCGTGCTCGCCCCGAAATAGCCGACGGGCAGGGAGGCGGTGCTCGCCTCGCCGCGGAGCCAGTCCGTCACCCGGCCCAGCCGGCGCGCGAGGAGGGCGATGTCGAAGCGCAAGTGGCCGGTGGCGGCGTCCTCCGTCTCCTCGCTACGGGTCAGGAGATCGATGAGCAGCGTGCCCAATCCGGACGAGCGCAGGGCCTGGGCCACCGTCCGGTTGCGTGGGCTGTGGCGGCTGCTGCCCGAGCCGTGCGCGAAAAGGATCACGCCCTCCGCCCGCGGGGGCAGGGCGAGATCCCCGACGAGGGTCACTCGCTCGACCGGGATGCGGACCTCCCGCGCGACGTCGATGCTGGTGGCCATGCCTCAGACCAGGGCGCGGTCGTCAGCCATGCGACGTCCTGGCGCCGGCCCGGGCGCCTTCCTCGCCGGCGCGTGCCGCGGCCAGCCGCTCCCGGACCTCGTCGTCCGTCGTCTGCGAGAAGTCGTGGTAGAAGCGGCCGACGGCCATGAAGGGCTCCGGCGTCGCGAGGCACACGATTTCTTCCACCTCGCGGCCCATCTCCGCGCAGGTCGAGGGCGCGGCCACGGGGACGGCGACGATCACGCGGGCCGGGCCCTGCTGGCGGAGCGCGGCCACCGCCGCCCGCATGGTGGAGCCCGTGGCCAGGCCGTCGTCGACCAGGATCACCGTCCGTCCCTTCACCTGCGGCTCGGGCCTCTCCCCGCGGTACGAGCGCTCGCGGCGCTCGAGCTCGCGCGTCTCCTCCACCGCCGCCCGGTCCAGCACGTCGGGCGGGATGCGGAGCGCGTCCACGACGTCGTGGTTCACCACCCGCACGCCACCGGTGGCGATGGCGCCCATGGCCAGCTCCTCCTGACCGGGCACCCCGAGCTTGCGCACGACGAAGACGTCCAGGGGCGCGCCCAGCCCGCGGGCCACCTCGTAGGCGACGGGAATGCCGCCCCGGGGCAGGCCGAGGACGAGCAGGTCCGGACGGCCCCGGTACGCGCCGAGCCCGGAGAGGAGTTGCCGACCCGCGTCGGCACGATCGCGGAACAGCATGCCGCCTCCTGCCTCGAACTTAAGCCGGGCCCCGGTGTCCGTCAACGGCGATTGACAGAAGTCCGAGACGGCACATATGGTGGAAGAAGCCTGCGGCCCCGGCGGCCGAGAGGAGGTCACGCGATGCCCATCCACACGGATCCCGTCTGCCACATGCAGGTGGACCAGAACACGGCGGCTGCCGTTTCCGAGTACCAGGGCCGGCGATACTATTTCTGTTCGCCCGGCTGCAAACAGAAGTTCGACGGCAGCCCGGCACAATACGCCGGCGGTCCTCGCTAGGGCGAGGCGGCCCGGCCCGATCGACGTTCATCGAAAGGAGATCCACCATGCCGGTGCGTTCGGCCAAGGCGCAGTGGGACGGGACGTTGAAGGAAGGCAAGGGGACGATGTCGCTCGGCAGCGGCGCGTTCCAGGGCGCGTACTCATTCAACTCGCGCTTCGAGTCGGGCACGGGGACCAACCCGGAGGAGCTGATCGGCGCCGCCCATGCCGGCTGCTTCTCCATGGCCCTCAGCGCGGCCCTGGGGAAGGCGGGCTTCACGCCCAGGCGCGTGAGCACGAGCGCGGGCGTGCACCTCGAGCCGGTCGAAGGAGGCTTCGGCATCACGTCCATCGACCTCACCACGGAAGCGGATGTGCCCGGGATCGACAACGCGAAGTTCCAGGAGATCGCGGAGGGAGCGAAGAAGGGCTGCCCCGTGTCCAAGGCCCTGGCCGCGACCAAGATCAACCTGAGCGCGAAGCTGGTCTCGTCGTAGCGTCGGGCCGGCGGCGCCACGCCGCCGGCGGGAGGTCCTCATGCTGATGGCGATGCTCCTGCTCGCGGCGGGGGCGCCCGTGGCGTCCGCCGCCGCTTCCCCCGCACCCAGTGCGATCGTGCCCGCGGAGATCGAGCGGCACTACCGCGACTACAACCTGGTCAACGCGTTCAGCACGCGCGGAGAGCGCACGCTGATCGCCTCCGGGCGCGCGCCTGCCCAGCCGCGGCTGCAGCGGATCGCGCGCGCCATGCAGCGGATCGCCGATCGCATCGACGACGTCGATCCGGGGATGGTGATGGACCGGGGGAATGCCACCCACGAGACCGCGATGCGCTCCGACCTCATCCGCGTCGCGTCGTGGAGGACGGACAAGGAAGGCGACGAGGCCTGGGTCACGCTCGACGTCTCCACGCTCGAGCCGGCCACGAACGTCCTCCTCGTCGGGAGATTCGACGAGCTGGCCAAGGGTGACACCGCCCCCTCCCTGGACGCGATCCTCGCCGCCCTTCCGCGGTCGGTCTCCGTGATCCACACGACGGAGGTCCATCATTGGCGGCGGATCGACGGCACGTGGCGGCGGGAGGCCGCGACCGTGCACTTCCTCGCGTCCTGACTCCTAGGCGGGAGCGGCCATCGCCGCCGCGACCTTCCGCAAGTCGTCGACGAAGCGGCGCATCTCGAGCCGGCGCGTCTCGTCGTCCGGCGCGCGCAGGATCGACGACGGGTGGACGGTGGCGATCACGCGCGGCGCGAGCGGAGAGGCGACGAGCTTGCCCCGCTCCTGCGTCACCTTGAACTTCTTGCCCAGGAGCGCCTGGGCCGCCGTGGCTCCCAGGCAGACGACGACCTGCGGCCGGACCACGGCCAGCTCCGCCTCCAGCCAGGGGCGGCAGGCCAGGATCTCGAGCGCGTCCGGCTTGGCGTGGATGCGGCGCTTGCCGCGCGGCTCCCACTTGAAGTGCTTCACCACGTTCGTGACGTAGGTGCGGCTGCGCTCGACGCCGGCCTCTTCGAGCGCCCGGTCGAGGAGCCGGCCGGCCGGGCCCACGAACGGGCGTCCGGCGAGATCCTCCTCGTTGCCCGGCTGCTCCCCGATGAACATGGCGGCGGCGCGGCGGGCCCCCTCGCCGAACACGGTCTGCGTGCCCCGCTTCCAGAGGTCGCAGGCCTGGCACGCGGCCGCGGCCTCGCGCAGGGACGCGAGCGTGGGACGGGGCGGCACCAGGGCGGCGGCGGTCTCGAGCACGGCCTTGGCGGGAGCCATGGATCGATTCTACGTATCGCGGCCCGGGCCCGGGCCGGCGGCGGTACGACAGCCGGGAAGGGGGGAAGGCCCCCCTCCCGGCGCGGTGGGATCTACGGGTGGGGCGGCGGCGGGAAGCCGTCACCGCCATCCATCGTGTGCATGTCACCCGCCTCGGCCGCGGGGGTGGTCATGGCGCGCCGCTCGCGAATGACGCGGCTGCCCAGCGATGCGTCATACGCCAGCAGTCCGAGCGCGGCCACGAGCAGCGTGGTGAGGAACGCCTTGAGCATCTTGCCCTCCAGACGCGGAGCCGTTGGCCCCGCAAATTGGCAGGAGCGTATATCGGGGGCACACATGCCGGGGCCCGAAAGTGTGTCGAGAACGGATCATGAGCGGTTGAAAACTGTCCCATCCGCTCGGATCTGGGCGGTTGGTTCACAGAACGCGGTTGACACGGAGGAGCGCTCGCTCCTACATTCCCTTCCTCTGTGGACTCGCCAGCCGAAGTAGCGCGCGAGCTCGCCCGCGTCCTCGCTCCCGACGACGCGGCCGCGGCCGCCGCCGCCACCACCAAGCTGCTGTGGTTCCTCGTCCATCGCGCGGGCGCGCTCGGCGGCTGCGTGCTGATCACGCCCCTGGAACGCGCGATGCCGACGCAGTACGCGGCCTGCAACCTGGGCCTCGACCAGCTGGCGACGATCCACGAGGCCTGGAAGGCGGCCGAACCCTGGCTCCGGCGCGGCCAGGCCGTGCAGCATCCAACCCACGTCTTCCTGCCCGTGGTCGACCGCGAGATGGGAGACGCCATCCTCGCCGTGCTCTATCTCGACGCTCCGCGTCGCTTCGATGCGGCCACGCTGCAGCCCTACGTCGACGCCCTCGGCGAGGCGCTCCTCGTCTCGCGGCAGCTCGTGTTCGAGCGCGCGGGCGGCGAGGTGAGGCCGACGGGCCGGGCCGGCCTGCTGCGCGTCCTGCAGGATGCGGAGTGGAACGTGGCCCGGGCGGCGCGCGTCCTCGGCGTCACGCGGCGTACGGTGTACCTCCGCCTGCAGCGCTACGGCATCGACCGCCAGCGGATCCCGAAATCGGTGACTCGTCCCCGTCCCGCGCGCTGACATGGACCCGCGCCTGCTGATCGGCCACGCGGTGAAGGTCGTGCTGGTGGCCGCGCTGGTCGGGCTCTACGCGCGGGGGCGTTCGGGGCGCGGCCTGGCCATCGTCGCCTACCTCTGGGCGGCCCTGCTCGGGAACTCGCTCACCACGCTGTGGCCCGACCTGTTCTTCAACTACGAGTTCTGGATGCGCCGGCAGGCCGTGTTCGACGTCCTGAAGCTGCTGGTCGGGGTCGAGATCGCGCTGCGCGCGTTCCGGATCTTCCCCGGCGCCCGCGCCACCTGGGAGCGGCTGGTCGCGGCCAGCGTCGTGGTGGCGACCACCTCGGCGTTCTGGTTCCTGCCCCGCGAGGCTCCCTACGGCGTCCTCTTCGCGCACCAGCCCCAGATCATCGCGGCGACGGTCTGGCTGTTCACCGTCACTTCCCTGGTGATCGTGCACTACCGGATCCCGGTGGCCCCCTGGCACCGTGCGATCCTCCTCGCCTTCGTCCCCTATCAGCTCGTGTTCACGACCTCGATCGCGGTCATGAAGAACCTGGGCGCCTCCCTGCACCCGGCGATGGGCCTCCTGGACTCCACCGCCTACCTCGTCATGGTGGCGTACTGGGCGCAGACGGCGTGGCGGCGGGAAGAGCCCCTCGCGATCTCGCCGGCGACGCGCCGGACCCTGCAGCTGGAGGGGGCCTGATGCTCTGGCTCGGCCTCGTCGCCGTCTCCACCATCGTCGTCTGCGTGCTCCTGGGCCGGTACGATCGCGCCGCCGTCGCTCGCGAGTGGGACATGATGCTCGGCGGACGCGCCTCCGAGGACATACGCACGCTCGAGCGCGCCTGCGAGCTCGACCACATGATGGCGGACGACTCCTGGCAGGCCGCCTGGCAGGCGGTCAAGGACGACGACCGGCCCGAGGCCGTGCGCCTGCTCGACCTCTCCTACCAGGTCCTGGAGGCGGCCACCATCAACCGCCGCGTGCGACTGCGCGCCGTGCGCGTCTGCGCGCGCATGGCCGCGGCCATGGCGCCGGCGCCGCCCCTGTGGCCCGCCCACTTCGAGACCACCGAGATTCGCACCCTGGCCGGGGTGGCGATCGTGCTCCAGCACATCCTGGTGAGCGCGTACGAGCGTTTCGTGGTGCAGGCCCACGTGCTGGCTCTCGGCTTCGTGCTCGCCTTGCGCGCCATGCGACGGGCCCGCGGCGGGCGCGACCTCACCACCGCCCTCCTGCGCTTCGACGTGGCGAAGATGGACTGGCGGTCGCTCGATGAGGCGCACGTGGAGATGGTCCGGATCCTCCTCGTCTCCGCGGCGGCTTCGCGCCGTGACGTCGCCGTCGCCCGTCTCTAGAGGACCTTGTAGGCGGTCAGGCGGACGGTGTGCGTGCCGCGCCGCCCCTCGCGGTCGCGCGCCTCGAACCCGAATCCCCAGTCCACGCTGAGCAGGATCCGTCCCGGCAGCGCCACCTCCGCCGCCGCCCCCGTTCCGAGGTGGCCCTGGCTCGCGCGCCCCGCCGTGGGATCCCGGACGACCGCGGCGTCCACGAAACCGTCGATGCGCCAGCCACGGCGGGCGGACCAGGTGCCGGCCGTCCGCAGCACGAGGCCGCGGTCGAAGCGCACTCCGGCCGACGGATACCCGCGCAGCCGGTTGTCGAAGGCGTCGAAGCTGAACCGGCTGAACCGGTCGAGGTCCCGGCCCGCCAGCGCGCTCGCCTCCAGCCGGGTGACGACCCGCGGGCCGAGGACGAACGACCGGGCCAGGGTGAGGCCTGCCTTCTCGTAGGCGCGGGCCTCCGGCGCATAGTCGCCGGGCCGGCCCCACTCCCGCCAGCGCTGCCGGCGGGCCGCGCTGCCCCACGCCGTGGCCGACCAGGCGCCGCGCTCCCATTCGAGCCCGAGGCGCAGGCCGTGCGCGACGGGGCTGGCCGGGACCCGGAAGTCCGAGGCGGTGGTGTCGTTGGCTTCGAGCCGGACCGCGTCCACCTCGTAGGCGGCGCGCAACCGGGTTCGCGGGCCGAGCCGGCGCAGGGCGGCCACGGAGGCGCGCAGCGGCCGCTGGCGGAGGTTCTCGTCGTAGCGCTCGATGCCGGAACGGAACGAGCGATCGTTGTACCGGGTGAGCGAGGCGAAGGCCGAGGCCTGGACCTGCAGGCCGGGGCCGCCGACCGAGGGCACGCTCAGCGCGAGCTGCGCGAAGGGCCCGGCCAGGAAGGCGTTCATCTGCGCCCCCGTGCCCAGCACGTCGAAGTCGAGGTAGCTGAGCCCGGCAAAGGGCAGGGGCCGGTCGATGTTGGGATCGAAGAGCGTGCCCGCGGCCACGCTCCATACGCGCGAGGCCCGCCCGGCCAGGGCGCGGCCTCCGTCGGGGGCGGCCGCCTCCCCCGCGCGCCTCAGGTAGCGGAAGCCGTCGGCCGTCTCCCGCAACATCACCGAACGCGAGGCGCGGGCGGCGGCCAGGCGCGGCTCGAAATCGGGAGGGTTGGCCTCGAGGCGATCGAAGGCCATCAGGCGGTGGATGGGAGTGCGGTGGCCGGGCCCTTCGTAGACCTGCTCGACGGCGGACTGCGCGAGCAGCCAGGCCTCCGCGCCTTCCACGTCGACGGGACGGAACGTATCCGTCTGCGCGGACGACACGATCGCTCCGCGCAGCCCGGTCTGGGCCGCCTCCAGGCGCACGAGCGCGAATCCCTCCTTCGCGATCCAGGCTCGTCCGCGCAGCGAGGGAACGCCCACGTCGCGCGGCGCGAAGCCCACGAGGTAGCACGCGCGGCCGGCCCTTTCCTCCTCCCCCTCGCGCCGATACGAGTAGGCGTCGCCCAGGGTGATGGACAGGGGTGGAGAGGCGACGTGCTCCGGTTGCACGAGGGGCAGGCGCGGCACCCCGTCGTCGCCCACGGCGACGGGCACGCCGCTGAGACGCAGGTCGCGCTGCTCGATCTCGACCAGCGACCCCTTGCGATACAGGACGGCGCCGGCGGTGACCGTCATGGGGGCGGCCAGGCCGGGAACCTGGAAGGTCAGCACGCTCGTGCCGGTGGCGATCAGCGTCCGCACGCGCGCGGCCTGGCGGGCCGCCGCCGCTTGATGAGCGGCCAGGATCTCCTCGACGGTGAGGGCGCGGGCGGCCGTGACCTCGACCCCCGCCGTGAACCCGGCTTCCCCGCCCGCCCATCCTCCGAGGCGGAGGACGAGCGGACCGCGGAGCGCGCGCGTATCGACCTCCGTGTCGCCGGCACGGCGGACCAGCGGCAGTGGCCGCTCGCGACCGTCTTCCATCGATCGTCCGAAGGCGCGTGTCGCCCCCGGCCGCACGATCAGCGGGCGCCCACCCTCGACGATGGCGATCGCGTCGAGCGTGCCCGGATGAAGAAAGACCGGCAACGTGCAGCCGGCGGCGTCCGCGCACACCGTGACCGCGTCGAGGGACGTGAGCCCGGCGGGCAGGACGTCGCTCAGCGCGGCCGTCTGCCGCGCGACCGCGCGGTCTCCGTCACGCAGGCGTACCAGGAGGCGGCGGCCGGCGGCCTGCGCCGTGGCGGCCAGGAGATCCTCCAGCGACGTCACCGGCGCGCCGGGGAGCCACCAATCGAATCCGGCGGCGGCCTCGGCCGCAGCGGACGTGGAAACCAGGAAGGACACGTACGGCCCGATGCCCTTCTCCGCCGCCGCGAAAAGGAGCGCCGCGGGGCCGGAGAGCCCGATGGCCGCGGAGGGCGCCGCCGCACGCACGGCGGTCGCGCGCGTGCGGATCGCGAACACGAGCGCGTCGTCCGCCGCCGCGCCGTCGGGCACCCTCAACAGGACCCGGGCGGCCACGGGGGCCAGGGCGGCAAGGTCGTCGGTCGCGGGCTCGAGGGGCAGCTCGAAGCCGACGCTCGCACCGCGCGTGGACAGCGCGCGCGCCACCGCCTCGGCCGCGGCGACATCCGCAGCGCTCTCGACCACGACGAGCACGTCGAGACCGTCCAGGCGTCCGGGCGCGTCGAGCAGTCCGTGGAGGATGGCGGGGGTGGCGCGCCAGGTCACACAGGCGGCGCAGGGAGCGCCGCGATCGAGCGCGCCGGCGGATGCGGTGAGGAGGAAGGCCGGCGCCAGGGCCAGGAGGGTCTTCAGGGGCGGGAGCGGTGCGCGGCGATGAAGTCGCGGATCTGCTCCTCCAGCACGGGTAGCGGCACGGGGCCATTGGCCAGGACCGCGTCGTGGAACGCGCGCAGGTCGAACCGCGGGCCCAGCTCCCCTTCCGCCTTCCCGCGCAGCTCGCGGATCTTCAGCTCCCCCATCTTGTAGGCCAGGGCCTGGCCCGGCCAGGAGATGTAGCGATCGGTCTCGGTCCGCACCTCGTGCAGGGACAGCGCGGTGTTGGCGGCCATGAAGTCCATCGCCCGCTGCCGCGACCAACCCAGCGCGTGCAGGCCCGTGTCCACGACGAGGCGGCAGGCGCGCCACATCTCGTAGGTGAGCCGGCCGAAGTTGCTGTAGGGGTCCTGGTAGAACCCCGCCTCCAGGCCGAGACGCTCCGAATAGAGTCCCCACCCCTCGATGAACGCTCCGATTCCCGCCGCGCGGCGGAAGGGCGGCACGTCCTGCAGCTCCTGCTGCAGCGCGATCTGCAGGTGATGGCCGGGAACCGCTTCGTGGAGGGTGAGGGCTTCGAGCACGTAGAGCGGCCGGCTCTCGAGCGCGTAGGTGTTGACCCAATAGGTGCCGGCGCGGGTGCCGCCCACCGGTGCCAACACGTAGCGGCCGCCGGTGTACTTGGGGGCGAGGTGGGCGGGCACGGGCTCCACGCCGTAGGGCAGGCGAGGGAGCCGGCCGAAGAGCGACGGGAGCTTGCCGTCCATGCGCTTGGCGATGAAGGACGCCTGCTTGAGCAGCTCCTCCGGCGTCCGCGCATAGAAGCGGGGATCGGTGCGGAGGAACTGGAGGAAGGCGGCGAAGTCGCCCGAGAACCCGGACTGCCGGATCACCTCCTCCATCTCCGCGTGGATCCGCGCGACCTCGCGAAGGCCGATCTCGTGCACCTGCTCCGGGGTGACGTCGAGGGTCGTGTAGTGCCGGACGCGGTAGGCGTAGTACTCGCGTCCGCGCGGCAGGTCCGCGGCTGCGGTCGTGGTGCGCGTCTTCGGCAGGTACTCGCCGGTCATGAAGTCGAGGAAGGCGCGATAGCCGGCGACGGCGCCCTCCCCGACCGCGGCCCGGCCGGCCGCGACCAGCCGCGCCCGCTCCCCCTCGGGCACGCCGGGGGGGAACGCGCGGAAGGGCGCGTAGAACACGCTCTGCTCGGGGTCGTCCACGACGTGGGTCCGGATGGTGACGTCGTACCCGTCGAGCACCACGCGCGGCAGCGTGAACCCCGTGCGCAGCCCCTCGCGCATGTTGGCGATCTGCTGCGCGACGTAGGCGGGATACGCGCGCAGGCGGGCGATGTAGCTCTCGTAGTCCCGCGTGGTGGCCAGCGTCGCGTGGCGCGGCAGCTCGGCGAAGGCGGTGTGGAAGCCGCTGTCGGCGTTGATGGGCAGCCGCCACTGGCCCAGCTCGTGGTCGGTGACGTCGTCGTGCAGCTCCACGGCCAGCATGTCGTAGCTGATGCGGTCCTGCGTCTCGAGGCTCGCGCGCGGGATCGCCTGCAGACGCGCCAGCACCGCGCGCCGGCGCGTGGCGGCCCTGTCCAGGTCCGCGGGAGCGACCGAGGGCAGGCGATCGTCGTAGCGGTGGTCCCCCGTCTCCGTGGCCAGCAGCGGGTCTTCGCGGAGCCGCGCCTCCCAATCCTCGTCCAGCAGCTGGCGCAGGGCCGAGGATGCGCCGGACGGCGGCGCCGCCTGCACCCTTCCCGCCACCACGAAGGCCGCGAGCAGTGCCGTCTCGATCATCGTGATGGCCGCGCTACGCCGCTCAGTCGGCGGAGAGGACGTCCCCCAGCCCGTCGTCCTCCAGGCCGGGAGCGGCGGCGGCGGGCCGGGCCCCGTCCAGCCGTCGCAATATGCCGACGACGCGGAAGGCCCAGATCGCGCGGCAGACGTCGAAATCGGCGAGGGTCGAGGCGGCGCACATCTCGCCCACCGTACGGGGCTCCGCGAGCGTCTCGACGATGGCGCGCACGTCCGGAGCGAGGGTCATGGCCGCGATCGTCTGCTCGTGACCGGGCGCGCGCTCGTAGCGCGCCTCCTTGCCGCCGACGGCGCGGTCGATGCGGCTCCAGGCGTCGATGCGCCGGATGCCCTCGACGATGAGGTCGGGCGTGCTGAGGTTCAGCTTGATCGCTTCCGCGGACGGGGGCCCGTCCTGCAGGCGGTAGTGCCCTTCCGTCCACAGGAACAGGCTGTAGATGATGTCGCGCGTCTGGTCGATCACGCCCGCGACCAGATCCTTGGGACTGAGCGCGCCCTGCTCGACGAGCACGGTGCCCAGCCGCTTGCCCGGCGTGATGGCCGCCGACCCCTCGACGTACTGCTGGAGGCTGATGCGGCCGCGGCGCAGGAGCAGCTCCCCCAGCCGGTCGTCCGGGCTCGACGACGACGCGAAGACCATCCGCCCTTCCTGCACGGTGACGGTCTTGCCGATCCCGGCGCTGGTGAGCGTGAGCTGTCCGCTCCACCGCTCCTCGTAGAGGGACTGCATCAGGCTGGGGAGATCGCGCTCCGCGAGGCTGCCTTCGCGCTTCATGGACTCAACTCCTCGATGCTCCTTCCGGCGATCGAGGCGCATCATCTCACGGACGGCGCGAGTATCATCGACCGTATCCGCCACCCGGAGGACACCATGACGACGAGCGTGTCGACCCTGACCAAGGCGGGGCTGGCCCTTGGCTTCGCTGCCGCCGTGTTCATCGCGCGAGGGGGCTCGGCCAGCGCGCAAGCTCGCGCGGCCGCGGCGCCGGCGATCGACGACGACGACATCGCGGGCGTCGTCACCGGCCCGGGGGGGCCGGAGGCGGGGGTGTGGGTCATCGCGGAGACGGGCGACCTCCCCACCCGCTTCGTCCGCATCGTGGTGACCGACGACCGTGGCCGCTACGTCGTGCCCGACCTGCCGAAGGCGAGCTACAGCGTGTGGGTCCGCGGCTACGGGCTCGTGGATTCGCCGAAGGTCAAGGCCGCGCCGGGAGCCGTCCTCGATCTCAAGGCCGTCCCCGCTCCCAACGCGCGCGCGGCGGCGGAGTACTACCCCGCCGGCTACTGGTACTCGCTCCTGCGCGTGCCGGACAAGAGCGCCTTCACGGGCGCGGCCGCGGGCACGGGGGTGGCGTCGCGGCTCAAGAGCCAGGCGGAGTGGGTACGTCAGCTGAAGTCGGGCGGCTGCACGGCCTGCCATCAGCTGGGGAACAAGGCGACGCGCGAGATCCCCGCCGCCCTGGGCACGTTCGCGTCCTCGGCGGAGGCGTGGCACCGACGCATCCAGTCCGGGCAGGCGGGCAGCAGCATGCTTTCGGGCGCGACGCAGCTCGGAGGACCGGCGGCCATGGCCGTCTTCGCGGATTGGACCGACCGCATCGCGGCCGGCGAGCTACCGCCCGCACCCCCGCGTCCCCAGGGTCTCGAGCGCAACGTCGTGATCACGGAGTGGGACTGGGCGGATCCGAAGGCCTACCTTCACGACGAGGTTTCCACCGATCGCAACAACCCGACGGCCAACGCGAACGGCTTGATCTACGGGGCTCTGGAGCTGAGCGCGGACTACCTGCCCGTGCTGGATCCCATCCGTCACACCGCGAGCAGGGTGCCGCTCACCCTGCGCGATCCAAGCACGCCGACGTCGGCGGCGCCGGCCGTCCCCTTCGCGTCGGTGTTCTGGGGCGAGGAGCCGATCTGGACGAGCCGCAACAACGTCCACAACCCGATGTTCGACCACAAGGGCCGCCTGTGGATCACCTCCGCCGTGCGCCCCTTCGACAACCCGGACGTCTGCAAGGAGGGCTCGAGCCATCCCTCGGCCAAGCTGTTCCCGCTGGCGCGCTCGAGCCGGCACCTGGCCGTGTACGACCCGGCCACGAAGAAGATCACGCACGTCGGGACCTGCTTCAGCACGCACCACGTGATGTTCGCGGAGGACGAGAACCACACGGTGTGGACGAGCGGCGGGGGCCAGGTGGTGGGCTGGGTGAACACGAAGATGCTCGACGAGACAGGCGACGAGGTGAAGTCGCAAGGCTGGACGGCGCTCATCATGGACACGAACGGCAACGGCAAGCGCGATGCGTACGTGGAGCCGGACCAGCCGCTCGATCCGGCCCGGGACAAGCGCTTCGGGGCCGCGTTCTATTCCGTCTCTCCCGCCGCCGACGGCTCGGTCTGGGGCTCCGTCCTGGGCTTCCCGGGCGCGGTGGTGCGACTCAGTCCCGGAGCGAACCCGCCGGAGACGGCGCTGGCGGAGGTGTACGAGCCGCCCTTCGACAACCCGAAGGCGCCGGTGCAGGGGTTCTCGCCGCGCGGGATGGACGTCGACCGCGACGGCGTCGTCTGGGCCGCCCTGGCCAGCGGGCACATGGCCTCGTTCGACCGGCGCAAGTGCAAGGGGCCGCTCAATGGCCCGACGGCGACGGGCCAGCACTGCCCGGAGGGCTGGACCCTCTACCCGGAGCCGCTGCCGCAGATGAAGGGCGTGACGGACTCGGGGAGCGCGGAGGCCAGCTACTACACGTGGGTCGATCAGTTCGACACCTTCGGGCTGGGACGCAACGTGCCCATCGACACCGGCAACGCGTCGGAAGGGCTGCTGGTCCTGAAGGACGGCAAGTGGATCGTCCTGCGCGTCCCCTATCCGCTGGGCTACTACACGAAGTGGCTCGACGGCCGCATCGACGATCCCAAGGCGGGATGGAAGGGCCGCGGGCTGTGGTCCACGGTCAGCACGCGCGCGCCCTTCCACATGGAAGGCGGCAAGGGGACCACGAGCAAGGTGGTGAAGTTCCAGCTGCGGCCGGATCCGCTGGCGAAGTAGATCGGTCTGCCGACCCACCGCGGCTTCGTCCTGCAGCCGACGTACCGCGTCGAGTCCGGGCGGCCCGTCGTCCACCTCCATGGCGCGCTCGAGGACGGCCGTCCCTTCCTCGTCCGCGACCGCCGCCCCGTGCCGCGCTTCTACGTCGAGCAGACGGATGCGGAGGCGGCACGCGCCCTCGGCGCGGTCCGGCAGGCCACCACCGACCAGGTGACGCTCACCGGCCAGCCCGTCGTCGCCGTCGAAGTGGCCACGCCCTCCGATACGCCCCCCCTGCGCGATCGAATGATCGCGGCCGGGATCGCCGTCCACGAAGCGGACGTGCGCTTCGCCATCCGCTATCTCATCGACCGCGGCGTCCGCGGCTCCCTGGAGATACGCGGTGAGGGGCGCCCGGTGAACGGCCTCGGCCTCGTATTCGACGAGCCGGAGATCGGTCCCGCCGATTGGACGCCGCGACTGAGCGTCCTCTCCCTGGACATCGAGACCGATCCGTTCGCGCGCCGGCTGCTCGCGGTGGGCCTGCACGGCGACGGCGTCTCGGAGGTCCTCCTCCTCACGCCGCCGGGCTGGAGCTGCCCGGCGGACGCGCGGTCCTTCGGCACCGAGAAGGACCTGCTGATCGGGCTGGCCCGCCGCGTGCGCGAGCTGGATCCCGACGTGCTCACGGGCTGGAACGTCGTGGACTTCGACCTCTCCGTGCTGGCCCGTATCGCGCAGCGCCAGCGGGTCGCGCTGGAGCTGGGCCGCGGCTCGGGAGGGCTGCGCCTGCGTCCGGCCGGATCGTCGCGCGGCGGCCAGCAGGCCAGCGTCCCCGGCCGCGTCGTGCTCGACGGGATCCAGCTCATGCGGGGTGCCTTCATCCGGATGGACGATTACGGACTCGATGCCGTCGCCCGCTCGGTGCTGGGCGAGGGCAAGACGCTGGGTGGCGGCGGCAAGGACGACGAAGACGACGACGGCGACAAGGCGGGCGAGATCCTGCGCCTCTTCAAGGAGGATCGTGCGCGGCTCGTGGAGTACAACCGCACCGACGCCCGTCTCGCCTTCCAGGTGCTGGAGCGGCTCCGGCTCGTCGCGCTCGCCGTCGAGCGCAGCAAGCTCACCGGACTGCCCCCCGATCGCGTCTCCGGGTCGATCGCGGCTTTCGACTTCCTGTACCTCTCGAAGCTGGGGCCGCGGCGCGTAGTCGCGCCGAGCGTCCGCGCGGCCCCGGTCGTGGAGCCCCAGGCCGGCGGTCACGTGCTCGAGCCGATCCCCGGCCTGTACGCGAACGTGGTCGTGCTCGACTTCAAGAGCCTGTACCCGAGCCTGATCCGCACCTTCGAGATCGACCCCCTGAACCTCGTGCGGCCCGAGTCCGGCGTCACCGCCGACGATCCCATCGTGGCCCCGAGCGGCGCCGCCTTCCTCCGGCGGAAGGCCATCCTGGGCGCCCTGCTGGATGAGCTGATGCCACAGCGCGAAGAGGCGCGTCGCACGGGCGACGCGGTCAAGAGCCACGCGATCAAGATCCTCATGAACTCGTTCTACGGCGTCCTCGGCACTCCGGCCTGCCGCTTCTACGATCCCCGCCTCGCCAACGCCATCACCGGCTTCGGCCGGGAGATGCTGCTCTGGTGCCAGGGGCGGATCGAGCGACAGGGACGGCGCGTGCTCTACGGCGACACGGACAGCTTGTTCGTGGAGTCGGGCGCGGCCGACGCCGCCGCCGCCCGGACCTTCGGCGAGACGCTGGCCGGCCGTCTCAACCGGGAGCTGTCCACGCACATCCGGGAGCGCTGGGGGGTCGAGAGCCGCCTCGACCTCGTCTTCGACCGGCTCTACCTCCGCTTGTGCCTCCCCGCCATGCGGCACGAGTCGGCGGGCGCGCGCAAGCGCTACGCGGGCCTGGTCGCGACCGAGCACGGCACGCGCGTCGTCTTCACGGGCATGGAAGCGGTGCGGAGCGACTGGACGGAGCTGGCCAAGGACGTCCAGCGGGAGCTGTACGCGCGCTTGTTCGCCGATCAGGCCGTCGAGCCCTACCTGCTCGAGGTCGTGGCCCGGCTGCGCGCGGGCGAGCTGGACGACCGGCTCGTCTACCGCAAAGCGCTGCGCAAACGGCCCGAGGCCTACACGACCACGACGCCGCCCCATGTCGCGGTGGCGCGGTCGCTGGGCCGGAGGGAGCGCGGGCGGATCGCATACGTGATCACGACCGCCGGTCCGCAGCCGGCGGCGGGCCCGCACGCGCCTCTCGACTACGAGCACTACCTCGAGAAGCAGGTCGGCGCGGTGGCGGAGCCCGTGCTCACGCTGCTGGGGCTCGACCTCGACCGGATCCTGGGCGGAGCGACGCAGCTGCGCCTGTTCTGACCGCCAGCGGTTACCATCGGGCGGAGTGAAGAAGGATCCACGGCTGGCGGAGGACCGGCTCATCTCCGGGAAGCTGCGCGCCAAGGCGGGGCGCCGGGGCGCGGCGAACACGACCGTCGCCGTCGACGGGACCGACTACGTTTGGGCGTATCGGCACGGCTGGCTCGTCTGGGGCAAGGGAATCAAGGCGATCTCGATCTCGGTGTCGCTCCGCCCGGGCCGCACGCGCGAGCTGATCCTCGACCTGACCATGAAGGTCGGACCCGAAGACGGGCCGCCCTCGGATGTCCGCGTGGTCCAGGCCCTGCCTCCGGCCATCCGCGCGGCCTGCCGCGCGGGGTGGGACCCGGAATCGCGCGGTCGCGCCTTCCGCTACGAGCTCGCGGAAAGCATCTGACGAGGGTTCGCCAAAAAAAGATGGGGCGGGGCGGATTCCTCCACCCCGCCCGAGAGCCGGCGCGGAAGCTAGGGCAGAGCCAACGACCAGGCGCTGCGCCCGTGGGTCGCGGCATACAGGATCCGCGCGTCCGGAACGATGGTCAGGCCCGCGACCTCGACCATGGGCAGCCCGGACCCCGCCACCGTCCACGTCGTCGAACCGCTGGCAAGGCGCATGACGCCGAAGTCGGAGGCCGCGTAGAGATCGCCGGTCACGTCGTCGCGGACCACGGCCGTGATCGGAAAGTCGGGCAGGTTGTAGCTACGGTCGGTCCAGGTCGCGGGACCCGTTCCGGTCCACGTCACCTCGAAGACGTGCCCCGGGGCCGTCGAGCCGACGGTCACGTTGTACCCGTTGTAGGAGATCCAGGCATGATGCGCGTCGGCCGGATCGACGTGGATGGCGCTGATGGGTCGGTTGGGAGTGTTGAGGCCCGCCGGCGGATCGACCCGGTTCCAGACCACGGAGGCGGCTGCCGCGTCCGCGTTGTCGGTGATGAACACGCGGCCGGCGCTCGTCGCCGCCCACATGCCGCCGGTATTCTGCGAAGTCCGCGCGATCCAGGCCACAGCGCCGCCCGGCCGGGTTCCCCACGCCACGTCGACGAGTGAGGTCGAAGGAAGCGGCGTCCCGATGCGGACGAAGTCACCGCATTCGGGTTTCGTGGCGGACGTCGTGAACTCGGGGCACTCGGCTTCGAGTTGATCCCGATCGCCCCCCCAGTCCTGCGTCCGCCAGACCGAGAACGAGCCCTGGAAGATCGAGCCCGCCTGGGCCGGGTGGGGATCCGCGATGATCGGCGGGTAGAAGAACGCCGATTCCGGGCTGGACAGGATCGGGGCCGAGATGATCACCCACTTCGTAGGGTCGCCGTCGCGGAAGTTCGCGTCGTTGGCCTGACCGGTGAAGGTGTTGAAGCGCAGCGCATCGTTCGAGACGTTGAAGCCGGACTGGCCGCCGTCGCCGTAGATCACCTGGGGCCAGACGTTGCGGGAACCGTTGTACTGGAACGTCCCGTTGTCCTGGGTGCCGCCCTGGAGCAGGTTCTGCGGGCGCTGCGCGCTCACGGAGAGGCTCTGGAACTGCAGCGTGGACAGGCCGTTGTTCATGTTGACGAGCTGGTTCGCGACCTTGCTCAGCAGGCTCTTGCACAACGCCAGGTCCGCCGCATTGAGCCCGCGCTCGTCGCACTTGTACGAGATGTCGGCGACCTTGCCGTCCGAGCGGACGACGCCGCCGTCCGAGCCGGTGATGAACAGAAGCGGCTTGCCGGGCACGGTGACGATCGCGTGCTGGTCGGGGTGAATCCCTTCGGCATGGTTGGGATCGGCGTCCTGGGTCAGATCGCTGAAGGCGGTTCCGCCGTCCGTCGACAACAGCCAGGCGCGCCCGTTCGACTGCGCATGGAGCTGACCGTAGGAGAACGAACCGCCGAGGTAGACGACGTCCGGGGCTCCGGGCGGCGTGTAGACGACGTTGTCGTACCAGCACTGTGCCGTGCAATAGCCGATGTTCTGGGCCGTCGTCATGTCGGCGAACAAGGCCGCACCCGAGGCGTCGTCCGTGCGATAGAAGCGGGCCCGGTTCGTCCCCGCGTCCGACTGGTTGCCCACGCCAACGTACATGCGCGTGGAGCCGTTCGGCAGGGCGGTCACCGCGAACTCCGCCCGGTCCGTGCTCAGCCCGGCGTTGAGCGGGGTCTTGATCTGGACCCAGGTCGCGCCGTTGTCGCTCGAGCGCCACACACCGCGCGAGAACTCGTTGACGTAGAGGACTCCCGGATGCGTGGGGTCGACCTGGACGGTCGTCGAACCGCGTGCCGTGGCCACCGCGACGATGGCCCGGATGAGCGTGAAGGTGGTCCCGTTCTGCCGCCAGAGGCCGCGGGTCACGAGTGGATGCCCGGTCGCGGCGCTCGACGAGGCGCCACTGGAGACCGAGCTGATGCCGCGCACGGCGCTGGCGATCGGAACCAGCAGCCGGCCCGAGTTGTCCAGGGCCATCTGACCGATCGCCCGCTGGAAGAAGATGTCGCTCCCGGGGACGAGGGTCCAGGTCTGGCCGCCGTCGGTCGTCTTGTAGATGCCCACGCCCGCCTCCGAATCACCGGAGGCGTTCGGCTCGCCCGTGCCCGCATAGAGCGTGTTGCCGGAGGGATCGCTAGGATCGATGAGGAGTGAACCGATCGCGTTCGTACCGAAACTGGCGGAGAGGAATCGCCAGTTCGAGCCCGTGAGCGCCTTGTCGGTCCGCCAGACACCGCCGCCGGCGGCGGCGACGTAGAGCGTGCACCGATTCTGGGTGCACGTCGGCGCGAGCGCCATCGCGGTCACGCGGCCACTGGCCACGTATTGGGCGCCGTCGAAGAGGAACGGGTTGAGCACGGCGGGATAGGTGGCCTTGCTCGGACCGATGAGCTCCCAGGCGCCGCTCGAGGATCCACCGGCGTTCAATGCCGCCCAGCCGTTGCGGGCGCCTAGCGTGGCCTCGCCCGACACCTCCGTGGCGGGGTAGGCCCGCAGCAGGTAGGCCTCGACCTCGGGCGTGTAATCAGGCCAGCGCGACTCGTTCGGCCCCATGACCGCTCGCTTGTTGTCGCCCGGCTCCACCTGGTCCGGATCGCCTTTCTTGAAGGCGATCTCGCGCGTCGTCGGCGAGCTGGCCGGGGGAGCCGTACGCACGGCCAGGCCGACCAGGACGACCGCCGCCAGACCCGCTCCGATCAGGGCCAGACGCCGATACGGGAAGCGGGAATTCGGAATCTTGTCCATAGGCACACATTCCTTCCGTAGGACTGGAATAAGACGACGCAATGGCCAATTCGCAGCGCGGCGAGGACGCGCGGCGCGTTGGCCCTTGATTCTTGGTGCGGAGGGTACGAGGAGCCTACCCCTGCTCCCGGACCCAGGTCAATACCGTCGCCGTCCATCGTCGAACTGGGCCCACAATAGCCCGTCCCGATGACCCGTCCGCTCTACGACATCCTTCCTCCCCCCGAGGCTTCCGAGGCCGACAGCGACGAGCTGCTCGGGCGCTTCCTCGACTACGTCGCGGCCAAGGGGCTCGACCTCTACCCCGCCCAGGAGGAGGCCATCCTCGAGCTGTTCGAGGGCAAGAACGTCATCCTCAATACCCCGACCGGCTCCGGAAAGACCCTGGTCGCCTCCGGCCTGCACTTCGCCTCCCTCGCCCACGGGCGGCGCTCCGTCTACACGTCCCCGATCAAGGCGCTGGTGAACGAGAAGTGGATGGCCCTGTGCCGGGAGCTGGGTCCCGAGAACGTGGGCCTCTCCACGGGCGACGCCACCGTCAACCGCGAGGCCGCCGTCCTCTGCTGCACCGCGGAAGTCCTGGCCAACATCGCCCTGCGCGACGGCCGGGACGCGGACGTGGACGACGTGATCATGGACGAGTTCCACTGGTACGCGGATCGCGACCGCGGGGTGGCCTGGCAGGTGCCCCTGCTTGCTCTCCCCCAGGCCCGCTTCCTCTTGATGTCCGCCACCCTGGGCGACGTGACGTTCTTCGAGGAGGCGCTCATCCGGCTCAACGGACGGCCGACCGCGATCGTCAAGTCCGTGGAGCGTCCGGTGCCGCTGGAGTACGCGTATTCGCAGATTCCCCTGGCCCAGACCCTCGAGAAGCTCGTCGCGGAGGCCAAGGCGCCCGTCTACGTCGTCCACTTCACGCAGAAGGACGCCGCGGACAGCGCGCAGGACTTCACGAGCCTGAGCCTCTGCACGCGCGAGGAGAAGAACGCCGTCGCGGAAGCGATCAAGGACTTCCGCTTCACCAGCCCGCACGGTCCCGACGTGCGGAAGTGGCTCAAGCAGGGCATCGGCGTCCACCACGCGGGCCTGCTCCCCAAGTACCGGGTGCTGGTCGAGCAGCTGGCCCAGCGCGGCCTGCTCAAGGTCATCTGCGGGACGGACACTCTCGGGGTGGGCATCAACGTCCCCATCCGGACCGTGCTCTTCACGCGGCTCTGCAAGTTCGACGGGCAGAAGACGGCGGTCCTCTCCGCGCGCGACTTCCACCAGATCGCGGGGCGGGCCGGACGCAAGGGCTTCGACGACCTCGGCTTCGTGGTGGCCCAGGCCCCCGAGCACTTCATCGAGAACCTGAAGCTCGATGAGAAGGCCAAGGACGGCAAGAAGGTGGTCAAGCGCAAGCCGCCCGACCACAACTTCGCGAACTGGGACCTGCAGACGTTCAAGCGCCTCATGGGTGCTCCGCCCGAACGCCTGACCTCGCGCTTCGACGTCTCGCACGGGATGCTCCTGAACGTGCTCTCGCGCCGCGGCGACGGCTGCCGGGCCATGCAGGCCCTCATCCGGGACAGCCACGAGACGGATCGCGCGAAGAAGGCGCACTTCCGCCGGGGCTGGCAGCTCTTTCGGGCCCTGGTCGAGCGCGGCATCGTCGAGATCACGCCGCGGACGGCCGAGGGCTCGCGGGTCCGCGTCAACGTGGACCTGCAGGAAGACTTCTCGATGGACCACGCGCTGTCGTTGTATCTGTTCGAGACGATCCCTTTGCTGGACGCGGAGGCCGAGACGCACGCGCTGGACCTGCTGACGCTGGTCGAGAGCATCCTCGAGAACCCGGAGCTGATCCTGCGCCGGCAGCTCGACAAGCTGAAGGACCGGAAGGTCGCGGAGATGAAGGCGGAAGGGCTCGACTACGACCACCGCATGGCCGAGCTCGAGAAGATGGAGTACCCCAAGCCCCTGCGCGACTTCATCTACATGACGTTCAACGCCTTCGCCGACCGCCATCCCTGGGTCGGTGAAGAAGCCATCCGGCCCAAATCGATCGCGCGGGAGATGTTCGAGGGCTTCCGCTCGTTCTCCGACTACGTGCAGGAGTACGACCTCGAACGCGCGGAGGGGCTGCTGCTGCGGCACCTGAGCAGCGTGTACAAGGCGCTGAGCCAGACCGTCCCCGACACGGTCAAGACGGACGCCATCCGCGAGATCGAGCTGTACCTGCGCGACATGCTGCGGCAGGTGGATTCGAGCCTCATGGAGGAGTGGGAGCGGATGCGCGATCCCTCCTACCGGCCGGGCGCGGCCGGGGCCGAGATGCGCCCGCCCCGGCCGGAGGAGCCGCTCGACGTCACGCGCGACACCAAGGCGTTCACGGCGGCCATTCGCACCCGCGTGTTCGCGCTGCTGCGCGCGTGGTCGATCGGGCAGGACGAGGCCGCGCTGGCCGTCCTCGACTCCTCCGTCGACGGGGCCGGGGAGCCCTGGACCCCTGCGCGGCTGCGCGCCGCGCGCGAGGCCCATCGCATCGAGCACGGCGGGCTCCGCCTGGACCCGGAGGCGCGCAACGTGCGACATACGTCCGTCGCCGTCGCCGCGGACGGGGCGTCCTGGCGCGTGCAGCAGATGCTGATCGATCCCGCCGGCCTCAATGATTGGGTCGCGGAGCTGGACGTGGACCTCGCCTCGTCACGTGCCACGGGGGAGGCGGTGATTCAGCTCGTGCGGCTGGGCGGTCTGGTGTGACCGCGGAAGACGCCTGGCGCGAGCGGCGGCATCCGGGCGGGCCGGTGTACCTGACGTTCGACCTCGACGCGCTGGATCCCGCCTTCGCGCCGGGTGTCTCGCACCACGAGCCGGGCGGTCTGAGCGTGCGGGATGTCCTGGGCGCGCTGTCGCGGTCGCCCGCCTTGCGCATCGTGGGGACCGACGTGGTCGAGCTCAATCCGACGCGCGATCCGGTCGGGACCACGGCGGCCGTCGCGGTCAAGCTGGTGACGGAGTTCGCGGCGCGGTTGTTGCGAGCGTAGGCGACGGCGACCGGCGATCGTTTCCACAAGCCGCCTTCATGACATTCCCACCAAACTCGAGCTCGGCCTCGTATCGATTGTGGCGGCGACAGCGCAGCGAGATGTTCTCGATGGTCGCGCGGCCGCCCCGCGCGTAGGGGACGATGTGGTGGAACTCCAGGAATGCGCGCTCCTTGCACCTCACGCCGTCCTTGCTGACGAAGGCGCATCGTCCGTCATCGCGGCGCCAGCTCCCACGCTGGACGGCGTTCGGGATGTCCCGCGACAGGACTACCGGCGTCCGGGCCTCGTCCGGCATTCGGGTGGTATCCGTTCCGCGGCGGACGGGACGGCGCGGGCGCGGTCTCGAGGTCGCGGCGAATTTCGACTTCTCGACCTTCTCGAGAAGCAGGACCAGGGCGCGCTCCACGATTGCGCCCGCATCGCCGTCCGGGATCTCGCGGCGCAGGAGGGTCTGGAGGCGCCGGAGCCGGTCGTGGCTCTCCTTGCCGAGCGTGAACTGGACGCGATAGCGCTCGGGGGCGGTGGCCTCGATGACGGGCCGACGCGCGGGAGACGTGACCGCGGAAGCGACCGGCGGTGACAGCGGGCCGTTCTCAGACGC